>Ga0209604_1001720_pt1 | contig 17026 bp, 19 predicted proteins | sample AD_UKC097_MetaG_FD_184405 | JGI IMG/M metagenome (GOLD analysis project Ga0209604, IMG submission 184405) | Active sludge microbial communities of municipal wastewater-treating anaerobic digesters from USA - AD_UKC097_MetaG (SPAdes) (version 2) | ecosystem: Engineered > Bioreactor > Anaerobic >... | reverse complement strand
TGAACTCGGTGCTCTCCTCGGGCGTGTCCGCGCGCAGGCCGTCGAAGCGGCGTCGCGCATATGGTTCGACCTGCACCTTGGCGCCTTCATCGGGCACGTTGGTGACGAGCGCCTTGTCGAGCACCGCGAACTCGGCCCACCCCGTCTTGACGACGATGGCCTCGTCGGTGGTGGCGATGACCTTGCCCTCGAAGGGCTTGGGATCGATGTGGAAGCCCAGCGTCGAAACCTTGGGCTGACCATCGAAGATGTTGAACTTGAAGCTGCGGACGTTGGAGGGCACGTGGCCGCGAACCAGCGTCGGCATCTGTGCGCGGATGGCTTGGGTATCCATTGGGAAGCTCCTTGTGGCAATCCAAGAAACTTCCGCCCACAAGGGAGGCATGTCCCTTGGAGGTGAGGTGAATGGACGCGACATGCGCCCGGGAAGGAAAAACAACCAGCACGGCGAACCGCGCCGCAGCCTCGAAGGTCTCAACTGCCTGGGCATGCTTGCCGGCAACGCCAGCGAACATGCGAGCAGCGTGCATCACGCTCAAGGCCAGCGTCGCGCGGAAATCGGCATTGCGCCGCCACCGGCTTCGTCCGCAAATGAAACGAGCCCCGCGCGGGGGCTCGAAAGGTGGCGTTACTCGTCGTAGATCGGCAGTCCGTCCAGCACCGGCGCATCGGCATCGAATACCAGCATGCGCACGTCGGCGAGCGCGGCCAGGTGCAGCACGTGCAACAGGGATTCAGGCATGCCCTTCTTGCGGTGCTCCTGCATCAGCCGCTTGACCGTGATGCCTTCGACCGCGCGCAGGTTCTCGTCGGTCCAGGGCGTGGCGATCAGCTTCAACCCGATGGCCGGGCTGTACGGGATGCGGAAGGCGACGAACAGGAACAGCGTCGGCGTGGCGATGTCCGCCAGCTCGGCGAGGAAGCGATGCGCGTCGGCGTCGAGATGCGCGCTGCTGATCTCCCAGCACCGGCTGTAGAAGCCGGTTTCATAGCGCAGGCGCCGCACGACTTCGCGGGCCGCTTCCTCGGAGTAGGTGTCACCCACGTGCAGCGGCTTGCCTTCTTCCTGGGCCAATACGGCATAAACGACGTTGCGGACCAGTCCGTGGCTGGGGCAGATCGCCTGCAGTTCGTCGGGGACCGCCTGGTCCTCGGTGATCAGCATGAAGTCGTCCGAGAAGACGCAGGCACGCCGCTCGACCTGGCTGTCCGGCAAATGCGACTGCGAGGGGTGCAGCGGCAAGTATGTCAGCGGGCAGTCGTCGTCGTAGGAGACGGCGAGCAGCCGCTGGACGGACAGGCCGTCGTAACCGCGGACAAAGGGATTGTTGTTTGAGTAGGACATGGGATTTCTCCAGCAGAGGATGGCCGAGGCAATCCCCTGCTGGGGATTGAACCCCAGCGGGTGGATGAAGTGGCAGCCGGTCAGCCGGCGGCAGCCGAGGACGGGTCGCCCAGCGCCTTCAACAGGTCGGTCAGGCCGCCATTCGCAAGCTGGTACAGGCGGTTGTAGTCATCGCCGGTCGGTGCTTGCTCCAGGCGGTCAAGCCGCGCATCCAGGTCGAGGATGCTCTGGCGCACGTCGCGGGCGATGCTCAGCGCAGAGGGTTTCTCGGCCGGCCTGCGTGCATCGAGTGCCGAAAGAATCTCGGCCGGCGACGGGTAGCGGCAGTCGCGTCCGTACTCGACCGGGAACACCTCTCGGCCGGTCAATCCGGCGTTCGGCGCTCCGGTGCCGATGCGCAGCACGTTCTCGTCGGGGACACCGTGGCCGGCGTAGTCGAACACCACCGTGCGCGGCTTGCGCATGTCTGCCGGCCAGCCTTCAAGGATGACCGCATCGATGTCGTCGTCGGTCACGAGCAGATCGATGGAAATGCCAGGGGACATGAATCGCTCCTTTCAAGAAAAGGAGGGACATGCCCCCATGCAGGGACGCATGTCCCTCGTGGGGTAGGAAGAAAAGAGGAACGTCGGCAGACCGCAGTGCGGCTCACCAGCCGTTGTAGTTCAGCGTCAGGTCGGCAATGACCTTGCGCCGCTCCAGGTCGAGGCCGCCCAAATCGGACAGACCCTCGAAGCCGCAACGCTTGAGCATCGCGCCGCCCTCGCGGGCGTTGTAGAAGCTCACCATCGCGGACAGGAACATCCGCTGGCCGCTGCTCAGGACACCGAGGGCGTCATTGAGCATCAGCAGCTTCGGCCGCAGATCCCACTTGGTGGTGGCACGCTGCAGGCCTTCGCGGGTGCCGTCGCCGAACCATTCGGCCCCGGCGATATGGACGCCGCGTTTCCACGCCTCGAAGAAGGCTTGGGGCGCGGCGGTGAAGTGCTGGTGTTCCAGCTCGATCTGATCAAGTACCTCTTGAGGCAGGGCACGGTTCATGACATGGGCTCCTGGTGGTTGGACATCACGGGTTGAGGCGCTGCTGCCAGCGGCCCGTTTGCAGGGCGTGCTCGGCGGCGTGGTGCGAGCGGAAGTAGCTGACCGACTCGCGCGAGACCGGGCCGTCCGCATCGGCGGTGCCGATGTAGTGGCCGGCCGCGCTGCACAGCACCTGCAGGGGCAGGCGCTTGCCGACGTAGGCCAGGGCCTGGTAGCCGATGGACTCGGCGCGGGCCTGTTCGACGCTCAGCGGCGCCGATGCGAACGCAAGGGACATGGGTTTCTCCTGGTGGTTGAAGACCGGGAGCACCACGCCCTGTCGGGAGCGGATACCTCCCGAAGGGTTGAACATCAAAAGCACCGGCGTCGTGACGACGCGCGTCCGCGGTGGTCGGTGCGAAGCGGACTGGATCGGTCAACGCGGCGAACCGCGTTGCAGCCTTGAAGACCGGGGCTGCCAGGGCATGGTGCTGACGACCGTCAGCGACACATGCGGGAAGGATGGAAGCGCGGCAGCGCGCCGTCGCCGATCAAACGGAACCGAACGCCGTCCGGTTTGGCCCGAGCTCTGATGCAAGAGCCGATGCACGTCCGTCTGCCCACGACAAAGGCGCCGAAGCCCCAAAGGACTTCGGCTGGAGAGGAATCAATCCACCTGTGGGCTGCAAGCAGGCCAGGCCGTCGTCAAAGCCATTCGCTGCGTCAGCAATCTCACCCGACCCGTTTCGTGGCTGGGGCCGGCATCCTCTGGCGTGTATCCACACACAAAGGGAGCCCGTTGTTCCGCCGGCGGGCACCGGCACCGAATACCGTGGACCGCAAGCGGTCTCCTGGCACCTCGCAGCCTTGCGGGCTAAGGCGTCAGGAGACCGCTCGCGGATGGACGGAAGCACCTCGATCAACGGAACCGCGACAGACGCGATTCGATGGAGCAATGACCTTCTCGTCCTGCAAGCCGTGATCGGCTCGTGCAGGACGCGCACACCGTTGCAGAAGGGGACGCGCGCTGGGGAGTCCCGCGGGGTGCGGGAGGTTTGCCCCGCCGTCGGCAGCAGCCGGCGTGGCAGAGGGAGACGTGGGCGTCAGCTCGCCTTGGGGCGCCGGCGCCGCGGGCTGGATGCGCCGCGCTTGCTTGCCGCAGCTTCTTCGATCGGCTGCGTGGCCTTGCAGTCCGGGTAGCGGCTGCAAGACCAGAACGCGCCGCTCTTGCCGCTGCGCTGGCGCATCGGTGCGCCGCACTGCGGGCAGCTCGGCGCGGGCGGCAGCTTGAGGTCGAGCGAGGCGCCGCGGTACTGCTGCACGAGCTGGGTGACCCAGCTCGATTGCTTGACGATGAAGGTGTCCAGCGTCATCTGGCCGGCCTCGATCATATCCAGCGCCTGCTCCCACACCGCCGTCGTGCCCGGATCGGCGATGGCCTCCGGCACCGCGTCGATCAGCGTGAAAGCCGCATCCGACGCGCGGATGGCACGGCCCTTCTTCAGGAGATAGCCGCGGGCCAGCAGCCCGCTGATGATGTTGGCGCGCGTGGCCTCGGTGCCGATGCCCGTGGTGTCCTTGAGCTTCTGTTTCAGGCGCGGGTCGGTCACGAGCTTGGCGACGCCCTTCATGGCTTTGACCAGCTCGCCCTGGGTGTAGGGCTTGGGCGGCAGCGTCTTCAACGCCTTCAGTTCGACCTGGCCGACCTGACAAGAAGCTCCGGCACACAACGCCGGCAGCACCTGCCCGCGCTGCGCGTCTTCGCCGTCACCGTCCTCGGGCTCCGGCGCCGCCAGTACCTGGCGCCATCCGGCCACCGCGATCTGCTTGCCGACTGCGAGCAGCGACTGTCCGCCGCATGTGAGCTGCGCCACTGTCCGGTCGAACTCGTGGTGCGGCAGGAACTGCGCGACGTAGTGGGCGCGGATCAGCCGGTAGACGGCCAGCTCCTTCTCGCTCATCGCCGAGAGGTTGGCCGGTTCCAGCGTCGGAATGATGCCGTGGTGCGCCGTGACCTTGCCGTCGTTCCAGGCCCGCGAACGCTGCTGGCGATCCAGGCGGTCGATCAGCGGCCGCAGGCTGGGATCGGTCTTGACCAGGCTGTCGAGGACGGCCGGCACCTCGGCCAGCATGCTCTCGGGCAGGTAGCCGGAATCCGAGCGCGGATACGTCGTCGCCTTGTGCGTCTCGTACAGCGCCTGGGCAATGTCCAGCGTTTCCTGCACGTCGAGGCCCAATTGCTTGGAACACACTTCCTGCAAGGTGCCGAGGTCGAACGGCAGCGGCGGGCCTTCGCGCACGCGCTCGGTCTCCACCGACAGCACCTTGGCGGCGCCGGTCGCGCGCAGGCGCTCGGCGGCCTGCTGCGCCGCGGGCTGCTGTAGGCAGCGGCCGGCGTCGTCGGTGCTGCCCTGCGGCGGCGTCCAGCTTGCGACGAAGGACTGGCCCGCATGCGAGAGCGCTACCTCGATGGCCCAGAACGGCACCGAGACGAACCGTGCGATCTCGCGATCACGGTCCACGACCAGCTTGAGCGTCGGCGTCTGCACGCGGCCGACCGACAGCACGCCGTTGTAGCCGGCCTGGCGCCCGAGCAGCGTGAACAGGCGGCTAAGGTTCATCCCGATCAGCCAGTCGGCACGCGATCGGGCGAGCGCGGAGAAGTACAGCGGCAGCGTCTCGGCGGATGGCTTGAGCGCGCCCAGCGCCTTGCGAATGGACGCATCGTTGAGCGCCGACAGCCACAGCCGCTGGATCGGGCCGCGATAGCTGCAAAGCTCGATGATTTCGCGGGCGATCATTTCGCCCTCGCGGTCGGCGTCGGTGGCGATCACCAGCTCGCCAGCCTTGGCGACGAGCTGTTGTACGACCTTGAACTGCGCCGCGGTCGCCGCCTTGGGCTCAACACGCCAGCGCTGGGGAAGAATGGGCAGTTGCTCGATGGCCCAGCGCTTGTACTGCTCGCCGTAGCCTTCGGGCGGAACCGCCTCGACAAGATGACCGATGCACCAGGTCACGATGACACCCGCACCGCTGTAGTAGCCCTTGCCCCGTTGGCCGGCGCCCAGCACACGGGCGATGTCCTTGCCCTGGGACGGCTTCTCGCACAAGTACACGCGCATGAAGCCTCCTCGAAAAGTGCGGTTGATCGGATGGCCCCAGCTTGGCCGGGCCAGCGGACGACGGCAGCAAGGAAGCCGATTGGCGCAGACACCGCTTTGTGATCGGCGGGCGATGCGTTGCCGCAGCAGTACGAGTTGACCGCAACGGCTGGCGCAGCGGGAGCGTCGTTTCGGGAGGGCGGCTGGAACTCGGTGGAACACCATGGAGCTATCCCCTGGGGATAGCTGGTGCATGGCGGGCGTGTGACGGTTGCTACAGCCGCCCTCGGGCGGCGCGGTGCCGGGCAATGGGCGAGCTACTGCCCGCCGGCCGGCTTGGCGCTGAGCGTCACGGCCTCGATGCGGTACGGCAGGATGCCCACGCGCCGGGCCTCGATCTTGAACGTCGTGCGCTCGTTGTCGTCAGCGTCTTCCCACTCGTCCTTCACCGTGCGGCCTTCCACCAGCACGCGCATGCCTTTCTGGTACAGGTCTTTCCAGTGGTCGGCGTCGCGGTGCCACAGTTCCACCGGCGCCCAGAAGCCGCCGCGGTCCTCGTACTCGCCGTCCTTCTTCGGGATCGGGTTGTCGAAATAGACGTTCAGGCGCAGCAGCCGGCGCGGCTCGTCGTTGCCGTTGGGGAATTCGCGGTAGTCCGGCGCAGAACCGATGTTGCCCTCGCCGACGAAGTGCGTGCTCATGGTGACTCCTTGGGGTTGGTGGATGGAACGGACGCGGCATGCCCGTGGACACGCCGCAGGTAAGCCGCTTCGGCCTGCGCGGCCTTGCTGGCGCACTCCTGGGCCTGACGGCCCAGCGTGTGAAGGAGGCTGATCTGCATATTCAGCGCGATGCGCTGCAGCTCCATCGCGTACAGGTCGTCGATCAGCGAGGCCGGCGTCGCCGGGCGGTCGAGCAGCGATTCCCACAGCGCCACGCCCATCGAGGAACGGTCGTGGTTGCGCCAGCGCAGGAAGGTCGTGCCTGCGCCAGTGGTCTGCTGGGCCAGTTGCACGTCGAGCAGCGAGAAGGGATAGGCCCGCGCCTGTTGCAGCACGCGCCGATGCGCCAGGCCGATCAAGCCGTCGCGCAGCGCCGTGCACTGGTTGGCCCAGGCCTCCAGACTTCCCTTACCTTTAAAAGGCTGTAAAAGGCCTTTTAGGTAGCCCGCGTGTTCCAGGCGCTGGAAGTCTGCCTGCTCCAGCGGCAGGAAGCGCGCCGGTTGGCCGGTGGAAGACGATGCGGTCATGCCTTCGTGCCTTCACCGTCCTGGTCGTTGTCCGTCACGTCGACTGCGCCAGCCACGGGGGCGGCATCAGCGGCTGCACCAGGCTTGCCCGCCCGCCGCGCGATCGGTGGCGCAAAGCGCGAACGGCGTGTGCCTTCGAGCACGTCCTGCGGCAGCTCGCCGAACTTCTCTAACGCCGCCCGCGCCACCGCGTTCTTCGAGGCGAAGTCGTCGCGCGTCGCGCCGGAGTAGCGGTACTGCTGTGCCAGCGAGAACAGGCTGCGCAGCGCATGCGCGCCGTCGTTGAGCCAGCGTTCCAACGTGCTGCGGTCGATCAGCGCGGTGTGGTGGGCGAGGATCAGCTTGCGCGCCAGGTCGTCGTAGTCGGCCAGCAGGTACACCGCCATGAAGCCGAGCTGCGCATTGACGAACAGCGGCAGCTTCACCGGCTGCACGTTCATGTTTTCACCGAGCGACAGCGCGGGCGGCACGTCGGCCAGCGCCTGATCCACCTGCTCGCGCAACGCCTGCAAGCTCGCCTTGGTCTGCGTCAGCTTGTCCTCGACGCGCAGCATCCATAAATCCGAGTAGGGATCGTCCTGCTCGGCGCCGCGCTTCATCTTGTTCATCACGCTGATGTAGCCGTTGAGGCCGATGATCCCGGGGCGCCCCTCGGCGGGCGCTCGCCCATGCCAGATGCGTGAAGCGTGGTGGGTGTGCAGCGTCAGCGACATCGCGCTGCGCAGCGATCCGAGATTCAACTGCAGGGGCTGCTGGGATTCGTTGGCCATGGTGACGACTCGCTGTAAGGGAACGAGCCGCCAGCATCTGCATCGCCCGGAAGGGCGTCAGTCAACAAACCGCAGCCGGTGCGTCCCCGGTTGTCGTCTTGGGAAGGCCGCGTGTTCCATCTATCCCCTGGGGATAGGTCTGCACCTGGTCGCGACGACGTGATGCGCGACAAACCAGCGGCCGTCCGCCGGAAGGCTTGATGTCCCAGCCATCCCCTGGGGATAGCTGCTCAGGAATCGCCGAGCGCCGAACGCAGCTTCGCCAGGTAGGCTCGCGCCGCCTCGCGGCCAGGGCCGTTTGGAGCAGGCTGTGGAGGTGCAGAGGGTGCGGGTGCGGCTGGACGTGGCGGCGGCGACGACGGCAAAGGCGGCGACCCTGGCGAGCCGCCTTCGCCGGCCCAGGCCTTGAACTCGCCGCGGATTGCCTTCTGGATGATGCCGAACAGGTAGCCAGCCGGGTTGCGCACTGCGCTGTTGCGGCAGCGGGCATCCCATTCGTCCAGCACCGCCTGCCGCAGTAACTCGTCCACCTGCTGCAAGGCCACCAGCGCGCCGCTCTGCTGCTCGTCCTTCAAGCGCAGCAGGCGCTCGGGTAGGCGCACGTGCTGCAGCGCCTTCGCGCGCGGTACTGTACCTACTTGATTTATACGATCCATACGTACAGTACGGTCCTCCTTCGGATTCCGAAGTGAGCCGTCTAGCGCGGGTTTCAGCCCTGCTTCGGATTCCGAAGAGGGGCCATTTAGATTCCGAAGTAGGACGGCCTGGCCTTCTTCGGATTCGTGATCCACAGGCTCTTGTGGATAACTCGTATCGGCCCATTCGTTGCGGGCCATGCGCTGTGTCAGCACCTGTAGGCGTGTGGGCAGCGTGCGGCCATTGAGCATCGGGTCTTCGGCGATCTCGCGCAGGGTGTTCATGCCGACGATCTGCACTGCCTTCGCGGCATGGGTCAGCGCCTGGCTGACCAGGCCCAGGTAGTCGGGGTCGAGCTGCATCGCCTCGAAGGGCGTCAGCGGTTCGTCGTGCAGCACGTAGAGGTTGCCGAGGATGCGCCCGGTCTTCGGGTCGCGGCGCCGTCGCACCAGGCTCAGCCAGCGTGTCAACCGCAGCAGCGTCAAGGCGCGCGCCACGGTCTCATGCGAGGCCTGCGCCGCGCAGGGCATCGAGGCAAGGTAGGGCCGGAGCTGGTCGTAGGTGGGGAACGCCGTCACGCCATCGCTTTGAAGCTGCAGGCGGAACACCTGCCAGGCATTGCGCTCCAGCGGCGTCAGGCGCCGGTCGAGGAACAGCGCGCGCGGCACGCTCTCGTGCCGGTTGCCGCTGTAGAGGAAGCCATCACTGATCGGCGCGGCCGGCGACGTAGGGGCAGTGCCGCGTGGGGGTGGTGGTGCCGGTGGCACCAGCTCCCGCAGCGCTTCGTCGAACAGCGCCGACAGCGCCACGGGGCCATCGCGCCGGGGTGCGCCGCCGGTCGCCATGGCCTACACCAGCCCCTGGTCGATCCAGTTGCGTATCGCCGACCAGATCACCGACATCGGCAAGGTCAAGGTCTCGGCCAGGTCCATGGTCAGCGCCAGCATCGCCATCTCGTCGTCCAGCGCGATGCTGCGCTCCGTGACGCCGGCCTTCCATCGCTTCCATAGGGCCGTGTCCTGCGCCTCGTCCAGCACCGGATGCCGTCCCTTGCGCTTGGGCAGGCCGAGGATGTCGCGGCGAAGGGCGACCTCCTGGTGCGTCAGGCCGTAGAAGCGGCTGACCATCTCCGTGCTGGCACCCAGGCGCAGCATGCGGTCGACCGTGGCGATCTCGCGCTCCACGTCGTGCACCTGGCTCAGCAATCGCTTGAGCACCTCGCGGTTGACCGACACCGAGCACCACGAGACGGTGGCATTGACCAGCATGCTCACGAGTTCGGGATGCTTGAGCGCATCCAGTTCTTCCTCGCCGAAGCCCATGGCCTTGCAGCGTCGCAGTTGCCCGTTGCGCAGGTCGTGCAGCGCCTGCGCGATCACGGCCTGGTTGAGCGGGTGCGGTGCGGACATGCGTGGTCTCCGCTCAGGCGCCGCGGCCGGGGTCGCTGGAGGCCGCGCCGGTCTCCAGATCCAGAAGCCGACGCGCCAGGCGCAGCAGCCGGAACAGTTTGACCAGCCCGGCATCGCTCAGGCGCGGGTAGGCACCGCCGCCATACAGCAAGGGCGCCAGGTCATCGGCTAGCCGGGCGCGATCGAGCCCGGCTGCGGCACGCGCGGCGCACAGCGCCTGCAGCAGCGTCAGCACCGCGCGAGCGAATGGCGGCATGGCGCGCGCGGCCGGCGGCGCGACGCAGGCGAAGCCGATGCCGCCGTCGCTAGGCTCGACCTGATCGGCCACGCCGGCTTCCTCGGCGACCTCGCGCGCGAACTGCGCGATGTGTACGCGCAGCCGATCCGGTACGTCCAGGCCGGGCTCGATGTACCAGACATCCGAGATGGGGTAGAGCCCGCCCGCCTGCACGGGAATGGCGCGCAGCGCGTCGGCCTCGAAGTCGGGCAGCTTGTCGCCCATCTGGTCGGCGACCATGCGCTGGATGGATTGCAGGCGCTCGGTGGTCGGCGCCGGCGACACGATGTGGCCCTGTAGGCGTTCACCGCGCTGGCAGCCGTCCCGCTGATCGCCTTCGGCGTCAACCCTCGATGCAGTCGCGCCTGCGCCCGTCGGCGCGGACGAACCGGACTCCGACGCCTGCACCGAAGGGGTAGCCGGCGACGATGGCGGCGACGAAGACCGCTGCGGCTCGGGCGCAGGTGCGGCCGATGCGGCTGATGGTGCAGGTCTCGCCGCTGGCGGTGCCGGGTCGCTGGTCAGCGCACGCTGTCGGCTCTCCGTGTCGTCGATCTCCAGAGCCAGCGTGTCGTAGTCCGCTTCCAGCAGCTCGGCCATCTGGCCGACCAGCTCGTCCTGCACCCGCTGCGGCGAGAAGTTGTCGGGCTGCGTGTCGAACTGCGCGAGCACGTCCTGGAACAGCGTGGCGAAGTCCACCGACAGGTTGCGGCTCAGCGCACGCCGCTCCCAGGTGCGCTCGCAGGCCTTGCGCAGCACCGCGAGCCGTTCGACCTGGTGGCGGCCGAGCCCGCCGTACAGCAGGTTCGGGATCGCCGGCAGCAGGTAGTGCACGGCGTCCTGCATGCGGCTGATGTGCGACTGCGGCAGCGGAAACCCATCGGCCGTGAGGCGTCGCGCCAGCTCGCTCTGCGACAGCGCCTGGCCGTTCTCCTGCTCGTAGAACTCGCGCGCCTTCTCCACGCCCAAGGCCCGCTCGATGAAGCTCAGCCCGCCGCGCAGCTCGTTCTCGGCCAGGTGGCCGGTGAGCATCACCACCTCGCCGCGCTGCGGCCACGGGCGGAACAGGCAGGGGATGCGGAAGAAGCGTTCGTCCTTGGTTTCGCTCCACAGCTCACGCAGGATCGCCAGGCGGGTATTACCGCCGTTGCGGATGATGTAGTGCGGCTCACCGGGCCGGCGTGTGATCGCGGGCGGTGCGTCCAATCCGCGCTCGCGGATCGAAGCTTTGATGTCCTCGTAGGCTGGGTTGCGCGTCACGCGCGGGTCGTGGTCATACGGGCGCAACTGGTCCAGCGTCACGACCATCGGCGTGTCGGCGATGGGATCGGTCAGGGCCGCAGCCGTTGGGCTGGTGCGCTCGAAGCCGGAGGCCAGCAGTTTGGCGGCCATGTCTTGCTGGGTCAGGTCAGCCACGGCCGTCCTCCCCAGGCATCGGCTCGTCGGCAATGCCGTCCCGAGCTTGCCGGTCGGCGCGTCGAAGCTGCGCGCGCGCGTTGAGGCCGGCTCGGTGATCGCTCGCGGTTGACCTGGTGTAGATCGAAGCGCAGCCCGACTTCGTGAACTTGAGGTGTCCGCCGGGCGTGCGCACCACGTGCCAGCCTTCACCTAGCGCGAACTCGATGAGGGCGCGCAGGCGTTTGCGGCCTCTCGCCAGTTCATGCGCGTTCGCCATCGCCCGCGCTCCCTGCTGTGCCTGCCGCGTCGGCGCGACCGCTGACTTGGGCGAAGCGGTCCTGCCACTGCGGGAACAGTTCGCCGGCCAGCGCGCGCATAGTGGCCAGCGCCGCAGGGGCGTTACGGCCCGTGGGCTGTCGGTACTCCACTCGATGCACCGGCAAGCCTCTGGTCGCGGCGCGTGGATAGGCTTCAATCGCCGGCACGTCGGTGTCGAGGACGCGCACGCCGGCCTGGCCCTGGAACACCTGCCGCAGCGCCTGTTGAATCAGCCGCGCGTTCGACGACACCGGATGCACGCGGTTGATGAGCAGATTCAATGGCGGTGGCTCGATACCGAGGTGCCGGTACGGCGCGATGTCCTCGATGAGCTGCAAGGTGCCGCGGCGCAGTTCGCGCGCTGCGAGGATTTCCGGCGTGACCGGCGACAGCGCCATATCCGAGGCCAGCACTGCCATCTCCAGGAGCACACTGCGCGCGCCCTGCGTGTCGATCAGCACCAGGTCGTAGCTCGGCGCCAGCGCAGGCAGCAGATGGCGCAATCGCAAGCGGCCATCGGGCGCATGCAGCAGCAGCGTGTTCAGCTCGCCGCGGTCGTCATTGGAGAGCACCAGATGCAGGCGCGCAATGGCGGTATGGGACACCAGTTGCTCGGCGCGGTGCTCGTTGACCGTCAGCATCTCGTAGATGCCGGCGGGTGCACGAACGGCCAGTGTGAAGTAGCTCGACAGTGTGGGCTGCACGTCTAGGTCTAGCAGCAGCACGCGCAGCCCGGCGTCGGCGGCGAAGCCGCCTAGATTGGCGGCCGTCGTGGTCTTGCCCACGCCACCCTTGGTCGAAATGATCGAAACCACCTGCATGGGCTTCTCCTTGTTCAATGGCATGAGGGGAGAAGCCGCGTCAGGCGCGATCGTTGCGGCGGTCAGCGATCCACTGTTCGATTTCCACAGAATCCCAGCCGACCGCGCGCACACCCAGGCGCATGGCCTTGGGGAATTTGCCTTCCTTCATCAGGCTGTAGATGTGGGCGCGCTTGAATCCGGTCTTGGCCTCGACTTCGGCGCGGCGCATGATGCGGTGTTCAGGCGCCAAGGCCGGCGCGGTGGTCTGCGAAGACATGGTAGGCACTCCTAGACGCTCGATGGCGCTGTTCAGAAAATGCCTTGCATTCCATACGCCGCAGCCGCGGAATTCACTGCAACAGCAGAACTCGCCACTGCAATTGCAGTAAGTGCGCTGTGGGGTTAGCGCGATGCCTCCAAGTGGCGGCGAGCCTGGGCGAGCTTGCTCCACAGCGTGCGCTCGCTGATGCCGGGCCGTCCTTCATGGTGGGCCAACAACGCACTGACCACGGCGTCCATGTTCTGGAAGGATGAATAGGACTTGCCCGCGGGTGACTTGCCTAACAGCAAAGTCAGCAGACCGCCGATGATGTTCAGATATGTTGATTCGCTGCGCAGTCCAAGCTCACGTTCGCCGCCGCTCTCGGCTATGCGGACGGCGTGCTCCTTCGCCAACGCTTCATACTGAGCCCGCAATGCCGCATGCAGTTGTACGAGTTCTGCGAGCTGCACTTTGGACGCTTCGCGATCGGCCAGCAGCACGTTCAGCGTTGCCAGGTTCACCGCCGGATGCAGCTCGCGCTCGATCTCGTCGAACAGGAACTGCGGCCGCTCGCCGGGGTAGTAGTACGACATCCATGCCCTCAGATCGACGTGACGCACGATCAAGTCAGGGTCATCGAGTGCCAGTCGCTGCGATTCATGTGCGATGCCAGCCTTGCCGAAGGGCAGTTCATCGTGCGCCAGCGCATCGAAGATGCGCTCCGCGAACAGCCGCAGCATCGGCCAGCGCGGGAAGTCGCTCATATCGGGAATAGCGCGCGAGCCTAGCGCTTCCAGGATCCGCAACTCAAAACGCAAGAGGCCCGCCCAACGGATCGCCACCTCGATCGGTCGGTAATACGTCTTGGTGCCAAATGCAAGGCAGCTCGATTTCGGCATATCGCGCGCTTCCCATCGTCGGATTGAACTCCGGCAGACGCGCGCCCCCATGGGTGCGGCGATCGCCCAAGAAATCCGGATGAAGCGCGGGGCCTTCATCGTTGGAGAGGATGTTGCCCGTCGGTGATACAGCCGATCAAAATTGGTCGATCACACCTTGCGACGCGCCGTAGTCCTCCGCCATAATGCCCCGTGGAAATACTCCGTTACCTGGAGAAACAGCCTGAAAGGTCGTGCGCCTCCATGCATCAACAGAGCACGAGTGGCCTGCGCTCTACCCGGAAACCTTCGACAAAGTTTTTGCCCGAAGTCATCGAGGGGTAAAGAGCCAATGTGTCACTGCTCCGAGCCGATTTGCAGCCGGCAGGTGCACATGCCTTCCGTGTCACCTCACTGATTTTTCTGGCAGCGAATGGTGAGTCACGCATCAGCAACAGATTGGCATATTTGGCTGTTCACAAAGAGCAGGTGCGCAGCCGCTTGCCGCGATGCAATTTGGGTCAGACGTAAGACCGAAAAAGAATCACGCCCTCCGATAGGCGGTCATTAAACCGACCGTCTATCAGGCGCCTGACGGTGGCGCCGCACGCTGAGCACGGTCGATGAATTGCCTCAGTGCGTCCCTCATCTCTCCTTCTAGCCGCAGCAGATAGGTGGTCAGAGATGCCACCCGATCGGCCAGCGGTCGAGCCACCACGTCGGCATGCTGGCAATCAGCAACGTGTGCAGCGCTCGAAAAGCCGATTCCGTAGCCCGCGGCCACCAGCGCCAACATCAGGCCATGAGTAGTGACATATTCAGCCACTATCGGCCGAGCCTCGACTGATCGGAACAGCCGTTCGCGCTGTCGGCTGCAGCCTTCGCAAACCTGTGGATCGCACAGCACCAGCGGATAGCTCACCACTTCTTCCAGGGGCACCTCCTTGAAGACCAGTAGCGGATGTCGCGCAGGAAGAGCGACCACCAACGGGTCTTCCCACAACGGTGCCGCAACAATCCCAGCGTCCACGTCATCGATCATCGCAAGGTCGGCATCGAACAGGTCCGTGCTCAGTCCATGCACCAATTGAGCGAGTGGCACCTCTGACAGCCGGATGTTCACTTGCGGAGCTTCCTGTCGGCACAGTGCGAGCAACGTCGACAGTCGAACCCGTCCGATGTCGCCCGCCAGCGCAATGCGCAGCGTGTCCTGATACCCCTCGGCCGCCGCGCGTGCTCTGGCTTCGGCGTGCTCGACGGCCAGTATGACGCGGCGGGCATCCTGCAGAAAGGCGCGCCCGGCCCAGGTTAGGCTGGCACCGCGCGGCGTGCGCTGGAGCAGGGTCACTCCCAAGTCGGCCTCCAGCTTGCGGATCGTGCGGGATAGGGGTGATTGCTCGATATGCAGGCGCTTCGCCGCGCGGCCGAAGTGCAACTCCTCGGCCACTGCAATGAAGGCCCGGATGTGACGCAGGTCCATGTTCTCTCCGTCATGAGGCCGCTGCTTGCAGCACGAAGGACCAACATGAATGCGCTCCTGAACGGTCTTACGGTTCCACCTTGCATTTCACGCTTCCGGTTTCAGGGCCGGGATTGAATTCCCGGCAGGTCCACTTCAAGCCACTTAAAGCAGCTTGATCGTTCAAGATGGCACGCGGCGCAGCGGCGCAGCCTTACTCATCGGCTAACCCCCAAATCAAATGGGCATCGACCAGCAGTCGATTGCGCGCCTTCAACGCTTCGATGCGGGATGAAAGCGATGCGCCGACAGCATCAACGGATTGCCGACGTAGCAGCAGCAGCGATTGCAGATCCCCCTCGCCGAGGGCATAGCCACGCTGGCCGAGCCTGGCGTTCTCGCGGGCCATCTGTGCGGACTGCTCGGCCAACCTCCATCGCCGCAGTGCAGTGCGGGCATCGTTGATGGTTTCCGCAATCGCCAGGTCGACTTCCTTGCGCTGGCGCTCCAGTTCAGCCCGCGTCACGTCTACCTGCTTGAGCGCCTCTTGCATGGTCTCCCTGCGATAGGTCCCTCCGAGCGGGATGCTCACGCTGACACCGACGATGCGTTCACTGCGACGAGCCTCCGAGGCCGTGTAAATGCCAACCGTGGGATCAGGAATCCGATCGGCCCGTGCCCGATCGGCCGTCAGTTCGGCCCGCTTCAGCGATTCCTGCATGATCCGCAGCGTTTCGCTCTCGGCCAGGACCCGTTCGCGCCACTGCACCTCCTCCATGTCTAGTTCCACGGGCTCGCTTAAGGACCGCGGCTCCATCACCAGGGACGGAAAACGTGCGCGCAGGCGAAGGATCGCCTTGGCCTCCTGTGCCTGCACGGCATCGAACTGTCGGCGCGCTTCGGCTGCGTCCGCTTGCGCAGCGTTGAGATCCAGAAGCGACGCATCGCCGGCCTTGCGGCGCCCGGCGACTGCTGACGCGCTCGATTCGGCGAAGCCGAGTTGCTCTTTGGCCAGTTCTCGCGCTTGGATAGTTGCCAGCCAGTCGATCCACAAGTCAGCCAATGCACGCGCCGCTTCATGCCGCGCTTGCGCCAACTCGACACGAGCTATCCGCTCGGTAGCGTCGCCCAGGCCTTGGTCGAGTTCGGCTTTGCCGCCAATTCGGATCGGCCGCTCGATCCTGGCGGTCCATTCGTTGGAATTGCCACCTGTGTCGTAGCGGCGTCTCTGGCCGTCGACTCCTACAGACCACTCGTAGGGTGATGCAGCGATCCTGCGCCCCGCATGGCCTGCTGCTTCCAGCGCATACCGGGCTTTCACCACGGAAGGCTCCTGCTCGATGGCCGCACGTGCAAGTTCGGCAGGAGGTAGGTCGGACGGAGTGGCGGGCTGCGCAACCACCTGCAGCGGCAGCACCAGCGCCCACCCCAAGGTCATCATGATCCAAGACTTCATGCAATCTCTCCATCGATCGACAACGGTGTTGCCCAGTAACGCAATCCGGTGCCGGCAAAACGTTCTCGCAGCAGTTGCAGGAGTTGCTCCTGCCGTTCCTCGGTGACCAGGATCTGCACCCGGACCGCGTGGCTGCGCCCCATCACTTTTTCCTCTTCCGACAGCCGCCCGTGGGTTGTGCCGTGGCTGAACGCCGGCGTGCTGACGAAGAGTTCATCACCTGCGACTTCGAGCAGCAGGTCGAGCAGCTTCTCCTCAATCTGCGGATCAAGAATCAAGGTCAAGCAGGACTTAGGCATGACTCACCTCCGGGGCCGCCGACGGCTTGGCGTGTGCGAATCTCAGGTAAAGGATGGGCAGTAGGATCAGCGTCAGGGCGGTGGCCGTGATCAGTCCGCCGATGACAACGATGGCCAACGGGCGCTGGATTTCCGAGCCTGGGCCGGTGGCGAACAACAGTGGTATCAACCCGAAAGCGGTGATCGATGCGGTCATCAGCACCGGCCGCAAGCGCCTTCTCGCGCCCTGGGTGACGCACTCGACGAGCGGCAGGCCTTCGGCATGCAACTGATTGAAGTAACTCACCAGCACCACGCCGTTGAGCACGGCGATGCCCAGCAGGGCAATGAAACCCACCGAGGCCGG
>Ga0209604_1001719_pt1 | contig 17029 bp, 16 predicted proteins | sample AD_UKC097_MetaG_FD_184405 | JGI IMG/M metagenome (GOLD analysis project Ga0209604, IMG submission 184405) | Active sludge microbial communities of municipal wastewater-treating anaerobic digesters from USA - AD_UKC097_MetaG (SPAdes) (version 2) | ecosystem: Engineered > Bioreactor > Anaerobic >... | reverse complement strand
CGCCGTGGTTCATCGTCGGGTGGCTGTGGTTCCTCGGCACCCTCGTGCCGGTCCTGGGACTTGTCCAGGGGGGCCTGTGGCCGGCCATTGCGGAACGCTGGGCATACGTGCCCTCTGTCGGGATATTTATGGTGGCAGCCTGGGGGGTTCCTCACCTCGTCGGCATGGCCAGGGTCTCCCGGACTGCCCTGCCGGTGACAGCAGGAGTGGTTATCGTGGCGTGCATGGTTCTCACCTGGCAGCAGGCCCGGGTCTGGAAGGACGACTTCACGCTGTTTTCCCATGGTGTAGCCGTGAATCCGAACAACTACGTGGCCCAGGTAAACCTCGGGTGTACCTTGGCACGGAATGGAAAATATGCCGATGCAATCTCCCGGTTCCAGGAGGCCTTGAGGGTCTATCCGGCAGACACCCTTGCCCTGACAGGAATGGCCCGGGCTCACGAGGCTCAGGGAGAATACGTAAAGGCTGCAGAGTATTACCTTCAAGCCCTCAGATACAAGCCGGACGACCCAGAAATCAGATCGGGCCTTGCCATGCTGTATGCCGAAACTGGGCAGGAGGATAAGGCGATCGACCTTTATACGCGCATGCTCGAGCATGACCCCTCTCATGCCGGGGCAGAGTACGGCCTCGGGGTCCTCTATGCAAAGAAAGGCGACACGGTCAGGGCAGAGGAGCACCTCCGGCGTTCTCTCCGACTTGATCCTTCCGATGCCGAAGTCCACAGCTCCCTGGGGGTGGTGCTCATGAACCAGGGCAGGGTGCGCGACGCCGAGCGCCACTTTGCCGAAGCCGCCCGCATCGACCCTGAATCGGAGGAGATCCAGGGCTACCTGGCACAGGCACGAAGGCAGCGGGAGAAGATCGAGGCGGACATTGCGGCGCTTCAGCTCAAGAGAAAATCGGACCCGCGCAATGAAGCTGTGCTGCATGCCCTCGGCATGCTCCATGCCGGCAACGGGGACGACGTGGCCGCCCTCGAAGCGTTCATGGACCTGGCTGATCTGCAGCCGGACAATCCCGAGGTGCACTACAACATCGCGTGCCTGCACGCCCGCGCTAACAGAACGGAAGAGGCGGTTCTGTGGCTTCAGAAGGCGGTGGACAAGGGATTCAACAACTGGACTCTCCTGAAGAAGGACAGGGACCTGGAGAATATCCGGAACACGACCTTCTACCGCGAACTCATGGAAAGGCACGGCGGGTAGGCTGAATGCTCGACTGGCTGAGACACCCCCTCACCCGATCCCTTGATCTCGACGACCCGTGCACCACGATTCTCCGACGCGGCATCATCCGCAGCAAGCCGTTCCTGGAGAAGATCTATCTGGAATGGTACGGATGGGTCGCATCCCGCCTTCCCGGGGGTTCGTCCCCTGTGATCGAGCTGGGTTCAGGAGCGGGATTTCTGGACAGCTACATCCCCGGGCTCGTCACCTCGGAGATCTTGCGCTGCCCGTTCGTCAGGGTGGTCCTGGACGGCTGTGCCCTGCCGTTTCCGGGCAGCAGCCTGCGGGCCCTGGTCATGGTGGACGTGTTCCACCACATCCCGGACGCCGAAGAATTCCTTCGGGAGGCATCGCGGTGCCTCGAACCCGGGGGCAGGATTCTCATGGTGGAGCCGTGGGTAACGTCCTGGTCGCGATTCGTGTATGCGCGGCTGCACCACGAGCCATTCGATCCTGTAGCCCAATCCTGGTCCTTCCCCGCCTCCGGACCGCTGTCAGGGGCGAACTCGGCCCTGCCCTGGATCGTGTTCCAGAGGGACAGGGCACTTTTCGATGAACGATGCCCAGGGCTTGCAATCAAGGGCATAGCGGTGGAGAGGCCGCTGACATACATGCTCTCGGGGGGCGTCTCCCTGCGGACGCTCATGCCGGGCTTCACCTATGGGTGCTGGAGGATCCTCGAGGAAATGCCGATACTGAGGAAGCTCGGCATGTTCGCGAGGATAGAGCTGAGAAGGGTATGAGGGATGACGGTAATGTGCCAAGCCCTGTGATAATTCAAGGACCTTGCCAAAGAGGGAAGTATATGGTGAATTTATTGCGAGTGGAGATCTGACATGAAGGATGGTATGGATGTTTCGGTGGTGATACCGGTGTACAACAGCAGCCAGATCCTGCCCGACTTGGTGGCGAGGCTGCACCCCGTGCTGGAGCAGTCCTATGACAGGTACGAGCTCATCCTTGTGAACGACGGCAGCAGGGATGCTAGCTGGCAAGTCATCGGTGGGCTGGTGGAAAGGTATCCGTGGATCAGGGGGGTCAACCTCATGCGGAACTATGGCCAGCACAACGCCCTGCTGTCCGGCATCAGGATGGCCAGGTTTGGCGTGATTGTCACCATGGACGACGACCTGCAGCACCCGCCGGAGGAGATACCCAGGCTCTTGAATAAGCTCGGGGAAGGGTTCGACGTGGTCTACGGCCCGCCCCTGCAGCAGCAGCACGGCCTGTGGAGGGACCTGGCGTCAGTTGTGACCAAGACGTCGCTGCAGGCCACCATCGGTGCCCAGACGGCCACCATGGTGAGCGCCTTCCGGGCGTTCCATACCCAGGTGCGCGAGGCCTTTGCCAGGTACCGGGGCTCCTTCGTATCGCTCGATGTGCTCCTGACTTGGGGGACATCCCGCTTCGCTTCGGTCCCGGTGCGGCACGACCCCCGCGCCTCGGGCCAGTCGAACTACACCTTCCGGAAGCTGTTCAACCACGCCTTCAACATGATCACCGGCTTCAGCCCCCTGCCGCTCCAGATGGCGAGCATCCTCGGGTTCCTGTTCACGCTCTTCGGCCTCATCATCCTGGTCTACGTGGTGGGGAGCTTCATGATTTATGGAGGAAACGTCCCCGGCTTCTCGTTCCTAGCCTGCATCGTGGCCATCTTCTCCGGGGTGCAGCTCCTCATGCTCGGGATCTTCGGGGAGTACCTGGCTCGCATGCACTTCCGCACCATGGACAGGCCGAGCAGCGTGATCCTTGAAGTCCTGGAACATAAGGACATCGTGAAAGAGAATGAAGAAAAGGATGACAGTGCATGCAGATAGAGCTATCGGACATCGATGAACGCCGCTTCGGTATCCGCACAGCCAAAGCAACTGATTTCGGTCATCATGATATTCCATACGTATTCAGATTCTGTGCCTCTGAACGTGTAGAGCTCCTCATTGCACGATGCTCGACACTGGACATCTCTGTCTGTCAGGAAATGGAACAGAGAGGGTGCAGGCTGATGGACATCCTGGTCTACTATTCGAATGACCTCAGAAAGAATACCTTCTGTCATGATCTCAAGGGAATAGCGATAAGGAGTTTTAGACCTGGAGAAGAAGATGCAGTGAGAAGAATTGCAGCGGATGCGTTCCGCGGATACTCGGGTCACTATCATTCTGATGCAAGGCTTGATCAGCATAAATGTGATAAAATCTATGAAGATTGGGCGTACCGATCGTGCATACATAAACAGGTAGCGGATGATGTTCTTGTGGCAGAGTTTAAGGGATCTCTTGTCGCGTTTGCAACAATGAGGACCATATCCCAAGGAGAAGGGGAGGGTGTCCTTTTCGGTGTGGACAGAGCAGTTCAGGGACAGGGAATATACCGTGGGTTGATCATCAATGGCATGCGCTGGTGTGCTTCGCGGGGCATGCTTAAGATGACCGTTTCCACACAGATTACCAATATTGCAGTGCAGAAGGTGTGGGTCCGCCTCGGGTTCGAACCCGGTCCTTCATTCTATACTTTCCACAGGTGGTTCCCATGAGAGCCCTTCACCAGGGACCGCACCCATGAAGATCTGCCCGGGCTGCAGCCACAGGTTCGACACGCCGGGATGGGTGTGCCCCGCCTGCACAGAAACACCGGGTTGCGCCTCCGGGTTCACATCCTTCATACGTGGAAAGGACGCCGGGCAGGGGGGCTTCGATGCACGCTACTTCCCCGAGCTCTACCGCCTGGAAGAAGGGCACTTCTGGTTCCGCCACCGCACCGGGATCATCCTGAGGTCCATCGACCAGTATGCCTCGGATGCTCAGTGCGCGCTCGAGGTGGGCTGCGGCACGGGTGTCGTCCTGGCGGCGATCCGGCGTGCCTTCCCTCGGATGGGTCTGTCGGGATCAGACCTCTTCGCACAGGGGCTGACCTATGCCCATTCACGGGTTCCCGAGGCTGTGTTCTATCAGATGGACGCCTGCAGGATGCTCTTCGAGGAGGAATTCGACCTGATACTGGCCCTGGATGTCCTCGAGCACATCGTAGATGACAAGAGAGCACTGGAGGAAGTCAACCGGTCGCTGAAGCCCGGCGGGCACGTTATCGTGACGGTGCCCCAGCACCCCTGGCTGTGGTCGGTGCAGGACGAGAAGGCCTTTCACCAGAGGAGGTATTCGAGGAAGGGACTTATCGGGATGATGATTCATGCGGGATTCGAGATCAGGCACGCGACCTCCTTTATGACCCTCCTGCTCCCGCTCATGGCCGCCTCGCGTCTTGCGGCATCCCTCTTGCCGAGAGCGGCCACAGGACATGACCCCCTGCGGGAACTGCGTATCGCCCCTGCACTGAACCGGGTATTCTATGGTATATGCATGATGGAGAAGTGGCTCCTGGAAAGAGGCATTTCGCCACGGGCCGGAGGGTCGCTGCTCTGTGTGGGAAAGAAGGTGGACTGACATGGCCGAGCACGAGATTACCATACCGTTCAACAAGCCGTTCATAGCCGGCAAGGAGCTCTACAACATCGCCCAGGCGGTTCTCAAGGGACACCTGGCCGGTGACGGCTACTATACCAGGCAGTGCCATGCATGGCTGGAGGACAAGCTGAGGTGCGCCAGGGCCCTGCTCACCCACTCGTGCACGGCGGCCCTGGAGATGGCGGCCATCCTCTGCAACATCGGGCCCGGCGACGAGGTCATCGTGCCGTCCTTCACCTTCGTGTCCACGGCCAACGCCTTTGTGCTGAGGGGGGGGGTGCCGGTATTCGTCGACATCAGGTCGGACACGTTCAATATGGATGAAAACAGGATCGAAGATGCCGTCACGGGTAAGACGAGGGCCGTCGTGCCCGTACATTATGCAGGCGTCCCCTGCGCCATGGACGAGATCATGGACATTGCCATTCGCAGGAACTTGTTCGTCATCGAAGACGCAGCCCAGGCACTGCTTTCCACCTACCGGGGAAAATGCCTGGGTACCATCGGGCACCTCGGGTGCCTGAGCTTTCATGAGACCAAGAACATCATCAGCGGCGAGGGCGGGGCGCTTCTGGTAAACGACGAGCGGTTTATCAGGAGGGCCGAGATCATCAGGGAGAAGGGAACCAACCGTGCAAGGTTCTTCAGGGGGGAGGTCGACAAGTACAGCTGGGTGGACATCGGGTCGTCGTACCTGCCCAGCGAAATCATCGGCGCTTTTCTATACGCACAGATGGAACAGGCGGAAACCATAGTGATAAAACGTCGCATGCTCTTTGAGACCTATTGGGGCATGCTGAAACCAATTGCAGATAAGGGGTGCATCCGGCTTCCCGATCGTTCTCATGAGGGGGTGTCCAATGGGCACATTTTCTCCATTGTTACGGGTTCCCTTGATGAACGCACCCGTCTTATTGGACACCTCCATAGGCAGGGCATCCATGCTGTGTTTCACTACGTTCCACTCCACTCATCGCCTGCCGGCAGAAGATTTGGAAGGACAGTGGGTAGTATGGACGTAACGGACTTGATTAGCGAACGCCTCCTGCGTCTGCCGCTCTATTACGAGATGGATGAAGCTATGGTCCATATTGTCGGAGAAGTAGTGATGAGATTCTACCAGGGGAAGGGCTAGTTGGAAGGATAGATCTCAACCTAATTTAAGAACAGTTGAGAATTCACCGTGTGAATTCATCACGGCCTTCGTGCTGGGCATATTTAATTTCAGAAATTAGTCTAATCCATTCACTCAATCCAGTAAGGTATGTAGCTTTTCTTTATAGACAGATGCCTTTCTTCCAAGAACTCTTCGAATATGTCCGAAAGGTAGATGTACCGGTAGATGTCATTGATATACGAGCACAGTTTCTGCGCCCTTGGCCGTGACATCTCCACCAGCGAGGACATGAGCCCCCCCTTCTTCAGATGCCGGCCGAGGTCGTACTTAGTCACCATGTCACCCATCCGGAAATCCTTCTGGAGGTAGAGTATGCCCGTTGCTGCGTTGGCATAGACGGGCACAGCCCCGTAGTGGGTCGCATGGTGGCGGATGTCGAGCTGGTTATCGCATTCATTGATCATGTCACTTATGTGGATGTAGTCCTTGTGCTTGTTGATCTTGAGCCAGTACCGCAGATCCGAGGGACTCATGGCAATGGGCTTGGTGCGGTCAACCTTGATGGGGGTGTACGAGTCCCGGTTGAGCAGCATAAACAGCTCGTTGGAGATTGCGCACACGGCCTGGTAGAGGTCGCCATGCAGGGCGTCGAAGGCTTCCTTGGCCTCGAAGACCCGAAGGTCGAGGCTGGAGCTCTCATCAAGGGGCGAAGAGAAAAGCCGCTCCATGATCTCTACCTGGTAGAATGCCCCGGAGAGCTTGACCTCCACGGTATAGTGGACGAGCTGGATGTAGGCGATTTCCCGTTCCTGTTTCTCCGTCAGTTCATCCCCACCCCTGTTCTCGTAGTTGGCTATATCAAAGTCAGCTGCAAGCTCCCGCAGGCCCCACCAATAGTCCAGGGCCGTGAGGTCCTTGTACTTCTCCTCCTTATCCTTGCCATGGCACAGGTGGCGGTCAATGGTCTGAGGTTTTCCCATTGGGTCCTCTCTCAAGGGGAAACTGGGCGGATCGATCGGGATAGGCCAGACCCCCTTGATTTTATAATGTATAGGGAAAGGTGCCCCAGTGCAAGGGTTTGCGAACAACAGATGGGAGTCGGCAGCACGTATCCCCCACGAGCATGCAGCCATTCTCTCAGAGATCTCTCCTTTACTTGACTGCGTGCCGTGATATGGCATACTTACGAGTAAGGCAGGTGAAACTGCGTGGCGAGATGACTGACCGTGATCTTTTCCCGAAGGGTGGAGGCAAAACGTGAACGAGGCATACCGGAGCATACCGAAGGTGGACGTCGTGCTCAAAGAGCCGGTGATGCAGGGACTTCCCTATGACGAGCAGATCGTCAAGCGGCTGCTCAGGGACAAACTCGACATGATAAGATTCTCCATAAGCGCTGGCAGGATTGCAAAAAGTCCCACGGCATCCGAGATTGCCCGGGAGGTAGCCTCCGAGGTCCGTGACGTCATGGAATCGGGGCTGGTCCGGGTCATCAATGCCGCGGGTGTAGTGGTCTTCACCAACCTCGGCAGGGCACCGCTGGCGCAGGAGGCGATCGAAGCCGCCACGGATGCGGCCCGGTCCTACTCCGACCTGGAGTACAACCTCTCCGAGGGGAGAAGGGGCTCCCGCCAGGACCATATCCGGCCCATCACCAGGGCCTGCTTCGGGGCCGAGGACGCCCTGGTGGTGAACAACAACGCCGCAGCGGTCATGCTCGTGCTGGCGAGTCTTGCCAGGGGCAGGGAGGTCATCGTGTCCCGGGGCGAGCTGGTGGAGATCGGTGGTTCATTCCGTATGCCCGATGTCATGGCCCTGAGCGGGGCGCTCATGCGGGAGGTGGGCACAACCAACAAGACAAGGGTCGGTGATTACCGCGATGCCATTTCCAGCAGTACCGGCCTCATCATGAAGGTGCACCGGAGCAACTTCTCGGTGGTGGGCTTCACCGACGAGGTGTCCATCGAGGAGCTGGCTGCCCTGGGCAGGGAATTCGGCATCCCGGTCTTCGTGGACATGGGGTCGGGAGTGCCCTTTGACCTGACAGCCTCGGGCATTCCCGGCGAGTGGACCGTTCCTTCGTGCCTGCAGCAGGGCGCCGACGTGCTGTGCTTCAGCGGGGACAAGGTGCTCGGCGGCCCCCAGGCGGGCATCGTACTGGGCAGAGCGGACCTGGTGGAAACCATGGCTAGGCACCCGCTGCACCGGGCGGTGAGGGTGGACAAGTTCACCATCGCCTCCCTTGGAGCGACCCTGAAACTTCTGGCCCAGGGAAGGATCGATCGCATACCGGTCCTGAACATGATCACCGAGCCTGCAGGCGATGTGAAAAAGCGTGCGCAGAAGCTCATGCGGCTTATGAAGGTCAGGGGAGCCCGGGTCGTTTCCACCCGGGCTGTCATCGGCGGCGGGTCGGCCCCCACCAAGAGCTTCGACTCCTATGGGGTGCTCATAAGGTCTCCAAGAGCGACCGAAATTCATGCGAACCTGCGCTCATGCAGGCCTGCGGTGCTCTGCCGCATCGAGAACGATTCTCTCATCTTCGATCTCAAGGCCGTGGACCTGCAGGAGGTGGCAGTCCTGGCCCGGAAGATCAGCGAGGTGATGGGCCATGGGGACTAAGATCGGCCTTGCCCTGGGAGGGGGCGGCGTCCGGGGTCTGGCCAACATCGGAGCCATGAAGGCACTGCTGGAAGCCGGCATCGTGCCCGACTTCGTGGCAGGCACGAGCATGGGTGCCATCGTGGGTTCGCTGTATGCCGACACCCTGGACATCGGCCACGTGGAACGGACCATCCGGGTCCTGCTGGACTCCGAGGAGTTCAGGGAGAAGATCCAGATGCTCTCGGGAGGGTCCGACCTGGACCGGGGATTCTTCGACAGGGTTTTTGACACGGCAAAGAAAGGCTACTTCTTCTACCGGTTCATGTTCAGGGAATCGGTGGTCTCCGCCGGGGCCTTCTTCTCGGAGATGGACCGCATCATACCGGACAGGTCCTTCTCGAACCTCAGGATCCCCTTTGCCTGCATGGCCCTCGATATCGTCTCCGGGCTCCCCCAGATCATCCGCTCCGGGCCGCTGCGCATCGCGGTGAAGGCATCCAGCGCCGTGCCCGGCATCCTGCCGCCCGTACCCATCGACGGGCGGGTGTGCGTAGACGGCGGCTGGGTGGAGTCAGTCCCGATCTCCGCCGTGCGGGTCCTGGGAGCGCGCTTCGTTATCGCCGTCGATGTCTCCCGGGACGTCGAGCCCATCAACTACAGGGAAGAGATCAGGAACAGCATGGACATCCTGATGCGGGCCGGTGACGTGTCGAGGCTCCTCATGAACACCATGCGGGTGCGGGAGGCGGACTTCGTGATCCACCCCGAGGTAGGGGATGCAGACTGGTCCGAGTTCGAGGACGTGGACACGTACATCACCGGCGGCTACCGGGCGGCACAGGCGGCCATACCGGCCCTGAAACGGGCGTTGAAGGTACATCGCATCAGGTCCCTCTTTCCATGGAAGAGAAAATAGACCTCATTGCCAGCTATCAGGACATGGCCACCAGGCTGGATGTGTTCGTCTCTAAGAATCTCGGCCTCAGCCGTTCCCATGCGGCCCGTATCATCGATCAGGGCCGCGTGCTGGTGGACGGCGACCTTAAGAAGCCCTCCTTCAGGCTCAGGTCGGGCATGCACGTGCACGGGGCATGGGAGAAGCAGGAAGAGACGCAAAAGCTCACGGCTGACGAGATCCTTCTTGATATTATCTACGAGGACCCGTGGATCGTGGTCATCAGCAAGCCCGCAGGCATGACCGTGCATCCCGGTGCAGGGACCACTCGCGACACCCTGGTGAATGCCCTTCTTTCCAGGTATCCTGAAATCGTTTCAGTGGGAGACCCGGCCAGGCCCGGCATAGTACACCGCTTGGACAAGCTGACCTCCGGGATCATGGTCATCGCGAGGACTCCCGAGGCTCATGCGATACTGTCCGCCGCCTTCAAGGCCCACGAGCACCGGCGGGAATACCTTGCCGTGTGCTACGGCCGCATGACTCGGGAGAAAGGCACCATCGAGACCTTCATGCAGAGGAATCCCAGGGACCGGAAGCGCATGACCTCCCGGACAGGGGAGGGCAGGAAGGCAGTGACACACTGGGAGGCCGTGACAGAGTGGAAGGAGTTCTCACTGCTGCGCCTGAGCCTGGAGACCGGCCGGACCCACCAGATCAGGGTGCACCTGTCCGATACCGGCCATCCCGTGGCCGGTGATCCGGTCTATGGCGGCAGGCGAAGGGCCAATGCCGTCACAGACGCAAAACTGAGGGCACACGTGAAAGGGATCAAGCGCCAGATGCTCCACGCTGCAATGCTGGGGATCAGGCACCCGGATACCGGGGAATACATGGAATTCACGTGCGACATGCCCGATGACATGAAGGTCTTCATAGCAGTGCTTGAGGAGATTGACGTTCCATCCCTTACACCTTGACAATTCGTGAGCCATCCCCGATCATTGCGGCATGCGAAGGATAGGGGACGTGCTCGCGAACCAGAACCGGCAGATCGGCCAGGTCATGAAGATCCGCGCCCAATGGACTGATATCGCCGGCGAGGTGCTGGCTGCGCATACGGATCCAGTGGCAATCAAGCACAAGGTCCTGCAGGTCCTGTGCGATTCCCCTGCATGGGCGCAGCAGGTGGGCCTGCTCTCCAGGACCATAGAGGAACAGGTCAGGAAGATCACCAGGGTGAAAATCGAGAAGATAGAAGGCAGGTTCGGCATGGCGAGAAAAGCCCCACCCAGAAAGCGGACGGTCCAGGCCATTGGCAGACCCGACATTGACCCCCGGGATATCGACAAGATCAGGGACCCCAAGCTTGCCAGGGTTGTCCGTGAACTGGCAACCGGTGAGGGGAACGGGGATGGCTGAGAAGAGGAACGTCCTGAACGTTGTGCTGGTGCTGGCAGGCCTGACCCTGGCCGGGTTCCTTATCCTCCGTGTCGCCTCCTCCAGCGGGATATTCCCCTTCATGTACACAGAGGCACGGTCCCCCCGGGATCTGCTGGAATTCCTGGAATCACGCACCGCCCATGTCAAGGGCATCAGGGTGAACGGTCACCTCCTGGAGATAGGCAAGAGGCCGTCTCTCCAGGTCCTGAAGGGATACGACCGGCTTATGTACCAGGTGAGGCCGTACAGGCAGGTGAACTACAAATACAGGAACTTCACCGGGGCCGAGGTCATGGATTTCTGTACAACGATAACGGGTGAGTCGTTCGACAGCCTCCGATCCTCCATGGACTCTGAAAAAGGTTATACTCCGGCATGGAAAGGAAGGATCAGGGGGAATGACATCACCCTGGTCCGGGTCAGCCGATTTAGTTACCTCGTCACCGGCCTTGCTGAAAAGCCCCTGTTCATGGGCCAGGTCGAGCTGGCAAAACGCCTCGGCATGAACGATGCGACTGTGCTTCAGCTTGTCATACCGGTCCAGGACCGGTGGCTCGAGGGTTTCAAGGCGGCGCCCGCCATTGAGATGACATATCCCGTGCAGTTTTCTGGAAAAGACAGGGATGAGCTCATCGCTTGGCTCGATGGTGCGTCGGAATAAGGTCCTTACAGTTCCGCCATTACTGTAAACACTGTTTACATTTTTAGCCACCTGTTCTATAGTCCACTCTTTAAAATGAATCATGGAGGATCAGCCATGTCATTACCCGACCGCAACAACCCTTATTCGTTCGATGAGTACCTTGCATGGAGGAACGGGTTCAACTATTACCTTGACGACGAGTACTTCCAGAAGGTGGTGAAATACTTCTCCGGGCCTGAATGGTTTGCGATTCACGAAGAGCTGGCAAGGCTGTCCCCGAAAGTATCTTTCCGCTGGAGGGATTTCTCCGAGACCATCGCCTGGCCGGAGAAGAGACCTTCCATAATGCACTACGACGGCCACAACCACCGCATCGACCGTATCGTCCGCCCAGCTCAGACCGAAATCATGGAGAAGGAGGTCTTTTCCGAGGCGCTGTTCTCGTCAAAGACAAGCCCATGGCTCAGACTTGCAAAAATGTTTCTCATCTATCAGAACGGCGAGGCATGTATTGCCTGTCCCATGACCTGCACCGAGGGCCTGGTGGCATTGCTGGACAGGTTCGCGGACACGCCCGAGACCAGGCGAATCCTCGAGCACTGCAGGGAAGGCATTGACGGCGACTTCGCAATCGGCGCCCAGTACCTTTCCGAGATCCAGGGGGGCTCGGATGTCCCGTCCAATGTGCTGGAGGCGGTAGAACAGGACGGTTTTTGGAGGCTCTACGGCACGAAGTTCTTCTGCTCGGCAACCCATGCGGACTATGCTGTAGTCACGGCCAAGCCCGTCGGATCGGACAAGGTCGCGCTCTTCGTGGTGCCTTCCTGGCTGCCCGAGAACAAGGAGCGGGAGATCAGGAACGGGTACACCATCGACCGCATCAAGTGGAAGATGGGCACCAGCGAGCTGACCACGGCCGAGATCACCTTCGACGGTGCCGTTGCCTATCCCCTGGGACCACTGGACCGGGGGGTTGCCAACGTGGTGGGCATCGTGCTGACGTACTCGCGGCTCACTGTGGGACTGTCTGCCGCCGCCTTCATGACCCGGGCCGTGCGGGAGGCGAAGCACTATGCTTCATTCCGGGAGGCCTTTGGCGTGAAGATCCAGCAGTTCCCCATGCTGGCCAACCAGATCCGCTCCATGGACATCTCGGCCAAGAGGACGACAGTGGCTGCCTTCAGGCTTTACCGCGACTTCCTGCAGCTCGAAGGCGGGCTCAAGGGCGGGCTGGTCACCGACGAAAGCCCGGCAATGAAGAGGAAGCGCTTTGCAGTACGCGAGCTCATCATGCTCCAGAAGATCGCTGCCAGCTGGGACAGCACGGACATCATCCGCATGGCCATGTCCGTGTTCGGAGGCCACGGCATCATGGAGGACTTCTCGTCGCTGCCAAGGCTCTTCCGAGACTCGGCCATCAACGAGCTGTGGGAGGGACCGAGGAACGTGCTGCTGACGCAGATCCACCGGGACTTCCAGCGGGCCGGGAACTGGTATGGAGCTGAAGAATTCGTCGAGGATGTCCTTGCCGGGGCTGATGAAAAGCTGGTCAGCGACCTCGGCGCCGAAATGCGTGAACTCGTGGCCTGGCCGAGCCTGTTCACCATGGACGAGGCGACAATGAAGGTGTGCGGCAGGTGGGACGCCTTCTGTCACCGGCTCTTTCATGCATACCAGGACTGCGCGCTCCATGAGGTGTCTTCCAAAAGCAGGGCTTAGCGTAGTTGTCAGGAAAAGATATCTTCCTTCGCGGACCGAATCGCATGGATGAACATCCGCGCCATGATGTGCCCGATGCGGTGCATGTGCCGGTCTACCTCTTCGTCGCTCCTTCCCGGGTGCCTGCGGAAGGTGATGAGTATGCCGTTGAGCGCGGCGAAGAAGCAGTGGGAGACGAGGCGGACGTTGCCTCTGGCCCCTGCCTTGCGGAAGAGCGCATCGAACCGGTCGAGCATGGACCGCTCGATGGTGTTCAGTGTTTCGAGCAGACCCTCGTCTACCGTGCCCTCCAGCATGAAGTGGGTCATCATCTTGAAGTACTGTTCGTTCTCGGTCAGGTAGGTGAGGAATATGTCCGCAGCATCTTCCAGCCGTGGTCTCCTGCTCTGCGTGACGTGTTCGGCGAACTGATCCAGGAGATGCGTGGTCCCCCGGAGGAAGGCCTCCACGAAGAGGTGCTGCTGGTCGGGGAAGTGCCGGTAGATGAGGGCGGGGGAGATACCCGCTTCCTTCGCGATGTCCCGCATGCTCACTTTCGAGAAGGGTTTCGAGGAGAAGACCTTCTCTGCAGCATCCACGATCACGTTCCTCATTGCAGCACGGTTCTGTTGGCGCTGGCCTATGGAGCCATTTCTTACAAGCGATCTTACCGGAGAATCACTCATTGTATGGTTAGCCAGTCACTGGACCGTAGTCCCGCCATGGTTCGGGCAGGTTTCCATTATGTCCTCAGGTGTACCGGATACAGAAACATTTGATTCAGTGACAAAGGTCCTGTCATCTATCCAGCAGGTGCTGTCAACGGTGATCGTAGCATACAGGGTGGTGGTCCCTGATCCGTGCAGGATGGCAGTCAAGGCGAGGGCGGCATTGGGCTCGGCGAGAAAGGAATACACCCAGGGTATGGGTACATCGGTGATGGTTTGCTCAATGCCGTTTTCGTCAATGTAGGTTATGTCAGCTTCATTGATGACACCAGAACCGCCCTCGACCTCGTATCTGACCTTGTGATCACCCGTACCCGGTAAATCGTCGCTGTCATCGCTCCCGCTGCAGGCAGACACTAACGTCAGGATCATCGCTGAGAAAATAATTCTCTGTAGTGTGATCATGATGAAATTTCCCTTAACCATATGTGTAATTTCAGATAATGACACATGGTATGTATTAAGGCAAGAATTTTGGTAAAGGAATGAGAACTTGAGACTTTGAAATCATGAAACAGAGTTTCATATCTGGAAAGACTTGAAGGGATACCTTCTAACGAACACTACATGGAGCCTCGCCGAGGACCTGCTTAAGAAATGATCAGGTATAGAAATTTGCTCCATGGTATCTCTTTATGGTATATGCACCGGCTTGAGGATGATGAATGAATAGTGATGGACTTCTGATCAAAATTGTATGTGTAGTATTTGGTTGTGGGATCATTTGGACTCCTCTGACATGCAATGCCGAGGATAAGAGTGCTGAAGAGCTCTTTAAGAGTGCACAATTTGATTTTTCAGAATACAAATCCACCCCGGATATTGACGACCTGTATACTGTCTATCATATCATTCCATCCGGCTCTCCCACAATGGACTACCATAAATCAGTATATTTCTTCGGAATGATTTTGGGCCGATATAAGGGGAATATTCCAGGCTCGAGTGGATACTATCTAAGCAGGTCAAAATATCATCCTGACGCAGTAAGACTTACCCTGTTTACGAGAAACAACCGTGAAGCAGAAGAAATAAAGAAATGGATAGATGACCTTGAGAAAGACAAGCTTATCAGGATTATCCCTTATGTATCCAGAAAACCAGAGAAGGTCATATTCACCAAACATTATGGCGGGGACGAGTATGAATTCAGAAAATACCTGACCACCTATACTTTGATAGGAATCCAGTGTATGGCCTACGATTTTAACAAATCTCAGAAGATATGGTCAGATCTGATGGATTCTGGAGGCACAGATATAACATTTGTCGAGCACAGCAATTTTTTTAAACAACTCGATTATGAAGAGAAGTGTAAGTTCATTGATGCCATGTACACCAGGAAATGGGGTCACATGATTATAAACTTTGTCTTGGGATATGATGAAGACAAGTGACTTTAATAGGTGCCTCAATATCCTTTAAGTGGGATTCTGATAAGCCACTGCATGATCAAAATCTACATTGGTGCCGGGAGGGGGACTCGAACCCCCACGTGCGCACGCACACTAGACCCTGAACCTAGCGCGTCTGCCAATTCCGCCATCCCGGCGTGCTTTGACTTGAAAACAAGCAGTGTTTCCCATATAGTTGGGAACCTACGAAATGTCAAGGATGTATGTAAATGCAAGTATTTACAGGCACAGATGCCATATTTCCTGATACACTGAGAAAGGCGGTGGTCACCATCGGCAACTTCGACGGCTGCCACAGCGGGCACCAGGAGATCTTCCGCAGGACGCGGGCCTATGCCGCGCGCATCGGCGGGGACTCGGTGGTGATCACCTTCCACCCGCATCCTGCCTCGGTGGTCAAGGGCATCACCCCCCAGCTCATCTTCACCCTGGAGGAGAAGATCCAGGCCGTGGAATCCCTGGGCATGGACTGCCTCATCATTGCCCCGTTCACGAGGGAGTTCGCCGAGACCCAGCCCGAGGTGTTCGTGAAGGAGACCATCGTGCGCCGGATCGGTGCTTCGGGCCTGGTGGTGGGGCACGACTTCTCCTTCGGCAGGAAGGCCCTGGGCGACATACCCTTCCTCAAGCGCATGGGCTCCAAGATGGGATTCTTCGTGGAGTGCGTGGACCCGGTGAGCGTGGACGGTCAGGTCATATCGAGTACGTACATCAGGAAGCTCATCCAGTCCGGCGACGTGGGCGCGGCGGCCCGGGTCATGCTGCACCCCTACCGCATCACCGGACACGTCGTGCACGGCATGGCCAGGGGGCGCGGTATGGGATTTCCCACGGCGAACATCCAGCCCGACAAGGCCCTGCTGCCGGCCTACGGGGTGTACGCGGTGCTCGTCTCCATGGGGGACAGGCAGTACAGGGCAGTGGCCAATATCGGGAACAACCCCACCTTCGGCGACGTGGGTACCTCCATCGAGGCATACCTGTTCGACTTCGAGGGGGACCTCTACGATGCCGAGCTCATGGTCGAGTTCGTCGATTACATCCGGGGCGAGGTCAAGTTCGCGGACAAGCGCTACCTCGTCGAGCAGATCGAACTCGACTGCAGGAAGGCCCTGGAAATCCTCGGGAAGAAGGTATCCTAAAGTGAAGGTGTTCGCCATATCCGATCTCCATCTCTCCTTCGGATCGGACAAACCCATGGACATCTTCGGCACCCACTGGGAGGACCACCCGGAGCGCCTGAGGGAGGCCTGGACCCGATCGGTGTCCGAAGAGGACGTCGTACTGATCCCGGGCGACATATCGTGGGCCATGAAGCTCCATGAGGCCGAGGCCGACCTCCTCTTTGTCCACGCCCTTCCGGGCACCAAGGTGATCATCAAGGGCAACCACGACTACTGGTGGGCGTCCGTGAGCAAGGTGAAACAGGCCCTGCCGGCATCCATCATACCGCTGCAGAACACGGCCGCGAGGTTCGGGGAGGTGGGCATCGCTGGCAGCAGGCTCTGGATAGACCCGGACCTCAGTCTCGAGGATGCCACCGACGAAGACCGCAGGTTATTCCATCGGGAGCTCGGCCGGTTCTCCCTGTCGCTCAAGGACATGCCGCACGATGTGGAGGTGAGGATCGTCATGACCCACTTCCCGCCCATCGCGCTGGACGGCAGGGCCGGAAGGGCCGTCCAGGCTGCCTCAGGCTTCGGCTGCCATGCCTGGGTCTTCGGCCACATGCACCTGGGCACCATGGACTACGATGGCTTCAACCGGACCATCGGGACCACGCGGTTCGAGTT
>Ga0209604_1001717_pt1 | contig 17031 bp, 16 predicted proteins | sample AD_UKC097_MetaG_FD_184405 | JGI IMG/M metagenome (GOLD analysis project Ga0209604, IMG submission 184405) | Active sludge microbial communities of municipal wastewater-treating anaerobic digesters from USA - AD_UKC097_MetaG (SPAdes) (version 2) | ecosystem: Engineered > Bioreactor > Anaerobic >... | reverse complement strand
TTAATGTCACCGCCGAGCATCAGGGGTTGGAAATTGCCAAAGAACACCTGCCGTGTCTACTCGACAGGCTTCCGGCGTCTTCACAGGCCGCTCCGGAAGAAGAACCTTCTTTGAATCCGGTATTTGCGGGAATCTCTGTCCCCGCGCAGGTATCGTATGTTGCCTACATTTTAAAAACGCCTTGTTATACCGACCCGGCAAGCCCTCTTTTGATGATTGCCGCAAAAGAGTTATCCAATAACTATCTGTACAAGTATATCCGCGTTCAGGGAGGCGCTTACGGCGGCATGTCTTCTTTCGACGCTTCCATGGGATTGTTTTCGTTTTTGTCCTATCGCGACCCGCGCATTTCCGAGACGCTTCAGGTGTTTAAAAACGCACAGACGTTTTACAGTCAGAATGAAATTTCTTCACCGGACATGGAAAAGGCGATCATCAGCACCATCAGCATGATTGACAAACCTTCGGATCCGGCCAGCAAAGGGTATACGGCAATGATGCGCAATTTTGCCGGAATAACCGATAAGATTCGCCAGAAATTCAGAGACGACATTTTATCCGCCACACCGCAAAAACTGAAAAAAGTATTATCCGGTTATTTCTCTCAGGCGTTCAAATCAGCGTCAGTGGCCGTTTATTCCTCCCCGGAAAAACTGGACGAAGCCAACAGACAATTGGAAGACAAACTGCATATTGAAAGTATTTTTGAAAATTAATCCAATAGCTCTTCATAAAAAAAGAGGCTAAATATACTTTAGCCTCTTTCATGTTCTTCTGGGATTTTAAATCGCAATCGCAACAAAATCCTTATCGCATTTTTTTATTGCTTTTCTGCTACATTGATTCTCGCGATGGCTCTCGCCAGTGCCGCCCGCATAATTTCAAATTCCACGTCATCTTTGTTCATCTGAGATAAACGGCTTTCAGCATTATCTTTGGCCTTAAGGGCCCGTTCTTTATCAATCTGATCTGATTTTTCAGCGGTTTCAATCAGAACGGTGACTTTATCGCCTGTAACTTCCACATAACCGGTATTCACCGCATAATACGACTTTTTGCCGTCCTTGACATAATTCATCTCGCCGATTTCCACGGACGTTAAAAAAGCCTCATGACCGCGCAATACGCCGAACTCGCCTTCCGTTCCCGGAAGGGTAACTTCTTCGATATTGCCCGAAAAAATCATCTTTTCCGGCGTTACAATTTCCATCAATAATTCATCTGCCATTTACATTCTCCAGATCAATAATTATTCGCCGCCAATCTTTTTGGCTTTTTCAACGGCTTCTTCAATGCCGCCGACCATGTAAAAGGCCTGTTCGGGCAGATCGTCATGTTTGCCTTCCAGGATTTCTTTGAAGCCTCTGATGGTATCGGGCACGGAAACAAACTTGCCTTCCGTACCGGTGAACTGAGCGGCGACGAAGAACGGCTGGGACAGGAATCTCTGAATCTTTCTGGCGCGGCTAACCGTCAGTTTATCTTCCTCAGAAAGTTCATCCATACCCAAAATGGCGATAATGTCCTGAAGGTCCTTATATTTCTGCAGCGTCACCTGTACCTGACGTGCTACCTTGTAATGTTCCTCACCCAGAATGTTGGGATCAAGAATACGGGATGTTGAATCCAGAGGATCCACCGCGGGATAGATACCGAGTTCCGCGATCGGACGGGACAAAACGACGGTTCCGTCAAGATGCGCGAATGTCGTCGCGGGAGCGGGGTCGGTCAAGTCGTCGGCAGGCACGTACACGCACTGAACGGCTGTAATAGAACCTTTGGTTGTCGAGGTAATCCGTTCCTGAAGTCCGCCGAGGTCCGTGGCCAGTGTCGGCTGATAACCGACCGCCGAAGGCATACGTCCCAGCAGAGCCGAAACTTCTGAACCGGCCTGGGTGAAACGGAAGATATTATCAACAAAGAAGAGCACGTCCTGACCTTCCACATCACGGAAATATTCGGCAGCCGCCAATCCGGTCAAAGCAACACGGGAACGGGCTCCGGGGGGTTCCGTCATCTGGCCGTAAATCAGAGCGGCCTGTTTAATAACGCCGGATTCCAGCATTTCGCGGTACAGGTCGTTACCTTCACGGGTTCTTTCACCCACGCCGCAGAACACGGAAATACCGCCGTGGTGCATGGCGATGTTGTTAATCATTTCCATCATAACGACGGTCTTGCCGACACCGGCGCCGCCGAACATGCCCATTTTACCGCCGCGGGGAAACGGCACCAGCAGATCGATAACCTTGACGCCCGTTTCCAGAACGTGCACGGATGTATCCTGCTCCAGGAATGTGGGCGATTCCCGGTGAATCGGCATTTTCGTCTGCGCGTTAACCGGCCCGAGACCATCCACGGGACGACCGACGACGTTCAGAATTCTGCCCAAGCCCTCTTTACCGACCGGCACCATGATAGGAGCACCGGTATCTTTTGCTTTCATACCACGAACCAAACCGTCGGTAATATCCATGGCGATGCAGCGGACAACATTGTCACCTAAATGCAACGCAACTTCAACGACCAAATTATCTTCCTGATCATTGATGGCGGAATTGGTAATGGTAATTGCGTTTAAAATTGCGGGGAGTTTGCCTTCCTCAAAAGCCACGTCAACTACAGGTCCAATAACTTGAACGATTTTTCCGATATTCATAACTATCTCCTTGCAAATAGTCGTATTAATTTATTTTACATGCGACCACAGCCGCAGAAAAATTAATATTTAGCCTTTCGCCAGAGCCTCTGTACCGCCCACGATATCCATCAACTCCGCCGTGATCGCGGCCTGTCTGGCTTTATTCATTTTCAACGTTAATGAACTGATCAAATCCTGGCAGTTACTTGTCGCATTATCCATAGCCGCCATTCGCGCGCCGTTTTCACCGGCTGACGTTTCCAGCAGAGCGCGATAAACAAGTACGTGCACGTACATCGGGAGTAATTTATGCAGTAAGACCTCTTCCGATGGTTCATAGGAATAATCAACCCGTTTATCCGGTTCATCCTCAATTTCCTGGCCGATGGATGGCAGGGGGAATAATCTGACCACAACCGGTTTCTGAATGGAAACATTCATAAACTGATTATAAATCAAATAAAGTTCGTCATACTCTTCTTTAATAAAAGGATTAATGACTTCATCGGCGATGGAAACCGCCAGCGTCATGTCAAATTTACTCAAAACATCCGTCTTCTGGGCAATGATGTTGGCTTTTTTGCGGAAATAATCCCTGCCCTTGCGCCCCACGGTAATCATGGAAACATCTTTCCCTTCGCCCGCTTTTTCTTTCAGAAATCTTTCAGTCGCTTTGATCAGGTTGGTATTAAACCCTCCGCAAAGGCCGCGATCCGATGTCATGCAAATCACACGAATTCTTTTCGGGTCGCGCACGGCCAGTAATGGATGTGACATGCTTTCTACGCGCAGGGCAAGACTGTTAAGCACATCCATGAATTTTCCGGCATAGGGACGGAAATTTTCCATTTTCAACTGCGCCGACTTAAATTTTGATGCGGCAACCATGTTCATGGCGCGCGTAATCTGTTTTGTCTTTTGAACGGCGCCGACTTTTCTTTTAATGTCTTTTAGCGAGGCCACCTACAATTCTCCTCAACTTATTATTTGAACTTCAGGACTGTCTATTTCCTGACAAAACCGTTAATATCTCTACCTATTCCGCCACAAAAACAGAATCAAAAGCGGTCATAATTTCCTTCATCTTCTTTTCGAGTTCGGGAGAGATTATCTTCTTATCTTCTATTTCTTTCATAATGTCGGGATGTTTGCTTTCAACAAAACTCAAAAGCTGCTCTTCGTATATACGAACCTTTTCGACATCGTATTTATCAATGAAACCCCTGGTTCCCGCGAAGAGAACAACGATTTCCTGTCCTAAAGACATCGGCTTGAACTGGGGTTGTTTGAGCAGTTCCACCAGGCGGACACCGCGATCCAACTGAGCCTGAGTCGCTTTATCCAGATCGGATCCGAACTGGGCAAAAGCCGCCAGTTCACGGTACTGAGCCAAGTCGAGTTTCAGCGTTCCAGCAACCTGCTTCATCGCCTTTACTTGAGCCGCGCCGCCGACGCGCGAAACGGAGAGACCGACGTTAATGGCCGGGCGAATACCGGAGAAGAACAAACTCGGCTCCAGATAAACCTGACCGTCCGTAATCGAAATAACGTTGGTCGGAATGTAAGCGGAAACGTCACCAGCCTGAGTTTCAATGACCGGAAGGGCCGTCAAAGAACCACCGCCTAATTCCTGGCTGACACGCGCGGCACGCTCGAGCAAACGGGAGTGATTGTAGAAAATGTCACCGGGATAAGCTTCACGTCCGGGAGGACGACGCAGCAGCAGAGAAATCTGACGGTAAGCGACCGCCTGCTTGGACAAATCATCGTAAATAATCAAAGCATCCTGACCGTTGTCTCGGAAGTATTCACCGATACTGCAACCGGCATAAGCGGCAATGTATTGAAGCGTCGCGGGATCGGATGCACAGCCGGCAACAACGCAGGTATAAGATAGCGCATCATGCTGCTTGAGTCTCTCCACAATTTGAGACACTGTAGATTTTTTCTGACCGATGGCAACATAGATACATTTCACACCGGTATCTTTCTGACGGATAATGGCGTCAATACCGATGGCTGTTTTGCCTATCTGGCGGTCGCCAATGATCAGTTCGCGCTGACCGCGTCCGATCGGCGTCATCGCATCGATCGATTTCAAACCTGTGTACATCGGCTGATTAACCGGCTGGCGCTGAATAACACCGGGGGCCACCATTTCAATTCGGCGAAACTCTTTGGTTTCAATCGGCCCCTTGCCATCCAAGGGTTTTCCGGTTGCATCAATTACACGTCCCAGCAGTGCTTCACCGACGGGAACCTGTGCAATTTTACCGGTTCGCTTTACGATGTCACCCTCTTTAATGTAGGTAACTTCACCAAGAACCGCGACGCCGACATTGTCCGCTTCCAGATTAAGGACCATACCTAAGATTCCGCCGGGAAATTCCAAAAGCTCCATCGCCATAGCATTTTGAACGCCGTATACGCGGGCAATACCGTCACCGACCGACAAGACCGTTCCGGTTTCGCTTATATCCAGCTTTTTCTCATAGCTTTTGATCTGCTCAGAAATAATTTGACTAATTTCTTCCGCTTTAATTGTTTCCATGTCCTATCTTGCCTCCCCTAAGAGATTCCTCATATTGTTCAACTGATTTTTTATACTGCCATCGTAAAGTGTATCGCCAACGCCAATGACCACGCCACCCAAAAGGGTGGGGTCCTGTTCCACCGTTATATCAACTGTTTTACCCAGCGCTTTTTCCAGGTTTGCACTGATTAAAGAACGCAACTCATCTGAAAGAGTGAAAGCGGTTTTTACATTCACCCGCACCTTCTTCAGCGCTTCGTCCATTAACTGGCGATAACAAACGACGATATCCTCTAAAATATCGATTCGATTCTTGTCCACCAGCAGCCTGATAAAGTTGGCCGTCATGCCGGACAACTTCAACTTGGCAATGAGATTGTCCACAACACCTTTTTTAACTGCCTGTTCAAAGACAGGATTTGCCAGGAAATCTTTTAAAGATTCATTCCGAGAAATGAGTAATGTGAACTGATCGAGTTCCTTGTAATAAGGCTCAATCTGGTTTTCCTCTTTCGCAATGTCAAAAAAGGCACGCGCATATCTTTTGGAAATATTGCTGATCAATGCTTGATTACCACCTTATTTACGTATTCTTTCACCATGGCTGCGTGATCATCCTGTGTAATGCTTTTCTTCAGAATTTCTTCCGCCATTTGCACAGAAAGTTCAACAGCCTGGGATTTCAGCTGTTCTGTAGCTTTTTTCATTTCCTGCTCGATGCGGGCGTGAGCATCTTCTTTCATCTTTTTGGCTGTTCTCTCGGCATCCTCGATAATCTTCTGTTTCTCCGTAACGCCCTGCGCCTTGATCATCTCAATGATACCGTCTATTTCTGTTGACGCCTTGTCAATTTTTTCCGAATATTCACGATACTTTTTCTCGGCTTCGGCTTTTCTCTCCACCGCCTTCTCCAGATTTTCCTTAATCTCCGCCCGGCGACCGACGAAAAATTCTTTCACCTTGGCAGCCAGAAGCCAATAGAGAAGACCCATTAAAACGACAAAGTTGAAAGCCTTCTTGAACAAACCGAACCAGTCTGCACCGTGGTGCCCCCCTTCAGCCTCAGCGGAAGCAAATGCAATACCCACAGCAACCAGCAATACAAACACACCCGTTATCAGAGATATTGTTTTTTTCATTGTACCGGCCTCCCCAATATTTTCTGGGCGATCTCAAGGGATAACTGACGGGAATTGCCGTCCAGAACCGCTTTTGCCTTTTCCACTTCCTTATCCATCTTCTGCTGGAACTCGCGGGCCATTACCGGAATTTCATTGCGCACGGCATCAATAATATTTTTTGCCTGATTCGCACCTTCCTGTATGACCTCTTTTTTAGCCTCGGACGCTTTGAGCTTGGCCTGCTTTAATTTTTCCTCATACTCTGCAACTTTTTTCTCGGCGTTTTCATCAAAAAGCCTGATCTCGTTCTCTGATTCTTCAAGCTGTTTTTTGCGCCGGTCAATAATGGAAAGGATGGGTTTGTAAAGAAGGATGTTGAGTAAAAAAACTAAGGTCAGGAAAAGGACGCCTTGAACTAACAACGTGTAATCGGGAATGACTGTAACCATTTTTTACCTCATGCTTATCTTTTGCACTTTGTAAAACCGCTGGAAGATTTTCCTTTATGGACGGTTTTTGATGGCATGCCTAAGCAAGTGCATACAGTTTTTATTCAGTTGTGTTTTGAATATTTTTACCTAAAAAGGATGGAATCTAATTTCCAGATACTCAAAACCTGCGAGTTACTAATCACATCATTATGGGCTTGTCAAGTATTTTCTGACCATCAGTCTGTTTTTCTGCAATAATTAATAATATCAAAGACTTGGGGAATTAAAATGCTATCAGGCTGTTTTTTATGCGTTTGACGTCAAGACCCAAATAATACTGATGGTTTGCACAAAATCAATCCGCCTTGGGTATTTCAATTTTCTGCTGCGCAACGTCATCCATATGGGACATCCCATTAAAGATGGCGCCCGCTTCCATAACAAACACAGGGGTTCGCACATCTCCGGAAAATTTCCCTGTTGAGTGAATATTGATTTTTTCTTTTACATCGATGTTGCCCTGCACGTCGCCGCTGATATAAACACTTTTGGTATCGATGTTGGCCTTGACGGTTGCGCCCTGACCGACAACCAGTGATCCCTGTCCGAAAATTTCTCCTTCGAATTTTCCGTCTATGCGAACGGAACCGTTAAAAATAAGTTTCCCTGAAAACTCGGCTCCCTGACCGAGGAAGGCTTTTATTTCTTCAGCATCTTTCTTTTTTTCCCACACATCGTCCCCCTTTTGATACTTATGTTAATCGATTCGGCTCAAAATGATTTTCTCTTTATACTCGATGACTCCTTACTTTTGCAGGATAAACCGGCGCGCGCTGACATTGTTCAGCAATCCGATGGCGGCCATCAGCGAAAGCATGGCGGATCCCCCATAACTGAAAAAAGGAAGGGGAATACCGACAACGGGCAGGATGCCCAGCACCATTCCTATATTGATAAAGACTTCCCACGCAATCAGCGCGCTGACACCGAACGCTATAATTGTGCCTAATAAATCTCTGGCTTGCAAGGCAATTTTTAATCCCCAGAATATGATCACCACAAACAGGCCTATCAGCAACATGGAACCGATGAATCCCCACTCCTCGGCAAAAACGGAAAAAACAAAATCGGTCTGCTGCTCGGGAAGGAACTTCAACTGGGTTTGGGAACCGCTTAAAAAACCCTTGCCGAAAATTTCTCCGGAGCCAATGGCAATTTTCGATTGGATGATATGATAACCGGAGCCCAGTGGATCTCTTTCCGGATTGAGAAACGTCACAAGCCTTTCCCGTTGATAGTCCTTGAGGAAAAACCAGCCAGCCGGCATTAAGACCAAACCGGCGGCAAAAACAAAAATCAGAGATTTCTTATCCACACCCATGAAAAACACTATGGAAGCAAAGATGACCATCAGCATCAGAGCCGTTCCCAGATCCGGCTGTTTTAAAATCAGCACGAAAGGAACAGCGACAATCAAGAGCGGAATGAAAAGCTCCTTTAACGTGTAAGGCTCGCTGGATTTGTGGTTGTCGAAATAACGCGCCAGGGTAAGGATGATGACCACTTTCATCAACTCGGAAGGCTGAATGGCAAAGAAACCGCCGCCTAGCCACCTCTGGGCGCCATGCGACGACGAACCGACGATTAAAACCAGAACCAGGAGAAAAATGGAAAAACCGTAAATGATGTAGGCATACTCGACAATTACCCGGTAATCCATGAAAAACACAAACGTCATGAAAAGCAATCCCACTACAATCCATTGCAGTTGCTTCAGGTAAAAAGGCGACTGGCCTCCTGCTGCACTGAAACCGGTGGAGTAGATATTCAAAACTCCCATCACGCAGATGCCGAGCACAAAAGACAACAGAATCCAGTCAAAATAATGAAAAATACGGCGATCGAATTTAAGAAAAATCATCTGTCGTCCCCATCAAGATTTCTGCGGTTGTCAGATTCGCCGGGCTTTTCACTCTTCCCGGCGCTTTTTTCTTTTTTCTTCCCTTCAAAATAAGCGGATAATACTCTGCGCGCGACCGGTGCGGCAACGGCTCCGCCGCCTCCGGCATTTTCGAGGATGACGGCCACAACGATTTCCGGACTTTTCGACGGCGCATAACTGGCGAACAGCGCATGGTCTTTGTGAAAGGCGCTCAGGACCTTGCGGCGTCGCGCCTTTTCATTTTCCGGCAATCCCAACACCTGGGATGTCCCTGTTTTACCGCATACCTCTATCTGTGCCAGTTTCGCATTCTGCCCCGTGCCTCCGGGCTCATTGACCACGGCCTTTAAAGCATCATTTATAATTTCCATCGTGGTGTTGCTCAGTTTCAACTCCCCCTTTTTCACGGGCGGGAAATCCTTATAGGTTTTACCGTCGGGAGCATCTATTTTCTTGACCAGATACGGACGCCAGAGGGTGCCTCCATTGGCAAAAGCAGCGTAGGCATTGGCCAGTTGTAAAGTTGTAACCAGATTAAACCCCTGTCCGATGGATATCGATATGGTTTCGCCCATCTGCCAGGCCTCTTTTTTCTTTTTCAACTTCCATGCCTTGGTCGGCACCAGTCCTTTCTTCTCATTAGGTAAATCGACACCCGCCAGATCTCCCAGACCGAACCGTTTTGCGTATTCGGCTATTTTGTCCACGCCCAGCATTTTGCCCACGGTATAAAAGTAAACATCACATGATCCGACCATGGCCTGATGAAGATTGACATGACCGTGACCGCCCTTTTTCCAGCAGCGATATGTTCTGTTTCCCAGAGTAAAAAAGCCGTTGCAGAAAATTTTCGTCTCGGGCGAGATAATACCTTCTTCCAAAGCAGCTGCGGCAACAATTAATTTATAGGTTGATCCCGGAGGGTATTGTCCGGAGATCGCTTTATTGGACAACGGGGCAAACGGATTGCTCTGCAACTGTTTCCAGAGTTCGCTGGAAATACCTTCATTAAATAAATTTGGATCAAACGAAGGGGAACTCACCATGGCCAGGATGGCGCCATCGCGCGGATCCAGTGCGACAACGGAACCCGCTTTCCCTTCAATGGCCTGCCATGCCGCTCTTTGCAAGTCCGCATCGATTGTCAGAGTCATGTTATAGCCGGAGACGGGATCGATGCGGCCCAGGTTTTTTATTTCTCTCCCGTAAACATTGACTTCAACCAGTTCTGCACCGCGGCGGCCGCGAATATATTCGTCGAAAAATCGTTCCAAACCATGTTTTCCGGATATATCGCCGTAAGCATACTTGCCCTCGCTTTTTTCCATTTCTTCCCTGCTGATTTCACCGGTGTAACCGATGATCGGCGCCAGGATTTCTCCGTCAAGATACAAACGAATCGGCGAGACATCAATGTAAATCCCGGGCAGATTTAACGCGTTGGTTTCCACCAGGGCTATTTTTTCCATACTGACGTTCTTGTCCAACTTTACAGGCAAATACGGTTTTGCGTTTTTCAGAACGGCTTGATCAAACGGGAAAACCATCGATTGACTTTCATAAAGCGATTTTAATTTCTCCACTGACAATTCATTGGCCTTGTTTTTGTTGGGAATATAAATCACGTCGAAAGACGGTTTGTTGTCGACCAGAACATTGCCGTTACGGTCCATGATCAGACCCCGTAGCGGCTTAATAAACCGAAAACGCACGGAGTTATTTTCCGATTTCTTTTTGAATTCTTCTCCTTTGATAATCTGCAAATATCCCAAGCGACCGATCAGGATACAGACGGCAAGCAGAAATATCCCCGTTATGATCCTGATTTTCCCCTTGAATTCAATCGGTTCGTGTCCGTTAAGCATATCATGCCTTCTTTTCGTAGAGGAATATTCCAGTTCTGTCGATAAGATAAAACACCGCGGGAGCGACCAGTCCGACAACAAATGACTGTATCAGAATCAGAGAAAATATATCAGGGCGCATCCTGATATCAAAGACCAGAAAATAAAAGGTCTGGAGCATCGTCTCTTTCAGGAAAACACAAATGAAACTGAATAAAACAATGACATGATTTTTCCCGGTATCAAGCAAATCGGATATGAAAAATGAACACAGGAAAATCATGATATACGCCAAAGCAAGCACCCCGGGAACCGAACCGCCGATTAAATCCAGAATAAATCCGAGGTAAAAGGCCAGCAACAACCCTTTGATCATTTCAAAACGGAATCCTGCGTAAATGATAATGATCAGAGATACTTCAAAAACAAAAGAATTTGAAAACACAATATCGGTAACAGTGGACTGCAGCACGATAAGCAGTAGGGATAAAATCAGAAGCAGCAAATAATGAAACATGATTATTCAACGGCCGTTTCAGCGGAAGATAAAATTAATAATTCCTCCAGCTTGGAAAAATCCGTAAACGGAGCAACATCAATTTTTAAAAACAGGCCATCATTCTGCCGGTCCACATTGATGACCTGGCCGATCAACCATCCTTTGGGAAAAACACCTCCCATGCCTGAAGAAACAATGATATCCCCTTTCCGGACATCCTGTGTCTTGGGTATATACTTTAATATCATTCCCCGGGGACCGGCGCCACTGATAATTCCCTGAATGCGATCCCGCTGCACGATAGCGTCAACATTGCTGTTTTCGTCGATAAACAAAAGAACCCGGGAGACATTCCGGGAGACATTTGTAAGACGGCCGATCAGCCCTGGATAGGCAACGACCGGCATACCGTTTTTCAAACCGTCGGATGCACCTTTATTGATCAGAACAGTTCTGGACAGCGTGGCCTGCTCTCTGCCGATCACCCTGGCGGCAATGAAAGGATATCGGTGATAATCGGGAATTGCTAAAAGCTTCTTCAGGCGCTGCGCTTCCAGATAACCTTCCTGATAGGAAACAATAACCGCCTGGAGTTCATCCATCTTTTTTTTTAATTTTTTATTTTCTTCCTGAACGCCGACTAGCAAGAAATAGTGAAGCCATGCATCCTTGATGCCCTGAATGGAACCGTTGATGATTTTATACACCGGAGAAGATATTTCCAGCGCAACTTTTCTTAAAAAACTTTTGTCATCGCCGAATTTCAGATGGTATGAAATCACAACCAGGACTAAAACCATAAGGACGGCAATGATAATGATGACCTTGTATTTTTTTAAAAAAACCATTTTTAACCTGACGGGGAAATGATTACAAAACGCATTTTATGTCAATATGCCGGGACGCAAGACTGACAAAATTTCTTCCTTTCGCAAAAGATCATGAAAGAAATTTATCTTGCTGTTTTTTCACTTCATCGTAAAAATCACTCAAAACCGCCGGGAAACGATTCCGTAATAAAAAACTGCACACAGATTAAAGGTCTGATTTTTAAACCTCAAGGGCGATGTCCTTGAGAACATTTATTTGTTCAAGGGCCATGCCCGCACCTCTGGCCACAGCCGACAGCGGATCATCCGTAATGGTGATGGGCAGTCCCGTTTCTTCCCGGATGAGGATGTCAATATTGGCGAGCAAAGCTCCGCCTCCGGTCAGGACGATACCGCGGTCAACAATATCACCGGCAAGCTCCGGAGGCGAATTCTCCAACGTATCTTTAATGGCATCGACAATGAAGGTCACCTGTTCGTTGATGGCTTCCCGTATTTCTTCCGAATTCGTTTCCGTAATCTTGGGAATGCCTGAAATCAGATCCCGCCCTTTGATGGACCCGACTTTAATCTCATCAAACGGATACGCACAGCCGATTTCCATTTTAATGATTTCCGCCGTTCGTTCACCGATCAGCAGATTATGTTTTCGTTTCATATATTGAACAATCGCCTCGTCGATTTTATCCCCGGCGACTCTCACGGATTTCGAATAAACGATTCCGGCCAGGGAAATCACCGCGACTTCCGTCGTCCCGCCGCCGATGTCGACAACCATCGAACTGGTCGGTTCGGCAACAGGCAACCCCGCTCCGATAGCCGCAGCCATCGGCTCTTCAATCAGATAAATTTCCCGGGCCCCTGCGGATTCGACCGTCTCGCGCACCGCGCGCCTCTCCACCTGCGTGATCCCCGAAGGCACGGAAATAATGATCCGGGGCCTCACGAGTGATTTGCGGTTGTGGACGCTCAGAATAAAATGTTTCAGCATCGCTTCCGTAATGTCAAAATCGGCAATGACGCCGTCGCGCATCGGTCTGATGGCCACAATATTTCCGGGTGTCCGCCCCAGCATATTTTTTGCTTCATTTCCCACCGCCAGCACTTTTTTCATCCCCCGGGCATCCTGATGAACAGCCACCACGGAGGGTTCATTCAAGACAATTCCCTTATCCTTGACGTATACAATCGTATTCGCCGTACCAAGATCAATCGCCAGATCGTTGGAAAATTTTCCAAGCACATAATCAAAAAACATTGGGCCTCCTGTAATTTACAAATTAATATAATGACTTTCAGGCTTTAAATTTTTTTCATACAGTATTTCACGGACCTAATCAACTCATTTTTAAATTATATTTGCATTTTGTAAATGACTATAATAATAAGACAAAAATTAATTTCCGAATGAATAAATCCTGTATCGTTTTGAGGTGATTTTTATGTTGAAATTTTTTCGCAAACACGCCCGCGGCTGGTTCATGATCGCTGTGATCGCAATCATTATCGTGGTTTTCGTTCTTTACTTCGGCGCCAGCAGAGGAGGCGAACACGCCCAGGTGGTTGCCACAGTGGACAAAAAAGCCATCACGGTCAATGAAGTACTCAACGAATACGACAAACTCCTGGAAGTGGCCAGGCTCAACCTGAAAGAGAATCTGACACCGGAACTGATCAAAAAAATGGATCTAAAAACGAAAGCCTATAATGACATCCTGAACAGAGAAGTGATTATCGCCAAAGCGGCTGATTTAAAGATTCAGGTTTCCGATGATGAACTGCGCAATTCCATCCTGTCCATGCCGGCCCTGCAGACAAACGGCATGTTTGACGAACGCAAATACCATCAGATTCTACGCTTCAACAGGCTATCCGCCGAAGATTTTGAAACGCTGCAGAGAGCCGATTTGACGGCCCGCAAGATTGAATTTCTTGTGCGGGAAGGCGTAAAAATTTCCGATAAAGAAATTTACGACTTATACGCTCTGCAGAACCGGAAAATAAACGTGGACTTTTTGCGCCTGGCTGCCAGTGATGTAAAGCATAAAATTTCGCCGGTTGAATCGGAACTGGAAGATTATCTGAAACGAAACGGCAATCTTTTTCGCGTCCCCGAACAGACAAAAATCAAATACCTGTTTTTCGGCGCTGACACTTTTCCGGCCGATATCAGCGATGCCGATATTCAGGATTATTATTCAACGTATCAAAATAAGTACAAAGCGAAAGACGGCAAGCCATTGCCACTGGCCGGGGTCCGGAATGATATCATCAACGAGTTGAAGAGAGCAAAGGGCATGCAAACTGCCTATACCGAAGCCAGAAAAGCCCGCGAGGAAATCTATCAGGACGACAATATGGACGCCTACGCCCGGAAACACAATCTGGCAGTACGTGATTCCGATTTTTTCATGATCACCAAACCGCCGCAGGACTTCGCTTCCGTCAAGAATTTCGCCGATGCGCTGCTGAACATGCAAAAAGGCGAACTGAGCAAAATTCTCTCGACCGAAAACGGCTATTATCTCTTGCAGGTCGTCGACAAGAAAGCTTCCTACATTCCGAAACTCGACACGATCGCCAATGAGGTCCGGCAACGATTTATCGAAACAGAAACACAGCTTCTTGCCGAAAAAGAAGCTAAATCGATTCTGGAAAGCCTGAAAGCCGGCGAAAGCATGGAAAAAGTGGCGTCCGCCAAAGGATTAAAGATCGGTCAGACCGGATTTTTTCAGCCCGGCAATACCATCCCCGGCGTGGGAGAAAGTCCTGAAGCCGCCGAGATTCTGATGACCCTCTCCGCGGCCAACCCTTACGCCGAAAAACCTCTTTTCATCAATAATGTCTACTTTATATTAAAATTCAGGGAGACAACCAGAATCGACGATAATGCTTTCACTGCGGAAAAAGAAATTTACAGAAAAATATTAACGGCGATGAAACAGGAAGAAGCCATGCAGACCTGGCTGGAAGGAAACAAAGCGGACATGATCAAGGAAAAGCGGATCAAGATTAAAAAGAAGGCGGAAGATTTATAATTACATAAAATCACGTGTCGTTCGGCGCACAATACCGTCCGGGACACGTGAACGCGGCCATACTATACTTTCTCTTTAATGTGAGCGTTTTGTGGGCCAGCGCAACCATCAAACATTTCGCTTTTGAAAATTGCAACTCTTTAAAAAACAGAAGGGAGGGGACAAACACCCCTCCCTTTAAATTTTGGTGGAGCTGAGGAGGATCGAACTCCTGACCTCTTGAATGCCATTCAAGCGCTCTCCCAGCTGAGCTACAACCCCGTTATTTTTCCAACAAGCGGATGAGACTCCTACCACGGGCATTTATTAATTGTCAACAGATTTTAGCTTGACATTTTGCCAGCCGTTTATATAATCGCGCCCGTGCCGGAGTGGTGAAACTGGTAGACGCAGGGGACTCAAAATCCCCCGTTCGCAAGGACATCTCGGTTCGATTCCGAGCTCCGGCACCAGTATAAAAACATATATATATCAATTAGTAAGAAAGAATAATGTATAAAAGCTAGACAATAAATGTCTAGCTTTTATTTTTGATATAACTAAAAATTGCCACTATGTTGCCACTCTAGAAAAATTTGATAAATTTCCTAAAATAATGAAATCGCGTTGCTGTTTTGGATATATATATTGATTCAGCTACGAAATTATAATGATAGCCTAAAGCATTGAACCTCTATTTATATTATAATTTACCGCATACCCCCCAATATACCCCCATATTTACTCATTAAGTTAAATTAGATTAAGCGGTTTTTATCAGTCATATTATTGACGCGAAAGACTTCTTCCACCTCTTCAAGTGAGTATTCAGGTGGTAATGACTCACATGCCGGATCAAAAAGCATTATACCTCCTTCATCTTCCGTCAAAACAGAATAGAGACCACTTGCAGCCATTATTTTACCTTCTGTTATGTCTGAGCGAATCTTTTGCTCATCCTCTTGACTCTCAGGATTAAATTCCATTGATAATTTAAATACAAAACCGCTGCTATCTAGAGCCAAGCAATCAACTGAAATCTGTCTTGAATTGTCTGGATGTAAAAATGACTCAACATGCAGAATCTTAACTATTGTATTTAATGCACAGTTGCAGGGGAAAAAATGAAAAGGTACTATGTCATGTGTTTCCCCCGTCTCCATATTCTCTATTGTTCCTGTTATTTTCTTATCCTTCATTTTATAACCTCTTTATTCAATGACTTATATATCTTATCTATAATATCGACCATACCCATAGTATCTAGGCCGCAATATTCTTCCAGATGTCTCCTTACTTTTGCATTATCTTTATTATCCTCTGAAATATAACCCTGCAATATTTAGCACTGGCTGTACCGCCATCCCCTCTTCCTATATCATTATCCGACTAATAAATTTGCGGTTCTGTTCTTAAACGATAAAGCTGCACTTTTATTGTTAGAAGATGAAATATCATCTATATCAAACTGCCATGCTTTTTGATTAATTCTTGCTGTTCCGGTTTTCCTTTTTTGTAGGCATTCCATTTATCTTCAAACTCGGCATCCAGCAAATTTTTGTATTCATTAACTGATTTGTCAATTTTCTTTATTCCCTTTGTTTCTATAAATTGTTTCAGATTTGTCCGTGAAACCATTGGAAGAGGTATACTCGTGTCAAATGTAGAGATTTTTTTGGAACGACAATCCACACACAAAATAGTTGCTTTTTTCTCGCCCTCTGTGATCTCCACAAGATGAAGGTCATTAATTGAATGGCAGCTTGCACATGAAGGGAACATACCTTCGGGATCAGGATCATTTGAAAAATCAAACACCGTTTGACGAACATCAACATCGGCACCGGGGCCTTCTCCATGGGTGTAAACTTCACCGGAACGATAAAGATCCAGTAGGAGAGCACGCTTAAACTTCTGTCCTGGTCCAATGCCCGCGTACCGCAATCTTCGCAGACCTTCCTCGCGAAGCTGAAAAGTTACGATGCTATTGCGTATTTTTGTAAGAATGTAACAGTCATCACTGTCTTTGTATTGATGTAAGACTGGCATTTAATTGAGATATAAACAAAAGTTGTGTTTAGGAAGATAGGTGGTGTATCCACCGGTTGGTTGTTTCGCGACAGTCAGCCGGCCAAAAAATAAAAGGAAAGGATACACACACCATGAAGAAAGA
>Ga0209604_1001712_pt1 | contig 17063 bp, 11 predicted proteins | sample AD_UKC097_MetaG_FD_184405 | JGI IMG/M metagenome (GOLD analysis project Ga0209604, IMG submission 184405) | Active sludge microbial communities of municipal wastewater-treating anaerobic digesters from USA - AD_UKC097_MetaG (SPAdes) (version 2) | ecosystem: Engineered > Bioreactor > Anaerobic >... | reverse complement strand
CGTCCCAGTCGGGCTCGACGATCACGGCCGCGTTCCCGCCCAGCTCGAGCGCGACGCGCCTCTTCCACGCCTTCTCCCTCAGGCCGAAGCCGATCTCGTGAGAACCGGTGAACGTGAGGAGGGCGAAGCGCGGGTCGGTCGCGAGCCTTTCCGCGTCGGCGGCGCGGGAGGGAACGACGGAGAGGGCACCGTCGGGGAGGCCCGCCCGCTGGAGCGAGGCGGCGAGGTGGAGGGCCGCGCCCGGCGTCTGGCTCGCGGGCTTCAGGACGACGGGGCAGCCCGCCGCCACGGCCGGCCCGAGCTTGTGCGCCACGAGGTTGAGCGGGAAGTTGAACGGCGTGATGGCGAGGACCGGGCCGAGCGGGACCCTCTTCGTCAGCGCGATCCGCCCGGCGCCGCTCGCGAAGCCGCCCAGGTCGCGCGCGACGAGCTCCGGGTAGCGGGCGACGTGCGCCGAGGCGAGGAGCGTGTCGGCCGCGCGGTCGACCTCGGCGAGGGCGAGCGTCCGCGGCTTGCCCGCCTCCTCGACGATCGCGGCGGCGACATCCTCCTTCCGCGCGAGAAGGTCGGCCCGCGCCGCTTCGAGGATCGCGGCCCGGCGGTCGGGCGGGAGCGCGGCGATCGCCCCGGCCGAGCGGGCCGCGCTCTCCGCCGCCCGCTCGAGCGTCGCGGGGCCGCCGCGCGCCACTCGCGCCACCGGCCGGCCGTCCCACGGCGAGCGGACGAGGAGCTCGTCTTCCCCGTCGCTCCAGCTCCCGGCCAGGAAGAGCTTCTGCTCCCTCATCTCCCGCTCCTCTCTCCGAGGACCTCTCCCACAGACTCGCAGGGAAGCTGGTCCCCCGCGCTGAGGACCCCGCTCCCGGCCTCACTTCGCCACGGGCGTTCAAGCTACCACGCAGGAACGGAGCCGGCGCGCCCCTTCCCGAGGCGCCCGGCCCGTTCCGCCCCGCCTCCGGTAGGATTCCCGCCTGGACGGACCGACGGCCGAGGCCGGCCGCACCGAGTCAAGACGACGCGGGCTCCCGAGGGCCCGCCGGAGGGAGACGACCATGCCCGAGACCGCCACCCGATCCGCCGCCCTCATCGAGCAGGAGAGCCGCTACGGGGCCCACAACTACCACCCGCTGGACGTCGTCTGCACGAAGGGGGAGGGGATCTGGCTCACCGACGTCGACGGCAAGCGGTACATGGACTTCCTCGCCGCCTACTCGGCCGTGAACCAGGGGCACAACCACCCGCGGATCGCCGAGGCCCTGATCCGGCAGGCGAAGAAGCTCGCCTTGACGAGCCGCGCGTTCCGGAACGACCAGTTCCCGCCGCTCCTCGAGAAGCTCTGCACGCTGACCGGCTTCGACAAGGCGCTCCTGATGAACAGCGGCGCCGAGGCGGTCGAGACCGCTCTCAAGGCGATGCGCAAGTGGGCCTACGACGTGAAGGGAGTCCCCTACCCGGAGGCCGAGATCGTCGTGGCGGAGGGGAACTTCCACGGCCGGACGACGACGATCGTCGGCTTCTCGACCGACCCCGACTCGACGAGCCGCTTCGGTCCCTTCACGCCGGGCTTCAGGATCGTGCCGTACGGCGACCTCGCCGCCGTCGAGGCGGCGATCGGACCGAAGACGGCCGCGATCTTCGTCGAGCCGATCCAGGGCGAAGGGGGAGTGATCATCCCGCCCGACGGGTACCTCAAGGGCCTCCGCGAGATCGCCGACCGGACGAAATGCCTCCTCGTCCTCGACGAGATCCAGTCGGGCCTCGGTCGCACGGGCAAGCTCTTCGCGTTCGAGCACGAGGGGATCCGCCCCGACGGCGTCACGATCGGCAAGGCCCTCTCCGGCGGCTACTACCCCGTGAGCGCGTTCCTCGCGTCGAACGCGGTCATGGACGTCTTCACCCCCGGCATCCACGGCTCGACCTACGGCGGCAACCCGCTCGCCTGCGCCGTCGCCTCCGAGGCGCTCGACGTCCTCGTCGAGGAGAAGCTCGTCGAGCGGGCGGCCGAGCTCGGCGTCCACCTCGAGGCGCGCCTTCGGACGATGAAGACCGGCAAGGTCGAGGCGATCCGCGTCCGCGGCCTCTGGGCCGGTGTCCAGCTGAAGCTCTCGGCCGGCCCGGCGCGGCCGTACTGCTACCAGCTGAAGGACCGCGGGATGCTCTGCAAGGACACACACGCCCAGACGATCCGCCTCGCGCCGCCGCTCGTCATCACGCGCGAGGAGATCGACTGGGCCGTCGACCAGCTGGAGGCGGTCCTGGCCTGAGCGGAAACCCGGCCGGACCGGGCTCCGTAACAGAAGGCGTCTTGCGGCTCCTCCGAGGCCCGCTCCGGGCCGGGTTCCTCGCCCTCCCGCTCCTCCTCCCCCTTCCGGCCGCGGCCCAGCGGCCGGAGGAGCCGCTCTCCGCGCTCGTCGCCGCGCGAGAGGTCCACCTCGACGGCCGCCTCGGCGACCCGCTCTGGAAGGACGCCCCGGTCCTCGACCGCTTCACCCAGCGCGAGCCGGACGAGGGGGCGCCCGCGACGGAGCGGACCGAGGTCCGCGTCGTCGTGACGCCGCGGACGCTCGTCGTCGGCGTCGTCTGCTTCGACCGCGAGGCGGGACGGATCTCGGCACGCCAGTACGACCGGGACGGCGACTTCGTCTCGGACGACTGGGTGAGCATCGCCGTCGACTCCTACCTCGACCGCCGGAATGCGTCGGTCTTCCGCGTCAACCCGCTCGGGACGCAATACGACGCGCTCGTGACGAACGAGGGGTCGCAGGAGGAGACCGAGTGGGACGCGATCTGGGAGTCGCGCGCCTCGGTCGGCCCCGACGGCTGGCGGGCCGAGATCGCGATCCCCCTCTCCGCGCTCCGCTACCCCGACGGGGCGACGGCGTTCGGCTTCAACGTCACCCGGATGCTCCGGCGGCGCCAGGAGAGCTCCTCGTGGGGCGCCTGGCGGAGGGAGGCCGGCCTGACGCGGGTCTCGATGGCCGGCACGCTCACCGGCTTTCGGCTGGAGCGGCGCCTCCCGCTCGTTATCAAGCCGTTCCTCCTGGCCGGCTACGACCGTGACGCGAGGGAAGCCGGAGGCGGCTACCGGACCGGCGGGACGTTCGACGCGGGGCTCGACGCGAAGGTCGGCGTCACGCCGACGCTCGTCCTCGACGCCACGTTCCGGACCGACTTCGCCCAGGTGGAAGCCGACACGCAGCGTGTGAACCTGACGCGCTTCCCGATCTTCTTCCCCGAGAAGCGCGACTTCTTCCTCGAGCGGATCGGCTTCACCCGCTTCGGCCAGCAGGAGCTCGGCGAGGTCTTCTACTCCCGGCGGATCGGCCTCTCGGCCGACGGCGAGCCGGTCCCGATCGTCGGCGGGGCGCGCCTGACGGGGAACGTCGGCCGGACCGAGGTCGGCGTCATCGCGATCCGGCAGGACGCCTCCGCGGGCCTTCCCGAGACCGACTTCTACGTCGCCCGCGTGAGGCACCCGCTCGGGGCGCGCTCCTCCTTCGGCGCGATCTTCACCGACCGGGAAGGGGGGCTGCCCGGCACGGAGTGGAACCGCGCCGCCGGCCTCGACCTCGACTGGAAGCCGACCGAGACGCTCGCCTTCACCGCGTTCTGGGCCACGACGCGCGACCCGCAGGGGAAGGCCGACACCGACGGCTGGCGCGTCTCGGGGCAGTTCGACGACGGCGCCTGGAGCGCCTACTCGAGCCTGAAGCGCTACGACGAGGACTTCGAACCCGGCATCGGCTTCGTCCCGCGGACCGGCATCACGAACGCGTTCGGCCGCGCGGGGCGCCGCTTCTACCCGGCGAAGGGCTTCGTGCGGGAGTGGGAGGTGGGCGGCGAGCTCGACTACTTCGAGGACATGGAGGGGGACCCGGTCGGTCGGGAGATCCGCTTCGAGCTCCGGGCCGAGGGGCGCGACGCCAGCTACCTCGAGGCGGAGCCTTTCTCGAGCGAGTGGGACCGGCTCGACGAGCCGTTCGAGATCCGCCCCGGGATCGTCATCCCGGCCGGCGGGTACACGAACCGGCGGCGCGGAGTGGAGATCGGGACGAGCCCGGCCGGCGTCGTCTCGGCCGCGGCCGGCGTCGAGTGGGGCTCCTTCTACGGCGGGCACGGGGAGAAGCTCGCGCTGGAAGCCTCCTACCGCCCGAACCCACACCTCCTCGTCGAGGCGACCGGGGAGCACAACGACGTGCGGCTCCCCGCCGGCTCCTTCACGGCCTCCCTCGCCGGTCTCCGGACGACATGGAACTTCTCCCGGGCGCTCCTCCTGACTGCCTACGCGCAGGTCAACTCCGACTCGGACGTCACGAGCCTCAATGCCCGCCTCCGGTGGATGTGGCGGCCCGGCTCCGACGTCTACGTCGTCTACAACCGGGCGACCGGCAAGGGTCTCGAGAAGCGGACCTGGCAGCTGATGCTCAAGGCGACGTGGGCGATCCTGCCGTAGCGCCGGAATAGGCCGCGGGGCAGCTGGTGTTATACCGGCCCGCGTGAACCTCGCCTCCCGGACAGGGACCCGAGCCCCAGGCCGGGCCCTCGCCGCATGACGCTCCTCGCCTTCCTCGGCGGGATCGTCCTTCTGGTCGTCGGCGCGGACCTCCTCGTCCGCGGGGCGTCCCGGCTCTCCCTCTCCATCGGGCTCTCGCCCCTCATCGTCGGCCTGACGGTCGTCTCCTTCGGCACGAGCGCTCCGGAGCTGGCCGTCAGCGTCAAGGCCGCGTTCGCCGGGACGACCGAGATGGCCTTCGGGAACGTCGTCGGGAGCAACATCTGCAACGTCCTTCTGATCCTCGGCCTCGCGGCCCTCGCCGCGCCGCTCGAGATCGCCCCGGCCGTCCTCCGGCGCGACCTGCCGGTCCTCCTCGGCCTTTCGCTCCTCACGGCGCTCCTCGCCTCGGACGGAAGGCTCGGCGCGGTCGACGGGCTCGTCCTCCTCGCGGGTGGCCTCGCCCACGCCGTCCTCTCCTTCCGGCAGGAACGGCGGGGGCCAGACGCGGCGGCCGCCGAGGCGCCCATCGCCGACCGGCGCCACGGCCGGCTCCTGGACGGGCTCTCGATCCTGGCGGGCCTCGCGCTCCTCGTCGTCGGCGCCGACCTCCTCGTCGGCGCGGCGGTGAAGTTCGCACGCGCCGCGGGGGTGAGCGAGCTCGTCGTCGGCCTGACGGTCGTGGCCGTGGGGACCTCGCTCCCCGAGATCGCCGCCTCCGTCCTCGCGTCGCTCCGCGGCGTGCGCGACATCGCCGTCGGGAACGTCGTCGGGAGCAACGTCCTGAACCTCGCGATCGTCCTCGCCTTCACGGCGATCGTGGCGCCCGGCGGCGTCGTCGTCCCCGCCGACGCCCTGCGCTTCGACACGCCCGTGATGATCGGCGCGGCGTTCCTCTGCGTCCCCGTCTTCCTGCGCGACCGGCGGGTGTCGCGCGGAGAGGGGCTCCTCTTCGTCCTCCTCTACGCCCTCTACACGACCTGGATCGCGCTGAAGGCGCAGGATAGCCCGCACCTCGCGTGGCTCCAGGCCGTCATCCTCTTCGTCGTCCTCCCCACCCTCGCCGTCGGCGTCCTCGTCTGGTCCTTCCGGGCCGCGCGGCGCCTCCGGCGGAACCGGAGCCTCGAGACATGAGCGCCCTCACGATCCTCCTCTTCGTCCTCGGAATCGCCCTCCTCGTCCTCGGGGCCGAGCTCCTCGTCCGCGGCGCCTCGCGCCTCGCGCTCGCCGCGGGGGTGTCGCCGCTCGTCGTCGGGCTGACGGTCGTCGCGTTCGGCACGAGCGCCCCGGAGCTGGCGGTGAGCGTGCGCGCCGCGTTCGCCGGGAGCGCCGACATCGCCTACGGGAACGTCGTCGGCTCGAACATCTTCAACGTCCTCTTCATCCTCGGCCTCTCCGCCCTCGTCGCGCCGCTCGTCGTGGACCGGCAGCTGATCCGGCGGGACGTCCCGATCATGGTCGGGGTCTCCCTCCTGCTTCCCCTCCTCGCCCTCGACGGACGGATCGGCCGGGTCGACGGCGCGCTCCTCTTCGGCGGGATCCTCGCCTACACGGTCTTCTCGGTGATGGAAAGCCGGAAGGAACGGGCCGCGACGCGGGAAGAGATGGAGGCCGGCTCCTCGGACGAGGCGCCCGGTGCCTGGTGGGCGAACCTCCTCCTCGTCGTGGGCGGCGTCGGAATGCTCGTCCTCGGGGCGCGCTGGCTCGTCGACGGCGCCGTCGTCTTCGCGCGGGCGCTCGGCGTCTCCGAGCTCATCATCGGCCTGACGATCGTCGCGGCCGGAACCTCCCTCCCCGAGGTCGCGACCTCCGTCCTCGCCTCGGTCCGCGGGCACCGCGACATCGCCGTCGGGAACGTCGTCGGCTCGAACATCTTCAACATCCTCTGCGTCCTCGGCCTCAGCGGCCTCGTGGCGCCGCGCGGGATCCCGGTCGCCCCGGGGGCCTTCGCCTTCGACACTCCCGTCATGATCGCGGTCGCGCTCGCCTGCCTCCCCGTCTTCTTCAGCGGGCCCGGCATCACGCGCTGGGAAGGGGCCCTCTTCCTCTTCTACTACGCGGCCTACGTCACCTTCATCGTCCTGGAGGCGACGGACTCCGCGGTCCTCCCGACCTTCACGAACGCGATGGCCTTCTTCGCCCTGCCGCTGACGGCCGTCACGCTCGTCGTCCTCGCGGCGCGGGCCTGGCACCGGCAGAGGGTGGCGGCGCGTTGAGCCGCGGCCTCGCAGCGCTGACGCGGGAGATCGAGGCCTGCCCCGCCTGCCCCCGCCTCGTCGCCTGGCGCGAGGAGGCCGCGGCGCACCCGCCGCGGCGCTATGCCGGCGAGACCTACTGGGCGCGCCCGGTCCCCGCGTTCGGCGACCCCGCGGCCCGCCTCCTCCTCGTCGGCCTCGCCCCCGCCGCGCACGGCGGGAACCGGACCGGGCGGATGTTCACGGGCGACTCCTCGGGCGACTTCCTCTTCGCCGCGCTCCACCGCGCTGGCTTCGCGAACCAGCCCGGGTCGACGCGCCGCGGCGACGGCCTCGCGCTCTCCGACGCCTACGTCCTCGCCCCGGTCCGCTGCGCCCCGCCCGACAACCGCCCCACCCCCGACGAGCTCGCCCGCTGCCGTCCCTTCTTCGGGCGGGAGCTGACGCTCCTCCCGCGCGTCCGCGTCCTCCTCGCGCTCGGCGGCATCGGCTGGGCCTCGACGTTCGCCGTCCTCGCGGCGCTCGGCGCGGAGGTCCCGCGTCCGGCTCCCGCGTTCGGGCACGGCGCGGAGGTCGCGCTCGACCTTCCCCGGCGCGGCCGAATCACCCTCCTCGCCTCGTACCACGTCAGCCGTCAGAACACGAACACCGGCCGGCTGACGCCCGCGATGTTCGACGCCGTCCTCGCGCGGGCGAAGGAGCTCCTCGGGCCGCCGGCCTGAGCCCCAGGGCACCGGCCGCCCGAACCTCGCCGAACCCTCTCCGTCCCCGATCCGTACACCCCCCATGCGCCGTGCCGCCGGGATCGCTTTCCTCCTCCCCTTCCTCGCCGTAGCGCTCACCGCCCCCGCCGCTCCGCCGCACGACACCGCCTTCTGGCACGCCCTCGCCGCGAAGGAGTTCGCCGTTCCCGAAGGGGAGTCGGTCAGCGCCCTCGCGCTCGAGGCGGCGGGTCTCCTCTCCTCTCCCGACCCGAAGCTGCGGGACTCGGTCGCGTTCGACGCCCTCGCCCGCTGGGTCTACGTCCAGGGCCTCGTCCCGCCCGACGGCCTCGAGGCGCTCCGCCTCCGGCTCCAGGAGGGCCTCGGGAAGGGGCTCGGCGAGACGGGGACGGACTCGGCCTACGGGCGCTCCTTCTCGGCCCTCTCGCTCTCGATCCTCGCCGCCGTCGACCTGAAGAGCCCCTGGATGACGAAGGAGGCGTTCGAGGACCTCCTCACCGCCACGACCCGCTACCTCACCGCTGAGAAGGACGCCCGCGGCTTCGTCGCCGGCGCTGGCTGGGTCCACGCCGCGGCCCACACCGCCGACGTCCTGAAGTTCCTCGGCCGCAGCCCGAAGCTCACCCCGGCCGGCCAGGCCCGGATCGTCGAGGCGGTCGCCACGAGGCTCCGGACCGCAGGCGTCGTCTACGCCTGGGGCGAGGACGAGCGCCTCGCGCTCGCCCTCCTCTCCCTGACGCTCCGGAGCGACTTCGACCCGAAGCCGTTCGAGGCGTGGTTCGCCTCCCTCGCCGCCGAGAACGCCGCCCTCTGGAAGAACGGCCCGCACATCGACCCGGCCGCCTTCGTTCCGGTCCGGGCGCAGCGCCAGGCCCTCGTCCACCTCGCAGCGCTCCTGGCGCGCGAAGAGAAGGCTCCTGACGGGTTCCGAAAGGGCCTGAACGAGGCGCTCGGGAAGCTGCGGGGCTGAGCGGGGCGGCGCCCCGCCTCAGCCCGCCTCGGCCTCCGCCGCGGCGCGGCGCTTGTCGCGCAGCTGGACGAAGCTGGAGACGACGAGCGCCTCGCCGATGTCCTCGACGCTGACGAGACCGAGGAAGGTCTCGTCGTCGTTCACGGCGGCGATCCGCTCCCCCTTCTCCCCCATCAGGCGGCGCACCTCGTCGAGCCCCTGCCGCGCGTCGACCGTCAGGACCTCGCGCTTCATGATCCCGGCGACGTAGAGGTCGTTCGTCTCCGTGGCGAGCGCCTTCAGGACGTCGTCGCGCGTGACGACGCCGAGGAACGTCTTCCCCTGGACGACGGCGAAGTCGGGCTGGTAGCTCGTCAGGATGTAGTCCACGACCTTGCTGACGTGGTCGCCGGGCGAGAGGACGAGGGCGTGCTTGTTGTAGGCGTCGCCGACGCGGAGCGTCGTCAGGACCGTCCGCGCCTGCTCCTCGGCCCGCTCCTGGCCCGCGCCCATGAAGACGAACAGGGCCACGACGACGAGGAGGAAGTTGCCGGAGAGGACGCCGAAGAGGCCGAACGCGAACGCGACGGCCTGCCCGATCACGGTGGCGATCTGCGTCCCGCGGGAGAAGCCGAGGCGCATCGCGAGCGCGGCGCGGAGGACGCGGCCGCCGTCCATCGGGAAGGCGGGGATCATGTTGAAGACGGCGAGGCCGACGTTCGCGAGGAAGAGCCAGCCCCAGAGGGTCGCGAGGGTGGGCGGGCCGTCGGCGGTGAGGAGCGACTGCGCCTCGACGAGGCCGAAGTTGAGCGCGATGCCGCCGGCGAAGAAGAGGAGGATGGCGATCGCCACGTTCACGAGCGGCCCGGCGAGGGCGATCAGGAGCTCGTGGAGCGGCTTCTCGGGGTTCTTCTCGAGCCGCGCGACGCCGCCGATCGGCAGGAGGACGATCTCCCGCACCGTCAGGCCGAAGCGCTGCGCGACGAGGCTGTGCCCCAGCTCGTGCAGGACGACGCAGGCGAAGAGGAGGATCATCAGGCCCATCCCGAAGACGGCGCCCGCGAACGAGGACTCCCCGTCGAGCCCCTTCGGGAAGCCCCACTGGAACGCGCCGAGCGCGAGGATGAGCGCGAACGTCGCGTGAATCCGGATGTCGATGCCCGAGACGCGGGCGACGGTGTACGACCACTTCATGCCAGGCTCCCGGCGGACTCGCCGTCCGTCATCCCTTATCCGACGGCCGATGGGCCCGGGATTTCGGGGCGAAACTCGGGGACGTCGGGGCGGGGGCGCTTTCGCCAGGCGGCGTAGGGGCGGGCGAGGGCCCGGAGCGCCGCGACCTTCCACTCGTACGGGTCGAGCCAGCTCCGCTCCGCGAGGAGCTCGCGCCCCTCTTCGGGCTGGACGACGAGGGAGACCTTGATGTTCGGGAGGATGCCGACGGCGAGCCCCGCGCGGCGGGCCGCCTCGTACTGGTAGGCCATCACCTCGCGCATCTCACCCGGGTCGGGCGACGGCAGGTGAGCCAGGTTGCTCCCGGCGAGCGGCCGGAAGATGCAGACGGTGGGGAAGCCGCCCCCGGCCACGATCCGGTCGATCGCGCGCTTCGTCGCCTCGATCGGCTCGAGCCCCGCGATGATCTCGCCGGAGACGCGGCCCCGGCCGAGCTTCTTCGCGGTGTACTCGAGCGCCTCGAAGAAGGCGTCCTGCCCGACGGTCGACGCCTTCCCCGGGCAGACCTCCTGGAACCACTTCTCGTCGAGGAGCTCGACGCAGAAGCTGAAGTGGTCGCAGCCGAGCTCGATCAGCTCGTCGTACTCGTCCCAGCAGTCGCGCAGGACCGGCACCGCCTGGACGCCGATGAAGCCGCCGACGTTCCGCCGGATGGCCGACACGTAGGGGCGCGCCTGCATCAGGCCGTGCATCGGCCGCTTCTTCGGGTCGTCCTCGTAGTGGTAGCCGGTGTTGAAGTGGGTGAACGTGACGCCCGACTCCTCGCGAGCGACCCGCGCGACCTCGACGACGTCCTCGACCTTCTTCGCGAGCTCCTCGTTCGTCCCGACGTTGACGCCGGTCGTACAGAACTTGCAGTTCGCCGCCGAGGGGGTGTTGTACCAGTACATGCAGGTCTCGGCGAAGTAGACGCCGAGGTAGGTCCCCTGCAGGACGCCGACGCGGGTCATCGGGACCCCGCGCTTCGTCGACCGGGCGTACCAGGCGGGCGGGGCCGGGAGGCGGACCGGGTAGACGACCTCGGGGAGCCGCGCGTCGCGGACGGCGAACGCGTCCCCCGCCTTGTGGAGCGTCAGCGGGGAGGAGGCGACGAACGGCTCGTCGAGCGGGACGTTGACCCAGACTCCCTGCCGCGGGGCGGGAATGACGAGCTCGAGTCCGGAGCCGAGGCCGGCGCGGGTGCGGGCGACGCGCCGGGCCTGGACGTCGGCCCGGGCGGATTCGTCGACGAGGAGGCCCCGGCAGAAGAGCTCGACCTCGAGCTCGACCGGGTTCCAGGGCTTTTCGAGGCGGGTGCTGGACATCGTCCGATTCTCGCAGGTGCGGCAAGGGAGCCGAAGGCGGGCTCGGGGCGGGACGTTCCGGCCCGCGTCCGATATCGTCCCGACCCATGAGCGAGCCCCCCCTCCCCGATTCGACCCGACGTCCCCTCGGGAAGCTTCCCGTCCGCGTTTCCCCGGTCGGGTTCGGGGGGTATCGCGTGGACGACCGGTCGGACCGGCACCGCGAGGCGCTCCGGCTCGCCCTCCTCTCCGGCGTGAACCTCGTCGACACCTCGACGAACTACGGCGACGGCCACAGCGAGCTGCTCGTCGGGAGCGTCCTCCGCGAGATGGCCGCGGCCGGCGAGGTCGCTCGGGAGGAGGTCGTCGTCGTCACGAAGGCGGGCTACGTCCAGGGGCAGAACCTCCGCGACGCGCATCAGCGCCGGAAGCTCGGCGACCCCTGGCCCGAGATGACGGAGTACTCGCGGGACTGCTGGCACTGCATCTCCCCGGCGTTCCTTCGGGACCAGCTCTCGGCCTCGCTCGGCCGCCTCGCGATGCCGAAGGTCGACCTCCTCCTCCTCCACAACCCCGAGTACTTCCTGACGGACGCCGAGCACCGGAACCTGCCGCTCGCCGAGGCGCGCGACACGTTCTACGACCGGGTCGGCCGGGCCTTCGAACAGCTCGAGAAGGAGGTCGCCGCGGGGCGGATCGGCGCCTACGGCGTCTCCTCGAACACGTTCGTCGTCCCGCACGAGAAGGCCGACGCCGTCGACCTCCTCCGCCTCCTCGACCTGTCCGGCCCCGGCTTCGCGGCGATCCAGCTCCCGATGAACCCGGTGGAGCTCGGGGCGCGCGAGCCGATCCACACCTCCGACGGCCGGAGCGTCCTCGACGTGGCCCGCGAGCACGGCCTCGCCGTCCTCGTGAACCGGCCGCTGAACGGCTTTAGGCAGGGGCGGCTGCATCGCTTCGCGACCGTCGGCGCCCTTTCCGCCCGTCTCCTCCCCCGAGCCCGACGCCCTCGCCCGCCTCCGCTCGGCGGAGGAAGAGTTCGCGCTCGTCTACGCGCCGCGCCTCTCGGTGGAGGACGGCGTCGCGCCGCCCGAGGAGCTCCTCGCCGTCTCGCCTCTCCTCGGCGAGTTCGAGAAGCGGGGCCTCGACCTCTCGACGTTCCGCGAGGTCTGGGACGACGTCGTCGAGCCGCGCCGCACCGAGCTCCTCTCGGAGCTGCGCGAGGTCTTCGACCGCGATGCCTCCTTCGGCCGCTGGGCCGACGGCTGGGACCGGACGCTCCTCGAGGCCGCCTCGGCGCTCGTCGCGCGCCTCCTCCCGAAGGAAGAGGCCCGCGCCGCCGAGCTCGCCGAGCTCGTCACCCGGGACCTCCACGAGTCGCCGGAGGGGACCCTCTCGCAGAGGACGATCAAGGGCCTCGCCGACGTCGAGGGCGTGACGAGCGTCCTCGTCGGGATGAGGCGGCCCGAGTACGTGCGGGACGTCGTGGGGGCGTTCGGGGGGTAGGCCGCTACTTCGCGGGCGGCACCGCGAGCCCCCAGTAGTACTGGTCGAGGAAGGGCCCGTAGTCCTTCTTCCCGACGGCGTCCAGGACCTTCTGGACGACCCCGGTCGAGCCGAACTTCCAGGGGAGGGTCGACTGGAGCGAGGCGAGGAAGACGAGGAAGCGCTGGTCGCCCAGCTCGCGGTGGAGCGCCTCGAGGAGGAGCGGCCCCTTCGAGTAGAGGAGGGCCGTCCGGTGGCTCCAGGAGATCGACATGTCGCTCCGGGCGATGACGCGGTTCGCGAGCGGGATCGGGGCGATGGCGTGCGATTCGCCCGCCTGGCGACGCCAGCCCGCCTTCATGCGGGCGAAGTCGCTCTTGCCCATCAGGTCCCGGATGAAGAGACCCGCCGAGTACTCGGCGAACGACTCCGAGATCCACTGCTCGTCGTATCCCGGCATCTTCACGACATGACCCCACCACTGGTGGGCGATCTCGTGGGCGACGCGCCCGTTGACCCCCTCCGAGTAGAGCTGGTTGATCTCTCCGCCGATCGAGTTGAAGGCCTCGGACGTGATGAACATGAAGGCCGGCGGCGCCTGACCGTAGCCCCAGTCGTTGACCTCGACGATGTTGAACTCCTCGAACGGGAAGGGTCCGAGGAAGCCGGAGAAGTACTCGATCGCCTTGCGCGAGAGGCCGAGGAGCTTCTTGAAGGCGATCCGGTTCTCGCCGGCGTAGGAGGCCACGCGGATCGTCACGCCGTCCTTCGTCTCCTCTTCCCAGGCGTACTTGCCCGCGAAGACGACGAAGAACTGGACCGGCTTCTCGATCCGGGTCTCGAGGACGTTGTATTCCCCCTCCTCGGCGCGCCGGACCGTCTTCCCCGGGACGAGCGGGACGAAGGGCTTCTTCACCTTCACGGCGGAGCGGACGGTGTAGTACTGGCCGCCCATGTCGGGCTGCGGGAACCACGGTTCCGTGCCGAGCTCCCAGTAGCTGTCGCCGCCCGGCCGGTGGAGGAGATCCCCCTCGATCTCGAACCGTACCTTGATCGGCCGCCCCGACACGAGGGGCGTCCGCAGGCCGACGGCGAGGGAGCTCCGCCGGTGGTCCGTCTCCAGCGCGTTTCCGGCTTCGTCGAAGGCGCCGACGAGACGGACCGTCTTCTTCTCGAAACCGTAGAGCTTCTTCGGCCGCCGGATGACGTCGTAGAGGTCGAGGAGGAGGACCGACGGGCTTCCCGCGACGGCGCTGATGGTCTCGGTCACCGTCAGCTTCGCGTGCGTCCCGTCGGACGCGGTGAGGGCGAGGTCGACGTCGGTCAGGACGAACTCGGGACGTCCCGGATCGCGTCGCTCACGCCCGATCGGGACCTCGGAGAGGACCGCCAGGAACTTCCGGTCGTCGCCGTTGTCCTTCATGTACGGGAGGGTCTGCGCGAGGGAGAGCGACTCGGAGCGCGCCACGAGCTCGTCGAGGACGTAGACGAGGTCGTCCTTCCCGCCCCCGGCCTCGACCCGGACGAACGGCGTCGTCGGCCCGTTCCGCCGGGCGTGGGTGAACTGCTGGGCGAGCGGCCTTTCGGCGAGCTCGCCGAAGCGCTCCCGGTGCTTGGCGAAGGCCTTCGTGAGGTCCCCGGCGTCGGGCGTCTCGGGGACCTCCGGCAGCGGCGTCCCGGAGGCGAGCCAGAGCGCCTCGGAGAAGGGGCCGGACAGGACGAGTCCTCCCTCGCCGGAGGTCACGTCGAGGCCGGTGTTCTTCTTCGCGACGTAACGGATGGCGGGATGCTCGACGGCATCGGCCGAGACGTGGCGGAGCGTCCCGGCGCCCGAGAGGAAGAGGCCGACGACCTCTCCGCCGGCCGTGACCTTCGCGACCTGCCCGCTCTGGAGGGTCAGCTGGAGATTCCTCGACCGGAGGACGAGGGCGGTCGCGTTCCGGCTCGTCGTCTCGACGGCGAGGGCGTCCCACTTCTCGATGGACTCACGAAGAGGTCCGGCAGCGGCGGGCAGGGAGAAGAGGGCAGAAGCGGCGAGAGCCGCAAGGGCGCGAAACAGCTCGGGCTTGAGCAAGAGAGCCTCCCGGATGAAGAGATCGCTTCCCGTTCAGAAACGTTCCTGACATTCTGCCCCAGGACGGAGCCGACGGGCACCTCGTGGGTCGTGGCCGCGCCGGAGGCTCCGTCCGGAGACGCGCATGAGAGTTCGCCGCCCCGTTCGTTCCGCAATCCTCTGCTCCGCCCTCGCGTTTCCCGCCCTCGCGGGAGACCCGCCGAAGGCCTCCGCAGCCGCGCTGCGCGACGAGGTCCTGGCGACCGAGCGCGCGTTCGCGAAGACGATGGCCGACCGCGACCACTCCGCGTTCGTCTCGTTCCTCGCCTCCGAGACGGTCTTTTTCTCGGGCGAGAAGCCGCTCCGCGGCGCGGTGGCGGTCGCGGCCTGGTGGAAGAAGTACTACGTGGGGAAGGAAGCCCCCTTCTCCTGGGAGCCCGCGCTGGTCGAAGTCCTCGACTCGGGGACGCTCGCCCTGAGCACGGGGCCGGTGCGCGACCCCGCCGGGAAAGAGACCGGCACGTTCACGTCGATCTGGCGGCGAGAGGGACCCGGGACCTGGCGGATCGTCTTCGACAAGGGGAACCCGGTCTGCCCGAAGGAGCCCTGAGCCGCCGGCTATCCTCCCGGCATGCCGACGTTCATCGAGAAGCCGTCCGTCGTCGTCGCCGCCGGGAACCTCCCGAAGCGGATCGAGGAGCTCGTCGGGCGCGTGAACACCGCGACCGCGGGCCTCAGCATCGCCCGGATGACGAGCCCGGCGGGCTGGGTCGAGCCGGGCCAGACGCCCGAGTTCGACGAGTACTCCGTCGTCCTCTCGGGAACGCTCCGCGTGGAGAGTCGCGAGGGGGCGCTCGACGTCCGCTCGGGTCAGGCCGTCGTCGCCCGCGCCGGGGAATGGGTCCGCTACTCGACGCCGGAAGGGGCCGAGTACGTCTCCGTCTGCGTCCCGGCCTTCTCGCCGGGGACGGTCCACCGCGACGCCTGAACGCCCGTCGCACCGCCCCCGGCTCTTGCCATCGCGCTTCCGCCGCGCGGGACGCCACCGCGGGCCGGTCGCGCCGTGCAACGCGCGGGGAAGTCCCTACTTCGCCGGGGGCATCTCGAGCCCCCAGTAGTACTTCTCCAGGAACGGGCCGTAGTCCTTCTTCGCGACGGCGTTCAGGACCTGCTGGACGAGGCCCGTCGGTCCGAACCTCCAGGTGAGGTTCGACTGGACCGACGCGAGGAAGACGAGGAACGGCCGGTCTCCGAGCTCGCGGTGAAGGGCTTCCAGGACGAGCGGACCCTTGGAGTAGAGGAGCGCCGTCCGGAGGTTCCAGGCGGTCTCGAGGTCGTTCCGTGCCCGGACGCGCGTCGCGAGCGCGACGGGCGCCACGTCGCGGGCCTCGTTCGCGCGCCGCCGCCAGTGCGCGAGGAGGCCCTTGTAGTCGCTCTTCCCGCGGAGGTCGCGGATGAGGAGCGCCGCCGAGTACTCCGCGAACGACTCCGAGATCCACTGCTCGTCCGCGCTCGGCATCTTCACGACGTGGCCCCACCACTGGTGCGCGATCTCGTGGGCGAACCGCTCGTTGATCCCCTGCGAGAAGATCTGGTTGACCTCGCCCTGGATCGGGTTGAACGCCTCCGTCGTGATGAACATGAAGGCCGGCGGCGCCTGCCCGTACCCGTAGGCGTTGATCTCGACGATGTTGAACTCGTCGAACGGGAATGCCCCGAGGAAGCCCGAGTAGTAGTCGATCATCTTCCGCGAGAGCTCGAGCAGCTTCCGGTACGCCATCCGGTTCGGCCCGCCGTAGGAGGCGACCCGGATCGTGAGGCCGTCCTTCGTCTCCTCCTCGAACCGATACTTGCCGGCGATGACGACGAAGAGCTGGACGGGCTTGGCGATGCGGGTCTCGAGGAGGTTGTAGTCCCCCTCCTCGATACGGCGGACGGTCGTTCCGGGGACGAGCGGGACGAAGGGCTTCTTCACCTTCACCGTCGCGTGGACGGTGTAGAACTGGCAGTTGAGCTCGGGTTGCGGGAACCACGGCTCTGTCCCCAGCTCCCAGTAGTTGTCCCCGCCGGGCCGGTAGAGGAGGTCGCCCTCGATCTCGAACCGCAGCTTCGTCCCGCGTCCCCGCGCGAGGGGCTCGCGGAGCCGGACCGCGAGGTGGCTGTCGCGGTGCACGTGCTCGACGGGTCTTCCCCCCTCGTCGAAGACGCCTTTCAGCCGCACCGTCTTCGGCACGACGTTCCCGTGGTTGTCGCGGCGGTTGATGGCGCTGTAGAGGTCGAGGAAGAGAACCCCCGGCTGGGCGGCGACCGCCTGGAACGTCTCCGTCACGGTCAGCGCCGCGCTCTCGCCGTCGGAGGCGGTGAGGGAGAGGTCGACGTCGGTCAGGAGGTAGGGCGGGGGAACGGGCTGGCGCCGGTCGCGGCCGACCGGCTGCTCGGAAAGGACCGTCACGAACTTCCGCGAGTCCCCGGATCCCGCGGCGTACTGGAAGCGGCTCGCGACGGAGAGGGACTCGGCGCGATCCGCCACGCCGTCGAGGAGGTAGACGAGGTCGTCCGCCGAGCCGGTCGCCTCCACGCGGACCCAGGGTTGGGCGGGAGCGTCGAGCCGGGCGCGGGCGAGGTCCATCGCGACCGGCCTCTGGGCCACGTTC
>Ga0209604_1001709_pt1 | contig 17078 bp, 13 predicted proteins | sample AD_UKC097_MetaG_FD_184405 | JGI IMG/M metagenome (GOLD analysis project Ga0209604, IMG submission 184405) | Active sludge microbial communities of municipal wastewater-treating anaerobic digesters from USA - AD_UKC097_MetaG (SPAdes) (version 2) | ecosystem: Engineered > Bioreactor > Anaerobic >... | reverse complement strand
GCCCTGGGCTCTGCATGGACGGCCCTCGCTGCGCTTGGGCCTGGGGCAGGATCAGGTGTAGGGGCGAATCACATTCGCCCTTCTGCGACAGGGTCAGGGACAGGATCAGGGACAGGATCAGGGACAGGGTCAGGGACAGGATCAGGGACAGGGTCAGGGACAGGATCAGGGACAGGGTCAGGGACAGGGTCAGGGACAGGATCAGGGACAGGATCAGGGACACGGACGGGTTCCGGTGTAGGGGCGAATCATATTCGCCCTTCCTGAGGCCGGCCCACGGGCCGGCCGTTCATGCTTTGGCACCGGCGTTGTTGGACGACGAATCGCCTGGGGTGGGCGCGGGGGCCAGCGGGAGTTCGATCGAGACCGTGAAACCACCCTCGGGGCGGTTGCTGGCGAATACACGGCCGTGGCACGCCAGAACGGCCGTCCGGACGATCGCCAGTCCGAGGCCGACGCCGCCGGAGTCGCGGCCGCGCGAACTCTCGACGCGGTAGAATGGTTCGAATATCTGATCGATCATGTCCGACGGGACGCCGGGGCCGTGGTCGGACACGGTGATGGTGGCCGTGATGGCGCCGACCGAGGCGGTGACCTCGATCGGACCCGCGGTTCCTGCGTACCTGACGGCGTTGCGAACCAGGTTGCCCAGCGCACGCAACATCAGGTCGAAGTCCGCCGTAACCTCGATGTCCTCGGGAACGTTCACGACCACGTCGATCGATTCGTCCGGGATCTCGCGGTCGACCGTCAGGGCGGCTACCTGGAACAGATTCACCCGGCTCAGCCTGACCCGGCCGCTGGAACTGTCCGAACGGGCAAAGGACAGAAGGCCGTTGACCAGATCGGACATCTGCTGGATCTCGTCCTTCAAGGCTAGGATGCGTTCACGATTCTCGTCGGTGGCCGTGTCCTCGAGGATGCCGATACCAAGCTGCATCCTGGCCAGCGGCGACGCCAGTTCGTGCGCGGCGTCACCCAGGAACCGCTTCTGGCCGAAGATCATCCGCGCCAGGCGCCCCGACATGTGGTTGATGCCACGGCTCAGACGCCCGATTTCGTCGTTCCTGCGTTCGTCCAGCTTGACGTCGAACACGCCGGTCGAGATCTTTTCGGTGGCCGTGGTCATCACGCCCAACGGCCGGGTGATGTGTCGAATCATCGGGATCCACAGCAGGATTGACACCAGGACGGTCATGAAGCCCATGACGACCCACGGGGTCGGATCCATGAACAGCCGGTTTCCCGTCATCGACTTGGAACGACCGACCAGCACCAGATCGACGGGCCCCACAGCCGCGTGAATGAATCGCGGCACCCGGACGCCGGCCCAGAACAGACGAGGCTCGGATGTTTTCATCTTGAACGTGTGGCGCCGTGGACGCGGCCCTTCGCCGCAACCGGCGCCCGAGCAGACGCCCTGGCATTGGCCGTTCGTACAGAACGTCGCCTTCATCCCCTGGCGCCCGAACTGCGAGGAGATCCTGGCAGCGACATCCAACGGAAGTTTGTCCCGGCTGCCCGCGACGATCTTTCCTTCCGGGGTCACCAGGCTGAACTGAACCAGGTAATCCTCTGAGTAGCGCTCGATGACCCGATCCCATTCGGAGATCGGCGACCGTTCCAGTTCGCGCGATATGGGCAGACTGAGCATGGGGAAGCGCCCCTGCGCGCGCCCGAAGAGCCTGGAGTCCGGCCCGATTCGGAACTCAATGTCCATAGAGAAAAAGATGATTCCGGCCACGACCGCGAGATTCAGGAATCCCCACAGGAGCAGCTTGGCCGAGAGACTTGATCGGATTCGCATCAATCCACCTTGTCAGGGTCGACGAACATGTACCCGACCGACCTGACCGTCTTGATGAAGCGGGGGCTTCGCGGGTCGTCGTCCAGTTTACGCCGCAGGGATGAGATGTGCACGTCGATGGAGCGGTCGAACACGTCGTAGTCGCGCCCGGCCACCCGGTCCAGGAGCTGGTCGCGGGACAGGACACGGCCGACCGACCTGGCGAGCTGGTAGAGCAGCTCGAATTCAACGGGGGTGAGTTCCACGGGCTGACCGTTCAGGCGGGCCGAACGGGACGGATGGTCGATTCGCAGGCCACCGACCTCGACCACCTGCTCACCCTGGGATGTGGATGTCTGGGCGCCGCCCTGGGTGCGACGAATCACGGCCCGCAGACGGGCAAGCAGTTCGCGTGTCGAGAAAGTCTTGGGGATGTAGTCGTCGGCCCCCATTTCCAGTCCGACGATGCGATCCGTCTCATCGCCGCGCGACGTCAGCATCAGAACTGGAATATCGTGGTCGCGGCGAAGTGCCTTCAGGACCTCGAAACCGTCCATGCCGGGCAGCATCACGTCCAGGATAATCGCCCCGAAGGTCTGGGACCTGATCATCTCGAGCCCCGACGGGCCGGTGTACGCGGCCGACACCGCGTAGCCGTGCGGAGCCAGATAGTCACGGACCAGGGCACAGAGCTTCTGGTCGTCGTCGATAATAAGAATCTTGAAGGGCTTGTCTGTCTGCGCGTCGTTCTTCATCCGGATCACCCCGCGGGCAACGTCGAAAACATCTTTACAATAATGCCGGGAATTTCGCAGGCAACCTGAATTACAAACTATTTACAAAGCGTTGTGCGATTCTTAGTTTAATCCTTACAGTTCATCGGTAAAGTCTGAACCGGTGCTGTTGAGACCGAGGATTTTTTCCTTTTATCGGAGGACGATGATGAAGAGGACGTTTGTTGCGGCTTTTGCGAGTCTGGCCATGGTGATGCTGGTGGGCGGTTATGCGATCGCCGCGCCGGGCCAGGGGCAGGGGAAAGGCCCCGGTGGCGATGTGCCGGAAAAGGCGGTCGCCGCTCAGGATCAGTGCGCTGGCCAGGGCGAAGTGTTTGGCCAGGGACAGGATGGCGTTGAAGGCAAGACCGGTTGCGGATGCCACCAGGGCTGCGCGTGCGCCAATGCCGAAGAGGGCAATGGTTGCCAGGGCGGATGCGGCATGGCCGGCGAAGGCAAAGGCTGTGGATGCGCCATGGCTGGCGAGGGTAAAGGCTGCCAGGGTGGATGCGCGATGGCTGCTGAAGGCAAAGGCTGCGGATGCGGCATGGGAATGGGCATGGGCCACGGCAAAGGTCACCACAAAGGCGATCACCGCTTCTGGAAGTGCCCCAAGGCGCGTACCGAACTGAACCTGACCGAGGAACAGACAAAGAAGCTTGAGGAACTGGAAACCGCGGACCAGGGCAAGATCGATGTGCTTCAGCGCGAGATGAAGGATCTGAAGGACCGCAAGCATGAACTGATGAAGGCGCAGCCGATCGATGTCAATCTGGTTTCCGAGGTGGTCACGAAGCTGGGCGCCACGAAGACCGAACTGATGTTGATCCGGACGGGCATGAAGGCGGCGGCGCTGAACGTGCTGACTCCCGAACAGCGTGACAAGCTGTCTGGCCTGCACGAAAAGATGATGGCGGGCAAGCCTGGATGCATGGGCCGTGACAAGGACGATGACGACGACGACCTCGATGACGACCTTGACAAGATCACCTGTCCGAAGGCCATGGAAGAACGCGCCGCCAAGCTGGAAAAGAAGGCAAAGGAACACGACAAGGAAGCCAGGGAATTGAAGGCGAAGGCCCGCGAACTGAAGGCGAAGGCCAAGAAGGCCAAGGGCGGCAAGGGCAAGGGCAAGAACCGCTGAGACCGCTGGATTCCCTGCTCAACACACATCACACCCGACTACGAACCCAACGTGACCATTCGTCGTCCCCGCTGCGGATAGAACCAGATTGTCTATGTGATTAATTGCCGATCTGTTTGTAGATGATGCGACCGGTGACGCGGACGGGCCAGGACTCCGACGAAGTCCATGTGGCCGAGATGTGATAGGCCTCCGTTTCCCCCATCGAGTTCTTCGATGCCTGGTCCACATAGGCCACCCAGTAGGTGAAACCCTGTCCGTTTTCCTCGGGATGGAAGAAGCTGACCGGCGACGGCATGACCATGTGCGGGAAATACCCGAAAGTGGTGCCGAAATCGGTCGACACCTTCGGTTGCAGCGAGGAGTCGCGCGCCAGTGTTTCGTCGACGTAACGCATCTCAAGAAGCATCTTCGCGTGGGTGTTCTTGTCGGCGTCAAAGTCGTTGTTGACGTCGTAGGTGTTGATTTCGAAGGTGGTGTCGGCCGCGTCCACGACTTTCATCCGCCGCAGCGTGTTGAAGCCTGGTAGACCGGAACCCATGTCAGTCAGATCCACCATGTCGAGCGAGACGCCGTTAGGCGGAGGCCAGTCGAGCGATCCCTTCACCATGCCCAAGTCCGGATGGTAAAAGGCGTGGGCGTTGACAGTGGTTCCCTGGAACGTAACCTCGCCGGTGAATTCCGTGCACCCGGCCACGGGGCCCATCGAAGTCTGGACGGTCTGATTCTTGGCCACAGCGCGATAGGTGCCGACCGTATCGACGGCGATCGGCGTCGAGGGATCTGGCATGAAGACGGTTCCCTTGACTTCAAGAGTCTGATCCTCGCCGGTCGGCGGGTCGAGGTCGGCGACTATCGGCGAGTCGGGGGTGCCGGACACGAAGGGCACGCCGGGAGTCGCCTGGGGATTCCCATTCCAGAACAGTTCGCCACCACCGAACTCGACCGTGTCAGGTTCCCAGTTGACGAAGACCGAGAATGTTTCGCTGGCCGCGCCGGTCCGGGTCAACTTGAATCTGGTGAATGTCCGGCCGTTCACCGTAACCGTTTCATCTCGCGTGACTATCTGGGCGGGAACCGCGCCGTCAATCGAGACCGCGTTGAAGGTTGCGACGGTGTTTGGTGTCTGGGAACCGAAGGGGCCCTTGGGATCATCGGTGGCCGCGCCGCAGGACGCAAGGGCCAGTGCCAGAAATGCCGAGGCCAGGATGCTCGATACAGTAGTTCGCATTGGTACGAGATTCATTCGAAAACCCTCCGGACAAGTTAAGCCTGTTAAGCGGATTATAAATGCGGGACATGGAGAAATGATAGATCCGATGACGATGCAATCCCGGGGGTGCCGGGCGGTGCCGCGTGGAAGATAACAGTCGGTGTGTGATTGGTCGGGGCGACTGGATTCGAACCAGCGACTCCTTGACCCCCAGTCAAGTGCGCTAACCAGGCTGCGCTACGCCCCGTGCAAAAGCGGGCTTACTTTACCAGCGAGATGCGCGCGCCGCAAGTCCATGTGTGCGGGTGGAGGAAAAATCGTTTGTGGATATTGGGCACCAATTCCCACGGCTAGCGCCGTGGGCTCTGGATGAACGTGCCTCGCTGCGCTCGGGCCTATATCGTTTGGGGGTGCCGGGATCCCAGGGCTGGCGCCCTGGGCTTTGGATGGACGGCCGCCTTCGCGTAGGGGCGAATGATAATTCGCCCTTGCGGACGGCGAATGTAATTCGCCGCTACGAGGGTGGGGCGTACACCGATGTGAAGAAGAGGGCGGTGGGGAAGCCTGGAGCGGCCTTCCCCACCCGATGCGATGCTAGGGAGAGAGCGTAAGGGCGGGCGGACAGGCTACCGTGGGCGGCGGCGTGTTGATGCATCTGTAACGGTCGAGGATTCTGAGGGCCGAACGAGCCCGGCGCCCCGCCCGAACGACGCGAACGACCCGCACTCGCACGGGAAGGGGTGAAGGGGCAGCCGCGGAAGGGTTTACCACCGCCACCCGCGAAACGTGGGGCGTGGGATCCTCCGGTGGTGGTGCCGTGGACCCAGGGCTTGCGCCCTGGGCTCTGGATGGACGGACCGCCTTCGCCATGGGCGAATGTAATTCGCCCCTACAAGGACGTGTCAGGGCCTCGCTGCGCTAGGGCCTATATCGTTTTGGGGGCCGTGATCCCAGGGCTGGCGCCCTGGGCTTTGGATGGACGGCCCCTCGACAGGCGAGGGGCCTGGGACGGCGAGCCGCCTATGCCAGGGGCGAATGTAATTCGCCCCTACACGGACAGGGACAGGGGCAGGGTCAGGATCAGGGACAGGATCAGGGTCGGGGTCGGGATCAGGCCTGGCACGGGATCAGGGCCTCTGTTGGACGTGGTTGGACGGAACAAGGATGGGGCAGGGGATTTGTCCAGGACGCAAGGGTGGCTGGGGGCCCGGGCGATTGAGGAACTGCGCGTGTAACCATCTGTTTACATGCTGGAAATTCAGGGTGCCGCACCGCGTTCGGCCGCCTGGCACGCGCCTTGTAACACTGGCCCCCGGTCTTTGATTAACCGAGGTGCCGAAAATGTCTGAGGAAGTCCAGTCAACCATGGATGGCGATGTGGATCTGATCGCCAGCGTGATCTCGGACGGGCGCTGCTCAAGGCGGGCGGTTCTGCGCGCCACGCGACTCCTGAACGGTTACGGCAGCGCGAGCGTGCTGGTGTCGACGCCGGAGTCGATCGGCGGGCCGGTCGGCACGTGCCTGCTGCCCAGCGAACGAAGGCGACTGAAGGCCGCGCGCGACCTGGCGGTCAGGCTGGCATCGGATGGATCGGCCGTTAAGGGATGCGTGTCCACGCCGCGTGAAGTCGCCGCGTTCGCGGCCAGGCTCGCTCACTGCCGCGAGGAAGTGTTGATGGTGCTGGGGCTGGATTCGCAGAACCATGTGGTGGGAAGTTGGGAGGTCTCGCGCGGATGGGAGGGCGGGATCAATGTTCACCCTCGACAGATCTTCAGCATCCTTGTGCGCGAGTCGCTTGGCCGGGCGGTCGTCGTCCACAACCATCCGTCGGGCAGCCTGACCCCCAGCCAGGAGGATCTCGACTTCACCGCGACCATGATACGCGCGGGTCACCTGCTGGGAATCGAAATCCTGGATCACGTGATCGTGGCCCGCGGCGGCTTCTGCAGCATCCGTCAGGAGTGCCGCCACCTTGAATTCGGGCCCCAATCAGGCTAGCATCCGGCCACCGGCACGTCGTTCGTCCTGCCATTTCGGCCGGCGCGCATGTTGCCGTCTTTCGGAGGCTGTCTTGAAGGGCATACTGGTGATCATCAGCGCCCCGTCGGGTGCCGGCAAGTCCACCATCATCCGCAGGATTCTGGCCCAGGACTCGAACTGCAGGTTCGCCGTCTCCCACACGACGCGTTCGCCCCGTGCCGGCGAAGTCGACGGCACGGACTATTACTTCGTGTCCAGACAGGATTTCCTGCGCATGGTCGACGAAGGCCGTTTCGCCGAGTGGGCCGATGTCCATTCGAATCTTTACGGAACCTCGATCGCCGAGGTGGAACGCCTGTCGTCACAGGGGATCGATGTCGTTTTCGAGGTTGACTACCAGGGCGGGCGATCGCTGATGCGTCGCTTCCCGCAGGCGGTCAGCATCTTCATCCTGCCCCCATCGATGGCCGAGGTCAGGCACCGCCTGGTGGAACGCGGAACGGACGATGAAGCGACGATTCAGATGCGCATGCACAACGCCCGCGTCGAGATCGCCACGGCCGGCGAGTACGGCTTCGCGGTCGTGAACGACGACCTTGATGACGCGGTCTCGAAGGTTCGCGAGATTATCGGCGCGGCACGGCTGCGTTCCAACAGGTTCGCCGGGATGATCCGGGATCTGGTGGCCGAGAAGACGGACCAGGACTAAGACAGGAATTTTCAGGGCACGGGGCGATGCCGAACCGCTGCCCGCAGGATGCGGAGGCACAATGTCGGACAGACCAGTCAGAGTCAGGATAGCACCCAGCCCGACCGGCGATCCCCATGTCGGAACCGCCTACGTCGGCTTGATCAACTACGCGTTCGCCAGACAGAACGGCGGGCAGTTCATCCTGAGGATCGAGGACACCGACCAGGAAAGGTCGACCAGAGCCAGCGAACAGGCCATCTTCGACGCGCTGCGGTGGGTCGGCCTGAGCTGGGACGAGGGCCCGGACGTGGGCGGCCCGCACGGCCCCTACCGTCAGTCCGAGCGCACCGGGATCTACCAGAAGTACGTGGCCGAACTGGTTGAGAAGGGCGCCGCCTACCCGTGCTTCTGCACCACCGAGAAGCTGAACGAGATCCGCGCCCGTCAGCGCGAGAAGAAGCTGAACACCGGGTACGACGGCACCTGCCGCGCCATCCCGAAGGAAGAGGCGAAGGCCAGGATGGCCGCGGGCGAGCCTCACGTGATCAGGCTGAAGGTGCCGGAAGGAATGACGGTCGTGCACGACAGGCTGCGCGGCGACGTCGAGATCGACAACGGTCAGATCGATGACCAGATTCTTCTGAAGTCCGACGGCTTCCCGACGTACCACCTGGCCAACGTGGTCGACGACCACCTGATGGAGATATCGCACGTCATCCGCGCCGAGGAGTGGATCAATTCGACGCCCAAGCATCTGATGCTGTACGAAGCATTCGGATGGGAACCGCCGCAGTTTGTGCACCTGCCTCTGCTGCGAAACGCGGACCGCTCGAAGATATCGAAGCGCAAGAACCCGGTTTCGTTGCTTTATTTCAAGCAGATCGGGATTCTGCCCGAGGCGATGCTGAACTTCCTGGCGATGCTGGGGCACTCGATGCAGGACGAGCGCGAGGTCTTCACGCTCGAGGAATTCGTGCGCGAGTTCTCTTTTGATCGGATCAGCCTGGGCGGGCCGGTGTTCGACCTGGAAAAGCTGATGTGGCTCAACGGTGTTCACATCCGGAACATGGATGACGACTGCCTTGCGGAAAGGATCAGGGAACTGCTGTTCACGCCCCAGGCGATGAAGCCCCTGATGCCGCTGATAAAGGAACGAATCCGGACACTTGGCGAGTATCCCGAGGCGACGTCCTACTTCACGCTGCCCGAGGTCGAGGTGCCGCTGCTGGACGTGTACAAGGCAGGGAAGGGCATGACGACCGCGCAGATAGCCAAGCTGCTGCGTGAGACGGTCGAGTTCCTCGACGGCATGCGCGAATTCCAGTCGAACTGGCTTGAAGAAGGGCTGCGGACTTTCTGCGAGCAGAAGGAAGTGCCCGTAAAGATTCTGTTCATGATGCTTCGCCTGTGTGTCACCGGCCGCAAGGCGACGCCGCCGCTTTTCGATACGTTTGTTGTGATTGGAAAGGCCGCGGTTGGACAGCGCCTGCGCGCGGCGGCGGACACGATCGCCGCCTGGAAGCCGCCCGCCCTCTGAAACACAAGCCTCGCCGCGTTATCTAAGCCAAAAGCAGAATCATCAAGTCATGTGTCAGGGGTGTCTAGGCTCTTTGTTGAAGAAGAACTCGATCTCATACCGGGCGGTGGAAGGCGCGTCGGAGCCGTGGACCGCGTTGATGGCCAGCGACTCGCCGAAATCGCCGCGGATGGTGCCTGGTGGCGCCACCGCCGCGTCGGTCGGGCCGATCATCTCGCGCCAGCGTTGTATCGCATTGTCCCCCTCGAGCATCATCGCGACGATCGGGCCGGACGTCATGTAGGCGCAAAGGTCCTCGTAGAACGGCCTGGATTCGTGCACATGGTAGAAGCCGCGCGCCTGTTCAGGGGTCAGGCGCATCATCCTCATGATGACGATCCGCATGCCCGACGCCTCGACGCGGGACACGATGTGACCGATGTGCTTCTTGGCGACCGCGTCGGGTTTGATAATGGCGAGCGTACGCTGAACAGCCATGAGATGCGCCTCCTGTCCAGGAAGATTGGAATGTCCGTGCCGTCAGAGCCCGAGCAGCCAGTCGATATCATCCATCATGACAACCGCCAGCACGTCGAGCAAATCGCCGGCTGCGTCAAGAATAGCGCGGTCCGAGCGGACCGAAAACGAATGATCCTGGATGGACATGTCGCCCGGTGCGAGAAGCTGTGCCGGGATTCGGGGGTCGACGCGGGCGGCTTCGAAGGGAATCCCCACCAGGCGCTGCCACGCGATCTGCATGTCGGCCTTCAGGCGCTCAGCGGCGTCCGGGGAAGATGCGATGGAAACGGCCAGGAATCGATCCTGCCCACCGAAGAGCGCGGTACCCTGGCATGTCTCCGGCTTACACCAGCCTTTGTCCGACGGGGCGGGGAAGAAGAGGGCGGTCTGCTCCCATCGGTTGTCGGCTGAAAGCTCGCGGTAGATGCCGGTCTTGCGGGCAAGCAGCTTGTCCAGCGCGGGCTGTCGCGAGGCGTACAGGGACGCTGCCATGTAGACGGCGTTCTCGTCGCCGGCGATAAAGCGGCCATCGATCACGCCGAGCGAGACCCGGGTGCCGCGTCTCATCACGCAGGGGCCGCTGAAGTCGTTGACCGACCAGATCGACGCGTCGACCGGCACGACGACCTTGTCGACGCCCGCGCAGGTCAGAAGGCGTCCGCCCGTGGACAGTTGAGCATAGATGCAGGGTCCCTTGAGCGAGCCGATGTTCACGCCGTAGATGTCCAGAATGCGGGCCTGGACAGCGGCGATATCGGCGCCCCGGGTCAGCTTGGGCGCCGCATGCGCCACGCGATCAAGCACCTTCATCAGATTGGCCGGATCGAACGCGGCGAACCACACGACGGTGGAAGGCATCAGGGATGCCGGCGCGGCCATGAACGCAAGAGAATCGTCGGACCTCGCCAGAGCGGCAGCCGAAACGGGAGGTGTCGGAAGGGCGGCTTCACCCGTGGCTTCAACCGGCTTGTGTTTGCGCCCGCCGCACGAGCATCCGTCGCAACCTGGAAGCGCCAGCAGACCGACACAGAGCACCAGCCAAACCCCTGACAACGACTTCATTTTCATTGCACCACCTGTCTGGTCGAGCCTGTTTTGAAAGGAAAACGCTCGACCAGGAATCGGCCCAGGAAGAAGACGCCGACAGCGACGGCGGCCCCGGCAATCACGTCAATTACGTAATGATACTGCAGATACAGGGTCGAGAACACGATTGCGGCGAAAAACGGGGCCAGGGCCAGGGCCACGGACTTGCGCCAGGAAAAAAGCGTAAGGAAGACCAGCACCGGGCCGGCGGTGTGTCCACTGGGGAAACAGTCGAACCTGAAGTTCGAGGCGTTATGGATGGCCTCGCGGATGCCAATCACGAAAGGATGCCCCGAAACAGACTGGGTAAGGTTAATTATTGATGAAAATTCGGGCAGTTGCGCGATAACGTAAGGAGATCTGGCCGGAACCAGGATGTAACCGGTGAACGAGGCCGCGAAAAGCAGCGCGACCGATGTCAGAAACGCGGCGAACCGCTGATGCTGGCGAAACGGCAGCATGATCAGGGCGAACATGAAAACCGTGTAGTAGACCGCGTAACAGACCTGAAGGATGTTGACGGCCCACGGCGTCAGCAGTGACTGAAGCGCGGCGTTCGGATTGGTTCCCATGAACATGAACCGATCGATGGCCATCAGCGTCGTCTCGGCGCGGAACGGATTCAGGAACTCCACAACCATGTCGAAGTGCATGTAGACGAACGGAAAGACAACGTAGAGTCCCGCGGAACGAATCAACAGCGAAACCGTCGGTCCCGGGTTCAGCCGGAAAAGCATCCGGACCATCGCGATGTAACCGACGATCGCGGTGGCAAACGCAACCAGTGGCGTGCGGGAATCGGGAAGCCTGTCGGAGAACGCGGCCACGACCGCGATCAGGGCCAGCAGAAAACCCAGAACCACGAAGTCCATCGGTTCGAAACCGCTCCCGGGACGGCTGTTTTGAAACGTCCGATAAGACATATTATGTCAACTCAACCGTTTGTCGGGGTAGCCGGAACGGCCTGACCTTCCCCTTTGTAACCTTCCGGATTAACTTTCGAATCACCGGTTCCTGAAGGCATCTTCGGCGGCGTTGGCAGGTTGTCCTCGAGCGGCTTTCCAAACACGCGGCGCCATTCATCCGGATTCTTACCCTTGTCGGTTCCCGTGATCTCGCGAAGAGCCTGATGCGCGCGCTCGGCGACCATCGGATTCTCATCCACGAGTCGATCGATCAATTCAGGGATTCCCAACTTTGTTTTCAGATCCATCAAAGCGCCGACCGCGCGCAGCCGCACAAACGCGTCGTCGTCCCTGGTGGCCTTGCGCAGTCCGTTTACGGCGGTCAGGTCGCCGGCGGCTCCCAGGGCCCAGGCCGCGTTGGCGCGCGTTCCCGCGAAAGGATCGAGTTCCAGGGACTTCAACAGCAACCGCACCGAGGCCGGTGTCGGATGCTGGACAAACGTCTTGGCCGCGATGGCTCGCACTTCCTGCTTGTCGTCGCACATCATCGCGCCCATCACGGAAGTCAGGGATTCCTCGGTGTTGTCGCTCTTAAGCAGCCCCATGATGATCAGGGCCTGCGAACGGATTTCGTGGTTTCGCGATCTCGTGGCGCGCTTGAGCAGTTCCAGATGGGCCGGCGGGTCCTTGCGGATGATTCGCCACGCCTTTTCCGCTGTGTGTGCCCTTGAAAGCAACTCCAGAATCTGACGTTCGTCGTCGGTTTCCCAGGCCCTTTCCAGGTACTCCCAGTCAGGATTGACTGCGCCTGGCTCGCAGGCCGATATCTGGTCTATGGCTATTGATTCGGGGGTCTTCGGGGGTTCCTTCTTCTTTGAACCACATCCGCATCCAACTGTCATCAACGCGACGGCCGACGTGACGGCCAGCATCGTTGCGGTAAGCGGCCAACTAGACCGCATTTCCGGTCCCGGCATGCAGAAACCTCCTTCAAAACCTCGCCGGATACAACTCGAACGTTGTTAACCGGCCGGTGACATTCTATATTAAAACAGCCGAAACGCGGTACGGCTGATTTGGCATGCGGCGCCATAAGGATAACAACATGAATTCATTCAGTTATCATTCCAGATCCGAGGCGATTGACAAGCTGACGACACAGGTTTTCGACGTCGTCGTTATCGGTGGCGGCATCACAGGTGCCGGAATCGCCCGCGATGCCGCGATGCGCGGCCTTTCGACCGCGTTGATCGAGCGGTCCGATTTCTCGGTCGGCACGTCGTCCCGGTCTTCGAAGCTGGTGCACGGTGGGCTGCGTTACCTGAAAAACGGCGAGTTCGGCCTGGTTCACGAGAGCACGACCGAACGAAATCTGCTGACATCGCGTATCGCGCCAAACCTGGTCCGTCCCCTGCCCTTCATGGTCCCGATCTGGGAGACCTCCAAGCCTGGCCGGGCCGCCATGGGCGCGGCTCTGATGATGTACGATGCGCTGGGAAACTTCGGAAATCACAAGATAAACCGGCCCCTTTCCATTAACCGGATGCTCGCGATCGCCCCGACACTGCGCCGGGAAGGACTTAAAGGCGGTTTTGTCTACTACGATTCCGTCACGGACGACACGCGTCTTACCATCGAGTCCATCGTCGATGCGGTCAGATATGGCGCGGTCGCGGCGAACCGGGTCGAGGCCATCGGAACCGAGTTCAGGAACGATCGCGTGGACGCGGTTCTGGCGCGTGACACCACGAACGGCTGTCAGTTCCGGGTAATGGCAAGGTCCGTGATCGTCGCCACTGGAATCTGGTCGACCGAGACGGCCGTGACGGTCGGCGCGCAGCCAGGCGCCAGGCTGGATATCAGACCCACGAAGGGTTCGCATATCGTCCTGCCGTACAGCAAGTTCCCGATAAGTCACGCGGTCACGATGATGGCGCCTCGCGACAGGCGGGCGATGTTCGTGATCCCATGGAACGGAATGACCGTTCTGGGCACCACCGATACCGATTACAAGGGGGATATGGGCGAGGTGTTCGCGTCCAGATGGGACGTCGACTACCTGCTCGAGGCCGGGCACCACAACTTCCCCGGGATGAAGGCTTCGGCCGCCGATATCGTTGGCACATGGGCCGGCCTGCGACCGCTGATTGCCGGGTCCGGCTCAGAATCCTCGGTCAGCCGCGAACACAGCATTGTCGTGGACTCACGTGGAATCGTGACCATCGCCGGTGGCAAACTGACCACCTATCGAGTGATGGCGGCCCAGGCACTGAAGGCCGCGTCTCCTTACTTCAACAAGCCTCTGGGCCGCTCAACCGCCGGTTCGATCCCGTTGTCCTGCGCCGATGGTCTGGCCTCGCCGGCGGCCCGCGCGTCGCTTGCGGATGAAGTGATCAACTCGGCCGGGCTTGAGCCCGACGTGGCCGATTCCCTGGTCACCAACTACGGAGTGCGAGCCAGGGACGTTGCCGCACTTATCCGGGATGATCGTTCGCTGGCGGAAAGAATGGTCGAGTCACACCCGTTCATCCTGGCCGAAGTCGTGCACGCGGTGCGTTGCGAGATGGCAATGACCCTCGAGGACGTGCTGTTGCGCCGCACACCGGTGTTCTTCCTGGACCGGGACGAAAAGGGCGCGACCATCAAGGCGGCCGCCGCCGTCATGGCCGGCGAATGCGGATGGGACGATCGAAGGACGCAAGCCGAGATCTCGTCGCTGCTGGAACGAAAGGCCAGGCATCTGGAGTGTCTCGCCTGAGGCCGAATCTACCTGAATGGCGCCACGTTGATTGACCGGACGCTCAAAGGCGGAGTCTGACCAGCCTCCTCGACACCGAAGTCCCGAAGCTGCGACCAGTTCAGTATGGAAAGCACCCTGCCGTCGAACGGCGTCGACGGAACCAGCATCCCGTAATCGAACGACACTCCTTCAGCGGGAGCCAGGCCGGCGTCCGCCTCGCTGGAGTATCCAAACACAAGCGTGGCTTCAGGGCCCAGTCTGTCGCGAACGAACGTCGCAATCTCGGAAAGGGGAAGACAATCCCCACCCTGCCCTGTTTTTCGCGGTGACAGCCTGATTTCGGGCGCGAAACGTTCCAGCCCGGCAACGGCCAGCCTGTCCAGCAGATCCATGAAATCGGCGGTTGGAATGCCGCAGACGGACAATGGAAACGAACCGGCCAGATCCGCGAATCCCTTAAACGCATCGAGCAGGTAGCCGCTGTTGTCGGACTCGCACAGGATCCTGTCGGCCGATCCGGTATCCCTGGCTTGATGCACCAGGGCAATCCCGACGCGACGGCCCGAGCCGCCAACGTCACGGCGCGCGGAAATCACCGCCGCGGCAAGCCCGTCGCCCAGGCGGTGGGTCCCGCCGGTGCAGACCATGCAACCCGCCGGAGATGTCGAGTCGACCAGACGCCTGATGCCCTGGTCATCCAGAAGTTCGGTGCCCGTAAGCCAGACCGTCTCGCCCGCGCGGAATCCGCCTCGCGACGCAGCGAAACCTTCAATGGCGTCCTGGCTGGCGGCGACCATGTCCGACATCGGGGCAAAAGAAACGCTCAGCCCGTAACAAAGCGTCCTGTACCTGCACGCGCCGCACGCGGAAAGGCGAACGAAACCGACCTCCTCGCCACCGCTGCGTCCGCCCGGATCATCCGAGTCATGCTCCCTGAAACTGGAACGCTCGTACATCTTCAGATCGATGCCGGCGGTCGAATCGCCCAGCATGCAGGGCGGGATATTGAACGGTTTGATCAGGTAGCCGTGGGAGGCGCCCGCTGCCGCCGACCTGCGAATCGCGTCCAGGAGATCGTCCAGCGCGACCGGGGCCGAACCCTGGAAGTTCGCCTTGCCGATGATCTGGGGCTGAAGAATCATCAGGCGCACGCCGATGGCGCCCAGCATATCGGTCAACCGGTCCAGTTCCTGAACGTTGCCGCCGTGAATCACGGTGAAGGTGTTCAGACGGAAGCGTCGAGGCCCCAGCGCCTGCTGCGCCTTGACGCCGTGAGACAAGGTTCGTATTGCCTGGGCGAAGGCGCCCTTCCTGCCGGTCATGGCATCGTGAACAGCGGAAGACATCCCATGAATGGAAACGCCCATCCCGTCCAGCCCGCCGCGGACACAATCGCTGAAAAATCCTGGATCCGACAGCATGCTGCCGTTCGTGGTCACGGACACATGCTGGAACCCGACACTTCTGGAGTACTCAACCAACGCTTTGAAATCCTTGCGTATGGTCGGTTCTCCGCCGGTCAGCGACAAAGTCGTGAACCCGTTCTCGACGCCCCAGCGAATCCTGTCCCTGATCACCTCGGACGGCACCAGCCGGGTGTAACCCGGGATTCGCCTGTATCCATTTTCGTAGCAGAATACGCAGCGGTTGTTGCACTGTATTCCGGTCTCGACCACCAGGGTTCGTTCGTGGACGTCTTCCATGGCCGGATTTTAGCCCAAAACACAACTCATTAAGTGTATTATTCCGGCCGACAGACCCATGTGCGACAGTGATGATATCCTGTCCTTGGTCGACAAGGACGCAATCGCGCGAGGCGGACTTATGAAGTTGGCATCAAAACTCTTGATTTTAATAACTTTCGTCGTTGGTGTTTCATGTGCTTCGACTAACTCGTCGATCGTTTCCCGTGGCGGTGTCGTCAAGGTGACAAACGCCTCCGGTGAGCAGATAGAGGTGTTTGTCGACGGATCTCGATTCGTCGTGATGGAACCTGGCGATGTCGATGAACTGGACAAGATCATTTCCGGCCGGCGGCTGCTGAGGGCCACCGGTGTGGACTCGGGTCTTTTCACCGAACGCGAGTTCGATCTCGAGATCGGATCCGCTCAGGAATGGGTTGTCACCCGGTTCAGCGTGGTTGCCGAAGGCGGACCCGATAGCGCGACGACCGGTTCCATAGACGTGGACAACACGCTGGATGCCGCGGTTGTGGTTACGGTGCCCGACCAGGGCCCCAGAACGGTTCCACCCGGAGTCAGGCTCAGGATCTCCGGGATTCCTTTCGGATTGATCTCCGTGTCCGCGGTGGTCGAGGGCACCGATTTGTCGTTTGCCACCGACCTTCACGTCAAGAACGGCGCTGTCCCGGTGTTTGCCATCAACCAGCCTTCACGCGCGATCAGGGTCGAGAACCGCAGCGGTCGCCCCGCTGTTCTGCAGAGCAGCACGCATTCACCCAAGCTGATTCCGGATGGTCGCGCGGTCGTGCTGGATTCCATTGTGACCGATCAGGTGGACCTGGTGGTGCTGGACACCGCCCGACGGGTACTTGCATCGCTCAAAGTTCAGACGGTCGCCGGCAAGGTCATCGATGTCGTGGTGAACCGTCCTGCCGGGGTACTGAAGATCGTGTCCGACGTGGACGAAGACGTTTCAATCTACGCGGACGGCGTCCTTGCCGGAAGCTGCGCGGCGCGCGGCGGCGCCACGATTCAGGGACTGG
>Ga0209604_1001707_pt1 | contig 17082 bp, 13 predicted proteins | sample AD_UKC097_MetaG_FD_184405 | JGI IMG/M metagenome (GOLD analysis project Ga0209604, IMG submission 184405) | Active sludge microbial communities of municipal wastewater-treating anaerobic digesters from USA - AD_UKC097_MetaG (SPAdes) (version 2) | ecosystem: Engineered > Bioreactor > Anaerobic >... | reverse complement strand
ATCAGCACACTTTCAACCCTAGTGTACGGGCTTATTGCAATAGTTGGCTTCATAGGCATCTGCGGGATAACAAACACCATAAACACTACTATCATCCTGCGTCGCAGAGAGTTTGGAATACTTAGAGCGGTGGGCATGACCGGAAAGCAACTCAAAGCTATGCTTATATACGAAGGCCTGATCTTCGGTCTCATTAGCGCCGTATCGTCTGTCGTTCTTGGCCTGATTCTCTCTTACACGGTCTATTCGCTCTTGAGATCCGAGATGAGTCATCTCAACTGGTCGATACCATGGATCGGAATTGTTCTAGCGGTCGCCGGCGCGATAGGGGCAGGAATACTGACCACGCTCGCTTCGTCGAGAAAGGTGACGTCTCTAAGCATAACCGAATCGATAAGAACTATAGAGTGATGTAGAAATGAGTCTTTCAGTTTGACTGAGGACGGACTTTGATAAATTTCATCGCCGGCCTTATTCTTCTTAAAACAAATTAATATTGGGAGGCCTAAATGGAAATTCAGGTTGCTACTATATCTGTCAGCTCTCTTGAGAGAGCGAGAGTCTTATACGAAAAGATCCTCGGGTTCGAACCGGATATTTTTTACGAACAAACCAACTGGCAGTCTTATAAACTCGATGGAACGGCCGGCTTTGGGATAATCGAAACTCCAGGATTGAAAAGAAACAGAAATTCAGACATCTTGAACTTCCGAATAACCGGTGTCGAGGAACTGTGGAATAGAATCAAAGACTCTGTGGAGATCGATACTCCCCTCGAAACGACTCCCTATGGAATCCTTAAATTCGTCATCAGAGATCCGGACGGTTTTAGAATCGGTTTTGTTGAAAAGATAGAAGCCTGAGGATTCTCTCCTCAGGCTATTTCTTAGGTGAAGAGAAGACTTACTTTTACATAAAGCCAACCACTTGAGAGCTACTCTTTGACTTCAAAGTGGCTGGATGCAATAACTAGTGTAGAAGCCTTCTATAACCGGGAGATCGAATAGTGCTTTTCCACTTCTCATCGCCCTCAAAAAATTACTTTCAAGAGGTTTAAGTAAATTAACCTCCGCCAAGATACCTGACTCTCGATTTCTGCAAGGGCAGTGTACTTCATTTGAGAAAACAAAAGGGAACTCTATTACGATGCATTGATTACTTCACACCGTTTTTCCGATATCCATCTTCAAACATAATTCAGCTGGCCTGATTCAAGAAGGACACTTAGAATCTACGTCACAATCTAGGTCGAAATGCCAAATTCCATGATGAACCAACGACTATGTCAAAAAGCTCTAGCTGAGGTAAATCAATCATTCCTCAATCGACAGAATCGTTAATGGCGGACCCAAGCTCTTGAGCCTTCTTGTCCACACTTTGTCCGGCTTCTTGGTTAAGCGTGATAGGAAGCTCGCTCCCTTTTCTGGTGAATACTAGAGCTCCGATAATGGCTGTGAGAGGCGCGGTAAGAACCAGTCCGAAACTCCCGACTACAGTTATGAGTATTTCTGACGAAAAATAGTTGAGATTCAGCATCGCTGATGTATTTACGCCCTGAGCCATGAAGGCCATAAGTAGAGTCAAATAGCCACCTGAGTAGGCAAAAAGAAGAGTAGTCGTCATTGTACCTACCACGGCCCTACCTACGCGAAATCCGGAAAACATCAGTTCTCTTGTGGTAATGTCGGGTTTTTTGAATACCACTTCTTGCATAGATGCAGAAAGATCCATACCGATATCCATTACCGCGCCTGAACTCCCGATAAAAATGCTGGCCAGAAAGAGCTGGTTCAGATCAAGGTGCGCAAAACCTGAATAGAGAAGCGTTTCCGAAAATGGCATTACGGAACCATTTATGTAGAATGGATCTGAAAAACTCAAAGAAAGAATCAAGGTTACAAAGACTCCCGATATCGATCCAAGGAAGGCAACAAATCCCTTACGGGTGAATCCTCCAACCAGAAAGATGATAGCCGAAGTGAGTGCTGAAACAATTGCGAAAGCTATCATTACAGGATCGAAGCCTTGTAGATAAAGCGGAATCATCACTTTCCACAGAACCAGAAGCGAGGTGGTGAAAGAGAGTAGTGTTTTGAGACCGGTGAACCCCGCGAAGAGTATAAGCATTACTCCGAATACTGTGAAAAGAAGCATCTCAGTACCGAGACGGTAGAAATCGACAACCTTAACGTAGATCGATCCGTCACCGATGGTTGAGTATTCGACATAGACGGTATCGCCTTCAGTGAGTACTTTGTCAAGTTCCATTTTACCTATAAGGTTGTTGTCTGTTTCAAAAACCCGACCTTTCAGTTCGCCACGTTTTATCTGAACGGTCAAATACTGACTTCCCTGCTTTATCAGTCCATACTGCTTGAGTTCGGTATTGTCTACCTCAACAATCTTTCCAACTGTGTAGCCGTAATTAGAGCTCTTATCATACCTATTTGGTATGATGATAAGCACAATATTTACAGCTACCAGGATCAATACGAATAGCAGCTCGAATCTATTTTTGGAGCCACGAATGCTCACTTTTCTCATCTCCAATCAGAACAAGAGACCAGTGCGTTTTTCTTCGCACTGGCCACCACATTTATCGATACCATTAATCAAGAAGTTTGAATAGATTCTTTCCGATATCAGTATTGTCGTAGAAACCCGCGAACATTTCCTGACCAACACCCATGGCGAATGTAGCAACGGGAACACCGGTATGCGAGTAAGATGTCCAACCGAGCCCGGCCTTTTCGTTCAGAATATGAGTGAGTGTTACGCTAACCGGATTGTAACCACCGTAGAGGATGTATGTTCTGCTATCTTTTGGTACGCTACCACCTACGTAGTAACCGAAGGCTTCCTTAAGTCTTCCAATCTCTGTATCGTTCAGTTGGATGCCCTGAGGTTTGCCGGAGGTCACGAGGCCAAAGTTGTCCTCAACAAGAACGAGAAGATCTTCGAACGTGTTGAGTTTGCCCAGAGTCTTTTCAGAAGATAGAAGATCATCGAAAGCCTCGTAGGACATCTTCTGATTTCCGATTGTCGGAATGTTGGCAACGTACTTTGTTCCAGCGAAACCTAGTGTGAGCCCACCCGTTTCATGGTCACCGGTAACAACAATAAGAGTATCTTCCGGATGTTCGTTGTAGAACTTCATTGCTTCCGCTATTGCTCTATCGAAAGCTATCGTATCTCCGACTGAGGCTGCTGCGTCGTTTGCGTGGCACGCCCAGTCTATCTTGCCTGACTCAACCATTATGAAGAACCCGTTGTCATTTGAGAGAAGCTGTATTGCTTTTGCAGTGATATCTGCCAGAGAGAATTCGTTCTCTCTATCGATTTCGTAAGCCATCGCTCCGCTGCCAGGAATAATTTCGTTTGTGATAATTACCTTTCCTTCAGTTGATTCAAGTGATTCGAACTCTGCCTGGGTCCTTACAACCGTGAATCCATTTTCTACAGCTATTTCGAAGAGATTTCTGTCTTTACCTTTGTTGTCAGGCCTGTTGAAACTTCCACCACCGAAGAGGTCGTAATTACTTGTGACTGCCTGAAGCCCAATCGAATAGTAATCGTTTCTTGATTTCTCATGAGCGTAGAAAACTGCCGGTGTGGCATGGTCAAGGGAGACGCTAGAAATGATCCCGACTTTCATGCCCCTGCTCTTGGCAAATTCTGCAACTGTTTGGTAGGATTCAGTAAGTGTTGGATCCATGCTAATAACGCCATCATTTGTCTTCCTTCCTGTTGCTATTGCAGTACCGGCAGAGGCAGAGTCGGTTATGAAGGAGTTTGAGGAGTAGGTTGTGGTCATGCCTTGGACTGGAAACCTAAGCATGCTTAGCTTAGGGGCTACCGCATCCTCAAATGATGAACTTAGAAATAGTTGTGCTGCGTTGATCTGTGGAAGAGCCATGCCATCGCCAATGAACAGGAAAACATACTTTGGACCAGTAAAAGCCGTTAACGCGAAGAGAACTACAAGCGAGAAAAGTAGAAGTGCTTTCTTCATTATGCTTACCTCCTAAAAGAATTTGATCCCGATTTACTATCCATAGAGAATTCTAGAGCACAGTTTTTTCCACAGTAGCTTCTGAATATTCGAGATGCCTAATCACTTAATGGAAAGCAAAAGTAAGTCATGTAAGCGAAACAAGTGGCGTCAAGAACTCCTGCGAGACTTTTGAAAAGAGCGTTCTAACTAGGCACCGAAAAAAGACTTCCAGATAATATCCGCATGATAATCTTCTCTGCAAGTCACTAGTTAAAGCTACAAATGATGTTCAGGATGTCACAAGGAGCTTGCCTCACAGTCTCAGGCAAACCAAATCTAGATCCCATTTTCTCGCAAGGTCTTCCATCTATTCTCTGAAATGTAAGTTTCCTGTCGTCTTCAGTTACTGTGATCCTCGAGAGTCTCCCATCATCCTGCAAATCTCTTGATCAAATGACACTCCGGCTTTTGAAATCCCGAAGAATCTCTCTGTTGAATGTTCGAGCTCAGGTTTTGTGCTGAGGTAGGTCTTTCTTCTTCGTTTCACTACAACTGAAGGCCATCCTTTTGCCGACACCGGAGCTTCTATCGAAAACGAAGTTCAACACCGCTTAATTAGTCTGAAAGAGGCTTGATCATGTATCCATCTTTAAGCAGAGTTTTCGAATACTATGATCTCGAAACCTAAAAAGAGATTTGAAAAGACAAAGGCCTGGAAATGTGGTCCTCCAGAGACAGAGACAATGTATATTTGAACTGATCTATCAAATGTTTGATTTTCATGCCGGGTTCGAAGTAGTTCGACGAACAAGATGGAGTTCCTTCGATCAAGGAGCTCAGGACCAGCCGGGTACTATTCCGGATTAAGGAGGGAAGGCAATGGCAGGACTGAAACGAGGAAGACTCTCAGTTTTATTTGCTCTGTGCATTATTGTCGTTTTGACCTCACCACTTTTAGGAAATATGACTTACAGTGAAGCTCCAGGAAAAGTCACAGGTATATTTGAACCATTCTTCCCTGGCGAACCGTTGGCAGAGGATCAAATGAGGATTACATTCATGGGAACATCTGTTGTTCCTAGAATTGCCCAGCAGTGCAACAGCATATTTGTCGAATTGGGTAATGGAGATAGTTTTGTGTTTGACTTTGGTTCAGGCGTTTCGTCCAATTATGTGGCTGTCGGCATTCCGCCGTCTCGCATGGACAAGGTCTTCTTAACACATTTACATGGAGATCACGTCGGGGATCTCATATCGCTTTACTGCTTCGGTCCGTCTCAGGATCGAAAGACTCCCCTGTATCTCTTTGGACCATCCGGTGATATTCCCGAAGAGGGAACGGCAGCCTTTGCCCAAAACCTCATGGAACTCATGAAGTGGCATGTCGAGGCTTTCAGCTTTCTGAGCACTGGACTGAAGGACGGACGGGACGGTTACCAGATAGTTGCGAAGGAACTGCCCTATATGAAGGTGGGCGGTGTTGCGTACGAAGAAAACGGAGTGAGAATTACCCATTTTCCGGCCGTTCACGACAGAAATGGAAGCATAAGCTACAAGCTCGAATGGAATGACCTATCTATGGTTTTTTCAGGCGACACGATCCCAAATTACTACATGCTTGAACAGGCAAAAGGAGTCGATGTCCTGATTCACGAAATGGTCGTGCCTCCTGAGGTTTGGGCAAGTAAGAACTCGGGATTGAAGCCGGGTGATGCCGGCTGGGAAAGGGCCGTGGGATTTGCGCTTGCCGTTCAAAGGAACTCTCACACCTCGCAGAAGGGATTTGGCTATATACTAAGCCAGACGAACCCGAGGCTGGGGATAGCTACCCATTTCCAGGCCAATGAAGACACTGTGGGACCGGCGATTGAAGACATACGGTTGTTCTACGACGGTGCAGTGGCAATCGCTACAGATCTGCTTGTAATTGACGTCACGAAGAGCGAAATCAAGCTGAGGAAGGCCGTGGTATCGGAATATGCATGGTATCCTGAACCATACATCTATCCTCTCGATCAAATGGCTCCCCCAAAGTACGATGGCCCTTACGCACAATTTAACGAGATTCTTCTTGGAAGTATTATCCCGGAGAATTCGTACTCCAGCGAGGAGTGATACTAACTGTCATCGTTTCATTTAGCTCTTCTAAGTGTTACACGTGAGGAAGCCGATTGCTTATAGCTCCCTTCAGAGTTTGTATGAAACTGAAGCATTCTGCCTGCAAACGTAATTTGTGATCGGGTTGCTGAAGAGATGAAAGAAGTCCAGGACGGTTCTTTCTCTAGGACAAGCCTCTTCGATTAAGCATCTTCCCCGACACCGGGTGCGGCAATGGAGTATCATTGCATCGAGGAGGCTCTCTATACAAGGGTCTCAATTTGTGAATGAAGGTTTTTAGAAAGAGAGACGGCGGGAGGAATAATGCTCTTAACAGACCATGTAGATATTCCGACAGAACTAATAAGGGCGCAGGAGGAAGAAAGGCTGGTAGTCTTCGCGGGTGCCGGTGTTTCGATGGCCTCGCCGTCAAACATACCCGGTTTTGTCGATCTCGCAAAGGCCGTAGCGAAAAGCTACGGTCAAAAATACTACGTCAAACAGCAGCGAGTCCAACCTCCGGACGTCTTTCTCGGCAGTCTCAACTCTAAGAATGGCGGACTGGGCGTCCACGAAATGGTGAAGCAGATAATGAGTGAACAAACTTCCAGGCCATCACAGCTTCACAGCCTTATTCCTCTTCTATTCAAAAGCGCCCGGGACCTCAAAATCGTAACGACAAATTACGATGCTCACTTTCTAACCGTTTTGAAGAATTACGGAGAGAGATACCACGGCTTCGAGATCTTCAGAGCGCCCGCTCTACCGAGGGGCGACGACTTCAGGGGAATAGTATATCTTCACGGAAACGTGGAACAGGATTCAAGGTGGCTTGTTGTGACGAACAGGGACTTCGGAAGAGCTTACCTCACCGAGGGTTGGGCGAGGGACTTTCTTAGGGACCTGTACCTATCGGATTACACGATTCTCTTCATAGGGTACAGCCATAGAGATACCATAGTCGATTACCTCGCAAGAGGGCTGGACATAAGGCAATCGAACAGATACGCGCTTGTCAGCGCCAGCGATGCCGAGAGGTGGAAAGAGATCAACGTGATTCCCGTTTCATATCCACTTACACCCGAAAAGAAGAAAGTGCATTACGAACTCCAGAAGGCTCTTGAAAACTGGACTTCCCTGGCCAGTTCAGATATTGAAACCCATACCGAAAGAATTGAAAGAATTGCCGGCAAGAAACCCGCTAAGGATCAAAAGGTCGACAGCTACCTAACATACTGTCTCAACCGTGAAGACCTCACTATGATCTTTTGTCGTTTTGCGGAGGACTTCGAATGGGTGGAATGGCTTGATTCAAAGGCGATGTTGGACAATCTATTCCGAGAGGAAGGGACTCTCACAGAGATCGAGAAGTCTCTCACCCGCTGGTTTGTAAAAACCGCTTTCGGAAGCAGTAGCCAGGAACACTTGACTTTTTTGGTCTCCAGAAGATCATCCTTGAACCCATATCTGGTCTCTTCAATCGTTGAACATATGGCAGACAGTGATCTGGAGATTCCAGATACCTGTCAGGCAGAATGGTTGAATCTGATCCTCAACAACTGGCACAAAGGAGAAACCCCGGGTCTCGCATTGCTGAAAGCCCTGAAGAAGGTCGATGTCTCCGCAAACCCTTGGATAGTCACGAAGGCCATTCAGAATTTCTTCTCTCTTTCGCAGACTGGAAAACCAGCGAAGCTTTCCCTCTTCCACAGGCAATACGATCTTGAACCTCTCGTAAAAGCCGATTGCTTGAAGAGATTTTGGTCTGAAATTATTGAACTGAACCTTGACACTCTACACGAAGACATCCTTTCGATTCTGACTTCGCAGCTAATGAAGGCTGTCACAGACATGTCGGTAACTAATAGCTCCTTAAGAGAGTACGACAGCATCTGCAGCGCGAGAAAGACCATCGAAGAGAGCGAGCCGGAGTCAAGCCCGGAATGGCTTCATATCTATATAGATCTCGTACGTGATACGATCCTTCACTTGATAAAAACCGACAACAAAGACAGGGACTTCTATTACGAATGGTGGAGGCGATCCAGGGCTCCTATCCTCTGGCGTATGCTGCTGTATGCTGTATCCGAAGATCCTTTATACTCGAACGACTGCCGCATCATGACCGTCCTGGACAATGGATGGCTGATAAATCCCGTTCTGAAAGCAGAAACCGCGAAGATCATCTCTAACTCGCTTCGAAAAGTCTCCAGATCACTTAGAATGAAAGTCGTTGAGACTATTGAAAGAGAACTAGAGAGGCTTTGCAGAATATCTGATCTTAGTAGCGTTCAGAGATCAAATCCTGCTTTCGGAGCGATCCTTTCGGCAATCGAAAAGTCAGGAGTCGACTCCCCCGAAATCAGAGGATTAATCGAAGCACTTGAAGAAAAAGAACGGTCGTAGCGCCTCACAGTCTCAGAACGGAATTTGATTCGCAGGCACAATGTAATACCGGAGTTCTTTGTTGAAGAGGAAGACCGCCGTGGCGACCAGTATGATGTGCCAAATGTAGAGCTTCAAGAAGCGCTAGAGATACTGAAAGAACTTGAAATAAGAAAGTGAAGCTTCAAACGAAAGGAATCATAACGAGATATCACAAATAAACAGCCCGGAGAATCCTCCGGGCCTCTAAATATTTAGAGTTCGACTAAGTCTTCTTACCCTTGTCCATATAGGCGACAAGGACCATAATAGCACCGCCGATCCATTTGAATATAACGTGCCAGACGGGCTCTACAACGGTTCCGATGTTGAATGAGGCTAGAAGAGCCATAACCAGGACTACCACACCGGCGAGCATCAATACCATTCTTGACATAATGATCACCCCTCCTGTTTACAGGTATCTGGTACAATCTTGACTCCGTCTACTATCGTGATTTTATCACAACTTCAAGCAAGAAAGACCACTTCTGTAGAAAAAATCTCGCCTTGGTTTCAATCTAGTTATAATAGGTCGGTTATTCAGTTGCATTGATCGATTTCGGTTATGAGATCAAACAGACCTCCGGGACTGCGATTTCACATGTAAGAACCGCTTTACCTTTGAAAGGGCGTCCTCCGTCAGCCGCTTAAAGTTTAAGATACATTAACCGATAAAATCGAGATAAGACGACAAAGATCATTTTTTGACATTCGCTTCGCCTACGAGAAAGCGAAACATTCACACCCCAAGAATCGAGAATCGCGATCTTCGCTCTTAAATGCCAGCTTTGACGGCTCATCATTGCCCACATCATCTTCTTCCTTAGTTCCAGAATCAGTAATTATTATCAAACAAACACCGCTTCACTCATCTCTCTGCTCTTGATATTAACTCCCCGCTTGAGCGGTGGGGAGTGTTTGTTTTGAAATGCGTTTTCAACCGCGTACCTTTTGAAAATCAAACGGAGATAACTTTCTGTGTGTTCCAGACTCTTTCTAAGCTAAGTGTGTCTTATCTGACACACGTTTATGTGAACGAGTTTGCTAATCTTCAGAGACTTATACCGACAGTCGCTTCTTGTTCATCCTCCCTCGAGAAACTTAAGACTCCCATTCAAAGTAGCAAGCACTTCTCGAAGTACGAACTTCCTCCCGCAAAGTCCTCCCGCCTTGGAAATTCAAAGAGCTATCTAATCTTCAAACTAGACCTCTTCCACGTCCGCATGAGGAGCATACTTCTTGACCGCGTCGATACCATTCAAACAAGCCTGCTTACTCGTATAGCCCTCACTGGCAGCGATTATCTCGCCGTTTGGAGCTTTTAGTCTGAATCTATACTCTCCCTTCGTATCCACATAAACCTCAAATTTTGCGTTTTCCATTGCCATCTGCATACCTCCATTCTGATTATTAATGAATTCTTTTTCTTATTGTTGGCTTTCCAATGATTCCTAGAAATCAACTCATACAGGCAAATCCAAACACTCTTCGCTCCAAGGCGGGAGTTCAAGAGCTTAGATTGCAACTTGCAAAACTAATCCACTTAGCTTTCAGATAATGGTTTTACTTAGTCTTATTTGACAGAGATTCTTTCACCTCCTGATTCTACAAGGTATCTAGTTCTCTCGTCAAAAGACTTCATGTGAAATGAAATCTCACAACTTCATAAGTTCAGAAATCTAACTCTGAGCCTCTTCCTCATGAGGAAAAGCAAAGGATTAGGTAACAAAAGAACGTCTTCATTTTACTACTTGCCATAAAGAAAACAAAAAACCACAATTCTGGATTATTCCAGAATAAACCATTCTTATCATTTCTAAACCCGCCTGAATTGCTCTAATCAGACATTATTAACAGAACAAGAACAGACTCACTTCTTAAGCTTTGTTGCTTCAGTCCAAGCTACTTACGATACTTTGCACACTCATCCCGGTAGTGACCTTTTGAGGTCTTCTTGCTTCGTTATCGCGACATGGCTTTCGCAAGAACATCACTCTGTCATCTTTAACTTGTTTCGGGATCTGGGTTTTTGGGAAACCGTGGTTGGGGGTCGGAGGTCGGGGGTTCGTAAGAGCAAGAGAAACTGGTTGAACGTTGAGCGGTTCTCCGTTCGCCAAGAGGAGCCTTGAATCAATAGCATTAAGATTCCGACCAGGAGCTTTGTCGGAATGACGGAATTGGGCGTTTTCGCAATAACCGTTAGTTATCATCCCACTGAGCCTGCTCTGAAAACCTGCCCAAAAATTCTCCTGTTTGGGGTCTCCTGTTCAGAGTCATCCCGAACTTGTTTCGGGATCTTGCTTTGAAACGATCGGGGTTGCAGGTTCGAAAAGAGCTACGGAACACAAGATGCTTATAATAGTTCATGATGTTGGTATGTGATGTTTGATCTTGATCTTCATACGTCTACCCTCATACCTCTGATCTCTTCAGTTTTTTTGAGCTTATCGAAGGACAGCCTCTTCTCGGAGGACCGTTGACTGACAACCTGGTTTTCGTCCTCGTTAAGCTGATCATCTTGAAGTCCGGTCCTAAATCCCCGCTCGAGCGGGGGGGACCGCTTGCGGTGGGGTGTGTTTTCTTTGAAACCGCTTTGCTAAATGGTCCTCGGCGGCAATGTGTCTTTCAATCTGCAGCTGCTCTTTCCCCGCGAAGCGGAACTGGCCTCGGCAAGCGAAGCCTTCACTGGCGGCGATGATTCTCGCCTTTTGACTGGCTTCTGAATGCTTCCCGCTGAAAGCGGTATCACTTATGCTCTTGGTCTACTCGGAGGACGGAGAACCGTTGACGGTGGACCTGAGAAGGCTTCCTGCAAAGCAGCCTTGCGTCCACTGATGCACTTCAGTGCCTTGCGTCCCGGCATGTTCTTTGCCGGCATTGCGTCCGCCGATGTTTTTCGGCGCCTTGCGTCTTCTTTCAATGGGAATTGGCCCGCGCAGCAGAATGGCTTCTGAATGCTTCCCGCTGAAAGCGGTATCACTTATGCTCTTGGTCTACTCGGAGGACGGAGAACCGTTGACGGTGGACCTGAGAAGGCTTTCTGCCAAAGGCAGCATCACTTCCCGATGGAGTCGGCATTGCGTCTTCTTTCAATGTGAACTGGCCTTCGTCAGCAGATATGACCTATTTCAATGCACAACTCTGTTCTTTCCACCGGACTTTGCACTGTAAAGAGCGTCGTCGACACGTTTTAGTATGCTTGACTTCGTGTCTGAAGGTTTAAATGTGGCGACCCCGAAGCTGGCCGTGACTGTGAATCCGAGCTTTTTCTCAGTCTCTTCCTCGAAGTTCTTTCTGACCTGTTCGGCAATCTCGATAGCCTCTTCTGACGTCGTTTCGGGAAGCATTACGATGAATTCCTCGCCACCGTATCTCACGGTAGTCCGTCTTGGTGAGATTATCTCGTTTAGGATCTCGGCGAAGAGCTGTAGAACTCTGTCGCCTTCGGGGTGGCCTCTAGTGTCGTTGACTTCCTTGAAGTCGTCTATGTCGCCCATAATTATTGAAAGAGGTTTGCAGGTCGAGCATAGGCTCTCTATCTCTTTATCTAGCCTGCTCATGAACTCGCGCCTGTTCGACAATCCAGTCAGTGGATCGCAGTTCATCAGCCTTTCTATCTCTTTATTTGCAGCTTGAAGCTCTTTGTTCTTCCGCCCTAACTCTCTCGTAAGCGATGCGAGCTCATCCGTAACTTTCGACATGCTCTCCATAATGTCTCCGGCCGAAAGGCCGATCTTCACGCCCAAAAACAGCCTTCTTGACTCGTCGACTAGCATGACAAATCCGCTCACTAGATGAATGTTCGATCTTGAATCGTTAAGACCGATTCTTACAGGCTTCGCTCCGTGTCTCTTCAATAGAGCTTGGGAATTGTCCACAACAAGATCGCAAATATTCTCGCCTTTGAGAGTATCACTTCTCTCAACTAGAGAAATCAGAGAAGGGCTGTGATCAAGGATTTTGCCTTCGTTGTCAAAGAGAATTAGAATAGCTCCAGATAGATTCTCGAGAACGGAAAAGAAATCATCTCTATTCGAAAGGATTGCCTCTCTTAGCTCATTCACGCTCTTCCCACCATTGTTTGGCAAGCTCGATAGCCTCAACGGCCGATTCGGCAGTTCCATCGGCGCCCAGTCTCTTCCAGAGGTCCTCTGATTCGTTGATTACAAGACCTCCGACCATGATCTTCATTGTTTCGAAGTCACTGTCATAGCGAACGGACTGAATCAGCTTTTTCGTGAGATCGAGGTTGAAAGACATAGTAACGGAGATCGCCAGTAGAAAAGGCAGATTTTTCTTCAGATGCTTGAGCACTTCAGACACCGGTGTGTTTGCTCCGAGATAGCTGACATTCCAGCCGCTAAGTTCAAGAAGGTCGGCAAGTATCCTTGCTCCAAGCTCGTGGTATTCGTTTTGCGAACTGAGCACGACGGCCTTTCTTCTGGGGTGCGAAGGCACGGTCTCGATCATGCTGTAAGTGCTCGCCATAAGCCTATTCATAAGAGAAGTCGCAAGATGTTCCTCGGCGACGGATATCTCACCGGTCTGCCACAGGTAACCTATCTCGTACATCGCAGGCTGAACTACCTTGAGGTAGAAATCGGAGAGCGATTCTTCACTGTTGATTGAACGATTAGCAATCTCTCTAAGCTTCTTATAATCTCCTGTGAGCAGGGCAAGGACTGTTTGTCTTTCGATGGCCTTCCATTCCTTACCAACCTTCATCTGGATCAGACCCTCTTGAGCATGCTCTACAGCCGCATTATGCGAATCCAGCATTGCCCGATATACCTCGATAACTTGAGCGGCGCCTTCCGGACTTAGAAATTCATTTATCGCCTTCATCCAGGTTTTCAAGACTTCGGGAAAGAAATCGACAGAGAAGTTTCTCGAGGTGTACGTCTTATAGACCCAGGGTAGAGTCTTCGCAAGAAGATTATAGTCGTTAAGCTTAATCACGTTTGAAATGAACCGGAGATGATTCGAGTTGTTGTCATACATTATGTATAGCGGATTCATGCCGAGAAGCTCAGAAATGTCCTCTCTTTCCGCCATGAGCTCATTGACCCTCTCCAGCATCTTCTCTCCCTGAGACTCGTACTCTATAGCCGCCGAGGCTGAAACACTCAGATTCTTTCCAAAATCATTCGATACTCTCTGCATCCAAACACTCCCCAGGTGATTTAATCGCATTTAAGCCTACTCCGCATACACATTATAAACTACTGAGCCTATGCTCACAGGAATTCTTGACCCTATCATCAATAACTGGTCGATCCGATGTATAGATAAGGCCAAATATGCGGCGACTTCCCGCCGCAAAATTGTCTGACCTCTTTCGGCGCTCCTGGAATTGGTAGCGGCTATATCCTGCGGAAAGTATCGATTGTCCGATTTTGAGATTCGGGTTGATTCGCGGCCTTCAGAAGGGCTCATCAGATGTCGGACCTACCCTTTAAGAATTCTTTTGCGTGTCTTTTTGATTTCCATACAAAATATAGAAACACAATGTATTTTCCAGTAAATATTTTCCTCTAAATCGGATTTTCTTCGACTCGATTCCGAAATCTCTTAGACCAGAAATAGCCTACAGTTTCTCCACCTTAATTCCCTATACTTCAACGCGTATAATGTAACTTTCGACTTCAGTCGTATGATCTCGATGGGAGGTGAGAAAATGAAACGTTTCTACGTACCGCTCGTGATAGTTGTTCTGATCTTTCTTCTTTCGGGATGCATATGGGGAGATAAGCCTCTTCCAAAGATAGCGCTTATAGATGACTCCCATGCAAACAGATTTGGAGGGGAGGAGAGTGAATTTTTCGATGGAATAATTGCAATTCTCGCGTCCAAGGGTTACGACTACAGATACTCTTCTGTGGTAGGGTTTGAACCGCAAAACTACGCGATCGTGATTCTTTCAATGCCAGGCGCGAGTTACTCCACTTCGGACATAGACAAACTGGAAACACAGCTCAGCAAGAAGGGCAAGATAATCATGATGGATATGCTCGTTGAGATTCCACCGGCAAGCACCTTCTTTCTAGATGCTCTTTCCGACGGTCTTAATACTGGCATAGGCTTTGTATGGGGGCTTGTGACGGATACCGTCAACAACATCGGTGGAAACAAAATGATGATAACATCCGATAACTTCACGACCCACCCACTTGCATCTTCCCTCTCTGCGAAGATCGCCATGATGATGGCTACCAAGCTAACTGTGGAAGGGAATGCGACAGTCGCAATCTTTGCGGAATCATCTGCAATCTTCACAACCTATGTACCTACTGGTAATGAAGTTACCTTTGTACCGCAGGCTCCTGCACCCATACCGATTGTGGCAACATCCAATATCGGTGGTGGAAAAGTTGTGGCGATTTCCAGCGCGTATGCATTTACAGGAACCCTAATGGGAATCGTCCCAGGCAACACCGACCTCTTCAGGGCCGCAGTCGACTGGTAAATCACCTTTTAGAAGCGGAGCTACACTAACCTGCCGGATTTGTCGTTTCTCTCAGGCTTGACAATAGTGTACTTGTCGAAGAGCCAGACGGTGACGATTCCGCATGCGATGCCGATAAGAGCACCGGCAATAGCATCCGAGAAATAGCTGAAATAGAAGTAAACTTCTGCCAGAGCTATTAGAGAAGAAAGTAGAACAAGCGGAACCCTGAGCATCTTGACGCTGTTCCATAAGACTGCAGTGTAGGCAAAAGCAACGGCGACCGGAGAAGAGGGGAAGGAGTAAGTCTCGGGAATTGGAAAGATGATAGCATACCCCTCGATAAACTCGAGTGGCCGCAGCCTCCCGAAAAGGGGCTTTAGGATAACGAAGACAATTAGCAGACTTATCCCGAGTCCGAGCGAAGTCATATATCCGGCTCTACGGAATCTCTTATCGAAGAGCAGAAAGACCGTTAGTAGAATCCATACTAAGGCCCCCCTCTCGAGGAACAACATGAAAGAGAGAAAAAGATCCATGAACCGGCCAGAAATAACTGCGTTAAGCGAATCCATAACCAAAAGCTCAATCTGATTCAGCGAATGCCACATTCGAGAACACCACCGTAATCTCTAAGAAAAGAGGCGGTTTCAGGCCGCCTCCGGATAATAGCGCTATCTACGGAACTATCTAAGAATATCCTGAATTGCGGCGATCTCCGTGTAAGAGAGACCGGCTTTCTTCGTCAGGTAGTTTAGAGCAACGCTCTTCACGTTGACATCGTCGACTGGATAACCGTCGTTCATTATTACGAAGAGATCTGCGATTATCTTTCTTACCGCGTCGTAAGCTGCGGTCCCAGGTACGACATTGTAGTAGTTCTCGTAAGACTTGACATAATCGGCATAGATCTCGTCGGTCTTCGCGTTCATGATTGCACCAAGCAGAGCGGATGCGATTCCGGCTCTATCCTTGCCTTCGACACAGTGAATCAGGTATGGCGGCTCATGAGCTATCATGAATCTAAGGCCCTCTCCGAGCTTCTTAGCAAAGTCGTCTGCGAGAGGGTCGACACCCATGTTCAAATTGATGAGATTTCCGGCCTCTCCAATCGACCTGTAATACCATGAGTATTCAAGATTAGACGCAAGCTCTTCATCTGAGTCGGAGAGATTGATAACCGTTTTGATACCCGCTTGCTCGATAAGAGCCGACGCGTAAGGAGCCCTGGGATCGTCTATCGAAGGGTGGGAGCATCTGTAAAGCTTACCTGGAGCGATAGCTCCGAGAGTAATCTCCCTGAAGTTCGCGAAAACCGCATCGCTCGCGTAATCTTCCCTTAAGTCGCTTCTCACAAGATGTCTTATCTCCAGCTCATCCTTGTAAGCCCCCTTCTCGACTAGACCCATATAGACGGGACTTCCAACTTCCAGCCCATAAGTTTTCGCAAAATTGCCATAGTTGATCGCGAGAAGAACATGATCGTCGGAATATCTCGCAAGCGGGTTTCCCCTGTCGACATCACCGTATGTGGTCACGAACGGAACCATGATCGTGGTCGTTCCCATCGTTACATAAACAAGATCTCCTGCTTCAATAGCGGCGTAAACAACTGCTTCCATCGGGATATTCGTATGAACGTTACCGTACTTATCAATTTCAGCTACTGCGCCAACGATTCCGGCAAGCATCAAAGCTGACAGAACCACAAATACACCCAGTAAAAACCCTCTTTTAAGCATAAAACACCTCCACCTATCCTTTTTAGACGTTAAGGTATTTGCACCACAATTATATCACCAGCGACTTTTAATCACGAAAAGAACAACCTCCAATATCCGGTCGATTTGAAGGTAATGCGACAGCCGCATGGCACTGTTGCTCCGCGTTAAAACACCTGATATACAGTTTATACCACAGATAGAGCCGTAGAGAAAAGAAAGATCAAAGTGTGGGGATAGAACGGCAGGAAGTTGTCCGGGCAGCGGTTCGTGGAAGCCCCTCACTCTGTCATCCCGAACTTGTTTCGGGATCTGCACCTTTGAAGACCGTGGCCGGTGGTAGCTGGTTGGGGGTTGGAAAGAGCGACTGAAAACCGGATCACCGTTGGACGGTTCTC
>Ga0209604_1001695_pt1 | contig 17172 bp, 14 predicted proteins | sample AD_UKC097_MetaG_FD_184405 | JGI IMG/M metagenome (GOLD analysis project Ga0209604, IMG submission 184405) | Active sludge microbial communities of municipal wastewater-treating anaerobic digesters from USA - AD_UKC097_MetaG (SPAdes) (version 2) | ecosystem: Engineered > Bioreactor > Anaerobic >... | reverse complement strand
CCGCGTCAAGGCCGACTGGCTGCTTCCGCTGCCCGCCGGCATGACGGCCGAGCGCGCCATGGCCATCGGCACCGCCGGCTACACCGCCATGCTGTGCGTGATGGCGCTGCAGGCGCAGGGCGTCACGCCCGACCGCGGACCGGTGCTGGTCACCGGCGCCAACGGGGGTGTCGGCAGCATCGCCATCGCGCTGCTGTCGCGCGCGGGCTTCACCGTGCACGCCAGCACCGGGCGGCTGGATGAGGAGGCGCACCTGAAATCGCTGGGCGCGGCCGAAGTCATCGACCGCGCCACGTTGTCCGCACCCGGCAAGCCGCTGCAAAAAGAGCGCTGGGCCGCCGCCGTCGACAGCGTCGGCAGCCACACGCTGGCCAACGTCTGCGCCAGCCTGCACTACGGCGGCGTGGCAGCCGCCTGCGGACTGGCGCAAGGCATGGAATTGCCCACCACGGTGGCGCCCTTCATCTTGCGCGGCGTCACGCTGGCCGGGGTGGACAGCGTGATGGCGCCCTATGCGCGACGCGCCGAGGCGTGGACGCGCCTGGCCGCCGAACTGCCGGCCGAAGTGCTGGCGGCGAACACCGCGACGATCACGCTGGAAGACGCGCCCGCCGTGGCCGCCCGCCTGCTGGCCGGGCAGGTGCGCGGGCGGGTGGTGGTGGACGTGGGGGTGTAGTCCTCAGAGCCAAAACGACACCGGGTGCCTGGCGTCAACATCGGGCATGGCGCGGCGCGGGGCTTGGCCAAAGCGTGCGCATCAGTGAACAACGGCAGTGAAAAGCGACACGCTTTGGTTGTCTTTCCCTTCATAAAATGTACCGAATAGTTCGCGTCAACACGTAAACTCTCCGCCTGGAGCGCCGGGCTGGGATGGCTGATCGGCTGGGGCGCCCCTCGGGTCAAACATCAAACGGAGTGCGGGTATGCGACGCAAAGCTTGGGCACGTAAAGCGGTTGGTTTGGGCAGGCTCCTGCTCGCAGGCAGTGTGGCCGCTGGGGCGTTGTCGCCCGCAGTCGTGCTGGCGCAGCCCGATCCGCCCGCGTTCGCGATCTTCGGCCATCCGGCGTACAGCTACACGGACGAGGACGGCAACTTGATCGAAGTGGCGGCCGCGCCTGGCATACCGCTGACCTGTGCGAATGCCTCAGCCGCTGCCGCTCAGATGAATTCAGGCAACAACCCGGGCATGCAGTCCGGCAGTGCCGGCCCGGAAGAAGTGCCCTTGCTCGACTTGCCCTACATGGACTTGCGCATGCGTGGCGCCGCCGCGTCGCTGGTGCCCGAGACGGAAACGATCAACTGGGCGGCTCCGCCCTCCGGTTCGCAATGGATTTACCAAGCCTGGGAAAACGATCTCGACCCGCCCGAATACATCTTGTTCCCGGTGGGTATCTATGTGCCCACGGCGGCAGACGCGGCCAGGTTGCGGGTGACCATGCGGTATCGCGCCAAGGAGCAGTTGATCGGCGTCTACCGCGACGCGTTGAGCAGCGGCAGTGTCCTCGCATCGCCACTGACGGCGGACACCTGGTCCATCGGCAGTACGGCGGGCACGGTGGCGCTGAATTCCGGGTGGAAAGCGGGTGAAAACGTCCTGACGTTCTTCGTGCAGGGCAAGACCGATGCGAGCGGCCGCATGAAAACCGGCTTCGCTGCCGCCTTCGACGCGTATTGCTATACGCCCAGCGTCAGCGTTTCATGCACACCGGCCAACCTGGCCGACTCGGCGAACAATGTCGCTGTGTGCACCGTCAGCGCGGACGCGCCCGCGCTCGAAGGTGGGCTGACGATTCCGCTGGTGTTGCCTGCTGCGAGCGACCGCTACACCACGGACTGTCCGGCGCAAGTCACGATTCCCGCGGGGGCGACCAGCGCGCCGTCGTGCAAGATCGTGGCCGCGCCCAACACGGTGGCTGGCGATGGGTCAGCCAAGGCCACACTGGCATTGGCAGCCCCGGCCGCCGATGCGCCGTATGCCGTCGGCGCCACCGGCAGCGCGACGGTGACCGTCCGCGACGACGATGCAACGGCGGTCTCCGCCGTGCCCACGGTCAGCGAATGGAGCTTGTGGCTGCTGGGCCTGCTCGCCGCCGGCGCGGGTGCGCGTCAGTTGCGTCGGCGCCGCTGACGCTGCACCTTCCGCTCGTGACGCGCATTGGCAGCGGATGGGATGGCGGCAGATATTCTGCTCAGGCCGCGATCATCTCTTGAGCTGACCGTTCCATCGCGTCGGGTGCTGGTGTGCGAATCAAGTAATCAAACGCACTCAGCGCCGCCGTCGACCCCGCGCCGGCGGCCACCACGATCTGCTTGTACGGCACGGTGGTGCAGTCACCCGCCGCGAACACGCCGGGCAGGTTGGTCGCGCCGCGCGCATCGATTTCGATCTCGCCGAACTTGCTGCGCGTCACCACGTCCTTCAGGAACTCGGTGTTGGGCACCAGGCCGATCTGCACGAACACGCCTTCCAGGTCGACGCGGGCATCGGTGCCGTCGGCGCGGTGCTTGAACTTGAGGCCGTTGACCTTGCCGCCTTCGCCGGTGATTTCGGTCGTCTGCGCGTTGGTGTGGATGGTGACGTTGGGCAGGCTCTTCAGCTTCTTGATGAGCACGGCGTCGGCCTTCATCTCGGGCAGGAATTCGAGCACCGTGACGTGCTTGACCACGCCGGCCAGGTCGATGGCCGCTTCGACGCCCGAGTTGCCGCCGCCGATGACGGCGACGTCCTTGCCCTTAAACAGCGGGCCGTCGCAGTGCGGGCAGTAGGCCACGCCCTTGGTCTTGTATTCCTGCTCGCCCGGCACGTTGACGTTGCGCCAGCGCGCGCCGGTGGCCAGGATGACGGTGCGGCTTTGCAGCGTGCCGCCGTTGTCGAGCTTGACGGTGATGAGGCCACCGGGCTGCGCGGCGGGCACCAGCTCGGCCACGCGCTGCGTGTTCATGATGTCGACCTCGTAGTTGCGCACGTGCGCTTCCAGCTGCGCGGCGTAGGCGGGGCCGTTGGTTTCGGGGATGCCGGGGTAGTTGGCGATTTCCATGGTGTCGTTGACCTGGCCGCCAAAGCGCTCGGCCACGACGCCGGTGCGGATGCCCTTGCGCGCTGCGTAAATGGCTGCCGCCGCGCCCGCGGGGCCGCCGCCGACGATCAGCACCTCGAACGGGGCCTTGGCGCTCAGGCGTTCGGCGTCGCGCTTGGCGGCGCCGGTGTCCACCTTCTGCAGGATCTCTTCCACGCTCATGCGGCCGTTGGCGAAGAACTGGCCGTTCAGGAACACGGTGGGCACGCCCATGATTTCGCGCGCCTCGATCTCGTTCTGGTACAGGCCGCCATCGATGATGGTGGTCTTGATGCGCGGGTTGTAGATCGACATGAGCGACAGCGCCTGCACCACGTCGGGGCAGTTGTGGCACGACAGGCTCATGTAGATCTCGAAGTCGAGATCGGCGTCCAGGTTCCTGATTTGTTCCAGCGTGTCGGCCTCGACCTTGGGCGGGTGGCCGCCGGTCCACAGCAGGGCCAGGATCAGGCTGGTGAATTCATGACCGCCGGGGATGGCGGCAAAGCGCAGCTGCGTGCCGCTGCCGGGGCGCGCCAGCGTGAACGAGGGCTTGCGCGCGTCGGCGCCGTCCGTGCGCAGCGTGATCATGTCGGGGCGCGCGTTCACCACTTCCTGCAGCAGTTCGCGCAGTTCCTGCGACGACTCGCCGTCGTCCAGGCGGGCCACCATCTCGAACGGCTCCTTCACGCGCTCGAGGTAGGCGGCCAGTTGCTGCTTGATGTCGTCGTCCAACATGGTGGTTACTCCTTTTTTGATAGCTGCTAGCGCTTGTCAGTCAAGCGCCAGAGGCATTTTTGATCAATAAAAAACCGAACGGCAAGGCGCGCGCGCCCTGTCGCCGTTCGGCTGGCATCCGGGGCGTGGCGTATCGACTGTCGGTCGAGGCATCCGTGGAGCGGGCTTGGCCCGACCACTGGATGCGCCCCTCAAGGGGAGGCGAGCAACGCTCGCTTCGGTGTGGGTCAGATTTTTCCGACCAGGTCGATGGAAGGCTTCAGCGTCTTCTCGCCTTCTTTCCACTTGGCGGGGCAGACTTCGCCCGGGTGGGCCGCGGTGTACTGGGCGGCCTTCAGCTTGCGCACCGACTCTTTCACGTCGCGGGCGATTTCGTTGGAATGCACTTCCATGGTCTTGATCGTGCCGCTCGGGTCGATGATGAAGGTGCCGCGCAGGGCCAGGCCTTCTTCGGCGATGTGCACGTCGAACGCCTTGGTCAGCTGGTGCGTGGGGTCGCCCACCAGGAAGAACTTGGCCTTGCCCACGGCGGCCGACGTTTCGTGCCACACCTTGTGGCTGAAATGCGTGTCGGTGGTGACGATGTAGACCTCGGCGTTGGCCTTCTGGAACTCGGGGTAGTTGTCGGCCGCGTCTTCGATCTCGGTCGGGCAGTTGAAGGTGAAGGCGGCGGGCATGAAGATGACGACCGACCAGTGCTTGCCGTCGGAGAAGTTCTTCTCGGTCACTTCCTCGAACTTGCCGTTGTGGAAGGCCTGGGTCTTGAAGGGCTGGACCTTGGTGTTGATCAGGGACATGCTTGTTCTCCTTGGTTGATGAAAGATCGATGGAATGGGTGAATTATAGATTCAAGCTATTGAGTCGACGATTCATTTTGGCTAATCTATCTTTAGCCGGCGTCTATGGCGGGCCGCGGACGCCCCGGCATGGACCGCGCCGCAGGTCAGCGAGCGGCCTGCCAATCCATCAGCCTACACCAAACGGGCGTCGGCTGTCCGCCCCCAACGGGTGCTCGGCGCCTGCTGCAGGGCGTAAAAAAGCCGGCCAGGGCGAACCCGGGCCGGCCTCTGGACGCTGCGCGTCCGTCAGCGTCAGTGCGGCGCGCTGGCCTGTTCGGCTTCGAACGCCAGGGTGACCTGGCGCAAGTCCTTGCGCGTTTCGACCAGCACCAGCGGGCCTTCGTCCAGCACCACCAGCGGCGGGCGCTCGCGCGGCACGTGGATGGGGCGCGGCTCGGCGGCGATGGCGGCCTGCACACTGGCGACCTTGTCGGCGTCGGAATTGACCCATTGCAGACCGGCCGACGTCGCCAGGGCGTCCAGTTCGCCCAGCGGCAGCGCAAACGATGTCACGCGCGGCATGCCGCGCGGCGCCGGGCTGGCGGCCGGTGCGGTTGCCACGGCAGCGGCGGGTGCTTCCAAAGGCATAGCTGCCGGCGCTGCAGGGGCGGGTGCTGGGGCGGGTTTTTCCTCTGAAATGGTCGGCGCGGCGGGTGCGACAGACGCGATAGGCGCGGCAGAACCGGCGGACGCGGTGGCGGCCTCTGCGCTGCGCGCAAAGTACGACCGCGGCGCGCTGTCGTCTGTCTCAGCCGGGGCGGCCTTGGCAACCACCGTGCCGTCGGCCGACACGCTGCCCGGCAGCTCGGCGGGGCGCTCGTCGCGGCGGTCGCGGCGGTCACGGCCGTAGCGGTCGCGCGAGCGGCGTTCGCGCCGCTCCTCGCCGGGCTGGCCTTCGCCTGGGGCGTCGTGCGTCGGCGCGCCTTCGGGCAGCGCGGCGGCATTCAGCGCGGTCGTGGACAGTTCGTCCTGCGGCTGGCCTTCGGCGCGTTCGGTGCGCTCGCCCCGCTCGCGGCGGCCTTCGCCACCCCGGCCCCGGCGGCCTTCGCCCCGCTCGCTGCGCTCACCGCGCGGCGGGCGGGCGTCGGCCACGGCCATGTCGGTCGCGGCGGATTCGCTCGACGACACGGCGGCGGCGTCTTGCGGCGCTGCGTCGCGGCGGTCGCGCGGACCCTGGCGGTCGCCACGCGGGCCACGGTCGTTGCGTTCACCGTTGCGGCGGCTGCCGTCGCGTTGGCCGCCGCGCGATTCGCCTTGGCCGTCGGCCCGGCGCTCTTCGCTGCCTCGGCCTTCGCCGCGTTGGCCACCGCGGCCGCCTCGTCCGCCACGGCGTTCACCGTCGCGGCCTTCACGCTTTTCGCTGGCCGGTGCCGCGGCAGGCGTCGGCGCCGGTGCAGGCGCCACCACGGGCGCGGGCGGCGGCGACATGCCGAACAGGTTCTTCAGCCAGCCCATCAGGCCCGCAGGTGCGGCCACGGGCGCGAGCGGGGCCGGCACGGGCACCGCCACGGGCGCGGCGGCCACCGGCTCGGCCTTGGGCTTCGGCTCGATGGCGGGCGCCGGCGTGTCGCGCAGCACGCCCTTGATGACGGGCTGCTGCTTGTTCGTCGGCTCCTGGCTGCGGCGGGTGACGGTGGTCGGGTCCTCGAACTCCTCGGCCATCTTGTAGCTGGCGTCGATGTCGTCCAGGCGCGGGTCGTCGTGCTTCAGGCGCTCCAGCTTGTAGTGCGGCGTTTCCAGCGTCTTGTTGGGCACCAGCGTGACGTTGACGCGCTGCTTGAGCTCGATCTTGGCGATCTCGGGGCGCTTTTCGTTCAGCAGGAAGCTGGCCACTTCCACCGGCACCTGCACGTTGACGGCGGCGGTGTTGTCCTTCATCGATTCTTCTTGAATGATGCGCAGGATCTGCAGCGCCGACGATTCCGTGTCGCGCACGTGGCCGGAGCCGCCGCAGCGCGGGCAAGGGATCGACGCGCCTTCGCTCAGGGCGGGCTTCAGGCGCTGGCGGCTCATCTCCAGCAGGCCGAACTTGCTAATGCTGCCGAACTGCACGCGGGCGCGGTCTTGGCGCAGCGCGTCGCGCAGGCGGTTTTCCACCTCGCGGCGGTTCTTGGCCTCTTCCATGTCGATGAAGTCGATCACGATCAGGCCGCCCAGGTCGCGCAGGCGCATCTGGCGCGCCACTTCGTCGGCGGCTTCCAGGTTGGTGCGGGTGGCGGTTTCCTCGATGTCGCCGCCCTTGATGGCGCGGGCCGAGTTGACGTCGATGGCGACCAGCGCTTCGGCGTGGTCGATGACGATGGCGCCGCCGGAGGGCAGCGTCACGGTGCGGCTGTAGGCGCTTTCAATCTGGTGCTCGATCTGGAAGCGGCTGAACAGCGGCGCGTTGTCGCGGTAGCGCTTGACGCGCGATGCCTGCTCGGGCATCACGTGGCTCATGAACTGGTGCGCCTGCTCGTACACGTCGTCGGTGTCGATCAGGATGTCGCCAATGTCGCTGTTGAAGTAGTCGCGGATGGCGCGGATGACCAGGTTGCTTTCCTGGTAGATCAGGAAGGCGCCCTTGCTGGCCTTGGCGGCGCCGTCGATGGCGTCCCACAGTTTCAGCAGGTAGTTCAGGTCCCACTGCAGTTCGGGCGCGCTGCGGCCGATGCCGGCGGTGCGGGCGATGATGCTCATCCCTTTCGGGTATTCGAGCTGGTCCATCGCCTCTTTCAGCTCGGCGCGGTCTTCGCCCTCGATGCGGCGGCTGACGCCACCGCCGCGCGGGTTGTTGGGCATCAGCACCACGTAGCGGCCGGCCAGGCTGACGAAGGTGGTCAGCGCCGCGCCCTTGTTGCCGCGCTCTTCCTTTTCGACCTGGACGAGAAGCTCCTGGCCTTCCTTGATGACGTCGTTGATGCGCGCCTGGCTGACCGACACGCCCTCGGCAAAGTACTGGCGCGAGATTTCCTTGAATGGCAGAAAGCCGTGGCGCTCTTCGCCGTAGTCGACAAAGCAGGCTTCCAGCGACGGCTCGACGCGCGTCACCACCGCCTTGTAGATGTTGCCCTTGCGCTGTTCGCGCCCTTCGATCTCGATCTCGTAATCGAGCAGTTTCTGTCCGTCCACGATCGCCAGGCGGCGTTCTTCGGCCTGCGTGGCGTTGATCAGCATCCGTTTCATGATGCGCTGTCCTTTTGTTCAATACTGTCCATGGCCCCTGGGGGCCCCGAATGCCAGGGACGGCGCGCAGAAACGGCAGAACGAACGGAAGGCGCTGGAAAGCTGACGGCGGCAGGCGCGGGTGGCGCTCTATCCGGCCGCTGAACAGAGTGTGTGTTCAGCGGCCGCGGTCAGGCGGTGGCGCGTGCAGATGGGCGAGCGGGGCCGGACGCAGAGGTGCTTCAAGATTTGAAGCAGACAAGCCGCGTGGCATGCGGGCTGGCCGCCGATCCAACGACAAAGGCGCGGGCCACAGCCAGCGCCAGAGCGTTGCAATCCAAAGCATCAGCACGTCGAGTCTCGCCTTGATCCGACCGGAAGACCTGCCACCTTGTCTGCAAGGGGTGAGGTCTGCCGGCTTGGGTATTCCGTGTTCGTATGTTTCAGTGCGTCGGCCCGGTCTGCGCTTTGGTTTGCGGGCTGCCCATGGAATGCAGGGCAGGGCGCTTTCTTTGTGCGCAGATGGCATCGACTAGGGTTACTGGCCGGCTGATCGGCGGTGGGTGGAACTAAACTCCCCTTCTCGGGTATGACTTCCACTTCAAATTCAACCACTTAGGGCCGGTTGCCAGTGAATCGCATTATAGGTGCGCCAGCGCCGTCCGCCGGTACCCCGGTCAAACCCGATGTGACCTGGTTGACCGTGGGCGACGAATCGGCGGGCCAGCGGCTGGACAACTTCCTCATCCGCCACCTGAAAGGCGTGCCCAAGACGCACGTCTACCGCATCATCCGCTCGGGCGAGGTGCGGGTGAACAAGGGCCGCGCCGCCGCCGACACCCGCGTGGCCGAGGGCGACGTGGTGCGCGTGCCCCCGGTCAGGGTGAGCGAGCGCGCCGCCGGGGATGATGCGCAGGCCGCGCCGGCGCGCGAGTTTCCGGTGCTGCTGGAGGACGACCACCTCATCGCCATCGACAAGCCCGCCGGCGTGGCCGTGCACGGCGGCTCGGGCGTGAGCTTTGGCGTCATCGAGCAACTGCGCCGCGCGCGCCACTACGGTCAGCCGGGCGGTGCGCGCTTCCTGGAGCTGGTGCACCGCCTGGACCGCGAGACCAGCGGCATCCTGCTGCTGGCCAGCAAGCGCAGCGCGCTCAAGCACCTGCAGGACCAGTTTCGCGGCCGCGAAACCGGCAAGACCTACCTGGCGCTGGTGCTGGGCGACTGGCCCGAGCGGCTGAAGGTGATCGACCAGCCACTGCACAAATATGTGCTGCCAACCGGCGAGGGCGAAGGCGAACGCCGCGTGAAGGTGGTGGCGCCGGGCGACCCGGACGGCATGCGCGCCATCACGCTGGTGAAGGTGCGTGAGCGCCTGGCCGGCATGACGCTGCTCGAAGTGACCATCAAGACGGGCCGCACGCACCAGATCCGCGTGCACCTGGCGTCGCAGGGGCATCCGATTGCCGGCGACGACAAGTACGGCGATTTCGAGCGCAACAAGGCCTTGCAGAAGCAGGGGCTGAAGCGCATGTTTCTGCACGCCTGGCGCCTGCGGTTTACCCACCCGGCCAACGGCGAGACGATCGAGCTGAAGGCGCCGCTGCCCGCCGATCTGCTCTCATTTTCAAAGCAACATTCCGCACCATGACCACGCGACCACGCCAATTCGACCTGATCGCCTTCGACTGGGACGGCACGCTGTTCGATTCGACCGCGCTGATCGTGCGCAGCATCCAGCAGGCCGTGCTGGACGTCGGCGGCCAAAAGCCCACCGACGCCGCCGCGTCCTATGTCATCGGCATGGCGCTGATGCCGGCGCTGGCGCACGCCGCGCCCGACGTGCCGAAAACCGGATGTCTCTTCTATTGCTCGAACAAAGGTGCTCTATTGCTCTGTGACCCTGTGACTGGGCAGAGAACCATGGATGCCGAGCAAGGAAGCTCAGGTGGTTCATGAGCGAGGCTGTTGTCTTTGCATTATCAAAGATTCAACCTGGTGGGTGGGTGCCTGTGGAGCTTGTGGGCAAGGCTGGAGTCCTGTGGGGAGGGCTGTGGTCAACCCGCAGGGTTGTCCATCAGCCCTGTCCACAGGAAGCAGCCGGTCTCCTTTGTTCAGCGCAGCTGAGCGAAGGAGATGTCCACAAATCCACAGGCAGGCGCACCTCGGCGCACCAAGCTGGGGAGGGGGGCCGGGGGAGGGACAGGCCGACCTTACAGCTCGCGTTTCACGTCACGAGCCCTGCCTCGCGCAGGACGTTGATGATCGGCTTTAGTTCATCACCGAGTGCGTACTGCTTGGACCAGTAGGCCAGCAAGGCGTCAGGGCTTTCTAGGCGAGATCGGGCGCTAAGCGCCTCGGCCATGACGCGGTCGTAGTCGATGCGAGGAGCGTAGTGTCGGAACGCGCCGTCCTCGTAGAGGCCTCGCCGCATGGCCTCGGCTCTTTTCAGTCGGTCTGCCGGTGGTTCGCCGGTGGTCCACCGAGTTCCAAGCGACGGCTTTCGGATGAACGCCATCATCTTGTCGACGGCGGCGGAAAGTTCGGGGAACAGCTCTTTGAGAAGAGGCAGTGCTCCAGTTGGATGAAGCCGCATGGGTTCCGGCCTGGTTGACCTCCAGTGCCGGTGATGACCGGATTAGGCTGGTTGCTGCCACTTGATGGTTAAAGCTCAGATGACTGCTGGGGACTCGAAAGCCGTCTTCGATAAGCCCGATGAGCCGAGATCGATGCCTTTTGGTCCGGCAGTTCCGGCAACCTTGCTAAGAAGACCGTCGGCGCGGCTTGCACCAGCGCCGACGGCGCCCTGACTGTCCATTGCATGGGGCCGTTACAAGCCTTACCATCGGCAACTCAAGGAGGGTTGACTCATGCTTTCGAACACAGCGCAGCAGCCGCAGCGAGAAGATCTGGAGCAACGCAGCGAGGTGCGCGACGCCATTGCGCGCGGACATCACGCCAATCCTGCAATGCAGCGCCTGCAGACCCGGATCCTGAAGGTCACCGACGCAAGCGAGGTCATCACGAGCTACGACCGGATGCACCATCGGCACAACCGCTCGTAGTGGCTGTGCGGACTGACGGGGTCCGGCTGACCTCGTTCCTGGTCAAGGTCGCGTCCAGGTGCAATCTGGATTGCGATTACTGCTACGTCTACCATCACGCCGACCAAAGCTGGCGGTCGATGCCGCGGCTGCTCTCGCCACAAAACCGTGAGGCTTTTGCGGCACGACTGGCGTCCTATGTGGCGGAAGCCGGCTTGCAGCGCTGCGTGGTGGTGCTTCACGGTGGCGAGCCATTGCTCATGGGCGTCACCGAGCTGGTTGCTTTTGTAGACCAGCTCCGCGATGCGGTGGGCAGCCGGGCGCAACTCGATATCGGTCTTCAGACCAACGGCCTGCTGCTGACACCGCAGGCGCTGAAGGAGCTCTCACGCGCTGACATCGGCATCTCTTTGAGCCTGGATGGCCCGAAGGAAGCCAATGACCTTCACCGCACATCCCGGCGGGGGCGTTCAAGTTTTGATCAGACGTATCGAGCGCTTCAGCTGCTTCGAAGCGCGCCTGATGCGTTTGCTGGCGTGATCGCGGTCATCGACCCGCGCATCCCCCCGAGGCGGTTGCTTGAGTTCTTCAGCGAGCAGCAAGTGCCCCGCCTGGACTTCCTGTTGCCAGACGCTCACCACCAACGCCTGCCGCCGGGACGGCAGGAGCACCCCGATCTGTACGAGAGGTGGCTGATCGAGGCCTTTGATGTGTGGTTCGATGAATACCCGACGCTGCAGGTTCGCACTTTCGAGGCCCTGCTGGACGCCGTCGCGGGCATGCCGTCGCAGACTGATGCGTTTGGCTTTGGCGATGTGAGCCTCATTACGGTCGAGACGGACGGCTCCTACCATGATCTCGACGTGCTGAAAGTGGTATCGCAGGGCGCGACCCGGCTCCACGGCACGGTCAGCGACACGCCCATTGCCGATGTAGCCGCCTCACCGGCCCTGGCCGCACATCGGGCACTGCTGGCGAAGGAAGGCCTGTGCAAAACCTGCCGAGACTGTGACGTGGTCGACGTATGTGGCGGCGGGTCAGTGCCACACGGATTTAGTGTGAACGGCTTCAAGAACCCGACGGTCTACTGCAAAGAGATGCGCGCGCTGATTCGGCACGTGCACGCGCGCGTTGCTGCGTCGCTCGTGGCGCCTGTGCCCAATGGCGCTCCCGCCGGCTACGCAGGCGACGTCGGTGAATTTGAGCGCGCAGAAACCTCACACGGATCAGTTGCGGCGCTATGGGCCGACGCCACGTCGGCCCAGTCGACGGCGCTGCGAAACGCCCTGCTCTTCCTCGACAACTGCAATGACCCGTCCGAAGGAACGGCTGCCGCCCGGTCGTTGCTCTCAACTCCCAACGCTGTAGATTCCCTCGCGCAGAGTCCGGGCGCGGTCGCATGGAGCAACGCTGTTTTGGCGAGAGCAAGCGGCCGCCCCCTCACTGCCGTAGATGGCAGCGTGCTTGAACTCGACGCATCCTATGCACAGTGGCTCCTGGGAACGCTTCACGGCTCGCCCCATCCGTCACCTGTGGTCAATGCGGCAGACCCTTGGCTGCGAAAGCCATTCGGCGGCGCGATCCATTTTGAAAGTCCTGACGAGATGCAGGGCGCGATGCCGCTGTTCCACGAAGCGCTCGGGATCCTGGAAGCCTGGCGCCCGGCGCTCGGGCGCGAGTTGCGCATGATCTGCCGCGCCGTCCAGTTCATTCGGGACCCTGCGGCAGATCCGGACAAGATCGTTTCTTTCAGCGACAACGCGGTGCCCGGTGCGCTCTATGTCTCGGTGGTTCAGCGCGGCGGACTGATCGATGCCTATGACTTGGCCGACTCTCTTCTCCACGAATACCGCCATCAAAAGCTCTACCTATTGGAGCGGGGCGCGCCGGTCGTCGAGCCGACCGCTCAGAAGGTTGTCTCACCGTGGCGACAGGACCTGCGACCACCGTCAGGCCTTTTCCACGCGATCTTTGTCTTCGTCGAGCTCCGTCGTTTCTGGAAATACGTCCGATCGCTTGACCTGGATCGGCTCAACAGGCGGGCTCAGAATCAAGTGATGGATACGGACGCACGTCTGAGGGAGGCGTTCAAGACACTGGCCACCTGTCCGCTGACCAGCACCGGCCGCTCCCTCGCAGCCGTCTTGGAAGCTGCCGCGAAGGAGTAGGCTGTGCGCGTCCCCAGAGCTCGGCTCCCACAAGATCCTGCTCACTGGCACGGCTTCCTGCGTGACTACTTCTGCGACAAGGATGCGGTAGCCAAGCAATCCGGTGACACCATCGATCTCGAGCTGCATTGGCCAGGCGCGGCTGATCGACATGTTGATCCCGCGTTGGACGCTGGTCTGAGGTGGTGGGGTCGCGGAGTCGCGCTGGGCTCCATGTGGGCAGCACGCTGGCGCGAGGGCGGCATCATGACGTCGTTGTACGACCAGTGGACGCTGCTCAGCTGGTCTGAATGGTTGGCAAGCAGGCAGGGCGCCGACGTTGAGCGAACCGTCATCATGCATGTGGATGACCACCGCGACCTGGGATCGCCTCGGCTGCACCTCATCAATGGCCAATTGGTCGACGCCATCACTCATGACGTCGTGGCGCTGGATGAACCAGCGACTGTCGTTCGAGCGATCGAAAGCGGCGCCATCGGCATGGGTAGCTTCATGACGCCGTTCCTGTGGCAATACCCGGGAACAGAGGTACGGCATCTCTGCCAGCCACCGAAGATGATCGCTGAGGTGCGACGAGCGTACAGCCTCGGATTGGTTCCCGACACCCTGCTTGATCCAAACGCGCATCGGCCTGCGGTTGATCTTGTCGACGCGGCCGGCGGCTCAGGGAGGTATCTCGGCACTCAAGACACGCGCAGCTGGTCGGAAGGTATCGAAGGGCTTTCAGCCCTGGTCCACATCGACATGGACTATTTCAACAACCGGTACGACGGCGACTCGGCATGGACGGAGCGCAGCCCTCGGCTCGATCCAGACCTGCCTGCGATCTACTTGAAGGTTGATGAACTCGTGGAGGCCCTGGCGTCCTCGAAGGCAGTCATCGAGGACGTCGCCATCGCATACTCCCCTGGCTTCTTCCCCAGTGAGTATTGGGAGCCAGTTGACCTTCGTTTGCGGGCCGGGTTGGCGCGCATCCTGTGATGGATCGCACCAGGACGGCGTCCAAGCGCAGGCGCTCGGCCCGGGAGACACCCAAGCCGCGACCCGTGAAGCCACGCACCAATGAGGCCAGGGTTTTGGCCAGCGATGTATTTCTGATTCCCGTCCCGGGCACGCCCGGCAAGGGCAAGGGCCCGGGCGGCGAAAAATGGCGCATCGACGTCGAGGGCGTTCGGGCCGGTGAGGTCTACATCAATGTGATCGACGAGCCCCCGCTGGGGTGCCATGCATCACTGCAGATCTATCTCAACATCAAGAGCCAGGGGCGCGGCATAGGCCGCATTGGGTACGCAAAGGCCTGCCATATGAGCAGTCACGAAATCATTTACGCCCACATGCGCCGCTCCAACGTCGCCTCCAGGCGCGCTGCCGAGGCAGCTGGCTTCACCGACTGCACGCCACCTGGATTCAAGCAGCTCATCCTCCGCTGGAGTCGAGCCGCGGCCCTACCCGATGCGTGAGCAGCCCAGCCATGGAGACGTTCATCGTCATCCCCTGCTTGAACGAAGCGGATTGCATCGAGGCAACGTGCAAGTCGCTCGGCTTCGGTGACGGCGCTGAGCCTGGCGCGCGCCTTGTCCTGGTCGACAACGGCTCGAGTGACGCAACGCTACAAGTCTTGGGCGGCATTCAGCGCGCCTCGCCTCCTGGGCGCGTGCTGGTCACTCGTGAACTTCATCGAGGCTATGTCTCCGCACGTCGGGCTGGAATGGCAGCAATCCTCGCGCAGACCCATCACGAGCAACTTCGCGACGACCTCGTGCTGGTCCTCCAGGCGGACGCTGACACCATCTATCTGCCGGGCTATGTCTCAACGATGCAGGGCGCCCACAGCGGTGTTCGCGGCCAGTTGTTGGAAGGCAGCGCGGTGACGAGTCGGGACTTCAACCTTGAGTTTCCCGCCTTCGCCAATCTTTGCAGAGAGGTCGACAGAGAGATGGAGCCTTGGTTCGCTGCAGAGGAAGCCCAGGTCGTCGTCGACGACAAAGTGTGTGCGTTTCTCTTGGCAGACTACCTAGCCTGGGGCGAGCATCAGGATGACATTGACGACCGCGGTGTTCCAGTCCTGGCTGAGACGACAAGGCTTCATCTGCGTGCCAAACGTTGCGGCGCGGTCTCGCGTTGCAGAGTGGAGGCAGCGGTTGCCCTGCCCTCTCGGCGCCGACTCAGGACTCAGGCACCTGGCTACTTCGCCTGTTCAGGCTTTCCCCGACAGAGCGAATGGATGAATGCCTGGGGTGGACAGGACGAATCTGAGTTCTTTTTGAGGTCACCGGACCGCTGGCCTGCTATGAGCCGACTCGTTCGCTCAAGGCAAAGACATCAACTGGCACTCTTTGCCCTGCTACCTGCGGTGGTCGAGAAGCTCAACGACCTCCCTCAAGGCTTGACTCCGCTTGCGGATGCGGTGAGAACCAGCTCAGTGGCCAGATCGCCTGGCTCGCTGCTGTCGTTGATGCTCAAGTTGGCGGACGATGAGCACGGGCCTCTCGCCGCGATGCTGCAGCAAGGTCCACGTCATGTCAGCGGGTAGCAGAGTAAGGCCGCAGCGTGCTCGCACTTGGTCCCATCGGCCATGTCAATATGAGGGACTGCGAAGCGACTGAGGACCACAGTCCGAAAACCGGGCAAGTCGCGCGTCGGACCATCGCCGAAATGGGGATGGCAGAGCACGCCATCGATCCCTACAAGGCGGCGCAGTAGCTGAGCCTCCATCCCGACCTCGTCGGGGGCACCGGTGAAATCGAAAGGGTCATAGAAGACCAGGTCGAAGGGCGCTGCCAAAGCCGCTGTCCGCCAGTCGCCGAGACAAGGCTGCACCCCTGGATGCTGACCTGCGAATCGCACAAGGTCACCATAGATGCCAGTGTCGATCTCTGCGATGTGGTGCTCCGTAGGACGAAGATGCTGTTGGATCAAGCCTGCAGATATGCCGAGTCCAAACCCTATTTCCAGCACGCGCGTCGGGCGCACTACCTGTGCGACACGGCTGAAAAGCTCACGAAAGTAAGGCGCTTCCGACCGAGACATGACCACTTGGCCTTGCCATATCAGGCGATCGGAGGTCTTCACGTCGAACGTCAAGCTGGTCGTGGTCATGATGCTCACCTGCAGTTTCGACGAAGCCAGCTTACATGCTCAGGCCGACGCATCAGTCGGTCAGCGCCACCAATCATTGCTGCAGCAAAAGCTGCCGAGTGTGTGAGTTCCCTGAATGACTGGTAGCTTGCCGAAAGCGAGAGTTCGGCCGTGGCGGGCGAAGGGCCGGAGACGCTGCAGAGCTGCCGTTCGCGAGAGAGCAACACCAGCGCGTTGGTCAAAGAAAGCCAGCACCGACGCTCAATGCTGGCCAGCGCCTGCAGGCCAAGCTCCATGACGTACACGGGCTGGCCGGTTTCGATGTCGCGAGCCCACGTCATCACGAGGCTGTCGAGGGCCTCCTGAGCCTCCTGCACGGAGCGTGGAGGCGATCCAAAGACGGTGCGGGATTGGAGGTCCATGTACGGAGAGTATCTAGCGGGTGACTCATTGTGTGAGCCACTTGTAGGCTAGTCTGGTGCGGCGCGGCGTGCGCTTCGCAGTGAGGCTACCCACGCATCGTTCTGAATCCCCGATCCTGTTCTTCCCGAGCGCCGATGAGCCAATGCTCGAAGCTCTCTGCGTCCTCACGCCGCTGGAACACGACGAACGACATGTTCTCCTCGGTTCGCACGATCACGGGCGGCGGGTTCGGGACGTGGCGGATGTACTGCCCCCAGTCGTCTCCGATCGGACGGTTCAGGCTGAACTCGTGGGTGGTCGGGCTGTAGTCGGGCAGCCGCCCTTCCATTCGGATCGAGACCGAAGGATCGTCGATGCAGGCGATGAGTACCGTCATTGGCATTTCCTTCCTCTGATGCAGCGGGTCGAGCCCATTGGATTCGCAGCATAGCCATCGACTCGCATTGTCGGAGACGGTGGCGATCAAACGACCGTTTGTTGATCGTCCGGAAGGCGTCGACGAAATCGCACCTAGAGCCTTGTTTGAACGGCGAAGAACCCGTACAGTAATCAACGTACTTCAAAGGTACGTTTGATGATCATCGGATACGCCCGGGTCAGCACACAAGACCAAAACCCGCAGCTTCAGCTCGACGCGCTCGGCACCGCGGGCTGCGAGCAGGTGTTCCATGAGAAGGCGACAGG
>Ga0209604_1001694_pt1 | contig 17176 bp, 16 predicted proteins | sample AD_UKC097_MetaG_FD_184405 | JGI IMG/M metagenome (GOLD analysis project Ga0209604, IMG submission 184405) | Active sludge microbial communities of municipal wastewater-treating anaerobic digesters from USA - AD_UKC097_MetaG (SPAdes) (version 2) | ecosystem: Engineered > Bioreactor > Anaerobic >... | reverse complement strand
CGCCTCGATGGTGGCCGAGGCGCACCGCATCCTCATGCGCGGCGGCGTGTTCATGTATCCGCGTGACACCAAGGACCCCAGCAAGCCCGGGCGCCTGCGCCTGCTGTACGAGGCCAGTCCGGTGGGCTTCATCATGGAGCAGGCCGGTGGCCGGGCCAGCACCGGTCGGGAGCCGGTGCTGGGCGTACAGCCCACATCGCTGCACCAGCGCATCGGTCTGGTGTTTGGCAGCAAGAACGAGGTTGAACGCATCGAGCGCTACCACGGGGAGCCGGTTGCCTACAAGGACGACAACCCGCTGTTTTCCGAGCGCAGCCTGTTCAGGGACTGAAACGCTCTGATAAAGGTAGCGTTCAGTGACCGTTCCACGCTGGGTATCGCCTCATTTGATCTGATTTCTTTTCTCCGGAGACCGCACCATGTCCGAACGCCATCCCATCATCGCCATCACCGGCTCCAGCGGTGCCGGCACCTCAACGGTGACGCGCACCTTCCAGAACATCTTCCGCCGCGACAACCTGACCGCCGCCGTCATCGAGGGCGACAGCTTCCACCGGCTGGATCGCAAGGCCATGAAACAGCGCATGGCCGAAGAAGAAGCCAAAGGCAACCGTCACTTCAGCCACTTCGGCGCTGAAGGCAACCTGTTCCCGGAGATCGAGGCCTTGTTCCGCCAGTACGCCACCGACGGCACCGGCAAGTGCCGAAAGTACCTGCACAACCTTGAAGAGGCGGCGCCGTACCAGCAGGAACCCGGCACCTTCACCCCATGGGAGGACATTCCGGCCGGCACCGATCTGCTGTTCTACGAAGGCCTGCACGGCGCCGTCAAAACCGACACGGTCGACATTGCCCGCTACCCGGACCTCCTGATCGGCGTGGTGCCTTCCATCAACCTGGAGTGGATCCAGAAGCTCATCCGCGACAAGACGCAACGCGGCTACAGCCAGGAGGCCGTGGTGGACACCATCCTGCGCCGCATGCCCGACTATGTGAACTACATCGTGCCGCAGTTCGGCCTGACGCACGTGAACTTCCAGCGTGTGCCCGTCGTGGACACCTCCAACCCGTTCATCGCCCGCGACATTCCCAGCGCCGACGAGAGCATGGTGGTGATCCGCTTCGCGCAGCCCAAGGGCATCGACTTCCAGTACCTGCTGAGCATGATCAACGGCTCGTGGATGAGCCGGGCCAACACCATCGTCGTGCCCGGCGGCAAGATGGACCTGGCCATGCAGCTGATCTTCACCCCCTTCATCTGGCGCATGATGGAGCGCAAAAAGCGGGTCACGGGGCACGCCTGAGCGCCAGCAAGGAGAAACCACCATGCAGACCCCGACCCCTGAATTCGCCCGCCAGATGGCCAATGCCATCCGCATGCTCGCTGTCGACGCGGTTGAAAAGGCCAAATCCGGCCACCCTGGCGCGCCCATGGGCATGGCCGACATCGCCGAGGTGCTCTGGAACCGGCATCTCAAGCACAACCCGGCCAACCCGCACTGGGCGGACCGCGACCGCTTCGTGCTCTCCAACGGGCACGGCTCGATGCTGATCTACGCGCTGCTGCACCTGACCGGCTACGACCTGCCGATGGCGGAGCTTCAGAAATTCCGCCAGCTCCACAGCAAGACCGCCGGTCACCCTGAGTACGGCATCACACCGGGCGTGGAAACCACCACCGGCCCGCTCGGGCAGGGCATCAGCAATGCCGTCGGCATGGCGCTGGCCGAGAAGCTGCTGGCGGCCGAGTTCAACCGGGAAGAAGACGGCACGAGTTACGACATCGTCGACCACTTCACCTACGCCTTCCTGGGCGACGGCTGCATGATGGAAGGCATCAGCCATGAGGCCTGCTCGCTGGCCGGAACGCTGCGCCTGTCCAAGCTGATCGCCTTCTGGGACGACAACGGCATATCGATCGACGGCCATGTCGAAGGCTGGTTCACCGACGATACGCCGGCCCGCTTTGCCGCCTATGGCTGGAACGTGATGGCCGGTGTGGATGGTCATGATCCGTCGGCGATCGACGCCGCGGTTCGCAGCGCCCGGGCGCAGGCCAGCCATGTCGACGGCAAGCCCACGCTGATCTGCTGCAAGACGGTGATTGGCATGGGCTCGCCCAACAAGGCTGGCACCCACGACGTTCATGGCGCGGCACTGGGTGCGGCCGAGGTGGCGGCCACGCGCGAGGCGCTGGGTTGGACGGCGGCGCCGTTCGAGATTCCCGCCGACATCGCCGGCGCCTGGAGCGCCGTGGCACGCGGTGTCGCGGCGGAACGGGCCTGGCGCGAGACGTTCGAGGCGTATCGCACGCGGTTCCCGCTCGAAGCGGCGGAATTCGAGCGCCGCATGGCGGGCGAACTCGGCGAAGGTTACGCCAGCGGATTGGAAACCGCGTTGGCGACCCTTGCCGCGAAGCCGGACGCGGTGGCCACCCGCAAGGCCAGCCAGAACGCGCTCGACCTGCTGGCGCCGCTGGTACCCGAGTTCTTCGGCGGCAGCGCGGACCTGACCGGCTCCAACCTGACCAATTTCAAGGGCTGCGTGAAGGCCGGGCGCGACGCCTGGGGCAACCACCTGAGCTACGGCGTGCGCGAGTTCGGCATGGCGGCCATCATGAACGGCATCGCCTTGCACGGCGGCTACATCCCGTATGGCGGCACCTTCCTGACCTTCAGCGACTACAGCCGCAACGCGATCCGCATGGCCGCGCTGATGAAGCTGCGCGTGGTGCACGTGTTCACGCACGACAGCATCGGCCTCGGCGAAGACGGTCCGACGCACCAGTCGGTGGAACACGTGCCTTCGCTGCGCATCATCCCGGGTCTGGACGTCTGGCGGCCGGCCGATGGCCTGGAAACCGCCGTGGCCTGGGCCTGCGCGCTGGAGCGTCGGGACGGACCGAGCGCGCTGTGCCTGTCACGGCAGAACCTGCCGCGCCTGACCGATGTGGCGATGGTGGACGCTATCCGCAAGGGCGGCTACGTGCTGGTCGACACGCCCGATCCGCGGGCAGTGATCCTGGCCACGGGATCCGAGACGTCGATCGCGATCGCAGCGCACCAGGCGTTAAGCGCCCTCGGCATTTCGACCCGCGTGGTGTCCATGCCCAGCACCAACGTGTTTGACCGCCAGAGCGAGGCCTACCAGGAGCTGATCCTGCCCATGGCGTTGCCGACCGTGGCGGTGGAGGCGGCTCACCCCGACTTCTGGCGCAAGTACGTCGGTCGCAACGGTGTGGTGGTGGGCATCGCCAGCTTTGGCGAGTCGGCGCCGGCCGCCGATCTCTACAGGCACTTCGGCATCACCGCCGAACGCGTCGTGGACGCCGTGCGCACGCTGGTGCACCGGGCCGCGCATGAGGGCCAGCCAAGCTTGCCCGAGCACATCGTACCGGGCGCCCACTGACATGCCGCACCGATCCGTCACGATGTCCAGGGCCTTTGACCTGATGCTGTTCGACCTCGACGGCACCCTGATCGAGACGGCTCCCGAGATCTTCGACGCGGTCAATGACACCCTGCGCCAGTTCCGCCTGCCCGGGGTGACGCAGCAGCAGGTCAATGACTGGATCGGTCACGGCACGCGCACCCTGCTGATCCAGGCACTCGCGTACGCAGGCGATACATCGGTGGAAACGGTGCGCCAGTCCGACAGCCTGGTCTTGATCGCCGCGGAGTTCGACAAGCACTATCAACGCCGCTGCGGAACCCGAAGCCATCTCTATCCGCAGGTGCGAGAGGTGCTTCACGCCTTGCGGGGGCAGGGCGTGAAACTGGCCGTGGTGACCAACAAGGAGTCGCGCTACACCGACGCGGTTCTGGGCGCGCACGATTTGACGCGCCTGTTCGATCGGGTGATCAGTGGAGACTCCCTGTCCGCAAAGAAGCCTGACCCGGCAGGTATTCACAGCTGTCTGGAGCAGTTTGAGGTGGAGCGGGAACGTGCGCTGTTTGTGGGCGATTCGTCGATCGACGTGGCAACAGCCCGAAACGCCGGTGTCCAGGTCTGGGCATTGCCGTACGGCTACAACATGGGCGAACCGATCGAAACGTGCGCGCCCGACCGGGTGATCGCCGACTTCAGCGCCTTGCTGACAACGGTGCCCACGACGGCGCCAGCCTGAAGATTTTCTTGATCCTTCCTGAAGAACCTGTCGTGACCCTCCAGATCGGCATCAATGGCTTCGGCCGCCTCAAGACGCGCGCTGCGCGGTGCGCGGCATTTTGAGGGTTCAACATTTGCTTCAAAAGTCATAGCTGCTTGTGGCCATTGGACGCTGGGAAATGGCCGAAAACATCACTGAATTTCTGATTTTTCAACCTTGGGAGCCCGATCATGGCCTTTGTTTCCCTCCGTCAAGTTCTGGACCATGCCGCCGAGCACGGTTATGGTGTGCCCGCGTTCAACGTGAACAACCTGGAGCAAATCCAGGCCATCATGGAGGCCGCGCAGGAGACCGACAGCCCGGTCATTCTCCAGGCATCCGCTGGCGCCCGGAAATACGCCGGCGAAGCCTACCTGCGTCACATGGTGCTGGCGGCGGTGGAGTCGCACCCCGGTATTCCGGTCGTGTTGCACCAGGACCACGGCGCCACGCCGGCAGTATGCATGCAGTCCATCCGCTCGGGCTTCACCAGCGTCATGATGGATGGCTCGCTTCGCGAAGACGCCAAGACGCCCGCCAGCTACGAGTACAACGTGGAGGTGACCCGCCGGGTCTGCGAGATGGCGCATGCGGTTGGCGTTTCGGTGGAGGGTGAGCTGGGCTGTCTGGGCTCGCTGGAGACCGGTGAGGCCGGTGAAGAGGATGGGGTGGGCGCCGAGGGCAAACTGACCCACGACATGATGCTGACCGACCCCGAGCAGGCGCGTGACTTCGTGGCGAAGACCGGGGTGGACGCGCTGGCCATCGCCATCGGCACCAGCCATGGGGCCTACAAGTTCACCCGCAAGCCCACCGGTGACATCCTGGCCATCGACCGCATTGCCGCGATCCACGCGCAGATCCCTGCGACCCACCTGGTGATGCATGGCAGCTCCAGCGTGCCGCAGGAGTGGCTGGCGATCATTCGGCAGTACGGTGGCGACATCAAGGAAACCTACGGCGTGCCGGTGGAAGAGATCCAGCGTGGCATCCGCAATGGCGTGCGCAAGGTCAACATCGACACCGACATCCGCTTGGCGATGACTGGCGCCATGCGCCAGGTGTTCGCGCAAAAGCCCTCGGAATTCGACCCGCGCAAGGCGCTGGAGGCCGCGCGCGAGGCGGCGCAGGGCATCTGCAAGGCGCGCTTCGAGGCCTTCGGGTGCGCGGGGCACGCATCCCGAATCAAACCGTTGGCCCTGGATGCCATGGCAAGCCGATACGCGCCATGACGTCGCAAAGCCGGTGGTCCATGCGGGCGGCCGCGTCCTGACCAAGGCCGGAATTTGAATCGCATGCCGAAAAAAAGCCCGGTCTGCTCCTGGTGGAACGGACCGGGCCGGGCAGAGCGCCGCCGCTTGGCGGCGCTTGCACCTGATTCCCCTTACCAGCGCCAGGCGAATTGCACGCCGATCGAGTTCTGCGACATGTAGATCGACTCGGTGCCACCGGCACCCGGACCCATCATGGCGTTGAACATGGAACTGCCGCTGACCGTTTGTTTGGGCGCGTACATGTAGGCAAAGGACACCTCGGCCTTCTGGTTGATCGCATAGGTGCCGCCAAGCGTGAAGTGCGAGGTGGTGACGCCGGGCGCGATGATGTTGAAGGTCACGTCGGACGACTGAACCGGATTGGTCCCCACGTTGACACCGGTGCGAAGCGTCCACTGTGGCGTGGCCTGCCATTCCAGACCCAGCTTCCAGACGTTCACGTTCTTCCAGCCGAATCCTGGGCCGCTCGACCCGCCGAGGCAGTTGGCGGGATTGCCCATCATGCAGCCGCCGATGTTCGCGCTGGGGTTGCCGACCGAGGGCACGCCGGCATAGTTGATGCGCTGATAGTCTGCCGCAATGAGCAGTTCGGGTGTCGCCTTGACGCTGACGCCGAATGCGTAGTTTTCCGGGATGTCGAACTTGCCCCCTTCGGCAAACAGTCCGGAATACTTGTCGAACTTGCTCATGGAAATCTTGGGCGAATACGACGCGCCCAACGAGATCTTGTCGGTGACCTTGCCGAGGTAGCCCAGGCGCACGCCGACGCCGGTGCTGCTGTCGGTGTTGTTGTTCGTCAGGTTGTTCGGCGCCAGGGAGGCCTGGCTGAACGCTTGCAGGCCGGTGGCGCCGAACTGCTGGTAGACAAACAGGAGCGACAGACCGATGGCATTGTCCGGATTGACTTTGTAGGCCACCGTTGGCGCCACGATCAGCTGCGACATGTTGATACCCAGATTCCCGGATCCGCACAGCACGTTTGCGGGACCGCGGCCGCAGTTGATCTGGCCACCGGGATAGTCGGTATTCATGCCGCCGTTGCCATAGACGGTGACCCCGGCGCCGATCTTCTCATTGACGACGGCGTTGTAGCCAAACTCCGGGATCCAGAAATTGCCGTGTCCGCTTTCCACGTTCGCGTCCAGACCGAACATGCTGCCGGTGCGCGACATGCCACGGTCCGGCATGAAGACGTCCAGACCGGCGTCGATGCGGTTGCCCGCAAAGGCGGCGATCGCGGGGTTGTTGGCGCCGGCAAACGCGTTGTCGGTTTGCGTCAGGGACACGCCGCCCATGCCCTTGGCTTTCATGCCATAACCGATAGGGAAATACCCGTCGGTGGCGTGGGCGGCCCCGGCGGCCAGCAGCAGCGCGCACAACGGGGTGAGGGTGAAGAATTTCCTGTTTGCTTTCATGGTGGTCTCCGGGGTTGGTGTGGTTGAAGGGATTTTGGAACCGAGGTGCTTGGGGCGTGACTTTTCAAATGGCGGAGGCGAAGGATGACAACAAACCTCACCAAAATGCCATTAGGCGACCTTTGACGTTTTTTGCCTTGATACGAGTCAGTGGACTGTTGCCTTTCTTGATGCAGTCGCCGCTTTTTGCGTCAAAGGCCCATCCGTGCTTGGGGCAGGTCAGGGTGGTCCCGGTGACGGCCAACTGGTTGATGTCGGTGGCCTGGTGCGGGCAGCGGCTGTCGAAAACCTGCACGCTGCGGCCTTCGCGGTAAATGAACAGGCCACGGCCCTCGCATTCGGTGCGCAACACATCCCCATCGGGCACCTCCTTCATCGCCATCACGTCGCGCCAGCGGCCAGGTTCGGGCGCGGTGCGGGTGATGACCTCGGGTGCGAACCCAGGCAGGTTCATGTCCAGGATGATGTCCACGGCCCAGGTGATCTTGGCGAGGCCCAGTGCCGGAAAGGCCATCAGCAGGGCGTCCAGGACTTCCATGGGTGTGCAGCCCTCGCGCAGCGCGCGGCTCAGGTACTGGCGGAAACCGCGATCGGTCTGGGCATGCACCTTGGTGATGACGGAGATCAGGTTCCGCGTCTTGGGGTCCAGATGTTTGCCGGTCTCTTTCAGGAAGGCGAAGTAGTGACTGACCGTTTCCGGGCGTGTCTTGATGAGGTAGTTCAGTGCGTCGCTCATGATGAATTCAGTTTGAATGGCCTGGGGGTTTCATGACCAGTACGGGCACATCGGACAGGCCCATGACCTTCTGGGCAACGCCACCGACGAGCGCGCGCCCGAGATGCCGATCGCCGTGGCTGGCCAGCACGATGAGGTCTGCGCCGGTGCGTCGGGCAGCGGCGAGCACCTGTTCGTAAGGGACACCGACACAGGCTTCGACCTCGACGGCGCGGACCCGTTGCCGAATGCCTTCGGCCATGGCCTCGACAAAGCGGGATGCTGGTGCCTGCTCGGCCGGTGAATGAACCACCGTGACCAGATGCAGCGGCAGACTGCATTCCTGCGCGACTGAAGCAGCCAGCGCGGCGACCGCCTGTCCCAAGGCGTTGGGTTCGACTGCCGCCAGAATCTTGTTGGACCACATGGTGGCCTGCCGGGGCACGATCAGGACATGGCAAGGCGCATGGGCCACCACTTTGGTGACCATTTCGCCCACCAGCAGATTCGCGAGGAAACCGCGGCGGCCGCGTCGACGGATGATGATGAGGTTGCTGGCCTGCCGCTGTGCCTCGGCGAGGATTTCCTGGTAGGGCTCCTCCCCACGGCGAAGGTGAAGATCGATGGCAACCCCCTGTGCCTGGGCCATCGTGCGAAGGTCGCTGATGCGCCGCCCCGCTTCAAGTTCGGCACGGGCTGCGATCTGCGGCGCCAGGGCCTCGTACTCCGGATTGCTGAGCAAAGGAATGACGGTGGGCAGGGGCAGATGACAACGTTGGGCCATGGCCAGGCCCAATGCTTCGGCTCCGGTGTCGAATTCGCCGTGTTCGGTGGCCAGCAGCAGGCGATCGAAAGGATGCTTCACGGTCAGTGTCCCCCTGTCAGCACGCCCGATGCCGCCAGCACCAGAACCATCGCGATGGCCGCGCACATGACCGCGTAAGTCCGATCCTTGCGTCGCCAGTAAAAAGGAACCAGCGCCAGCAACGGAGGCAGCGAGCAGCCTGCGAGCACGGCGATGCCGATGAGGTTGGCCATGTCGCCCTCCTTGAAGGCAAGTGCCAGCCAGCCCCAACCCGTGGGTGTCCGGGTCTGTTCGAGAAATGCCTTGGCCGGCAATCCCCAGACCTGCGGCAGCACATCCAATGGGACGTGAGGGGGAAACCATTCAAGCAAATTGACGGCGAAACTGACGATCAGGGCAAACAACCCGACCCGGGTGCCCCATTCAAGCAGGGTTGCGTATCGATCGGCGTCGCTGCGGGTATCCGTCGTGTGAGTCGGGGCTTGTTTCATGGATGGCTTCCGGTCATACCCACAGCCCGAGCCCTTTGAGCAGCGCGCGAAGGCCAGCAAACAGCAGCAAGGTGATCACCATTTTGCGGATCACCGAACCTTTGAGAACGTGGAGCAGGCGGGCGCCGATCCGGGCTCCCAGCATCATCCCGACCACGCTGGGCACGGCCACCATCGGCAGGACGGCGCCCCGGTTGATGTAGACCCAGGCGGCAGACGAATCGACCAGAGAAAGAACCAGCCCGGATGTGCCGGCAGACACCTTGAGCGGAACGCCCATCAGCAGGTTCAGGGCTGGCACATTGGCCCAGCCTGCGCCGATCCCGAACATGCCGGCCATCACACCGATCGCCAGGAACAGGACAAGGCCGACCGGCGTGCGATGCACGTGCCAGTTGATGGATTGACCGGATGCGCCGTCGGTGAACACGCCGTGGATGCCAAGCGCCGACGACAGGCGATCGGGCTTTTCCACGTTCGGAAATTCGGACTTCTTGGACATCAGCATCAAGGCCACGATGCCCAGAACGATCAGGCCGAGTGCCGTCTGGATCACCGACGCCGGCAGCGCGAGCCCGAGCAGCGCGCCCGCAATCGAACTGATGCTCGCGAGCAACGCCAGGGGCAGCGCGAGGCGCAGGCTGGAGAGTCCACCGCGCAGCAAGGTGGGTGCCGCGGCCAGAGCGCTGGCCAGGGCCACCAGCAAGCCCGCTCCTCGGACAAAGTCGAGATGAAACGGGAAGAAGCCCCCGATGATGGGGACAAACAAGGTGCCGCCGCCGATGCCGGCCGGCACGGCAATGATGCCGATCAGGAAACACGTGAGAAACAGGGCAAGCGGCCAGAACCACCAAGGCATCCCCTGTGGGGCAACGCTCCCATCAGCGGCCATGGCCGGCCCGGCCGCCAGCATCAGAACGAATGTGGCCAGCAGGTATATCAGTTGGGTTTTGATGGGCGAAGCCGGCAGGTTGGCCGACTTCATGATGGGGCCGGTGTGCACGGGATCTAGAGCGGCTTGCGGATGGTCATGGCGCCGCGGATCTGCTTCAGGCTGTAGCCGACACCCTTGTCATCGGGGTACAGGGCACGCAATTGGGCGACGACGTCCGGGTCGAGTTTGTCCGCGGGACCGTGACAGCTCAGGCAGACTTGCTGGACCGGCAGGGCTTTCATGAAGCGCGCTTCCTTGTTCGTTCCGTTGTCAACCACCGTGAACGCCTCGAGATTGGCGGGATTCTCGCCAGCGGCGGCCCGCCGATCAAAGTCTTCCAGAGTCGCCCGTTCCCAGGCGTCCGGAACTGCTTTTGGATTGCGATTCTTCAGACTGACGCGGCGGATGTTCCAGCCGCTCTGTTCTGATGCGGCGCGCGCCATTTTTGGGGCCTTGTCAGAGCAGGCCAAAACGGCAGAAGCCGGTCCACCCTGGGCGATTTCTTCCGTCAGCACCTGCAACAGGCGCGGCGGAACACTGGAGGCGACCTGCCGCGCATCCGCGAGCCAGGGCGTTTCTTGAGACAGGGCCGGAGTGCCGGCCAGCAAAGCCGCAGCCAGGACGACGAAACGTTGAGTTGTGCGCATCAGGATATGGTTTGGTAGTAGAGGTTCTGGGGATGGTTGGCCTGCGCGAAAAAGAACCAACGCTCGGCCACCAGGCCAACGTACTGGACCACAAAAGCAAGAAACAGCAGGAGAACCGATGCCTGGGTGACACCCCATGCGAGGAACAGCAGCGGCACCGGGAACGCCAGGAGCAGAAAGGCCCACTTGATCGTTCGGAGAAACTGCGGGGCACGCCGGTGAAAGAACTCCCGGGTGTTGAACGAGCCACCCATGAATCCCTGTGCTTTCTGCACGATTCGTGGGTGTTTGATGCCGATCGCGCTTTGAAGCGTCGAGCGTGCCTTGAGCCTCGCATTGCGCAGCAGGGAGGCGGATCGAGTCACGAGTCCTGCCACCACCAGAAATGCGGCCAAACTGGCATAAGAAAGCACCAACCCCGGCGCGCCCCAGGCTGCAAGCAAGGTGGCCAGCATGGCACCGGATGCGCATCCGAGCAAGAGGTAGTTCACCAGCGTCAGCGGGGTAGCCCATTCCTGAATGAAACGAATGCTCACGTAGATCATGCCCGTGCAGATGAACAGGGTCACGCAGGCGAGGGCGGTCAAGGAGCCGATCAAGACACTGCCACCCAGCCCAAAGAATTGAACCAGCCCGTACCCAAAGACCCCGAGCATGAACAGGGGCAAGGCAATGCCCTCCCGGGCCAGCCAGGATGTGCGCCACATGGCCATGCCGCGCCAGGCTCTTTGCGGTTGACCCAGATGGAAAAAGGAGGAAATCAGGCCGCCCGCCGTCAGGACCAGCGAAACGGAACTGCCGATGGCAAGAAACAGACGCGCCTCAGGTAGCAGCGCGACCGGTCCGAGAAAGACCTCGGTTCCAAAGAGCACCAGAAACAGTCCTTGGCCGGCTCCGATCAAGGTGGTAAGAAAGATGGCTGAGAATGGTGGATTCATGGCGTTTCTCAGGTGGCGAAATCCTCGCGACCGTGGCCGCGGTGACCCACATCGGGCTGTTTGCCGTCAATCTTCAGCGGGTTGTCCACGCGCTCCAGATCCTCAGGGTGAATGCGGATTTCGGTTTTTCGCCTGGGCAGGTAGTGATTGGCGGGACGGGTACCCCACTCCGGCATCAATTGGTAGCCGCCGCGTTCGGCGATGGCTTGCGAAACGATGGAATCCGGATCATGCACATCGCCAAACAGCCGGGCGTTTGCCGGGCACGCCAGCACGCAAGCGGGCTTTCGCTCGCGTTCCGGTAGTGTCTGATCCGTGACTCGGTCTACGCACAGCGTGCATTTGGTCATGACCTTTCGCTGTTCGTCGAACTCCCGTGCACCGTACGGACACGCCCATGAGCAGTATTTGCACCCGATGCATTTGTCGTAATCCACCAGGACAATCCCGTCTTCGCTGCGCTTGTAGCTGGCGCCGGTGGGGCAAACGGGGACACAGGGAGGGTCCTCGCAATGAAGACAGGACTTGGGAAAATGCACCGTCTGGGTGTTCGGGAACTCGCCAACTTCGAAGGTCTGCACCCGGTTGAAGAACGTCCCGTTGGGATCCGCGCCGTAGGGGTTGAGGTCGGTCAGAGCGCCTGCCGTTCCGGATGTGTTCCACTGTTTGCAGCTCGTGACACAGGCGTGGCAGCCCACGCAGACATTGAGGTCGATGACCAAAGCAAGCTGAGTCATGCCCGTCCTCCTCGGCCTGCAAACCAGGATTGCCAACGGGCTGGCGCGGCGATCACGCCCGGGGGCTTCGGGACGGGATTGAACTGGGGCGACGTCTGCGGTGGTTCATCCGGCCCTGCCGGATAGATCCGCACTCTGACGTCGTACCAGGCCGCCTGGCCGGTGATGGGGTCGGAATTTGAAACGGTCGTGGCCGCACCGGGTCCTGGCAACTCCTCGGAGATCAGATGATTCAACAGGAAACCGCGTTGTGATTCATTGGCATCCGGGGTCAGGTTCCATGCACCGGATGACTTGCCAATGGCGTTCCACGTCCATACCGTCCCGGGTTCCACCGCCTCGGAATATCGGCACATGCATCGGACCTTGCCCCACTGCGACTCGACCCACATCCATCCGCCATCGTCAATGTTCTGGGCGCTTGCTGTCTTCGGGTTCACGAACAGGTAGTTGTGGGTGTGAATCTGGCGCAACCATGCATTCTGGGAATCCCAGGAGTGGTACATGGCCATCGGCCGCTGGGTGATGGCGTTCAGGGGGTAGCGGGAAGTATCGGTCGCCTGTTCCTCCAGGGGAACATAGTGAAATGGCAGGGGGTCGAAGTAGGTTTCCACCCGTTTTCGCAGGTGATCGGGCGGTTGTTTGCCCTCGCGTTTTCCCTGTGCGGCGAGTCGGAACCCCTGCAGAAACTCGGAGTAGATGTGAATGACCACCGGATCCTTGTCTCGCCGGATGCCGACCTGCTGAGCCCATTCCATGTAGCCGCGATTCCAGTTGCGCATGTACTGAAGCTCGGGCGGCAGCTCGTAATGAAAGACGCAGTTGTTCTTTTCGTACATCTCCCATTGGCGCGGGTTCGGCTCGCCACGCATCGACTTCTCGCCACCCTTGCCTCGCCAACCGGCCAGAAAACCCAATCCCGAACCAGGAGCCGTTTCATAGTTGATGATGAAGTCGGTGTATCCCTTGTACTTGCGCGATCCATCCGGTGCCGTAAAGGCCGGGAATTTGAGCCGCCCCGCCAATTCCACCAGCACTTCCTGGAACGGCTTGCATTCGCCTTTCGGCGCGAGGACCGGGATTCGGACTGCATCGACCGGCCCATCGAATTCCGAGATCGGCCGGTCCAGCATCGACATGCAGTCGTGCCGCTCCAGGTAGGTCGTGTCGGGCAGAATGAGATCGGCAAACGCGGTCATCTCAGACTGGAACGCGTCGCAGACCACCAGAAACGGTATCTTGTAGTCGCCGACAGTCGAACCGTCCGTCCGCCGGTCGACGAGCATCTTTCGGACTTCCGACGTGTTCATGGTTGAGTTCCATGACATGTTCGCCATGAAGATCAGAAGCGTATCGATGGGATAGGGGTCGCCTCGCCATGCATTGGTGATGACGTTGTGCATCAGTCCATGGGCGGACAGGGGATGCTCCCAGGAGAACCCCTTGTCGATTCGTACCGGTTCTCCTTTTTCGTCTACGAACAGATCGTCCGGACTTTCCGGCCAGCCGAGGGGAGCGCCGTCAAGCGGGGTGTCAGGCTTGATGGCCTGTGGCCCTTTGGGCGGGCGGGCATTCGGTGGCACGGCCCTGGGGTAGGGGGCGCGATGTCGAAATCCACCCGGTCGATCGATGGTGCCCAACAACGACATCAGGATGGCCAGTGTGCGGATGGTCTGGAAACCATTCGAATGAGCGGCCAGACCCCGCATGGCGTGGAAGGCGACAGGATTTCCCTTGACCGATTCGTGCCGCTTCCCCCAACTGTCGGTCCAGGCGATCGGAAGCTCGATTTTCTGGTCTCGCGCGGTGATTCCCATCTCATGAGCCAGACGGCGGATCGTCCCTGCCGAAATCCCGGTTATCCCTTCGGCCCATTCCGCCGTATAGGGTTTGACGCGATCAGCCAGCAACTGGAAAGCCGGTACCGCTGGCGTTCCATCCGGCATTTGAAAGTGCCCCAGCAACGCCGGATCGGATCCTTCGCTGTGGTCCGAAACCGGCTGATCGGTGAGCCGATCCCACCAGTAGAAGTTCGCCGGACGCAGGGGATTCACAATGTCCCCGTCAGGCTTTCTGAGCATCATCCCGAACTCGTTGCTCGCACCATCCTGATTGACAAGCTGGCCCGCGTTGGTATAGCGGGCCAGGAACTCCCGGTCGTAAAGTCCCAGCTCGATCAGTTCGTGGACGAGTGCCAGCAATAAAGCGCCATCGGTACCGGGTTTGATCGGCACCCATTCGTCGGCCACGGCGGAATAGCCGGTTCGGACCGGATTGATTGACACGAATCGGCCGCCGCCTCGCTTGAATCGGGACAATGCGGCCTTCATGGGGTTCGAATGATGGTCCTCCGCGGTACCAATCATCACAAAAAGCTTGGCACGATCCAGGTCCGGACCGCCGAACTCCCAGAAGGATCCACCGATCGTGTAGATCATCCCGGCTGCCATGTTGACGGAACAGAATCCGCCGTGAGCCGCGTAGTTGGGTGTTCCGAACTGGCGTGCGAACAGGCCGGTCAACGCCTGCATCTGGTCGCGTCCGGTGAACAGGGCAAACTTGCGTGGGTCGGTCGACCGGATCTGCCGTAATCTCGTCTCCAGCTCGGAGAACGCTTCGTCCCAGCTGATCTCTTCGAACTGCCCGTCACCTCGTTCGGTACCGACCTTTCTTCGAAGCGGTCTGGTCAAGCGCGCCGGTGAGTACTGTTTCATGATCCCCGATGACCCCTTGGCGCAGATGACGCCCTGGTTCAAGGGATGGTCTGGATTTCCTTCGATATAACGGACTTCACCGTTTCGCAAATGGACGCGAATGCCGCACCGGCAAGCGCACATATAGCAGGTGGTGTGCCGGACTTCAACATTGGCACCAGCCATCGCCGAGGCAGTGGGGTCATGAAGGGGTGTGACAGGCATGCAATGGACGCGCTTCTCGCTGACGTTTCAAAAAATCCGTGTGGACCGCGAGCCATCGGCGACCAGGCTGCAACCACTTTCAGAGTGACCCTATTAGAGGCAAGGGTACCCGGTCGCGTCTATAGCCGCCACGGGTGATCCGGGGTTACCCAAATGGGTAGCCCGGGCCATTTCGCATTGGGCGATCCGCATGAGAGCCTGGATTGGGTGGGTCGAACGTGCTGCCCCTGCGGGTTTTTCCGATAAATCAGCACATGGCAATGAATTACCATGTTAGGTGCATTACAGATGTCCACACTGAACGTTTCGACCCATCAGGCCCGGCAGCCACTGCCGGACCGCGAGACCGCATCGCCCGCCATGGATCCTAGTCCGGATGTTGGTGGCAATGCCGATCTGGCGTTATTGCTCGAACAGTTTCTTGTTTCCATCATCGCTTTGGCTGGAGCGCAGGGCGGGGTGGTTCGTGTGCTGACGGACGACGGACAGTTCATGCGCTTGGTCGGACAGATCGGCCTGCCGGCTTCGGTGGCACGGTCAGAGCAACTCGTTGCGCGCGACTGCGGGATTTGCGGGGTCGCCGTCAATCGGGATGTTCTAGCCTGGGTTGAGGATGTGCGTTCTTGCGCAAGGACGGCGTCGGACGCCTATTTCGGTTCAACTTGCCGACGTGTCCTGGCAATTTCGTTGCCGTATGGAAGGGAGATTCTCGGCGTATACACCTTGTTCTTTGAAGCGGAATCTCACCTTTCTCCAGCCACAGAGACGATGCTGCGCTTGATCGGTCAGTTGCTCGGGCTGACGTTGCACAATGCGCGGATCGAGCGGGAGCGTTTGCGGGTGACCGTCTTGAGGGAGCGACAGGAAATGGTCAATGAGGTGCATGATGCGATTGCCCAGACCTTGGCTTACGTGAAAATGCGCCTCCCGCTCTTGAACGACGCCATGCTGGCTCACGACGACGTTCGATCGAGCAAGTATTTTTCCGACGTGAAGAGCGCAGTGGGCGAGGTCCATGACAACCTTCGGGAGGTCATGACCTATTTCCGAACGCGCATGGATCCCCTGGGACTGTTGCATGCCCTGCACGGCATGGCGACGACGTTCTCCGATCGAAATGGTGTGGCGTTGGAAATCCGGAATTCGGTGCAACACCTGAATCTCACCGATGTGCAGGAGGTTCAGATCTTTCACATCGTGCAGGAGGCGCTGGCCAATATTGCCAAGCATTCCATGGCCAGGCATGCTGTGGTGGCCATCAACAAGTCAGTCGACGGATTGGAGTTCCTGATCAAGGACGATGGCCTTGGCATGGACGAACCTTCGGTCTCGACCATCGTGACGACCGCGAAAGGATTGGGCTCGAAGGCACACTTCGGACTCGAAATCATGCAAGCCCGCGCCAAGCGTCTCGGTGGTTCGCTGGAGGTCTCCCGGAATGAGGGTGGCGGAACCAGCGTTCGCCTCTTGATGCCCCTTCGAGAAATGGCGGAAGGGAGCTTGTCATGACCGGACCGGTCCGGGTGATGCTGGTGGATGATCACGCACTGTGTCGCAGTGGCCTTACCGAACTCCTGGAACATCGGGGTGGCATGAAGGTGGTGGAGGCCACCGGGGATGTTGCTCGCGTGGTGGCAGCAATTCGCGAGCACGAACCCGATCTATTGGTCCTTGACTTGCGGCTGGCACAGACGGACGGTCTCAGCGTGCTGCGCTTGATTCGTTCCGAAGGTTTCGAGACGCCCGTCGTGATGCTGACCATGAGCGACAGCGAGGACGATCTTTCAGCAGCCCTGCGGGCAGGCGTCCGCGGCTATCTGCTGAAGGACATGGAACCCGAGGAAGTGATCGACGCAATCGGGCGCGCAGCAAGGGGGGAGATGGTGGTGGCGTCGGCCAGGGTCAGCATGATCGTGTAGCCGTCGGGCGGAGCGTTCACCAGCGCCTGCACGCCGATCGATCCGCTGGCACCGGCCTTGTTCTCGACGACGACCGACACCTTGTTCTGCTCGGCGATGATCCGCGCGAGCGTCCGGCCCATGATGTCGGTGCCGCCGCCGGGCGACGCGGGGATGATCAGGCGCATCACGCGGCCCGACTCCGGGAACTCCTGCGCGCGCACGGCGCCGGGCGCCAGCCAGAGGCCCACGAGGCC
>Ga0209604_1001691_pt1 | contig 17195 bp, 14 predicted proteins | sample AD_UKC097_MetaG_FD_184405 | JGI IMG/M metagenome (GOLD analysis project Ga0209604, IMG submission 184405) | Active sludge microbial communities of municipal wastewater-treating anaerobic digesters from USA - AD_UKC097_MetaG (SPAdes) (version 2) | ecosystem: Engineered > Bioreactor > Anaerobic >... | reverse complement strand
CTGCGGCTGGTACGGATGCACAGACAGTGTGTATCAACACAGCCATCACAGATATCACTTATGCTACCACAGGGGCTACAGGAGCCACAGTCACCGGCTTACCTGCCGGAGTGACGGGTACATGGGCCAATGATGTAGTTACCATCAGCGGCTCTCCATCGGTTTCCGGTACTTTCACCTACACCATAATGCTATCAGGCGGGTGCGGTATTATTTCCACAAACGGCACCATAACTGTTAATCCCGACAACACAATTACTTTAAGTTCCGGTGTTGGCAGCGATAATCAAACCGTTGGTATTAACACTGCGATTGCAAATATCACCTATGCTACCACTGGAGCCACCGGGGCAATCATTAACGGATTACCCGCTGGAGTTTCGGGATCGTGGTCTGCCAATGTGGTAACCATCAGCGGAACACCAACAGTTACGGGAACATTTAATTATACCATTACGTTAACCGGTGGTTGCGGACTTATCACGGCTTCGGGAACAATAATCGTGGCCCCCAATAATACCATAGTGCTGACCTCCTCCATTGGTACGAATGCACAGACGGTTTGTATCAACACCGCTATCACGGATATTACCTATGCTACCACAGGAGCAACGGGCGCCACCGTCACCGGATTGCCCACAGGTGTGACGGGTACGTGGGCTGCCGATGTAGTAACCATCAGCGGAACGCCAACAACATCAGGAACTTTTGTTTATACGATTTCATTATTAGGCGGTTATGGTTCTGTAACGGCAACCGGCACTATTACAGTGTTGCCCGACAACACGATCACACTTAGCTCTACCGTGGGAACGGACGCTCAAACCACATGCTCCAACACTGCTATCACAGATATTACTTATACAACCACAGGAGCTACCAGCGCTACAATTACAGGATTGCCGGCAGGTGTAACCGGAAACTGGGCTTCCGGCGTAGTTACTATTAGCGGTATACCTTCGGTTTCCGGGACATTTACTTACACCATTGTGCTGAACGGGGGCTGTGGAACCGTATCTACAACAGGGTCCTTATTTGTTAATCCCATAAATACGATTGTCTTGAATTCGGCATTGGGTACCGATGCGCAGACAGTTTGTATCAATACACCAATTACAGACATTACTTATACAACAACAGTGGCGACAGGAGCAACCATAAGCGGCTTGCCCGCGGGTGTTACAGGAAACTGGTCGTCAAACATGGTTACTATCAGCGGGACTCCGGCAGTAACGGGCACTTTTGTCTATACGATAACGCTGACAGGAGGTTGTGGAAATGTTACTGCTACAGGCTCTATCACCGTGTTACCCAACAATACCATTTCGCTGATTACAGGCGGGTCGCAGACCAAATGCATCAACACGGCTATTACTTCCACCACGTATACTACTACAGGCGCTACCGGAGCTACCATCACCGGCTTGCCCGCCGGGGTTACCGGCAACTGGGTTTCCAATACGGTAACCATTAGTGGCACCCCTACTGTTTCAGGGACATTTACCTATACTGTAACGCTGACGGGAGGTTGCGGAAACATTTCCGCCAGTGCGACAATAAATGTAACTCCTGATAACACTGTTGTGTTGAGTTCTGCGGCCGGTACGGATGCACAAACCAAATGTATCAATACGGCTATCACAACCATAACCTATACCACAACGGGGGCCACCGGAGCTATTGTAACCGGCTTGCCTTCGGGAATGACCGGCAGCTGGGCTTCGAACGTTATTACGATAAGCGGCGCATCCACGGCAGCTGGAACCTATACTTATACTGTAACATTAATAGGCGGTTGTGGAAATATCAGCACAACAGGTACGATTACCCTGAATCCGAACAATACGATTACCCTGACTTCAGCTGCCGGAAGCAATGCACAAACCTTGTGTATTAACACGACACTTACAAATATTACTTACGCTACTACAGGCGCTACCGGAGCGACTATTACCGGATTGCCCGCAGGTGTTACAGGAAACTGGTCATCCAATTCTATTTCTATTGGAGGCACTCCTGCTGCTTCTGGTATATTTACCTATTCAATTGTGCTGAATGGCGGTTGCGGATTAATAAGCACAACGGGGTCTATTTATGTTAATCCCAATAATACTATAACCCTGACTTCGGCCGCAGGTAGCAACAATCAAAACACTTGTGTCAATGCGCCTATAACAACCATTACATATGCCACAACAGGGGCGACGGGAGCAGCAATCAACGGGTTACCTGCCGGTATCACGGGCAACTGGGCAATGAACACCGTTACCATTAGCGGAACACCCACTGCAACAGGAACTTTTAATTACACAGTTTCGTTAAACGGTGGCTGCGGGACAACCACAGCAACCGGCACGCTGACTATCAACCCGAATGTTACTCCTACCTTTACGGCGGTCGGGCCGGTTTGTGTCGGAGATGCTATTTCTTCGTTACCAACCACTTCAAACAATGGTATTACAGGCACGTGGTCGCCGCAAATCAACAACACCGACACCACGACATACACCTTTACACCCACACCCGGTTTGTGTGCACTTACCACCACGATGACTATTATCGTAAATCCTATTATTGCTCCTGTCTTTACAGCTATAGCACCCATTTGTGCGGGAGACAACCTGTCTCCGCTGCCGACCACCTCAAATAATGGCATTACCGGCACCTGGGATCCACCACTAAATAACACTGCCACTACGATATACACCTTTACACCTGCACCGGGAATCTGCGCCAGCACTGCCAGCTTAACGGTGACAGTATATCCTGTGTTCAACACAAATAATCCCCAGACCATCTGTTTCGGACAGTCCTATACAATCAATTCGCACACATATAATACTACCGGAATATACATAGATACGCTTTCCAGCGTTCATGGCTGCGACTCGCTAATCACTACAGACCTTTTGGTGAATCCCCTGCCGGTAATTACCTTTAATCCCGATCCGGCACTTGTTTGTCTCGGAGATTCTCTCTCTATATTGGCCAACGGAGCACTTTCGTACACCTGGTCGCCTGATGATGGTCTCAATACTACCTCGGGCAACTTTGTTATTGCCAATCCAACAGCCACCACAGTATATACCGTGGTTGGAACGGACGGTAATAATTGTGTTTCCACAGCCAATCTGCAGGTGTATGTAGCACCCATTCCCGTGGTGGATATCACCACAGAAAATCCTACAGTTTGTCCGGGGAACTTCATTAATCTTTATGCCACTCCGGGATTTAGTGCCTACTACTGGACCGAGGGCGGAGACAATGATTATACTTCGGTCGATCATGGAGGATTGTTTTTTGTACAGATATGGGACTCATTGAACTGTACCTCTTATGACAGCATATTTATTGAAGAAGAATGCCAAACTACGATATACATCCCCAATACGTTTACACCAAATGGCGATGGCATGAATGACGTTTTCAGCGTTATCGGCGAAAACATTGAGGCACTTGAGATATGGATATATAACAGATGGGGACAGGTTATTTTCTATTCCAACGAGGTTGGTTTTACATGGGATGGTACATACAATGGAAGTCCTGCACCACAGGGTGTTTATACCTATTATCTGGAATATGAATCATATTATGCAAAAATGATAACCAACCTCCAGTCGAGGACAGGAATAATTAATATTATCAGGTAAAGAACCACATCTTTTTATGTGTTTTATCAAAAAAATGATGGAGCAAAAAATTTACGTTACCCGCCCTTTTCTTCCTCCTTTAGAAGAATTTAATGAGTACCTGAAAAAAATTTGGGAAAACGGCCAACTGACCAACAACGGACAGTTTCATCAACAACTCGAACAGGCATTATGCGATTATCTGGGAGTAAAATATATTTCACTTTTTGCCAACGGCACACTGGCTTTGATAACCGCCCTGCAGGCCCTCGACATCAAAGGCGAAGTAATCACCACGCCATATAGTTTTGTCGCAACGGCCCATTCGCTGGTATGGAATGGCATTACACCCGTGTTTGTTGATGTGGACCCTGTTTATGGAAACCTCGACCCGGAAAAAATTGAAAATGCTATTACTTCCAGTACCAGCGCCATTCTGCCGGTGCATGTTTATGGACATCCTTGCTCAAATGCAGCCATTGAAAAAATTGCAAAAGACCATGGCCTGAAGCTGATTTATGATGCGGCACATGCTTTTGGTGTGAAACAAGACGGCAGTACCATCCTGAATTTCGGCGACCTGTCCATATTGAGTTTTCATGCCACCAAAGTGTTCACAACCTTAGAGGGGGGCGCTATCGTATGCCACACCGCGGAAATGAAAAAACATATCGATAACCTAAAAAACTTCGGGTTTCGCGATTATCATGTGGTTTCGCTTGGCATCAATGCAAAAATGAATGAGGTGCAGGCGGCTATGGGCTTGTTGCAATTGAAATACATGGATATAGCCCTGCAAAAGCGCAAACAGGTCAGCGATTTTTATTTTGAAAATCTCAAGAATACAAATGGACTGCGGCTGTTATCGCCAGAGGCCAATGTTGTTTATAACTACGCTTATTTTCCTGTTTTCGTTGATGAAAAAACTTTTGGCAGAAACAGGGATGAACTTTTCGAAGCCCTTGAAAAAAACAACATCTATGGAAGACGTTATTTTCATCCGTTAATTACTCAGTTTCCTTCATACAGCCATTTTGCCACTGCACAACCCGGCCTGATGCCCGCCGCAGAAAAAATCGCAGACCAGGTAATTTGCTTGCCCATCTATCCGGATATAGATGAAAACACGCTTCATTTGATTTGCAACATTATTAATGAAAAAAATTAATCACGAATAAGCCATTCTTGTTTTTTCCGAACCTTTGAACACAACCAAAAAAGTCCCCACTCAAAAAACTATAATGCAGATAAAAAGAATAATCAATAAACTGGTACGAATTTACAAAAGCATTGTTTTTGATATTGGCGGACTTTATTTGAAACTCATTCATAAAAAAGGTCTCGTTACTGATAACCAGGGAAAAAGTTATGAAACCATACTTATCGGCAAACAGCTATGGATGGCCCAAAACCTGGCTGTCAGCCAATTTTCCAATGGCGATATTATCCCCTTTATCGACAATGATGCTGCCTGGCAGAAAGCCGGCAAAAACGGACAACCCGCTTGGTGTTTTTATAAAGACAATCCAGAATCGGAAAATTTTTTCGGGAAGCTATACAACTGGCACGCTGTAAGCGATGTGCGGAGTTTGGCGCCGGAGGGCTGGCATATATCAACAGATGCGGAATGGAATGAATTGATAACATTTTTAGGTGGTGAAGAAAAAGCTGGGTGCAAAATGAAATGCCGGAAAGGATGGAAAAATAATGGGAACGGCTCTAACAAGAGTGGTTTTAATGCGCTACCGGGTGGATATCGTGATCCGGCTGGATGGTTTGGTAATGGCGGGTTCGGTCGCTGGTGGTCTTCCACAGAAGCTTCAGAAGATAAGGCCTGGCGATTCAGGCTTGGTTTTGATAATGGCACGATCAACCGCTTTGATGGGCCTAAAGGTTATGGGTTTTCGATACGATGCGTTAAAAACAAGTGATTATTTTCGGTTGTTCGAGGCTTGTTCAAAAGAAATCCATTCAGACAACTTCGTAGGGGATAAATATTGGTTTGTAACTGCCCGTAGTAAAATAAACAATAGGGAAAGAGACAAAAAACATAACCACATACCGGCAAAACTCTGCAGGTTTCCCCGAACAAGCAATAAAATGTTATCTTTTTTATGAAATAACCTTATATTTGCAAAGACATAAAAATAAATAATCAATAAGATGAAAAACCTGATTATCATTGGCGCACGGGGTTATGGCAGGGTAATATATAATCTGGCCCTTGCCTGTCAAGGCTATAATACCGAATACAACATCAAGGGTTTTCTTGACGACAACACTGATGCTATGGATGGATTTCCCAACTACCCACCCGTGATTTCTTCAGTCGAAACCTACACGGTTCAGCCGGACGATGTCTTTGTTTGCGCCCTGGGAGAAGTGGAATCAAAAAAGAAATACTCCGAAATGATTCTGAACAAAGGCGGTGAATTTATCAGCCTGATTCATCCTACGGCCAATGTCAGCACCAACTCGGTTTACGGAAAAGGCTGTCTTATCAGCTTTAATGCCTTTATCTCGGCCGATGCGCATATTGGCGATCACGTAACCATACAGCCGTTTACCATGGTGGGACACAACTCCGTGGTGGGTAACTGGTGCCATCTGGACACCCACATGTTTCTCGGAGGCTACGTGCAGTTGGAAGATGATGTTACCATACATACCGGAGCTATAGTGCATCCGCACAAAAAAGTAGGCAAAGGCGCCACTGTAGGCGCAGGAGCTGTTGTGCTCAGAAATGTCAAAGAATATACCACGGTTTTTGGCAATCCTGCCATGAAATTAAAAACAGAATAACACAAAAAAATAACCTAAAATGGAACTAAAAGATTTTGTACAAAATTTTGCGGAACAGTTCGACGATACAGATACAAGCGAATTTCAGGCCGGCACAGCTTTCCGTACCATAAAAGAGTGGTCATCGCTTGTAGCCCTCAACATCATCGCCATGATAGATGACGAATATAATGTTCAGGTGAAGGCTGAAGATATAAGGAGCTCAACCACTATTGAAGACCTTTACAACATTGTAAAAACAAAAATGCAGCAATAATTTTTAAAAAGTTTGTAGAGAAACCCTTAACGTGTCTTGGTAGCAAAAAACACTTAACCACGAAGTAGTTTCGCAAAGGGACACCAAAGAAACCGATAAAAAAATATTTATAAAACTTCGTGCCTTCATGGCTAACAAGAAGAAAAGAATGCCACTAAGAAGCTAAGACACAAAGAGAAAAAATAAAAATGAATTAAAAAACTTCGTGCCTTTGTGCCTTGGTGGCTAACAAAAAAGAAAGATGCCACTAAGACACAAGGACACAAGGAAAACGATAAATAAAAAAATTAAAAAACTTTGTGCCTTTGTGGTAACCTTTGAGCACCTTGGTGGTAAAAAAACAATTAAAATATGGCTTTTTCCAGAACAAAACATGTTAAAGTAGCCGGTATCGCGGCATGTGTCCCCAAGAATATTGTCGAAAACTCGGCATATCCCTTGTTTGTAAACGACGAATACGACAAGTTTGTAGCTTCCGTAGGCATTGAAAGACGCCGTATCGTAGAGCCGGGCGTATGCACCTCCGACTTGTGTTATGCCGCTGCCGATAAAATTGTACAAGACCTTGGCTGGAATCGCGAAGAAATAGATTTGCTGGTTTTTGTTTCGCACACCGCCGACTATAAGCTGCCAGCCACCTCTTGCATACTGCAACAAAGGCTGGGATTATCCAGAGATTGCATGACACTGGATATTACGTTGGGGTGTTCGGGGTATATCCACGGATTAAATGTTGCCGCCTCGCTGATGGCTGCAGGAACGATAAAAAAGTGCCTGTTGCTGGCCGGCAATACCCAATCCTTATATGCCAGTTATGAAGACAAGAGCGCCTATCCCCTTTTTGCTGACGGGGGCACCGCCACAGCCCTGGAATGGGATGAACAGGCTGACGACATGTTTTTCCATTTTGGCACCGACGGCAGCGGTTATCAGGCCATCATCCTGCCCGACGGAGGTTGCCGCAACCCTGTAACGCCCGACTCATTTAGAATGGAAGATATAGAAGGCGGCAACAGATGCTCGCGTTTGCATGAACGTTTAGACGGCATGGAGGTTTTCTCTTTTGGTATCACCAGGGCACCGCAGTCGGTGAACAAGCTTATAGAAAACTTCAATCTCAATATCGAAACCCCGGACTATTTTCTTTTTCACCAGGCCAATCGTTTTATGGTGGAAAAAATCCGTAAAAAACTAAAGCTTCCCGAAGAAAAAGTGCCGTACAACATCAAAGATTTTGGCAACACCAGTTGTGCCACGATACCGCTATTGATGGTTACCAACCTGAAAGAACAATTAGAAAATAAAAAACTTCAGTTGCTGCTGTGCGGCTTCGGCGTAGGCCTTTCGTGGGGAAGCGCCGTTTTAAGTACGGACAAATGCAGAGTTTCTGATTTGGTGGAAATCTAACAATTTGGCGAAGAGCAGAGCGCAAAGGATAAAAAGCGGAGATCAAAATAATAATTGTTAAATTTTGGCTTCTATAAAAATTTCAGATTTGAAAGTTTGAAGATCTGGCAAGACAGTATTATTATTGCTGATAAGATATTTGACATCACTGAGTAGTTGGCCAATAAAAAATTATATAGATTTACTATGCAATTACGTGATACGGCTTTAAGAATCTCAAATAATATCCCAAAAGACAGTGACTCATTTTCTAATAAGGATTTTGTTAATTAACTGGCTATTGCAAGAAAATCTATATTTGAGTGCGCTAATATTTTGATCATATTCGAAAGAAGGAAACTAATTGATCATCATTTCCGAAATGAATTATTCCAGGCTTTATTGATGTTGAGTTCATAAATAACAAATTTCAGAAAAACGCTTTTAAAAAACAAATAATTATTGCCCTTTGCCTTTTGCCCTCTGCCCTCCGCATCTATCCTAAAAACACTATATTTGCATATCGATAATTAGCCATTGATGCCAAAAATTACTGCCAAAAAGATTCTCGCCAGTTCATACGAACTCCCCAACCGTGTCAAGGAGTGTATCCCCTCCACGATGGTCCAGGTACAGACGATCACCTACCAGCATGCGCCATACATCCGCGACTGTATTGAAGGGGTTCTTATGCAAAAAACCAATTTCCCGTTCGAATACCTAATTGGCGAAGACTGCAGTACCGACGGTACCCGCGAAATAATTTTTGATTACGCAAAAAAATACCCGGAAAAAATCAGGGTGATTACCGCTGACCAAAATTTTGGCATGATGGGAAATATACGCCGTTGCCGTTTGGCCGCCCGCGGAAAATATATTGCCCTGTGCGAAGGTGACGACTACTGGACGGACCCGTATAAACTGCAAAAGCAGGTGGATTATATGGAACAACATCCAGAGGTTTCCATCACGTATCATGACGCCTGTAAGGTGGATGCAGATAAAAACATTCTTGAACAATCCATGCTGCCCGAAATCAGAAAAAGAAATTTCAGCAGCGAAGAACTAAAAACAGGAATCTGGATATTAACTTATACCATGTGTTTCCGAAATATTATTGACAAATATCCCGAAAATTATTTTAGAGTGTATAACGGCGACACCTTTCTCACATCGCTGCTTGGCAACTATGGCAGCGGAGCTTACCTGGACAATATTTCGCCCAGTTGTTACCGGGTTAACGAAGCAGGCGTTTTTTCAATGAAAACAGGTATTGAAAAAATGATCAAATCGCTTTCAACTTCCGTTGAGTTGATGAAATTTTATAAACAGAGAAACGACAAGGATTTTTATGAGTATTTCACAAAAAGAACCCAAAAGGGACTGCTCGAGATACTTGAGCAGGATCTTTCTCATAAAAACAAAAAGCAAATAGCTTTGAACATCATAAAAACATGTGGTTATCTGGGGCTTAAAAATTCATTTTATTACTTAAAAAAACTGTTATAAAACAGGTACTTTTGCACTATGATAGCTACGCCTTATTTTTCGGTTATAATACCACTTTACAACAGAGAAAAAGTACTGCCTCGCACGCTGGAATCACTCAGGGATCAGGTTTTCCAAGATTTCGAAGTGATCATTATTGATGATGCCTCCACCGATAATTCACTGGAAGTGGCTGTACATTACGACTTGCCAAACAAAATTATTATCGAAAATGTTGTCAACAGCGAACGCTGTGTGTCAAGAAACAGAGGCCTCGAAGCTGCCTCGGGAAAATATATTTGCTTTCTCGACAGCGATGATGTTTTTTTGCCCAACCACCTGCAGACCTTTTATAACCACATATTGAAGATGAACGAGCCGAAGGCAATGTTCTTTTCCAATAGCTTTTTAAAACTTCATGAAGGGGAGACACAAAAGAAACTTGTACCAAAACTTGACAACCAAAATGTGTTCGCCTATCTGCTGCATTATACCCCTAATCCCGCCAGGGTGTGCATCGAAAAATCAATATTCGACGAACTGAATTTCGACACCAATATCCCTGGTCTGGAAGACCTCGACCTATGGCTCCACATTGCCGCCAAACATCCCATTGTCCACATTCCGGAATATACCAACGTGTACTGCTTGTATAATGACTCATATACCTTGGGTAATGTAAAAAGACATGAAAAAGAGCTGTCGTATTTCCGCTATATTTTCAAAAAGCCTGTCCTCCGCAAACTGCTACCCGCCGCATCAAAGAACCGCCTGTTAAGCATGTGCCATTATCATTTGGCCGTAACCGCCAATGAAAACCGCAAACCGCTCAAACTATATTCGCATGCCCTCCGGTCATTTTTTCTCTGTCCACAGGGATACAACTACCGTACAAACAAACCGCTTTTTGTAATGTGTTTGTATAATTTTCCTATATTTGGCAGACTAATTAAAATGTCAAAAGAAAATTAGGAACCCGATCAATATAAATCATCAGTCCTATAGATCAATCTGGTAGAATTTATTTGAATACCTTTCAAACATTGCACTGAGAATGAAATTTTTATTTTGATTATAAATATAACAAAAAGCAAATTTAAAATCACTATTTTTGTCTAAGAAATAAGAAAAAATATGGGCAGCATTATAAAAACTATCAATTATTTTTTGCCTAAAAACACAATTTCAAACACTGATTTGGAAAAACAATTTTCCGATTGGGATAGTTCTAAAATTGAAAACAAGGTTGGAATACAACAACGGCATGTTGTTGGAGAAAATGAAACTGCTCTTGACATGGCATACGAAGCATGTGATGAGCTATTGAAGGACTTCAACAAAGAAGATATTGATTTTTTGTTATTATGCACACAAAGTCCTGATTATTTTTTGCCAACATCTGCTTGTATTTTACAACATAAGCTAGGATTGAAAACCAACATAGGAGCATTTGATTTTAATTTGGGTTGTTCTGGGTTTATTTACGGGTTAGCCGTTGCAAAAAGTCTTATTTGTAGCGGTATCTCAAAAAATGTATTATTAGTTACTAGCGAAACCTATTCAAAACATATTCATCAGGGCGATAAAGCCAACATAAGTATTTTTGGTGATGCAGCGGCTGCTACTTTAATATCTGTGTCTGATACCGATAAAATATTCAAATTTGTATTAGGAACTGATGGCCGAGGAAAAGATAATCTTATTGTCTGTAACGGAGGGATGAGAAACAAAACTGAACAAAAACCTATAGAATGGACCGATGAGGCCGGGAACCTCAGGTCGAATAATTATTTATTCATGAACGGTCCTGAAATTTTTAATTTTACAATAGAAAACATCCCACCGGTTTTTGATCAGATACTTGAAAAAAATCATGTTTTATTTGATGAAATAGATTATGTGATTTTTCATCAGGCCAACAAATATATGTTGGATTATCTCAGAAAAAAAATGAACATCCCAAAAGAAAAATTCTATAATGACATCCTCTTAACCGGAAATACCGTATCATCGACTATTCCAATTGCTTTAAAAAATTGCATCGATAATAGGATTGTTAAAGAGGGAGATAAATTACTCCTATTAGGCTTTGGGGTTGGCTATTCCTGGGGTGGAACCATAATTGAAATTTAACATTACTAAATATGAAAAAACAAGAATTTATTGAAGGCCTGCAAGAGGCGCTGGAAATAGAAAAAATCAAATTGGATGAAAACACAAATCTAATAGAGCTGGATGAGTATGACTCCCTTTCAGTAATGGCGATTATTGCATTTGTTGATAATAATTTTTCGAAAAAGCTAACTGGAATCGAGCTAGCTTCTATCACAACTGTACAAAGTCTTTTGAAGCTCATTGGTTTAGAAAATTTTAGTGATTGATTTAATCTATAAAATGAAGATTATTGAAGATTATCCGTTTTCGTTATCCGGAAAAAAAATACTTGTAACAGGGGCTTCATCCGGCATTGGAAAATCTGCAGCAATTTGGTGTAATAAAATGGGGGCAGATGTTATCCTGATTGCCAGGGATCAGAAAAGATTAAAAGAAACTTATGATATATTAAAAGTAGGCAATAATACTTATTATTCTCTTGACCTGAAAACTTATGAAGTTATCGAGCCGGCTGTTTATGAATATGTAGAGAAATATGGCAAAATTGACGGATTTATTCATGCTGCAGGTGTCGAGGAAACCATTCCCATGCAATTAATGAGTCCGAAACGATATGAAGAGTTGTTTTCTATAAATGTTATAAGTGGTTTTGAAATAGCAAGAATAATTTCCAAAAAAAAATATATTAATCCGGATGGAGGAAGTTTTATTTTTATTTCTTCGATCATGGGAACTTTAGGGCAGTCAGGTAAAATTGGCTATTGCAGCAGCAAGGGGGCTCTGATCTCGGGTGCAAAAGCCATGGCTTTGGAATTGGCAGTTAAAAAAATTCGGGTAAATACTATTTCACCAGCAATTGTGGAAACAGAATTAACCAGAAGAATGTTCACCAGTTTGACGGAAGAAGCTATAAAAGCCATATCTGAGATGCATCCATTAGGTTTTGGTAAACCGGATGATATTGCTTTTGCTGCGATTTATCTTCTGTCAGATGCCGCAAAATGGGTTACAGGTTCAAATCTGATCATCGATGGAGGATATTGTGCAAAATAACCAGGTTTAATTTTATATTGAAGCCATAAATGAAAAGCACCATTGATATAAACTATAAATTGCCTGTAAATTTCCAGCCAGAGTGGGCTCATTTGTTCAAACCCGATTATAATTACAAAACCGTTGACCTTAAGGTCAGGGAACTTCAAAATGTTTTTGTAAATCATTATGGACTTGTAATAAAAAATGGACTCTTAGTGAAAGGATGTACACCCAACATTGGGTTTTCAAATTATGATGATGGGTTTTATTATAAACACTGGCGAAAAGCCACCGAGCAAATGCTGGTCTGTAAATTTGGGAAAAGCATACCCTCGTTAAGGATTGATGATAATAATAAATATCTTGTCATTCACTCTCCCTGGTTTAGTTATTATTTCTGGCTTACCGAATGCCTGCCCCGCTTACTGATGGTAAAAAAACAACTGCCGGAACTGATATTGCTTTATCCTTCTGTCTGGGAAAAATTCAGTTTTGTGAACCAGACTTTGGAATTATTTCCAGAACTTAATAAAATGATCATTCCTTCCGACTATCATTTGTTTGTGAAAAACCTGATAATGCCTGAAGTAAAACCATGGACACCTATGTTTATTCCGGAACCGGTGTTTGCTGTTCGGAACTTGTTATTGAAAGAAGTTGAGAAAAGATGCCTGAAATCGTCTTTTGGAAACAATATTTATATTTCAAGAAAAAACGCCGCTAGAAAAAAATTCGTAGATGAGACCACAGCAGAAAATACCCTCCGGCAGTTTGGTTTTGATACAGTTATCATGGAAGACTTTTCGTTTTTTGAACAGATTGCCATAATGAAAAACGCAAGATATGTTTTTGCAATTACGGGGGCGGGAACCATAAACGTGATGTTTATGCAACAGAATGGCCATCTTTTTGATATCCCTCACAGGGATTACATTACAAGGCCTCAATACAAGTTTCATTTCTACAAATTGTGTCAGATTTTAAACATTGATTATTCAGTGCTTTTTCATGACCGGGTTGACGATCCGGCTGTCGATCACTACAGCAAACAGAATCTGATTTTTGACGTGTCGAGGGTTACGGAATATCTTAAACAACATATAAAACAATAATGGGTATAGAAAACAAAAATATTTTGGTTTTAGCGCCACACACCGATGATGGCGAATTGGGCTGTGGCGGAAGCATTGCGAAACTGTTAGAAGACGGCAACCAGGTTAAGTGTGTGGCCTATTCTATTGCAGAAGATTCTGTACCGGAAGGTTTTGAAAAAAATGCTGTCGCGGATGAGTTTATCCAGGCCATGAAAATTCTGGGCTTAAAACAGAAGGATATCCTATACTATTCCTATAAGGTAAGGCATTTCCCGGAATTCAGGCAGGAAATTTTACAAATCATGATTGATCTGAACAAATCTTTTAAACCAGATTTGGTTTTTGTACCTTCTTTACACGACATTCATCAGGACCATCAGGTTATTGCCAACGAAGGCCTGCGCGCCTTTAAAAAAATATCAATACTCGGATATGAAATGCCTTGGAATAATATTATTTTTGAAACACGATGCTTTGTTAAGTTGGAAAAAAGTCATATTCAAAAGAAAATTGAAGCCTTACATTGTTATAAAACCCAGCACCATAGAAATTATTTAAATGATGATTTTATTTGGGGACTTGCCAAAACCAGAGGCACACAATTTGAAAATGAATTTGCAGAAGCTTTTGAGATAATCAGATGGATAATTAATTAAATTATGATAAAAGGAAAAAAAATTTTTTTAGAAGCATTGTCCGGAGAACATGAATCCTTTATGTTGTCATTATTAAATGATCAGGAAATTGCATATTACGAAGCGAAAGTTGAACAATTAATTTCAATTGAAAAACAAAGAAGTTGGCTTCAATCAAGTATAACGTCCCGTAATCACTATTTGATTATAAAATCACTTAAGAACAACGAATCTTTGGGTTATATTTCTTTTAAACTAACAAATGAAATTTCCAGAGACGGACATCTTTCTATTAAATTAGCTCCCGGCAATCAAGGTAAAGGAATTGGCGTTGATGCAATTAAAACTGCCATGAAATATTATTTTTATAATTTTAACATGCATCGCCTTCATGGATTTATCATCGATTATAATGCTCCCTCTCAAATGCTTTTTCTTGGAAAATGTCATTGGAAAAAGGAGGGCATTTTGAGAGAAGCTTGCTATATTAATGGAAAATATCACGACTTTATTTGTGTTGCAATTCTGAAACAGGAATTTTTAGACGAAGAAAAGGATGAATTTTATAATCTAGGGATAAGTAAATAGATTTTATGATTATCTCCATTCATCAGCCGAATTTTCTCCCATGGATAGGATATTTTAATAAAATTAAAAATTCGGATATTTTTGTTTTTTTGAATGATGTTCAGTTTGAGCAGGGAAAGACCTTTACCTCCAGAACAAAAATTTTATGTGGAGGAGTAGAAATTTGGCTCACGATTCCGATTAAAAAAAAATCAGACTTAAAAGACATTAAAGATACTTTTGTTGATGATAACTTTATATGGAAGAAAAAGCATCTTAAAACCATACAGCTAAATTATTGCAAGGCCCCATATTTTGAAGAAATCTTTTCGATGATAGAAAAGAACTATGCCAAGCCGGGCCAGCATATTACCGACTATAATATTCCATTGATAAAAGACTTCTGTGAATACATGAATATTAAAACAGAATTCGTTTGCTCGCACAACATTGCGCAGGCTCAAGGGCTAAATGGTTGGCACAAAATATTAAGCATTATTATGGATTTAAAAGCCGATGTTTATTTATCCGGCTCCGGTGCAGGATCCAAAAGATATGTAAATGCCGAAGACCTTATTAAAAATAATATTGCGCTTGAATGGCAAAACTACACACCTGTTAAATATAATCAAATTAATTGTAAAGGGGATTTTATTCCCAACCTGTCAATAATTGACCTATTGTTTAATTATGGAAAAGATGCTGCTAATTTTATTTAATATAATACTCGAAAAAAATTGCACGTTTTCAATTATTTAATGGAATCATATAATGTTTGTGCTTGATTTTTTTTGTTTGCGATTGATTTATAAAATTATTAAGTAAGTTTGTAAATGTTTTCTCAGTTCACTTTCTTCTATACCACCATTCATAACCCATGAAAAAACACAGAATCATTTTGTTGGCTGTTATCGGGTTAAGCCTATTGCTGCGCATACAGCACGAAATTACATATCAGGATATGTATGTGGATAAAATGGTTCAGATAGCGGCGGCCAAAAACCTGCTGATGGGCAACGGTTTTACTTTCAGCACTCTCAACTCCAACGACTTTTCTGTCCTCAGTTCCACTTTTGTAAATAAATACGCCCCGGGCTATTCATTATTACTTATTCCCCTGTATTATATCACCGGCGATTTTTCCTTTGCCGTCCTGATAATGGACATTCTTTTTGTAATATTGCTGTTTTTGGCGCTGATATTACTGCTGAAAACCCTGGATATTCCGCCACAAAGGCAAATCCTGTTTTTTGTTTTCGCCGGCATTTCGTTTACTCCTTTTTACCACCTTTCTTCCACCGACCTGATGGCCCTTACTTTTTTTCAGTGGGCGGTTTTTGTTGCAGTATGTTTTCTGAAAAAGAAAAACCATTACTTGCCATTGGCGCTGCTGACGGGAGTATTGTGCTTCATAACCGGTTTTATGAAGTTTAACTACTACCCATTGATGTTTGCCGTTCCTCTCGGTATTTTTATCATCGGTTTTTTTGATAAAACAAAAAAAGTATTATTATTTTCAATACTCTCCGGTTTCACGGCAGCCGTGTTGCTGGCCACTCAAAGCCTGCTGCTGAAACTGTTCTCGGGCAGCATGTTTTTTGTAGGCGATCCCAAAGGTTTTTATCCTGAAAACTTAGCAAAATTTGATGTTTTTCCTTTTAAATCATTATTTTTTTACGAGGGCGCCTTACAGGTTATTTTTAATATAATGCCCATCCTGGAGCCTTTTTATTTATTTTGTGCCGCATTATTCTCTCTTATTATCGTGTTTGAAATTCTGAGGTATATTCTTCGAAAAATTGATGCGGTAAAACTAACAAAAGATTATCTCACCCTGGGCATCACGGTTTTATTTGTCAATGTGTTTTTTTTGATTTACATGTCGCTTTCGCATAAAGGGCAGTCGTGGGAAATTCCGCCATGGACACCAGTGGAAGAAACCAGGTATTACGGACAGTCGATGTTGTTTATCGAAATTGTGTTACTTACCATGCTGTTATACAACCAGTATAAATCAAAAATCCTGAAAGCGTTGTATGTCGCGCTTCTTGCCGTAGTGTTGTTGTATGCCGGCTCATACTGGATAAATGAGAATTATACAGTATATGTGAAAAACAACCGGCAGAACACCTATGCCGGCATGTATGAAGAAGAACTGAAAATTAGCCAGATCGTGGACAGTCAT
>Ga0209604_1001686_pt1 | contig 17232 bp, 17 predicted proteins | sample AD_UKC097_MetaG_FD_184405 | JGI IMG/M metagenome (GOLD analysis project Ga0209604, IMG submission 184405) | Active sludge microbial communities of municipal wastewater-treating anaerobic digesters from USA - AD_UKC097_MetaG (SPAdes) (version 2) | ecosystem: Engineered > Bioreactor > Anaerobic >... | reverse complement strand
CCATGTAGATTATCAATGAATTTCCTGGTTGCTTCTATTCCCAGTTGGCCAGCCGATTCCGAGCTGAACTCGATGAGGCCGATGACCTCATATTTAGCCAATTCAATGACTGGCCCGGACAGACTAAAGTTGTAAATAGGAAAAAACTTTAATATATAATGAAAGGGAATTTGCTCGAGCCTGAAGCCTATGAGACGGTGGCCAGAAAATTATCAGGCCTGACCGGTCTTTCGGTTAGCTATATCAAAAATTCCAATCTCAGGATCAGGCATAACCGGTTTCTTAAAGAGCTGCTACGGGAAAACCGCCTGACTGTCGGTCGCCTGGACAGCCGTTTTACCGGGCGCGATGCCGATGCGGCTGGAGAAAGTTACGAATACGACCCGGCCAACGCGCTGCTGATGGGCTCTTTTTCAGCTGCTCTGAACAATTATCTGGGGACAGTGCTCGGCTATAAAAAGGAAGTCCCCTATGCGATCTATGGAAATGTTTATCCCTGGAATTACTCCTTCGATCCATCCGGAAGAATGATTCCTGGCATTACTGGTTCAGCCAGAAATGTTAGCTCCCGGGAGGGGGCGCTTTTTGTGTCTGAAACCCTGCGGCGGGCGATGGCTGAGAATACTGCTCTGAAGATTTTTTGCTGCAATGGATATTATGATGGGGCCACCCCGTTTTTTGGAACTGAATATACCTTTTCACAGTTGATGCTCGACGGCTCGTTTAAGGATAGAGTCAGGATGGGTTACTATGAAGCCGGTCACATGGTCTATATCCATAAACCATCCATGAAGAAACTTAAGAGCGACCTGACTTCTTTTATCGCCTGGTCATCAGGTAAATAGTTGTTTAACAGGGGATTCCTCCAGAAGAGATAGTAAATCAAATTGAAATATATCTCGAAGCGGCAAACGATGATTAAAATAATTAAGGCCTGAGATTAGGAACCAGCTGTCCACCACTGGGAATTAAAGACTATAAAAAAAGGGAAGGATAACTGGTATCCTTCCCTCGTAAGCTCTAATAAATAAAAATATTAGAAGCAATAGCCCAGCATAAACAGCCAGGCTCTGTTCTTGACGGATCCGCCTTCGTCCATCCCGTCGGCAACATTGGTCAGGCCGAGGTCGTAACGAACATCCAGAACAATTTTCCCGCTTCCAACCTTCATGCCCAGCCCAACACCAAAAGCTAAGCCAAAATCAGTGTCCTTAACCGAATCTTTAAAATCTTCTGAATAACTCTCACCGTCATATGAAGATTTGATCTTGGCTCTTGTGTTCAGCCCGACATAGGGCCCGGCGAAGACTGAAGGAACAAAAGAAGAACCCTCTTTGGCAAAAGAGATGTTCAATAAGAGAGGAATCTCGAGATAATCGACATTTAACTTTCCAGTTATTTCACCTTCTCCTTCAGTGATTGTAATTTTTGTTCCCTTTTGAACATAAAGAATTTCGGGCTGCAAACTGAATACCCTGGACAGCCTCAGGTTCATAGAAAAACCACCAACGGCGCCGGTTTTGTTTTCCAAGGGATTATCAGTTGGTTCTGGGTCAAAAGCCAGATTGGCTAAAGAAAAACCTCCTTTGACTCCAAACTTAATGCCTGAAAATCCAGGAGAAGCCAGCAAACTAACCATCAACAGAGTCATGACCACAAAAGAAAGACTTTTACTTACCTTTTTCATTTAACAACTCCTTATACTGTGAGTACTTAAAGTTAGATTATAAAAATTTAATCTAACTAAATGTTTGCCTATTATATAGATAAGTCCTTAGAAAAGCAATAGCCCCCATAAAAATGAACCAAGCCGGCGCCCGAAAAAGAATGTTTTAACCCAGTTAATTGATTTTCCGTTGACTGGATTTTTATTGACCAAGCTGGTGTTAACTGGTAATATCCGAAACCAGACCTATCCAGATAAGCAGGACCTATGAAAGAAAGAAAAGACTATAAACCGGGGAATAATAAATTTGATCCCTCCGACAATTCAGGCAAATATACTGCCGGTCAATTATTCACTACCCTGTGTGTCATAACGATACTGACTGTGGGACTGGTCTGTTGTAAGTCAGATAATCACCTATCTTTATCCTCTGCAGACCAAGACCTGGTTAACACTGTCGCCTATGACTTAAATATCCTCGTCGATTATGAAAACGAAAACATTGAGGCCACTTGCGGGTTAACCGTTGAAAACCGATTTCAACACCCCGTCAACCGCCTTCCGCTGGTGCTCTACCGGCTGATGAGGGTTACATCGGTTGAAGATGAACAGGGCCGCCAACTTGACTTCAGCCAGCAGGTCGTTTCCTATGAGGACTGGGAGACATTCCAGGCCAATTTTATTGAAGTTAACCTCAAAAGCCCCATCCAGCCCGGTGCCAGGGCAATTATAAAAATTGCCTATAGCGGTTATCTCGGTGGTTACACCGAAACTGGCCTGAGCTATATCCGAGATAGCATAAACCGGGATTTCACCATCATCAGGCCAGATTGCCTGGCTTACCCTCAGGTCGGGGTTCCCTCCTGGAGCGCTAACCGGGTGGCCGGTCTGCAGGCTTTCGATTATATCATCCGGGTAACAGTTCCTTATTCGTTGACTGTAGCCAATGGGGGCCGCCTGATTGAAAGATTGGCCAGCGAGCAGCAGGTCACCTATGTCTACAAAAATATTCTTCCTGCCTGGAGAATAGATATTGCCATCGCCGACTATAACCTTCTGGAGGAGCCCGGCCCCGGCCTGCGCGTCTTTTATTTCAAGGGAGACGAAGCGGGTGCCAGAAGAGTGCTCGAGGCGATGCACAATTGCCTGGAGCTTTACGCTAAGTGGTTTGGCCCACGGGCGGTCAAAACCGAGTTTTCGGTCATCGCTCTTCCTGAAGGTTATGGTTCTCAGTCCGACGTTACTTCTATACTTCAGACCCGAGATGCCTTTCTCAATCCAGAGAAGCTTGTCCAGCTTTACCACGAGCTTTCACATCTCTGGAATGTAAGATCGCTTGATCCTCTTCCACCCCGTTTCGAGAGCGAGGGACTGGCTATGTTTCTTCAATACGTCGCCCGCGAAGAACTGGAAGGACGGCCAGGAGATCTGGAGGCTGCCGCCAGACGGACATTTGAATCCTTAAAGAAGCGCTGCCAGGAAAATCCCCGCCTCCTCGAGGTGCCAATGATTGATTACGGGCGGGAGCAGCTTACTGATTATTCTTATACCTACGGGATGCTATTTTTCTATGTGCTATCGAAGGTGGCCGGCCAGGAGGCCGTGCTCCAGGCAGTTCGGTCAATTTACCAGAGTTTTTACCAGACAGGAGCGACAGCCAGGCAATTCCTTGAGAATCTTCAAAACCGGCTTGGCCTGAATCTTGAAGCCTTCTATCAATCCTGGGTCTTCAGCACTGAGGCGATCCGTGATATCTGCAACTTCCCCTCTCTTGACGATCTCGTCAGGAAATATGCGCCGGCCGCCAGGCCTTAAACCAGTCTCAAATTAAATTATGAACTCAAGCCTTCAAACTTCAGGGAAAGTCTTTTGGAAAAGGGCTGGCCGGTTTGATGGCTAAAACGGCTGAGGAAAAAATGGCTCCCCTTTATGGACAATTTTCGCACACTGCATTTAAGGTTTGAAAATACAATAATGACAAGGAATTAAAGGATACCCTCCTTTTCTGCTTGGTAGCCTTCGGCTACCCGTAGTGGCAAGCCTCACAGGATTCTTGCGACTTGCTGTTTTAAATGTGTCACCATCGATAACCTTGGTAACCTTCTCCCTTCTTGCCATTGTTTTTCACTCCTTTCTTAACAAACTCCCTCCGCTATCGAAGTATATACACTTCTCCCACTCCCGAAATATGACTCATAGACATGCTGATAAACCAAACCGCATTTCTGACGATAGATTTCAGCCGTAAATATAGGTGGGAGATTTTCGAGTATTTCCTCAATACACAGCCTAACAGACGCACGCGCCTGTTGCTTCTTTCGCCAGTCAAGCACCAATTTTTCTGATTTCAGTTTTTCCAAAAGATCATGTGCCACTTTCTTGACTGACATAATGTCTTTCTGTGTCATCTTAAGCGGTGGATTCACTAATAAATCATAGATAGCCAACTCTTCTTCGTTCAAATTCTCAGACAGGGCTCGTTTTTCTTCTTCATCAAGACCTTTGACGAATTCCAGTAATCGTCTGTAGTATTCCTCGACGTTCATTGAACCGGCATTGTATTCATCAATCAATTGTTGAAACTTCTCCATGTAATCAATTCGAGACTTATTGAGCATATATAGAGCACGCAACCTAATTTCAATGGCTTTCCTGAGCTGTTCAGCTAACATTCGTTTGCGACCTTTATTGAACTGTTCTCGTAACTTATCAAGATTGATTTTACTCAAATCAAGTATTCTACCTGCCTTATATTCATGTTCGCCAGGTTTCTCAGCAACATGCCGTGCTTCAACTTTTACCGATTTATCCAGTAATTTAGACACCTCTGTAAGCACATCGGAAATATCGACCGTTGGCGAAATCGAATTCAACTTCTCAGCAAGGATTTGTAACAATCTAATTACTGGCTGGAATTCGCTGGCAGCAGTATCTGGTAAAATGGCTTTGTAGGTTTTCTGGATAATCGCATTCTTTTCTCTAAACTGTGCTTGTCGCTCATCATTTTCAAGAATACACTCAACAGCATCATCAGTAAGCCTGAGACATTCTAATCCTTCTGCAGAGATGATTTCAGTAAGAGAAATCCCCCAATCATCACACAGCTCATTTATTTCATTGATATCATTTCGTAGTGCTTCAATTAATTCTTGCTTTTCAATAATGGGTGTATCAACACCGCCACCTTCTATCGGCGCTGCGTAAATTGCCAATGCCTTATTCAAATTGTGAAGCACTCCGATATAGTCAACAATGAGCCCTGCAACTTTATGTTCTCCAAATACACGGTTTACCCTGGCAATGGTCTGCATAAGAGTGTGGTTCTTCATTGGCTTATCAAGATAAATCGTTGAGCATGAGGGCACATCAAACCCTGTCATCCACATAGCACATACAAAGACAATCCGTAATGGATCATCCGGGTCCTTGAATTTCTCATCGAGATCCTCGTTATTCATTCTTCTACGGTGAGGAACAATATCAGCACCTTTCGCCCTTAAATCTTCCACTTCATTTTGTGATGGTGAGACCACAACAGCCATATCTGTCCGCTTCATGTAAATCAGTTTATTGCCTATTTCTTCTTTAACGACACCTGTGGCCAGCCTGTATTCCTCTTGCAGTTTATCAGCGTATCTATCCCAATATTTTTTGACCTTGTCGTACATCTTTACCGCTGTAGCCTTATCAATTGACACCACCATTGCCTTGCCCATGAACCCTCGGTTCATAAAATGAAGCACGATATCCTGAGCAATATCCTCAAGTCTGCCTTCTCTGGTGATAAGCTGGTATTCTTTAGAAAATTCCCGTTCAAATTTGCGCTGTTCGGCTTCATCAAGTTCTGCATCCTCTAAAATTCGCTGAATATCCTCATTCAGGCTCAAATTCACAAGTTGAACTTTTGGTTTTCTATTCTCATAGAAGAGGGGAACTGTTGCTTTATCATCAACCGACTGCCTGAAGTTATATACACTGACATAATCACCGAATACTTCCTTCGTTTTCTCCTCGCCAGCTATTAAAGGTGTGCCTGTAAACCCGATAAAACTGGCATTGGGCAGTGCATTTCGCATATTCATGGCAAAAATATCATACTGTGTTCGATGAGCTTCATCCGTCATAACAATAATATTTGACCTCTCTGAAACCACTGGGTGTGTAGTGCCTTTTTGAGTCCTGAACTTCTGGATAGTTGTAAATATATAACGATGGTCTTCCCGAAGTAATTGTCTTAACTCTTCGCTTGTCTCGGCACGTTCTTGTCTTCCTTTTATGACTCCGGCCCGAACAAACCTTTTATATGTCTGGTCATCCAATTCATTTCTGTCTGTTACAATAACAAAGGTCCAATTACCTGGAATCTTCCGCAGGATTTTTTGAGAAAAGAAAAACATTGATTCTGTTTTTCCTGCACCTTGTGTATGCCAAAAGACACCGAGACGACCCTGGTTCTCATTTATTTTATGAAACGCTTTGATGGTTTTTTCGACTCCCAGATACTGATGATTTTTTGCAACAATCTTGATGGGACCGTTTTTCTCATCCCTAAAAAGGGTGTAATTCTCCAAAATATCTAAAACCCTCTCTCTATCGCATACTGCCCTGATGACTGTTTCCAGTGAGACAATACCTTTTTCACCCTCATCGTTAATTTTTTTCCATTCATTGAAATGTTCCCATTCGCTTGATATTGTGCCGACCAGACTTCTACTTCCATTGGAAAGAATAATCAACCCATTGAACCAGAAGACCTGCGGGATGGTTGATTTGTAATCTCGTAAATTCTCATCATAGGCTTTTTTGAGATTACGATGGCTGGCTTTTAACTCGATAAAAATAAGTGGAATGCCATTAATAAACCCTATAAGGTCAGCCCTGCAGGTATACATATCACCTGCAATCCAGAATTGAGAAGCGAGGAAGAAATCGTTATTATCCATATTATCCCAGTCTATGAATTTAACCCGCTCTCTTATTTGCTCTTTCTTGTCATTCATAAAAGATACCAGAGCGCCGTTTTTTAGGAGGTCGTAAACTTCCCTGTTTGCAGAAGCCATGCCCATAACACTTCGGTCTTGCATTAAGACTTTTATAGCCTCATCAATAGCAACTTCAGGCAGGTCAGAATTAATCTTTTGCAATATAGGCTTCAACCTTGAAATTAGAACCACATCTCCTTTTGTCTCCCGGCCAAGAAAACTTAAGCCGTTTTCATCAAATTCATGGAAGCAGTTCTGGACAGACCAGCCAAGCCGACTGAACAGTTCCATAGCCGGTCTTTCCACAAGTGCTTCTTCTGAGTATTTATCACTTTTAGGTGTCATTCTCTTACTCCCTTATAACGATATCTAAATCTGATATATCAAGTTCACCTGAGATAAGTTTAGGAAGTAAAAGGTCTCGGGTCTCACGGAGGATTTCATTTTTTTTAACCAAATTATTTATTGTTAATTCCAATGGACTAACAATATTTTCGTATTCCTTGCCTATTTCTTCGTTAGGTGCAAAAATGAACATTTCTTTTAGATGAGTTGGCCCGTAATTCATTTGTGCAACGCCTGAAGCTAAGGATAATATCTGATTCTGAAAATAATCAGATTTTAGAAAATGTTTTAATTGCCATCTTCCAACATTATTAGTTTTTGGACGCATCCGAATAATGCTTGTATTTAACATCAAAGGAAGATGAAAATCCTGAATTGTTACTATACGTCCCAATGTCCCTGAACTAGACACAACATGGTCCCCCTCTTCTAATAAAAAATGTTTATATTTTGTATTCACTTCTTCTTCGTCAACGTATTGCACTTTACTAAAATCAATATCATTATCAGATAATGTTCTGATGTTTAAGAATGGAATACCTTTTTCTTTATACTGATAACTTCGTATTCCTGGTCCTTCTTTGAAGTCTACAAAATCCTTAAATGATCTTTTCCATCCTTCAGGTATTTTTCCTAATTCTGAATCTATAAATTTTACCTTCTCGTATCCCGGAAAGCGGAAACTGACAAACCATTCCTGGTAAATAAGCTGTGCCATTTCTTCAAGGATCTGAATCCGGTGAAGATTGTTTTCAATGAGGTCGTCGTATGCGGAAAGAATGGATGCGATTTTACGCTGGATATTTATATTGGGTAGCGAAATTTCAACAGTAGATAAAAATGTTCTGTTTAATCCAGGTTGAGCTGCGCCAGTAATACAGTTTTTTATCATTGCCTGATAAAAAGGAGAGCAAATAATATAATAGAGAAACCGATTAACGCATAGTTCCTTCTTTGAAATAATTTTGTATAAGTGTTCATTAACACAACATTTGTATTGAGATCTACTCGGTTTGAAGTATGCACATTTTCCTATAGTTGCACCATCTTTAACAAATAGAGTTGCCTCTTGATTGAGATTCCCTCTGGCTAATGAGTCAAAAAAAACTTTACTAATAAACCAATCATTTTTTTCGTAATTAACTTGATGGTCTTCTGTAATATGCTCACCACCCAAACTAAAGTATCCAGTATTGTCGGTCTCTTTTCGTGAAGGTCTATACCCAGTTTCTACTTCACAAATTTCAAAAAGTTTAGTTTTTTTCCAATTTTTCATTTTATAATTTTTTCTCTATGTTTTACTTCCCTGCTTTTTTTGCTGCCGATTCAATCCAACGACCAATGTTATTATATCCGTCATCATTAACCCAATCATAAGTAGGGTAAAGCGATGAAAAATATATTTTCTGTCCATTTCTTGTGATATACCAAGTATCAAAAGGGTTCTTACCTTTATAGTCAGTCCTTCCATCTTTATCTTTTAAATTATGGATATAAATTCCGAGTAAACCGTTCCCTATGTTATAACTTTTTCCAATTTCATAACCAACATACTTCCTTGTATGAGTTTCATAACCAATCAGTACAACAGTGACAGATGTTCCTTCTAATTGATTATCAATCCATCTTTTAATTGCGTCTTCACCTTTCTTTTTAACCTCTTCCCAAGATGCGGCATCCCAAAAGCCAGCGGTCTCTCTATCTGGTTTTGTTACCCAACTATTTCTAATTTGGCTTGCTCTCCAGATATCTCTCTCATAATGAAAACTAAAAAACACCCTTCTCGCCATCTCAATATCCTCCTTTTTGCAATAAAAATAGAACAATTGCATAAATTGCTATTAGAACCGCTATTGAACCATAGAACCATCCTAAGGTTATTGAAAACATAATCCTGAATTTTGACTGGACCTCATCTTTAAATCGGTAAGCATTCATATCAAATAAATGCTCCTCAGTCTTTAATCTATTATTGATAATCCAGTCATACAATTTTCTATACATCCTCTCTTGCCATAAGAAATATGCATCTAAGAACCAGAATACTAACAATGGAATAAAGGCAATTAAAACCTGATATTTTGTGCCTTTCAATAGAAGAGTGACGACGACCAGAGTTATAGCCCATCCTTTTATCATAAAGGAATTGTGAGCCATTCTTTTTATAATATCCTGAACTATGTCAATCTCCTTCAACATGTATTCCTTCAGGTTTGCTTTGTCCTCCATGTTTATTTCACCTCCAATATCTTTGTAATGTTTTCTGATATTTGCTCTTCTAACTCTTTTGCTTCTACATTCAGCACTTGCAATCTCTCGTTTAATTCCTCAAGCCTCTCCTTAAAATCAAACTCATCTTGTTCTTCTCTCATAACACCAACATATCTTCCCGGATTTAAACTCCATCCCTGCTCTTCAATATCTTTGAGCGTTGCTACTTTGCAAAGTCCCGCTACATCTTGGTATTTCCCTTCAGGGAAACTTTCCTTCATGAGTTTTTCACTACCATGTATTATCTCAATATCCTCTCCACGATATAAGCGCACAATATTAGCAATAAACTCTATCTGTTCTGGTAAATACTCTCGATGCGCTCGGTCAATCTGCTGATAGATTTTCCTTGCATCAATAAAAAGCACTTTATCCTTACGGTCTGTGTTATGCTTGCCTTTATCTAAAAACCATAGTGTGCAAGGCAGGGTTACCGTATAAAAGAAATTAGAACCAACTGCAATCATTACATCAACGGCTTGGTCTTGGATTAACTTTTTACGCAATTCCAACTCAGTAGCTCGGGCATCGCTTGCTGAATTAGCCATAACAAATCCAGCCCGTCCTTTTTCATTTAAAGCACTGTAAAAAAGTTGTATCCAGAGGTAATTGGCATTATCCGCAGAAGGTATACCAAAAGGAAAACGCCTGCGGTCATTTTTAATCCTTTCTTTGTCAACGCGATTCACATTAAAAGGAGGATTAGCCATTACATAATCAAACTTTCCAACCATGTCGTGAAGGTCTTCATAGTAAGAGTTAGCCTGTAAGACATCTCCCGAGAGTCCATGCACAGCAAGGTTCATTTTGCACAAGTTAACTGTTTCCCGAGTTTTTTCTTGACCATAAATGCTGATTTCATCCACTGCACGTTTTTTATGCCTTTCAATAAATTCAGCACTCTGGACAAACATACCGCCTGAACCACATGCTGGGTCAAAAATTTTCCCGTGGAATGGTTGGATAACTGAGACAATCAGTTTGACAATAGATGTTGGTGTAAAAAATTCACCACCTTGCTGGCCTTCTGCCATGGCAAACTTGCCAAGAAAATATTCATAGATTTTTCCAAATGTATCACCATCAATATCAGTGGGGATTGATGACATGAGTCTAAGTAGCTCAGCAAGGAGATTGTTCTTAAATCGGTTGTAGGTTTTTGGGAGTACACCTCGAAGGTCTTCATTCTCTTTTTCAATAGAGGTCATAGCCTCATTGATAGCTCTTCCAATATTTGCGCCTTCAGGAAGGTTTAATAGATGGGAGAATCTCGCTTCTTTCGGTAGATACATAACACCTGCAGCTTGATAATCTGTTTTGCCGATTTTTCTGCGGTCACTCGTCTTTTTTGAAAGAATCTTTTCTTGTTCGGTGAAACGGTAATCTGCATATCGTAAGAAAATAAGGCCTAGAACAGGGGTAGAATATTCCGAAGATTTTAAATCTGAATTTGCCCTTAGTTCATCTGCTACATCCCACAAGCGTTTTTCCATTTCTGCAATATGATTTCTTACCATGTTGGCTCCTTACTTACTTTCTCTTGATATTCTCAATATTCTTCAAGCCTGCTTCTTCAGCCATTTCCATAAGTCGCTGGAATAAAAATGGGTGAGGGGTTCGAGAGCCCTTTTCCCAGTTATTTATCGTTGAGAATGTCACTCCAACTTTCTGGGCCAACTGTTCCTGTGTAAGGTCAAGCTTATCCCTGAGTTCTTTAATCAATTTTGATACATCTTTATTTTTCATGGCATTGCCTCGTAACAGCATCTTTCATATAACATTGTATGTAATATTATATATAATTTTAATACAAAGTCAGGTTTTTTATTTATGCTCAATAGGGGGCAAAGACGATGGCAGAATTTATGGTAAGTGAAGTAATTGATGGAGATACTTTTAAGGTAAAAAATGGGTGGAAGTGGGAAAACAAAACAGGAGATACTGTCCGTCCAACTGGTTATAATACTCCAGAAGAAAACGAAAGAGGATATGAAGAAGCAAAGCAGAAACTCAAAAGACTAATTTTGAACGAGAAGGTAGAGATTAAAAATCCTCAAACCATAGATGATTGGGGTAGAGTTGTAGCAGATGTCTATTACAAAGGCAGAAATCTTGCGGATTACTTTTCAGAATATAAGACCTGATTCAGAAAATTTCTTTAAGGGGGAGCAGACACACAAAGGGCGTTGCGGAAGACCCTAAGGGGCTGAAGCCGACCGACTGTGCCTGCTGGTGGGTAGGGGAGCAAGTGCAAGCCTGCATTTGTAGGCGAGCCTTGCGATGTGGGGTTTTCGGCTTGCTCTTGCGAAAGTAAGAGTGTGGACGAGCCTGAGCGACTTCCTTAATTTTTTCTTTATTATCGGCCACCGAATAAATTGGATTATTCCTTACCATAAAAAGAAAAAGGAGCGAAGGCGAGGACACAGGTAGCCGAAGGCTACCAAGCAGAAAAGGAGGGTATCCTTTAGTTCCTTGTCATTATTGTATTTTCAAACCTTAAATGCAGTGTGCGAAAATTGTCCATAAAGGGGAGCCATTTTGAACGATTTTTCAAACACATAAAAGAGGCGGATGAACGCTCGTCCGCCTCGTCCTTTCCCACTCGGCGAACTCGCTCCCCATCCAAGCGCCGTCCCGCAGGAACTTCGCCACCTTCGTCGGCTCGTCCTGCGTGACAGGCTCGGTGAGTGCTTAAATTCGGCAGGTATCCTTTTGGCAGGCAGAAAATATCAATCCCAATCTCCTCTTTCCCATAGGAAATTGACTTGATTAAATATTGAAACAGATGAGGTCTGTCAGCAGGTTCTATCTGGTCAATCTTTTCTGTAAAATTTTTTAGAGTATCCAGAACAATTTTTGCCTCAAATTTTTCCTGTCCTTCTTTTTGAATGGCAAGTCTTACCCCTTCTAAAGCAAATTCTAAAACCTTCTTCTTGTTTTCCAGATTCTCCAATTCCTTTTTGATGGAAGGGAACTTTTTTTACCCTTCCCCTTCCGAAAGAAAATTGATGAGATTGCGGATAAAGTACTTGATTTTTCGCTTAATATTGAGTATTATATATTAGCAATGATTGGTAAAGATAAGCAAGTAGATTTGAACGTAGATAAATGGTTAACTCTTGAACAGATAGCTGAATATCTACAAATGAGCACATCCTCCATTTATAAAATGGCTCAGGCTGGTAAGATTCCAGCCTATAAGGTAGGTAGGCAGTGGCGGTTTAAGAAAGAAGCAATAGACCAATGGGTTGAAAAAGGAAGATTACCAAAAGTAAAGGATAAAAAATGAAACTGAATTCATCACAGATAAAGCTTCGAAAACGAATCATTCAAGTCTTAGAGGAACAAGGATTTAAAATAAATCCTCATGTGGGACCAAGAGGATGTAGCAAAACAACATATCGCAGAATTCAACAAAAGGCAAGACTTGAGCAACTATCCTTACACAAGGATTTTCTGATGAATTCCTTTAGAAAAGTAAAAAATTATTGTAGAGATGGTTCTGAAATTATCCCTGAGAGGATTTCTTTAGAATTAAGAGAGGTTCAATCACGCTCTTTTGAAGAAATTTTATTTAGATGGTGGAATTTAATTTGGTGGAGTATTCCATATCAACGCTCATACGGTCGCCAGATGAGATTTTTATTGTGGGATACTACACATGATGCACCATTTGGTTTGATCTGTTTACAAAGTCCTGTGCTTAAAATGTCTGTTCGTGACAATTACCTAGGTATACCTAATAATGAGTTAGATATATGGGTAAATAAATCAATGAATGCCCAGCGAGTGGGGGCCTTACCGCCTTATAATGAATTATTAGGTGGGAAAATGGTTGCTCTTACTCTGTCCTGCAATGAAATAAGAGAAGCCTATAAGAGAAAATACAAGAACTACATATCAATCATTAAAGGAAGAAAATTAAAACCTGAACTTTTATTTATTACTACCACAAGTGCTTTTGGAAAAAGCAGTTTATATAACCGTTTAAGCTATAATGGTGAGATGATTGCAGAAAGTTTGGGTTATACACAAGGATCGGGAACATTTCATATTCCAGAAGAATTATACGTGGAGCTTTTAGATTTTTTAAAGAGTAAGAAAATTGACATTACAAGAGGTTACGGTCATGGGCCTTCGAGAAAGTTGAAACTTATAAGCCTGGGTTTGAATTATTTGGGATTACCAAAATCTGAATATCATGGAATCAAACGTGAGTTTTACCTATTTTCTCTTGTCAAAGAATTAAGGGGTGTTATTCAGCAAAGACAGGAACCTATTTGGGTCGACCGCCCTTTTAATAAGTTAGCGGATTATTGGAAAGAGCGATGGGCTATACCAAGAGCAGAGAGAATGCCTGAATGGAAAATTTTTAATAGCGATAATTTTCTTAAAAAGACAGAAACAATGTTGAAGGAGCTATAAATGGAAAAAGTTGAACAAACACCATTTGCTGAATTGCCAGAAGCTTTGGTAGAAGAAATGCTTTCCAAAAGTGAGTTGGTCGGCGATAGGCTTTATGATTCTTTTAAGGAAATCCAAAATAATAAAGCTAAAATGCGGGAACAGTTGCAAGAACAAAATATCCTGAAACAAGATACAGAAGTTGGGTATCCAGGGATACCAACGACTTGTGGTGTAGATGGTTCATATGCGGTTGAGAAACTTTTAGCAACTGATTTTGCTGCTTGTGCAGCCGTTGCAATTGAAGGATTAACTCCGCCTTCTGAAAAAAGACACTGGGAAAAACCACATCACAGAGTATTTATTCATCCAGAAAAGCATGATCCAGATACAGGCACAGTTATCAGAGGATTAATGATGGAAATGGAACTTGAACTTGCAGCAAAGGCCCCTCATGATATAGTTTTCTTAGACGGTTCTCTTACAACACCTTTAATATATATGAACCAAGCAATAAATAAAATGACAGAATCTTACAATACAGTCATAGGTACAAATCTTTCAGAAAATTTTAAGGATTTTCTTGAATCATACAAAACTGTCCTAGAGTCCTTCAGATCCGATAAATTATGGGTAAGCATGCCAAAATACACTACAAGAAGGGAGTTAGGCAAAAGGCTAAGTTGGTCATCTCATTATGATGACAGAGCAATTTTGACAACTATTTTATCTCCGGGCGAATTTACCTCGCCGATCCCATTAGAAGAACCTCAACAGCCCTGGCACTTAAGACTTCCTTTTAAAGATAAAGAACTTGAAAGATTAAAAGATGAGGTTATATCGGCCATAAATAGGCTTTATGTTATTTATTATAGACCTCATAATTGGACACCAGTTTTTAGGATTGAGATGGCATCTTCTATTGCGACAAATAATTCTCGGATAGCAGTATTACTTCAAGGTCTTAAATATCAATCCGGTACACCCGGTATTCTTGAACCGTATCCTCTTTACATGGCAGATCGTATGGTAAAGCATCTTGGAAGTGCTATTCCTGCTTTTAGGCAGACAGCGACCAGACGGATGACAGAATTACATCAAGGGGATATAGGAGAGATCTTTTTCAGTATGCATGGTTATAGAACCGAAAGTGGGAGGTAAGTATGAGTGACGAAAGAACAAATATTGAGCAATTAATCAGCACCTCTGAACGGATTGGGACAATAGGTTCCCCTTCTTCTACCAGTGAACTTTCTTTAGACATTCTTGGAACTGCTGTTAACAAAAAATTGTTAGGAGAGCTTGCACTCTTTAGATTTTCTCAGGATGGTAAACCCCATTATGCTTTAGGTCAAATAACAGAAGTTCAGCTTAGGAATATATGGCTTGAAGACCCAACAATGAGGTCTCTTGCAAGACAAAGAGGACAGGTTAATCCTGTAAGTGGACAGCAAGATACCCACCTTGGAGATATGACAGTAAGTGCGGTATTTAGTGACGATGGCCATAGATTTGAACCGAGTATTTTGGGTACTGTTCCAGCTACTGGAACCTCTATCCATTTAGCAACTGACCAAATATTAGATATGTTGTTAGAAAGGTATAGGGATGAAATATTTTACTTGGGTCATGTCTATGGTTCGACACCAAAACTACCTCTCTGGTTTAAACATTTCGGAACAGGGCCACATGGAGCTGGTGAGGCATACCACATTGGAATCTTTGGTAAAACTGGTTCTGGCAAATCAGTCTTGGCAAAGATGTCCCTCTTAGCCTATGCGAGATATTCTGATATGGCTATATTTGTGATAGACCCTCAGGGTGAGTTTTCAAAGGATGTAAGAGGAGAACTGAGACCAGAAGGTTTCCCTTTGAATTTATCCAGTGTTCTTTCACAGTTAAAGAAAGAGGTGATAATTAGAAGTGTTAGGGAGTTGGTTTTGGATAGGTGGGATCTTTTTACTGAAATCCTTTATGAATCCCCTTTCTTTGAACGCCTCTCGATTCCCAAAGGGGAGAATAGAAGAATAGCCTCAGAAATTTTGGCAGAAAAATTGCAAGGGGCACAGATTACATTACAAAATTTATATCAACGTGAGTCTTTTAATAGTGCATGGCAAATTCTTGGTGATGGAAACGTTCAGATGCAATTCTATAGATCCCAGCAATCCCGTGATAGATTCAACACAGTATACCATGAAGCTAATCAAGATGAATTCTTCAATAACTATTGGGGACGAATAACTGAATTATTCAGAAGAAATCGAAGTGGTGCTATTAGTGTTGATAGTCTTATACAACAAACATTTGATCTTAGCCGAACTCGGAGACCTGTGGTGGTTATAGATTTATCTAGAGAAATGGCAGAAGGTCTTTTTTGGAATGATACTGTCCAAGCATTGGTTATAAAAAGATTATTAGATGGACTAACCTATTCGGCTGAAGGTGCTTATCGTGAAAACAGATTTTTAAATACTCTTGTGATATTAGATGAAGCCCATAGATTAGCTCCAAGGGAAAAAATTGAAAATGAAAAACAGGAAAGTGTGAGACTTTCACTTCTTGACGCAGTGAGAACTACAAGAAAGTATGGGCTTGGATGGATGTTTATTAGTCAAACTTTATCAAGTTTACATAGGGAAATTATTGGACAATTGAGAATTTTCTTCTTCGGATTTGGATTAGCTTTGGGAACGGAGTTCCAGGCTTTAAGAGAAATAATCGGAAGCGACCCCAATGCCTTGAAACTATACCAATCATTTCGTGACCCACACAGTGCTTTTGATATCGCATCCAGACAATATGCTTTTATGACTATTGGTCCCGTTTCACCTCTTTCATTTGCTGGTACCCCTCTTTTCCTCACCGTTTATAATACTCCCGAAGAATTTTTGAGAGCAAATCGACTATTAAGAGGTGGCAATTAAAAATGAAGTGTGCAATCTATACACGGGTATCCACTGACAACTAAGCAGAAAAAGAATACAATTCCTGTGATGCTCAGGAAGAAAAAATAAAGGCCTATATCAGAAGTCAGGAAAATCTGAAACTCTATAGAGTTTACAGTGCCCCCGGCTTTTCTGGTGCCTCTTTAGAAAGACCAGCATTAAGAGAAATGCTTGATGAAATTATTGCTGGGGAAATTGATTGTGTTCTCACCTATAAAATAGACCGTTTTACAAGATCACCGAAAGACTTTTACACCCTTATTGAATTATTTGATAAGCACGGAGTTGCTTTTATATCCGTCACGTCAAAAGGATACCTGCCGAATTTAGGCACTCACCAAGCCTGTCACGCAGGACGAGCCGACGAAGGTGGCGAAGTTCCTGCGGGACGGCGGTTGGATGGGGAGCGAGTTCGCCGAGTGGGAAAGGACGAGGCGGACGAGCGTTCATCCGCCTCTTTTATGTGTTTGAAAAATCGTTCAAAATGGCTCCTCGGGAGGGACTCGAACCCCCAACCTAGTGGTTAACAGCCACCCGCTCTGCCGATTGAGCTACCGAGGAGCAGGTGAGATTATTTATAACAAAAATCTACCAATTTGGCAATATCTTCGTGCCA
>Ga0209604_1001680_pt1 | contig 17283 bp, 16 predicted proteins | sample AD_UKC097_MetaG_FD_184405 | JGI IMG/M metagenome (GOLD analysis project Ga0209604, IMG submission 184405) | Active sludge microbial communities of municipal wastewater-treating anaerobic digesters from USA - AD_UKC097_MetaG (SPAdes) (version 2) | ecosystem: Engineered > Bioreactor > Anaerobic >... | reverse complement strand
AACCTGCGCCACTCTGTTGCCAGAGCGGCGTTTTTCCCCCACCAGTGATTAGAAGCGGTGACGAATACCAGCGGTGATACCGGTACGGCTGCGAGCGCCGCTGGCGGTGTCGAGCACGACCGCAGTGCCGCCGCTGATGCTGGTGTGGTCTACGCCAAAGTAGGCGTCGGTGCGCTTGCTGAAAGCGTAGTCCGCCACGGCGACGTAGAAGTTCACATTCCCGTTGGATGCACCCGAGGCCGAGCCCGATTGCTTACCCCGGAAGTAATGCGCACCCAGGTTCAGTTGAGGCGTCAGCTGGTAGCCCACGCCCACCTTGAACAGTTGGCGCTTGTCGGCATCACCCGGCTGGAAGCCGCCATTGGACTGACCCGCCCAGAACGCACCCAAAACCGCACTGTCTACGCCTTTACGCAAAGCCTGGGCGGCGCTGGTCACAGCAGCGAATTTGGCTTTATTCAGGCCGTAGCCGGTGCTGACGTACCAGGGGCCGGTGCGGTACGAGCCGCCCAGGGTCCAGGCATCGACATCCGTGCCGCCTGGCAGCGTCGTGCGCAGGTAGCCGCCACCCAGTGCGAAACCGTTGGCGGCGTAGCGCAGATAGCCGCCAGCCGATTCCCACGCGCCTGCGGTTGCTGCTGCGGCGCCGATCTTGTCAACGGTGCTACCTTCATCAAACGAGTATTGCAGCGAACCCACGAAACTGCGGTCCGGCGTTGCAAAGGTGTACTTCAGCATGTTGCTGGTACGCGCTCCCATGGCCATGCCCAGCTCAGGCTTATAGGCCTCCATATACGGGGAATAGGGGAACGAAGCGTAGGTACTGGTCACGACGTCGAACAGGACGTTCCATTGACGGCCTGCGGTCAGGCGGCCATAGGAGCCCTGCAGCCCCACATTGGCGAGCTGGAAAAACGGCGCATTGGCGGCCGACGAGCCCGAATCGGCGTCGAAACGGTTTTCCAGCGTCACCAGTGCCTTGGAACCACCGCCCAGATCTTCCTCTACGTTGATACCCCAGCGGCTTTGCGACATGCCGCCACCCATCATCTTCGACAGACCATCTTTACCGGCGCCTTCGTTATTGGTATAGCGATAGGCCATATCAACAATGCCCCATAACTGCACGCTGCTCTTTGGTGCGCTGGCGGTCTGCGCACAGGCAAAGCTCGAAGCCAACGCAACGGCTCCAAAGGCGAACAGCTTCTTCATATCGGTCTTCTTCATGGCTTGCATCTCTTTCTGTGGTTGGTTTGGCACGGACCCATTGTAGTGAAGGCGAGCCCGCGTGTAAGCGCTTGTTGCGCATTGCATACACAGGTTTTCCCTAATAGCACGATCGTTCACTTATCAAAAACTCATAGGCGATGCATGTTCTGAACAAGCTGCCAGGACATACACGAGCAGCGGGCTGCTACAAATCTTGGGGTGAACGAACAACGTCAGCATGACCCATGCGTTCGGTCGTAGCACGGCACGGCAAAAAGAGAAATGCCATGAAAAAAGCCACCCGTCTTGCGACGGATGGCTTAGGTCAAACTTTCAAGAAAGCTGGCTCAGGCCAGCCATTCATTAGAAAGCGTGGCTGACACCGACTTGCACACCTTGCTGCGAGCCATTGGTCTTCAGACCACCAGCGCCCAGGTTGTACAGTTTGGCGCCGTCCTTGTTCTTGATGTAGGCGTAGGTGCCATACACCGAAGTGCGCTTGGACAGACCGTACACATAGCCGATAGCGAACTGGTCAGCCTTGCCCTTGACATTGGCGAGTTCGTTTTCGTAGCGGTTGTAGGAAACACGCACCGTGCCAGCGCCCACGGGAGCGGTTGCAGCCACGTAGTAGCCAAGGCGCTTGTTCTCGCCAGTAGCGCGATCAACCTTCGACTCGCGGTAGCCAGCCAGCAGCTTGGCCACGCCGAAGTCGTACGAACCACCCAGGCTCCATGCGTCGATATCGCTGACAGCAACCGAGTTTGCACCGTTGTTCAGACGTTCCAGACCCAGACCCAGGCTCAGAGGACCGTTGTCATACATCAGACCAGCGCCCATGTAGCTGCTGTCGCTGTTGCCATTCGTGGTTTCACCGAAACCGTAGTTCACGCCGACCTTGAAGCCGCTGAAGTCAGGCGACACATAGGTCAGAGCGTTGCTGATACGCTGGTTGGTGGTCACAGCAGTAGCGTTGGCGCTAGCGTCAACGACGCCGCCATCAGCCCACAGGCGCGACTGGCCGATACCCACGCTGCCGAACACATCGTAACGTGCGGTAGCGTTGAAAGCAGCGGTCAATTCGCGGCCCATACGCACTTCACCAAAACCGCCGGACAGACCCACGGTGGAGCGACGCTTGAATTGGAAGCCTTCGCCAGCTTTGGCACCTGCGTAACCAGAAGCGCCATCACCATTGTCGAGGTTGAAGCCACCTTCGATCACGAAGTTAGCTTTCAGGCCACCACCCAGGTCTTCCACGCCACGGAAGCCGAGACGGCTGGTCAGGTTGTTGCCGGAGGTCACACCGCTCCAGTTGTCAGCACCGTTCAGGTAGGTCACGCCAGCGTCAGCAACGCCGTACAGGGTGACAGAAGATTGGGCCATTGCGGCGCCAGAGGCGGCCAGCACAGCCAATGCGATCAGTGATTTTTTCATTGCGAGGTTCTCCAAGGTTAAACAGAGGGCTCCGGATCGGGGGTTCCCCCTGATGCAATGCATCAGGAATGATCCCGCCGGTTCCCCGGGCCAACCTCCTTTTGGGAAGTTGGTGTTATTGCACCAGAGGATTGGCCGTTTCGCAAAGGAATTGACCGGGATATTTGCGTTTCGTTGCAGTCTCGCAACAAATCAGTCGCCACTGTGGAAAAGCTGCGACATCTGCCGGTGAATCCCTGCGGGCAGGCTGCTCCAAATCAAGCCTCCCAACGCCCATGTTTGCCTGCGTTTTCGTTGAAGCGCCTGCCTTGGACATGATGTTGACCGCCGCCGGCACGTTGCCGATGCCCGCTGTCGTCAAGCGACGGATGCACGGCGCAGCCTGGATCATTTCAGGCTTCAACCAGGGTGAAACCGGTCGTGATGGCCGCCGTTTTGCCCAGCATGATGCTGGCCGAGCAGTATTTTTCGTGGCTCATCGCGATCGCCCGCTCCACCGCCGCCGCTGGAATGCCCTTGCCGGTGACGGTGAACTGCATGTGGATCTTCAGAAACACCTTGGGGTCGGTCTCTGCGCGCTCGCTGGTCAGCGTGACGGTGCAGCCTCGCACATCGTGACGTCCGCGCTTGAGGATCAGGACCACGTCATAGGCGGTGCAGCCCCCCGTGCCGGCCAGAACGGTCTCCATGGGACGCGGTGCCAGGTTCAGCCCACCGTTTTCGGGCCGGGCCGCATCGGGCGCACCGTCCATCATCAGCATATGGCCACTGCCCGTTTCAGCCACAAACCCCATCCCCGAGCGGGTGCCGCTCACACCCGTCCAGCTCACCGTGCATTCCATGGTTCCATTCTCCGTCTGGTCTACCCCACCCGGCACCGTGGATTTCAGGCCACGGCGTCCACTTTGTCGCAGTTTGAGACATCCGACCCTGCTGCGTTGCAGCAAATTATCGCTACACTGAGGTCACGCATGCAGTCCTTCATGCGCCGATTGTCTCCTCCACCCCTCTGAAAAAGGTGGATTGGCCCCGGACCGCAAGGTTCGGGGCTTTTTTCTTGCGCCCGGGGTCTGCCCTCTATCTCTATGATGGCGCCCAAGGAACGCCATGAACACTGAAACACCGCCCGCTACCGGCGCGCTCGAGCCGGCAGACTACCTGAAGAAAATCCTCACGGCCCGCGTCTACGATGTGGCGGTCGAGTCCGCCCTGGAACCTGCGAAGAACCTGAGCCGCCGCCTGCACAACCGCATCCTGCTCAAGCGCGAGGACCAGCAGCCGGTATTCAGCTTCAAGCTGCGCGGCGCCTACAACAAGATGGCGCACCTGCTGCCCGAGCAACTGGAAAAAGGCGTGATCTGCGCGTCGGCCGGCAACCACGCTCAGGGCGTGGCGCTGGGTGCGCACAAGCTGGGCTGCCGTGCCGTGATCGTGATGCCGACCACGACACCGGCCGTGAAAGTCGATGCGGTGCGGGCGCTGGGCGGCGAGGTGGTGCTGCATGGCGACAGCTATTCGGACGCCTACGCCCACTCGCTGGAACTGGAAGAAAAGGAAGGGCTGACCTTCGTCCATCCGTTCGACGACCCGGACGTGATCGCCGGGCAGGGCACGATCGCGATGGAAATGTTGCGCCAGGTGCAGACCCTGGGCGGGCAATCGGGCGCGCGTCTGGACGCGGTGTTCGTGGCCATCGGCGGCGGGGGGCTGGTGTCGGGCGTCGCCAACTACATCAAGGCCGTGGACCCTCGCATCCGCGTCATCGGCGTGCAGATGAACGACTCGGACGCGATGATCCGTTCGGTGGCCGCGTGCAAACGGGTGGTGCTGGAGGATGTGGGGCTGTTCTCGGACGGCACCGCGGTCAAGCTGGTCGGCGAAGAGACGTTTCGCGTCGCGCGCGGTCTGGTGGATGAATTCATCACCGTGGACACGGACGCGGTCTGCGCCGCCATCAAGGACGTTTTCGTCGACACCCGTAGCATCGTCGAACCGGCCGGTGCCCTGGCGGTGGCGGCGATCAAGCAGTACGTGGCCAGGAACAAGACCCGAGGCGAGACCTATGCCGCCATCCTGTGCGGGGCCAACATGAACTTCGACCGTCTGCGCTTCGTGGCCGAGCGCGCCGAGGTGGGGGAAGAGCGCGAGGCCCTGTTCGCCGTGACCATTCCGGAGGAACGCGGCAGCTTCCGCCGCTTCTGCGAGCTGATCGGCAACCTGCCCGGCGGCCCGAGAAACGTGACCGAGTTCAACTACCGGATCAGCGACGAAGCCCGCGCTCACGTGTTTGTGGGCCTGACCACCCACGGCAAGGGCGAAAGCGCCAGAATTGCCGCCAACTTCACGCGCCACGGCTTCGACGCCTTGGACCTGACGCACGACGATCTGGCCAAGGAGCATATCCGCCACATGGTTGGCGGGCATTCGTCACTGGCGCGCGACGAACGCCTGCTGCGGTTCGTGTTTCCGGAGCGCCCCGGCGCTTTGCTCAAGTTCCTGAGCCTGATGCCGCCCGGCTGGAACATCAGCCTCTTCCATTACCGCAACCAGGGCGCGGACTACGGGCGCATCCTGGTGGGGCTGCAGGTGCCGCCCAGCGACGACGCGCTCTTTTCCACGTTTCTGCAGACACTGGGATACCCTTGGGTCGAAGAAACCCAGAACCCCGTGTACCGCATGTTCCTGCAGAGCTGACGACCGGTTACACAAACGGGCGGGCTTGCGCGGACCATCCACTAGAATCTTCGGCATGTCAATTTTCGGCTGGTTCAAGAGCGCTGCGAAGCCCAACAATGAGCCGGTCGCGTTCGCGCGCGACGCCCGGTTCAACGACCCGAAGGACGCGGCGGTCCGGGCCGCCGAGGCCAGCGCTGCCGAGCGCCGCAAAGATGAGCGTGCCCGTCTGCGTGAACTGCTGTTCAAGGCGGTCCGTGAGTCGATGGTCCGCGTCGGTGTGCTGTCCAGCAGTTTCAAGTTCAAGGTGCTGGCGACCGATCCGCGCGGCAAGAAGTTCATCGTGATGATGGACTTGTCGCGCGACTTCGGCGGGGAAGTCTCGCAGCTGGCCGAAATCGAGAAGCTGATCTGCCGATCGGCCAAGGCGCACTACAACATCGTGGTATCAGCCGTCTACTGGCGCGCCGAAGACGTCATGTCACGCCGTCAGATCGACGCGACGTCAAACGGCGAAAAAGACAAGGCAACTGCGCCTGGGGCCGCGGCCACTGCGACACCCGCAGTCGCGGCGGGCCCAAGCGCGCCCCTCGCCAACCCCGGTACACCAAAACGCGGATACGAACCGGTGCTGGCCGACGAAATCAGCGCGCTCAAGCAGGCGCTCGCCGCTGGCGCGGCTACGACGGTCAACGCCGGACAACCGGCCGCTTCCGGACAGACCGCCCGGGTTCTGACCGGCTACGAGACCACCGAGATCATCGAGTCCGAGTTGCCCGACACCCGGCTGCCAGACACGGAAATCCCTGAAACCGAATTGCTCGACGATGAGCCTCCGTATCCGGCGCTGAGTGCAACCCAATACGGCGAGCTCCGGTAAAGGTCGCAGCCGCGAGGCGAACCCGAATCGAATCCCTACCCTGTCGCCATGCCGCCGAAATCCGGCGAACGGGCATTCGGATTCACTCAGGACCGTTCGGGTTTGCCGTGGGCTTTGAGTTCGGGGTTGACCGCCCGTCGGCGGCCACTGGCCCTCCGGCGTTGCGCTGTTTCGACACCGGTAGCTCCAGATCGATTGACTCACCGGTGCCCCTCACGGAAGCCAGGCGGGCTTTTCGCGGTTCCACGGCTTCCAGCACGATGCCCTCGTCGACCTTGCTTCCGACCCGAAAGGCCCGCCCCGGTTTGCCATCCACGGCGATTAGCGCCGAACCCAGCTTGGACGGACTGGCCATCACACCCAGGAGGACGAACCGGCTGGCGGCTGCCGGCGCGATCGCAGGGCCGGCCGGAGCGACCGCCCCGAGCAAACGCAACACCGCAGCCGGGTCGGCGATCGGTGCGGACGCCATGGCCGGCGGCAGCGTCGCAGTCGGCGCTTGCGAGGCCCCGCCCCATACCCGCAGCCCCCACCAGACCCCACTGGCGGCAGCCGCAGCCCACAAGACCATCGTGAGCAAGCGGACCATCCACCTGTTGTACGCGTTCATCGACATTGAATGATTATGATTGATGCGAACCAACCCCTGTGAATCCACGCCATGACCCCTACCGTCCGTCTACCGATGCGCCTGAATCCCGCTCGAAGCGCCCTCCGCGGTTTCACACTGATCGAGTTGATGGTCGTGCTGGTGATCATCGGCGTGCTGGCCGCGCTGATCGTCCCCAATGTGCTCGACCGGGCTGACGATGCCCGAACCACCGCGGCCCGAACCGATGTGGCCAACCTGATGCAGGCGCTCAAGCTCTACAAGCTCGACAACCAGCGCTACCCGACGGCGGAACAGGGTCTGAAGGCGCTGGTGTCGAAACCAACGGTCAACCCCGTACCGCCGAACTGGAAACCCTACGTCGAAAAACTTCCCAATGACCCTTGGGGACGGCCCTACCAATACCTCAACCCCGGTGTCAAAGGCGAGATCGACGTGATGTCCTTTGGCGCGGACGGTCAATCCGGCGGTGAAGGCAAGGATGCGGATATTGGCAGCTGGCAATAGCGCACGCCAACCGCCGATCACCTCGGGGGATACCTGGGCATGACGGATGCAATCCCGGGCTCGGGCCGGATCCGTTCGGGACCGCCTTGTCGCAGATTCGGGGCGGCGGGGTTCACCCTGCTGGAACTGCTGGTCGTGGTGGCCATCATTGCCATCGGAACGGCGACCGTCAGCCTGGCGTTGCGTGATGCCAGCGCGAGCTCGCTGGAACGGGAAGCGCAGCGCCTGGCCGCGTTGCTGGAAGCCGGTCGGGCACAGTCAAGGGCCACCGGTCGGGTCGTGTTCTGGCGCGCCACGGCGCAGGGCTTCGAATTCGTCGGGGTTGATGCGGGTGCACTGCCCGCCACTTGGCTCGGGACCGATACCGCGGTCCAAGGCACCGCGTCCCTGCAGTTGGGACCGGATCCCCTGATCGAACCCCAGGGCGTCGTGCTGGTCAGCGCCAGCCAACCCGAACGGCTGCTGCGGGTGGCGACAGACGGACTTCGACCGTTCACCGTGCAGTCCGGAACGCCCCCATGACGGGCAAGCGGCGCATCCGGGGCTTCACCCTGGTCGAGGTACTGGTCGCACTGGGCATCGTGGCCATTGCGCTCACCGCGGGCCTTCGCGCGACAGCCGCGTTGACGAACAACGCCATCCGCCAGTCCGACATCCTGCTCGCACACCTCTGCGCCGAAAACGAGCTGGTGAAAGCCCGCCTGTCGACGCAGATGCCGGGGGTCGGCGACAGCGACTCCAGTTGCGAGCAGGGCAATCGCCGGTTTGACGTCACCGTAACCGTGCGGCCCACGCAGAACCCATCTTTCCGGCGGATCGATGCCAAGGTCGGCGAAGGCGGGTCCCCGCTGCTGACCCTGTCGACAGTGATCGGCCGCTACTGAGGTGCCCCGTTGACTGGCTGCCCACGCAAGTCCTTGTCACGGCGAGCTCGCCAGGGCTTCACGCTGGTCGAACTGATGGTGGCCATTGCGGTGTTGGCGCTGATGGCATTGCTGAGCTGGCGGGGGCTCGACGGCATGAGCCGGGCGCAATCCCAGACGCAAGCCCGTTCGGACGAGATTCTGGTGTTGCAGGCCGGTCTGACCCAGTGGAAAGCCGACCTTGACGCCATCGCCGAGAGCCCGCAGTTCGTCAGCCTGGATTGGGATGGGCGGGTGCTTCGAATCACCCGGCGCGGCAGTGCCGGCGTCACGGATGGACTGCGGGTGGTGGCCTGGACGCGACGCACCGGGGCCGGGTCCACCTGGCTGCGCTGGCAATCGCCGGCCTTAAACACCCTGAGCGACTGGCAGACCTACTGGGCACAGGCCTCGGTCTGGGCCCAGAACGCGGGTGACGAAGAGAAAAGGCGGGAAGTGGCCGTTTTCCCGCTGGACGAATGGCAGGTCTTCTACTTCCGTGGCGGCGCCTGGAGCAACCCCTTGTCCAGCGATGACTCCAACGCACCGGGCGCGAAAACGACCATTCCGGATGGAATCCGTCTCGTGCTCACACTTCCGCCCACGCAGCCAATCAGCGGCATCCTCAACGTGGACTGGGTTCGAGCCACCGTCGGAGGCGGTAAGTCATGAGCTGCGCCGGGCCGCCCCAAACAAGCTCGCACCGCCGTGCGCAGCACGGAGGTTACCCAGAGTGCGCCGCGCCGCGCAGCCCCGCGCAGGCTGGTGCCGCGGCCCGCCAGGGCGAAGGTACACCCGTGAACACCCAGCGCGGTGCCGCCTTGCTGGCGGCCATGCTGACCGTGACGCTGGTGGCCACGCTGGCTGCCACGGCCTTGTGGCAGCAGTGGCGCGCCGTCGAAGTCGAGGCCGCGGAACGGGCCCGGGTGCAATCGACCTGGCTGCTGACCGGCGCGCTTGACTGGGCGCGGTTGATCCTGCGCCAGGACGCCATCACCGGTGGCGCTGACCACCTGGCCGAGCCCTGGTCGGTTCCGCTGAACGAGGCCCGCCTGTCCACTTTTCTGTCGATGGACACCAGTTCGGCGGACGCGGACCGCGACGCCTTCCTGTCCGGGCAAATTACCGACCTGCAGGGACGGATGAACCTGACCAACCTGATCGAGGACGGCAAGCTGTCATTGCCGGCCTCGCAAGCGCTGGCCCGCCTGTTCGATCAACTGGGCCTGGCGCCAGCCGAGCTGGATTTGCTCACCCAAGGTATGCTGGCAGCCAGTCAGGTGGTCAAGGAAGGTCAGGCCCCCAACCCGCAACAACCGTTGTTGCCGCGAACGCTCGACCAGCTGACCTGGCTGGGCCTCTCGCCAGCCACGACCACTGCTCTCCGGCCCTTTGTGACCATCCTGCCCGAACGAACCCCGATCAATCTCAATACAGCCAGTGCCGAAGTGATCCAGGCCACGGTTCCAGGCCTGGACAGGGCAAGCGCCGCCCGGCTGGTCAGTGAACGGGAACGGTCCCACTTTGCCAACCTGGCCGATGCCACCCGGCTGGTCCCCGCCCTCGGCGATTCCGGCGCGGGCGCCCAGCTCGCCGTCAATTCCCGGTTTTTCGAAGTTCGGGGGCGCGTGCGCCTGGATCAGTCGGTGGTGGAGGAGGTTTCCGTGGTGCAACGCGACGGGGTCACCGTGCGCACCCTGACACGTTCGCGGTAGCGCCTGAACCCTTTGTTCGCTCCGTTGCCCCGGTCGGGTTCGCCTGCCGCGCGGACGTTCGGAACGAGCGCCGGTCTTCTCTACAATGGGCCGCTGAACCCCATGAGCACGCTGATCATTGCCCTCCCGCCGTCCGGCGGTGACACCACCACCCGCTACGAGCACGTCCTCACGCCGGATGGGGCAACCGTCGGCGTTCATGCCACGGGCGCGGCCAGCCTGTTGCCGCTGGCCAGTCGGGGCACCGACGAGATCGTTGCGGTGGTTCCGGCCGAGCTGATGTCGTGGCACCGGGTCGAACTGCCCAAAGGCGTGGGTTCGGGCTCTTCGCGGCTGCGACCGGTCTTGAACAGCCTGCTGGAGGATCGCCTGCTCGACGACCCTCAGGACCTTCATCTGGCCTGCGAACCGGCGTTCGCGGCCGGTTCTTCGATCTGGGTGTGCGCCGTTGACAAGGCCTGGCTTCGCCAGCATCTCCAGGTGCTGGAAACGGCCGGTCGCCCCGTCGCCCGTCTGGTTCCGGAGTTCGCGCCGCAGGGGGGACCGCTACGACTGCAGGTGCTGGGCGAAGCCGAACACCCGATCATTGTGATGACCGGCGACGCCGTTGCCGGCGGTGTGGCCCGCTTTCCGCTGGACGCCGGGACGATGGGCGCCATCCTCGGTCACGACAACCCGTCCGCGCCCGCCGAACTGTTGGCCGAACCGGCGACCGCCGAGCGGGCCGAGACCCTGTTCCAACGCCGCGTCGAGATCCGGCAACGCGAGCGACGCCTGATGCTTGCCACCCAAACCCCGTGGGATCTGGCCCAGTTCGATCTGGCCAACACCAGCCGGACCCGCTCATTGAAACGGACACTGGGTGCGGCTCAGACGCTGCTGCGCGCGCCCGAATGGCGGGCGGCCCGGTGGGGGTTCGGGCTTTTGCTGGCGGCCAACCTGGTCGGCCTGAACGCCTGGGCCTGGAAGGAACAGGCGTCGTGGCAAAGCCGTCGCCAAGCCATCGACGCCACCCTGACCCGAACCTTCCCGTCGGTCACCGTGGTAGTGGATGCCCCGCTGCAGATGGCCCGGGAAGTGACGGCTTTGCGGCAGGCCACCGGAACGCCCTCTGGCCGGGATCTGGAGGCGATGCTCGCCGCCGCGGGCGCCGCGCTGCCGCCGGGCAAGAACCTCTCGGCCCTGGAATTCGCGGCCGGCGAGATCCGGCTCAAAGGTCTCAACCTGGGGCCGGAGGAGTTGACCGCCTTGGCCGAAAAGCTGCAACCGATGGGCTACACCAGCCGCATGGACGGTGACAGCCTGTTGATCCGGTCGGAGGGCACGCCATGAACGCCGCCAGCCTGAAGGGGGCGATTCAGGAACGCTGGCGCGCCCTGGCGCCGCGCGAAAAGAACCTGGTCACCGCCGCCGCATCCGTGGTGGCCCTGGCGCTGCTGTGGTGGGTCGGCGTGGCGCCAGCGCTGAAAATCCTGGGTCAGGCCGATGCGCGGCAGCGCAGTCTGGACACCCAATGGCAACAGATGCAGGCGCTGGAGGCACAGGCACGGGCCTTGCAGGCGCAACCCAAGGCCCGGCATGATGAGGCCGTGCGGGCGCTGGAGGCGTCGATCAAACAAAGCCTGGGAGCCGGCGCACAACTCTCCGTGTCCGGCGAGCGGGCCACCCTCACGCTCAAGGGCGTTCCTGCGTCGGCGCTGGGTACCTGGCTGACCCAGGTCCGGGCCAATGCCAGAGCCTTGCCCACCGAGGCCCGTCTGGTGCGAAACCCCTCCACCACAGCCGCCACCGGCGTCCTGTGGGATGGTGTTCTGGTGCTGGCCCTGCCACCGCGCTGACGTCTTCGTTCCCCACCACGTCAGCCCGATGACCCGCCGAAACAGCCGATCCGCCCTGACGCGGACGCCCACGTCTCCGTGGGCCTGGGCCGGCGCCGGCGCCGTGACCGGGATGCTGGCCACCCTGGTGCTGCAGGCCCCCGCCGCCTGGCTCGCTGCGGCGATCGGGGCGGCCAGTGCCGGCAAAGTTGAGCTGCCGGAGGCCCGCGGCACGGTATGGACCGGCTCTGCCCGGCTGCGACTTTCCGGCGGCATCGGTAGCAGCGACCGATCGATCCTGCCCGGTCGGATCAACTGGTCCATTCGCCCGGCCCTGGACGGTCTGGTCATCAAGCTGATGGCCGACTGCTGCACACCGCAACCGATGGTCGTGCAGGCATCACCCGGCTGGGGGGCGGCTACCCTGCGCGTGCAAGACCCTCCCGGCGGCGCCGCAAGCCCGTCCGTCTGGCCGGCGGCCCTGCTCACCGGCCTCGGCACCCCCTGGAACACGCTGCAGATCGACGGCAGTCTGAGCCTGTCGACGCAGGGGCTTTCAGTAGAATGGAATCGGGGCCGCCTGGTGGTGGCCGGGCGGGCCGAGTTGCTCGCCAGCGGCGTTTCGTCTCGCTTGTCCACGCTCAAGCCCATGGGCAGCTATCGCATCACCCTCGTCGGAGGCAACACGACCACACTCGAAGTCAGCACGATCGAAGGCAGCCTTCAGCTTTCGGGCACCGGCCAATGGGTCGGTTCGCGCCTTCGCTTCAACGGTTTGGCCAGTGCGACGCCCGAGCGCGAAGCCGCCCTGTCGAATCTGCTGAGCATTCTCGGACGACGTGACGGGCCGCGTGCCATCATCAAGTTCGGTTGAGCCGCTGGCGTTCTCCCAAACCACAGCCCCACCCCTGGCCGCCCCATGATCCAACGCTCCAAGCCTGCCCCGAACCCGGCCTTGAAAACTCTCAAAACAATAGCATTCTGTGGCCTGCTGACGCTGGGAAGTGCTCAAGTTCTTGCCCAAACTGGCGCCACCAGGCCCGGGGAGCCGGTCACACTCAACTTCACCGGCGCCGACATCGAGGCGGTCGCCCGCACCTTGGCCACGCTGTCCGGGCGCAACGTCGTGGTCGACCCACGCGTCAAGGGAACCATCACCTTGGTGACCGAGCGCCCGGTGCCCCCGGCCGCAGCCTGGAACCAGTTCCTGGCCACCCTGCGGCTGCAAGGGTTCACCGTGGTGGAATCGGCCGGCCTGTACAAGGTGGTGCCCGAAGCCGACGCCAAGCTGCAGTCCGACGCGGTGGCCACCGGAACGCCCACGGCGCCGAGCGGCCAGATCGTCACGCAGATCTTCCGGCTCAACTACGAAACCGCCAACAACCTGGTGCCGGTGCTGCGCCCGCTGATCAGCCCGAACAACACCATCAACGTCAACCCGGGCAACAACTCGCTGGTGATCACCGACTACGCCGACAACCTGCAACGCATCGGCCGCATCATCGCCGCGATGGACGTGGCCAACGCGACCGATGTCGAAGTCATCCGGCTCAAGCACGCCATCGCCACCGACCTGGCCCCGCTCGTACTGCGCCTGATCGAGTCCGGTGGCGCCGCGCCCGCGGCCGGCCAGGGCCAGGCGGACACCTCGTTCAAGACCACCCTGGTGGCCGAACCGCGCAGCAACACCCTCGTGTTGCGGGCAGCCAACCCGGCCCGCATGGCGCTGGTGAAAACACTGATCGAGCGGCTCGACCAGCCCAACGGCGGCGCCGGCGGCCCCGCTTCGCCCGCCGGCAACATCCACGTGGTCTACCTGAAGAATGCCGACGCGGTGAAACTGGCGGCCACCCTGCGCGCCGCCCTCAGCGGCGAGGTCCGCGCCACACCGGCCCCGGCCGCCACCACCGGCGCCGGTACGCCCCCTGGCGCCGCGAGCACGGCCTCCGGCGCCTCCCAGTCAGCCACCGGCGGACAGATCCAGGCCGACGCCGCGACCAATTCGCTGATCATCACCGCGCCCGAGCCGCAATACCGGCAGTTGCGCGCGGTGATCGACCAGCTCGACGCCCGGCGCGCCCAGGTGTTCATCGAAAGCCTGATCGCCGAAGTCAACGCCGACAAGAGCGCCGAACTGAGCGTGCAGTGGCAAGGCCCCCTGGGCGCGTCCACCAGCTCGGTGATCGGTTTCCTCGGCACCAACTTTTTCAACAGTGCCAGCGGCAAGAACATCGTCAACATGGCGCAGTCCATCGCCTCAGGCTCCGGCGCCAATCCCAACCAGGGCGTGAACCTCGCGGCCGCGCGCAAGTTCGGTGGTGTCTATGTACTGGGCTTCCTGGCGAACTTCCTGCAGACCAACGCGGACGGCAACATCCTTTCCACCCCGAATTTGCTGACGCTGGACAACGAAGAGGCCAAGATCATCATCGGCAAGAACATCCCGATCCCCACCGGCTCGTTCACCAACACCGGGGGCTCGAGTAGTTCCGTCAACCCGTTCACCACGGTCGAACGCAAGGATGTCGGCCTGACATTGCGCGTACGACCGCAAATCAGCGAAAACGGCACCGTCAAGATGGTGATCTACCAGGAAGTCAGCAGCATTGCCCCGGAATCGGTGCTGTCCAAGGACGGGCCGATCACCAACAAGCGGGCCATCGAAACCAGCGTGCTGGTCGAGGACGGCGGCATCGTCGTGCTGGGCGGCCTGATGGAAGACACGTATTCCGGCAATGTCGACAAGGTCCCGGGGCTCGGGGACGTGCCTTATGTGGGCAGCCTGTTCAAGAGCGAAAACCGCACCCGCAAGAAGACCAACCTGATGGTTTTCCTGCGCCCCGTGGTGCTGCGCGATGCGCTCTCCACCGAGACCCTGACCATGGACCGCTACGACCTGATGCGTGGCGCACAGCAGGACGCCCAACCGGTGGGGCGCGTCCTGCTGCCCAATCAGGCGCCGGTGCTGCCGGCCGCGCGCGCCGGCGACGGCACGGCACCAGCCGCCCCCCTGGCCGGCACCACCCCGGCCACACCACCCACCCGCTGACAGGACCGCCCCCTGCGATGCGCCATCCGCTGCCGTACGCCTTTGCCCGTGCCAGCCAGCTGCTGCTGGAAGACGACGGCCGCAGCCTCACGCTGTGGCATCACGGGCAACCCGACCAGAGCGCCCTGGGCGAAGTGCTGCGCAAGTTCGGCTCCGGCCAGCCGCCGCTGGCCTTGCAACAACTCGATGCGCCCGCCCTGGCCCAACGCATCACCAGCGCCTACGCACAAGGTGAGTCCAGCGCCGCGGCCGTCGTCAGCGAGGTCGAAAGCGACGCCGATCTCACGCGCATGATGCAGGAGTTGCCGGCGGTGGAAGACCTGCTGGAGAACAATGACGACGCGCCGATCATCCGCATGCTCAATGCCCTGCTGACCCAGGCCGCGCGGGACGGCGCCAGCGACATCCACATCGAACCCTACGAGCGCACCTCCAGCGTGCGCTTCCGGGTCGACGGTACGCTGCGCGAGGTGGTGCAGCCCAACCGCGCGCTGCACGCCGCGCTGATCTCGCGCCTGAAGATCATGGCCGATCTCGACATCGCCGAAAAACGCCTGCCCCAGGACGGCCGCATCTCGCTGCGCATCGGCACCCGGGCGGTCGACGTGCGCGTCTCCACCCTGCCCAGCGCCCACGGCGAGCGCGCCGTGCTGCGCCTGCTGGACAAGTCGGAAAGCCAGCTGAGCCTCGAATCGGTCGGCATGCAGGGCCCGGTGCTCCAACGATTCGAGCACCTGATCGCCCAGCCGCACGGCATCATCCTGGTCACCGGGCCGACCGGCTCGGGCAAGACCACCACCCTGTACGCGGCGCTGCAGCGGCTGGATGCCGGCAGCAACAACATCATGACGGTCGAAGACCCGATCGAGTACGAATTGCCCGGCATCGGCCAGACCCAGGTCAATGCCAAGATCGAGCTGACCTTCGCCAAGGCCCTGCGCGCCATCCTGCGCCAAGATCCGGACGTGATCATGATCGGCGAAATCCGCGACTTCGAGACCGCACAGATTGCCATCCAGGCCTCGCTGACCGGGCACCTGGTGCTGGCCACACTGCACACCAACGACGCGGCCAGCGCGGTGAACCGCCTGATCGACATGGGGGTCGAGCCGTTCCTGCTGAGTTCATCCCTGCTCGGGGTGCTGGCCCAGCGACTGGTGCGCAAGCTGTGCGTCCACTGTGGGGGTGCCGGCTGCGACGCCTGCGCGCACACCGGTTACTCAGGGCGCACCGGCGTGTTCGAACTGCTGGTCACCGACGACGCGATTCGGGCCCAGATCCACAACCGGGCCGCCGAAGCCGAGATCCGGGCCACCGCGCTGGCCGCCGGCATGATGCTGATGCGCGACGACGGCGAGCGTCTGGTCCGGTCGGGCATCACCAGCCGGGAAGAGCTGGTTCGCGTAACCCGCGACTGAACACGTCAGAGCCTCCATGCCGGCCTACACCTTCGAAGCGCTGGACGCCCAGGGCCAGACCCGCAAGGGCGTCCTGGAGGCCGAGACCGTCAAGGCGGCGCGCAGCCAGCTGCGCGCGCAGACACTGGTTCCGCTGAAGGTCGAACCGGTCGTCACCGGCGCGTCGGATGCCGCCGGGGGTTCAAAGCCCGGTTTTCTGGCGCCGCGCGTGTTTAACGCCACGAAGCTGGCGATCTGGACCCGGCAGATCGCCGGGCTGATCACCTCGGGCCTGCCACTGGAACGCGCGCTGACCGCGCTGGCCGACGAGGCGGAAGACGAGAAACAGCGCAACCTGATCGCCGCGCTGCGGGCTGAGGTCAACGCCGGCGCCAGCTTCGCACGGGCGCTGGGCCAGCATCCGCGCGAGTTTTCCGAGATATTCGTGGCCGTGATCGGTGCCGGCGAACAGAGCGGGCACCTCGGGGGCGTGCTGGAACGCCTGGCCGACGACCTGGAAGAAAGCCAGGCGCTCAAGGCCAAGCTGATCGGCGCCGCGCTGTATCCCGCGATCGTCACCGTCATTGCGATCGGCATCGTTCTGTTCCTGGTGAGCTACGTGGTGCCACAGGTGGCCGGCGTCTTCGCCGGCACCAAGCGCGCCCTGCCCTTTCTGACCGTGGCCATGCTGGCGATCAGCGCCGCCGTACGCCAGTACGGCTGGCTGATGCTGATCACAATGATTTTGATAGCATCTGGTGGCCGTCTGGCGCTGGGAAACGCCCAGATTCGCGAAAAATTTGACGCCGCGTGGCTCAATTTGCCCCTCGTGGGCCGCCTTTCGCGGGGTTACAACGCGGCGCGGTTCGCCAGCACGCTGGCGATGCTGGCCGGTGCCGGCGTGCCCATTCTGAAAGCCTTGCAGGCTGCTGCCCAGACCTTGTCCAACCACGCGATGCGCGCCGACGCGATGGATGCACTGGTGCTGGTGCGAGAAGGAGCGCCGCTGGCCTCGGCGCTGGCGCAGAAGAAACGCTTCCCCGGCCTGCTGTCCATGTTCGCGCGCCTGGGCGAACAAACCGGGCAG
>Ga0209604_1001674_pt1 | contig 17372 bp, 19 predicted proteins | sample AD_UKC097_MetaG_FD_184405 | JGI IMG/M metagenome (GOLD analysis project Ga0209604, IMG submission 184405) | Active sludge microbial communities of municipal wastewater-treating anaerobic digesters from USA - AD_UKC097_MetaG (SPAdes) (version 2) | ecosystem: Engineered > Bioreactor > Anaerobic >... | reverse complement strand
TTACCCCCGCATGCGCGGGGAATGCTACCTAAGGATGTCGTTGATTTCGTCTCGAAGATCGCCGAAAGCCTCTATATCAGCATCCATCGATTCGTCGATTTCGTCGTCAACCTGACGAATGAATTTATAGCGTGCTTCCCGGAGAGTTTTGTCGAAGTCCCCGACGCCATACTGCACGTAATAGTGCATCATGGCCGTCACTATATCTTGGATGATAACAGGGACATCCTCGGTCTGAATTTCTTCACGATTTTTAATGTTTGCGTAAAGTCCGACTAACGGCAAAATACTGTCGGCCCTTTCGATGTTTGTTTCCTTTTTGCTTTCCAGTACTTCCATCACATATTCGCGGCGTGGGTACCCCTGCCTTCAGGCATGGGGAGAAACGCCGCTTCCTCCTTTCTTTTCAAGCCGGTTTTTCTTGACCGGTTTCCCGGTCGGTCTCCCCTTGTCAATTATCAAATTTAATCACCAGCGACAGAGCGAGGAGCGTGCGGAATACTCCCGGGTGTCATGACCATACCAACTGCTGCTTTCTCAAGCCCCCTTGTCAACCGGGGCATTTACATGCCCCTTCCGTAAGGGAGGGGTAGTTGACCTGTTCGACAGAGCCTGGGGCGTAGGGAGGGGGTGTTTGACTAATCGTCATCGTCATTATACGTTTCCGGTTCAATTTTCGACAACAATAATTCCTGCGCCTTGACCTTTTCTTCCAGTGCCCGCGTGTATCTAATCAACGCCAACACCTGTTTTGCCGCTGGCATTGGCAGAAACCCTATGTATTTTTTTTCAAGATCGTTAATTTCCTTTACTAACATGGTTTGTGTCTCCCGCCACGATATTACCTCCCCGCATATTCGCGGCGTGTGTTCCCCTTGCCTCCAGGCACAGAGGAACAAACACCGCATTCTCCTTCGGTCAGAACGGAATATCATCCATACTGGAATCGTAGCTAGGCGACAGAGGAGGGGTCTGATAAGCCTGAGCCGAATGATTGCCGCCATTGGAATTTCCCGCCGCAGGAGCTACATTCCCCTTGCTTTCGCTGCCTTTGGAATCGAGCATCTGCATGTTACTTGCGACAATCTCGGTCGTGTTGCGCTTGACGCCTTCCTTGTCCTCCCATGCTCTTGTTTGAATTTTCCCTTCGAGAAAGACCAGCTTTCCCTTAACCAGGTAATTTCCACAGATTTCCGCCAGTTTACCGAAGGTGATAATGCGATGCCATTCGGTCTTTTGAACTTTCTCGCCGTTTTTGTCCTTCCACTGTTCATCGGTAGCCAGAGAGAAGCTCGTCACCATCAGTCCATCCGCCGTGTACCGCACTTCAGGGTCTTTACCCAACCGTCCAATTAATGTTGCTTTATTGTACATTTTCAATATCCTTTCTTTTTAAGTGTGAAATTCCCAATCCCCTGTTTACACAAAACCAACGTCCGCGTTTAAACAACCTGCCGTCAAAGGGGAAGCTTTCCACAATCAACGGCCAATACCATTTTCATCATTTTGCCCGCACCATCCTTTCCTTAAATTTAGATATATTATAACAAAACATTTGGATATTGTCAATAAAAATTAGTAAAAATCTTTTCTTGTTATTCTTTTCGTGAAGTTTGAAAATTTTTCACGTTCAATTGAAATTTTTCACGTTCAATTGAAATTCATCACGTTCAATTGAAATTTTTCACGTTCAATTGAATCTTAGCGTAAAAAAATCAAATTTGACGAAATCTTCTAACATGACACCCATCAATGCACCGTTCCGCCGATCGGATAACCGACATAAATATCCTTATTTACAAACTGCCTTGACGATTTGTCATAATTTGCCCAAGGCAATAGCAAAGTATTCATCGACCCGGAACTCACACACACTTCTCCGAAACAAACCCTTTTATTCCCTTTTTTACGGATAACATTACTTAACATGGTCGGACCGTCCCCATCAGGCAACATCGACGAAACCACCAGCATTTCGCTTTTTTCCCCATCGTGAGCAGCGCAATGCTTTCCCCGTGCATACGTTGCCATGATGACTGCATGCGCTTTTCTTTCGCGGCACAATTGCTGAATCCAGATACTTTGAGCATCGTTTGATTCTTTATTCCGCAAACAGACCGGAATTTCCTCAACATCACCGTTCGGTAGCAACATCAGCGCCGCTGCCGGAGGGAGCGACTTCTTGTTTATAATCCACGATTTCATCTCCGCGATTAACATCCTGGAAAGCCCGAAAATATCGTTCATCAAATCGTTTTTTTGCGTATATTTCAAAATTATAATCCTTTCTTCGCAAGAAACATCATGCTTGCGTTGATATTTATGTGGTATTACAATATCAGCAGGTAAAACATAAACAAGGAGGACAAAACAAATGAACAAAGCGGAACTTATTGCCGAAGTAGCAAAATCCACCGTCACTAAAAAAGATGCCGAAACGGCGATCAATGCGGTTTTTGCCGCAATTACCCGGTCATTAAAAAACGGTGAGCCTGTGACTGTCATGGGGTTTGGCACATTTGCGGTAAGGAAAAGAAGTGCGCGTATAGGACGTAACCCCAAATCAGGGGAATCTATAAATATATCCGAAAAAAGCATCCCTGTGTTTCGGCCCGGCCAAATCCTCAAAGATGCGGTTAATTAACTTCAATCCGGAAAATCAGAAACCCGAAAGCAACCAACTTTCGGGTTTCTGCTCCACCACATATTCGCGGCGTGGGTACCCCTGCCTTCAGGCATGGGGAGGAACGCCGCATCTTCCTTTCTTATCAAGCCGGATGGCAGGGCGTTAATGGTCGGTTATTCTGGTCAACTACGAAAACACGCTGCATGAGCAGCTCCTTTTCATGACCGGTTTCCCGGTCGGTCTCCCCTTGCGGGGGTAAGGTTTGCCTCGGCAAGGTTATCCGGCGGTTTATATGCGGGCGGCACTGGCTTCTCCCCTTTACACCTGTTTAACCACCCGCCGCAGGGTCCGGAACTGGCAAGCATCCCGGAGTGCCTATGTATTCGCCAGTAACATAGCCCGGTCTCCCGGACTTAGCCTGGTCAGCTTATGGCTCCCTCAAGCCCCCGGATTTATCCGTGGGGTCACTGACCACCTCCCTATTAAGCAGCCTTTTTCATATTATTGAAATTTTTGATCATTTCTGCCGCTGCCGATTTTGACAGATCACCGAGCGCCACCGGGTCAAAATTCAACCCCTTTGCTTTCGCCAGCCGCAGGATAGCGTTTTTTTGCGTATCTGTCGCTAATTCCTTTTTCCCATCGTCGGCGGGCACACAGGTTCCTTCCGGCGTATCTGTTGTCTGACCAACAACAACATCCACCGTTTCCTGAGATTCAGGAATAGAACCCGTCGTATCCGCCGGTTCCGGTAAAACTGCTACTGCTGGCGCATACAAATCTGGAGGATTACAGGCATCAGGCGCAGCGACTACTGACTTGTCGCAGTCATCGCTGCCATTAACCAGCTCCGCCGGTTCATAAGCTCCACCCAAATTCAAGTCCGGGAACCCTTTGCGGAAAGCCGCTGCCTCTGCGCATTTCGGCAGCATAATGGTCATTTTTTGCCACATTGCCGTAAGAGATCCATCTGATTTCTTCCCTACATAATCTTTGTAATGCGCAACCGCGGTGAAGGGCCGCGAAATTCCCTTTTTGTAAACGGAGGCAATTGCTGCCACCGGAACATCGCCTTCCAGCACGACATCTGTCCGCACCTCCTTACCGTTACGCAAAACAACAAAAATGATCGGGTCCTGGCCGTCGTATTTCCCGGACCTTTCCGCAATGAGACGGAAACCCTCAATGCCGACCTGAAAAGACACGTTTTCTTTCCATGTCCTCGTCGCCTGATCGTATGATTTCCGGTGCAAAAGATGGATTTGTCCTGTCAAAGGGTCCAATCCAAGAGTTTCCGCCCGTTCACACAATAACGCCGCATCTTGCATTTTCAACCCTAAAACCGTCGATACTTTTTCCTCTTTCGTCATAACACGACTCCTTTCTTTTGAGATGTTATTCATCCCTTAAATTTATGTATATTATAGCACAACGCTTTGAATTAGTCAAGTATTTTTCGCCAGTGCCCGATGTGTTTTAAGAAAAAAATACACTTGACAATTCCCAAAAGATATGATATGATTAAACGAAAATTAAGCAAGGAAGATGCGGAGTTCCTCCCTATGCCTGAAAGCAGGGGTACCCACGCCGCGAATATGTGATGGAAAAGATTTTTTATCCCCTGTCGGCAATCACGAAACGCATCGGCACGCTTCTCCAGCCCGCCATCACCACGAAGTTCTGGGTAAAGGCAGAAATATCATCAGGCCGGGAAAGGGGAGGGGCCTTCTACTGTGATCTGACAGAATCGGATCATGGAAAAATCATCGCCAAAATACCATGCACTATCTGGCAACGGGAACTGACCTGCATTCGCTCTCTGTTTAAAGAAAACGGCATGGAATTTAATCCAACGGACGGAATGACGGTCGGATTGATGTGTACCGTCCAATACAGTCCACAGTATGGTCTTTCTCTCAAGGCCATAGATGCCGATCCGATGCTCGCTATGGGGGCGATGGAGCTAAAAAAACGGGAAATTATTGCTCGCATCCAACAGGAAGGTTTGTTTTTAAAAAACAAGGAACTTCAAACACCGCTGCTCCCGCAGCGGATCGGACTCATCACCAGCGCAGGAAGCGCAGCATGCAATGACATCATCAAGACCCTGACCGACTCCGGTTTTGGGTTTAAGGTGTACCTGGCGGATTCAATGATGCAGGGAGAACAAACCGAAAAATCTGTCCTGCTTGCAATAGACACACTCTGTGCTATCAGAACCGAGATTATTATCATTGCCCGTGGCGGAGGAAGCAAAATGGATCTTTATTTTCTCGACAACGAAAATATTGCCCGTCGTATCGCTTCCTGCCGTATTCCCGTATGGACGGGCATTGGCCATGAAATTGACACCAGCGTTCTGGACTATGTGGCCGGAAAATCCTTTAAGACGCCGACAGCTCTTGCGGAAGACCTTGTTGCCCGGCATGTGCAAATGAAAAGGCAATTGGAAGAAAGCGGAAGCACATTGAAATCAGTATGGGCGTACAGACTCGAAAAGCAGCAAGAATTCATCGAAAAAGCTTTCACTAAAATCCAGCAGGCACCGAAGAAGAGAATAGAAACGGCATCGTCCCGGCTCCGCGACCAAGTGAACTGCATGCGGCTGAAGCTGAAAAAGAGACTGCTCTCAGCGCAAATCCATATCCAGGTCAGCATGGAGAAGTTGCAATCCGGGACGCGATCCGCAATCCAGAGCAGAAGGAGTAAATTGTCGCCGGTCAAGTCTATGATACTCACGGCGGCAAAGAACAGGCTCGCTGTTGAACGAAAAACCATTGAGGGGAAAATGTCCACGATTAAGGCGTCTGATCCGCAACATGCGTTCCAACGCGGATATGCTATTATTTACAACGCAGACGGCCATGCCGTAAAATCTATCAAAGATGTTGATATACAACAGGTAATTCGGGCAAAGGTTTCTGATGGCATTATAACAGGTCAAATAACCAGGAAGGAGCAAACGGCAGACTATGGAAGAAATCACACAGGACAGCAATGAGTTGACCTACGAACAGAAGGTAGCCAGGTTGGACAAAATTCTCGAACGGATGGACGATACATCTACCCCGATTGATAAACTGGCCGAGGACGTGAAAGAAGGGGCAAGGTTGATTCGTGAACTGGACCAGAAACTCAAAAAAGTCGAGATAGAAATTTTCGATGCCTTCACGGAATTGGAAAAGTGAAAAAAAGAAGCGGCGGCGGCCTGAGTTATCCACAGGCAAGCCCTAGCTTTTATTTTTATATTTTATTATTTTATATATTTTCGGAACAGATAACATATTGATATTAAATGCAAATACAGAGCGAACTATACCTAAAAGTGCGTGAACTATACCTAAAAGTACGTGAACTATACCTAAAAGTGCGTGAACTATACCTAAAAGTGCGTGAACTATACCTAAAAAATAATTGGTATATCTCTAACTATACCTAAAAGTACGTTAACTATACCAAGAAAAAATGAGGAATAAATATTGTTTTATTAAAAAATCGCTAAATATACCAAGAAAAAAACATAGAGATGTATGAAATTTACTCAAAAACATGAAGACCGTATGGTTTACGATGGAAGTAATACTAATTCCCACATCTTTCTGCATCACGAACTATACCTAAAAGTGCGTGAACTATACCAAAAAAAAATGAGGAATAAAAAATAAGTATCACCAAAAATAAATTGTGCTAAAAAATAATATAGTATAGTTAATCAATCACCCCTACAAAGGAGGAATCTGATGGAACAGGAAAGACAAATCGTAATCCAATCGAATCCATTGATCGAGGCGCAGTATAGACTGGATTTGGTGCCTCAGAAATTATTGCGCTACGTCATCAGCATGATCACACCATCGGACACGATTAATAATCGAAAATATTACCGGGTAAATATATCTGAGTTTGAAAAGTATATCGGAAGACAGATACCATCGGGTAAAATTTTCGAGGATATTCGGCGCGTCGCAGAGATATTAAAGAGCACAAAGATTAAAATCGTAAAACAGGACACAACAATTGAAACGTCCTGGATTGCGTCATTCGAATACCCCAGGAACAAGGGATGGATTGAGTTTGAAATAAGCGGAAAATTAGAGACAGAGCTTTTTCAACTGAAAAAGCAGTTCACCCAGTATTATCTCCAGAATATATCCAAGCTAAGGTATATGTACTCGATCAGAATTTACGAGCTTTTGAGGCAATATATTCAATTAGGGAAACGTGAAATCGGCATAAATGATTTAAAAGCAATACTTGGCATCGGTGATGAATATAAACTTTACGGGAAATTCAAGCAAGTGGTATTAGAGCCATCCATTGCTGAAATTCTCTTAAAAACAGACATTGACTTTAAATGGGACGAAAAGAAGGAATCCCGGAAGGTTGTGGCTATCTTATTCTACGATATTTGCTTGAAGACAATTATTCCCGCAGCGATTCTCGCTTTATTACTGCCAGAACAGAAAGAATCAAAACAGGTCATAAGATCGGTACAAAAGTTCATCGAGTCAAATGGCGAAGAATACGTCAAAGAGAAAATCATTTACACAAATAGTCGTAATCCTGAAAACTGGAATGATTATTTTGTCCACGCATGCGAAAAAAACTATGGCGAAGGATATACTCCGGAAAATCCCGATACGGCGCAGGAAAAAACCTCCGAAGCGCAGAATATTAAAGATGGAGCAGGGATAGAGATTAGCGGAAAAAAATATTTATACGAAGACGGGTTTGTAATGACGGAAAAAGGGGTCATTCCTAGTGGAGTCATTAATCAGATGCTTAAAAGCGGGGAGGCGAAGCTAATTTCGGAGTAAATTGACATCCTCCCGGTTCTTCAGGCCGAGGTTTTACGGCCACATGGATAATAACATCATGATACAACGGCAATTAAGCCGGAATCCCCTGCCTTTAGACATGGGGAAATTCAATGTAAAAATAAGGAGTGCTCACGCATGAGCAATAGTCTTACACCGCTAATCGTCATCCTAATAGTCCTTCTCTTAGCAGTTGTCGCTTTAGTAAAAATATTTATTAAGCAAAAAGTACAAAGTGAGCAAACCTACCCCTACGAGCAGCAGCCGGCTTTCTTCTCTCCTGCCGAACGCTCTTTCCTTGGCGTACTTGAGCAGGTGATTAATAATCGTTATCGTTTAATGGGGAAAGTTCGTCTGGCAGACATCGTAAAGGTAAAAAGCGATTTAAACAAAAGCAGATGGCAAAATGCATTTAATAAAATACAGAGCAAGCACGTTGATCTAGTTGCATGCGACCCAACGACACTGAGTGTTATGTTTGTAATTGAGCTTGATGATAAAACACACAAACAATCAAGAACGCAAAAACGCGACGATTTCGTTAACAATGTTATGCGGGCTGCCGGTATTACTATCGTTCATTTTACGGCAAAAAATAGTTATTCCCTGCAAGAAGTCGAAAACATCCTTTTACAAGCCGGGATGTTGGTCAAATCACAAAGCGTCAAACAATGCCTCAAGCCGATTGCCACGCCGCCAACAACAGCAACCCTTGATCTTTAAGCCATTGGTTCGTCATGCCCGTTTGCGTTGCCAGCGTTTTTGCCAAGCGCCACGGCCCTTTGCGGTAGTTTTTTTAATTCAATAATCTTGCCCGACATTTTGTCAAAAATCATCTTTTGCGAGTCTATAATTTTTTCCTTTTTGCTTTTGGGAAGTCTTTTGAAGCTGTGCTCCACTTTCAGCGCCAGCGACCGGTTTCCAACAGGATGTGAAAAAGCCAGGTTCTGCGGCTTGTGAGCAATAAGATACTTTGCCGCCTTGCGGCCCTGCGCCTCATGCTCCCTCAAACGTCTTTGCAGATCAGTTGATATTCCGGCATACAGGGAACCATCTTCCGCTCGTACAACATACAAATGCCAACATGGAACGCCTTTTCTTGTCTGTGCCTTTTTCATTTCACCTTTCATCCAGCACCCCGTTCAATTCTTCATCGGTAATCCGGGCATACTGCATCGAGTAGGTCGCGTTCTTGTGTCCGAGCTGCCTTTGCACCGCCGCCACGTTGCCTGTCTTCTCGATGATGTAACGTCCCATCGCATGCCGGGCGCTGTGAGGCGTTTTGCCTTTGATGCCGGCGGCCTTGCAGACATCGTTCCATACATCGTTGATTACCTGGACCGTCAGGCGCCCGTTGCCGTTCGGGTTGGTGCAAGGAGACAGGAAGAGGGCAGGGGACTTCCATTTCTCAAAGTCAGCGTCTCGCTCGTTTTCGATATAGTCCCGGATCGCCGCCAAGCCTTCCTTGTTGATCTGGTAAGTGTGTCTGATGCCGCCTTTTTCTTCGACGGTGATTTTCTTCTTTCCGAAATCCACATCAGACAGGTTGACCGCCGTGACTGCCCTCCTTCTCATCCCTGTTTCAGTAAGACAGTATATCATCGCCCGGTTGCGGTAAGGCCGATAGCCTTTTCTCCTCGGTCTTACTTTGACAGTATGAAATCGACGGTTTTTACTCCGTCCGCCTACGACGGGGAGCAGATCCGCAGCGTCCAAAAGGCGCCGCCGTTCTCCGGGTGAAATGGCCCGTTCGATCTCCAGGGAATTGGTCAAGGGAAGAGCCTTGATTTTTGTCATCGGATTTCCCAGAGGGAACGGTCGCAGCCCATGCACCCATTTGGAAAATGTCTTCAGGTGAACCAGAACCCGGTTGATGGTTCTGTCGGACCAGTGACGGGAACCGTCTTCATGGAGCGAACGCTTCATGTTGTCCTTGAAGGACTCGGCGAGCCGGGGCGTCCACCTGGATCGCTCATCCGTTTTTTCCGTCAGCTCCATGTATTGAATGAACAGAGACAAATCCCGTTTTTGTTCTTTCCGTGATATTTCGGCAGTCGTCACGGCATGGTCAAAATACCAATTCGCCCAGACACGGAGGCCGTCCGGAGCATTTTTTGGGATGGCAATCGGGGTCAATTCGTTAGGTGTAGCGATTTGGTCAATTTTCTGAGGGACAATTTCCATATATTCACTCCTGAAATGGGCCATAAACTACCCATAAGATACGTTATGTATGGCAGGAATGCAAATGAAAAAAGCCGCAAGTCCCGAAGGAAGTGCGGCTTTGTGTGTTATCCGGCGAAATAGAAAACCATATCGCCGAATTTTTTGTTTCTGGTCTCGGTTGAGATAATCTTGGCTATATGCCGAAGATACTCACCGCCGGAAAATCTAATACAAAAATATAACCAATAAATTTAGTAGAATGCCAAGAGCGCCGAACAGGAAAAGAGAAAGCTCTCTCCCTGCTCGGCGCTTTTTTACTTGGTGTGATCAGAAACATTTAACCGCCCGAAACCGGGCAGAAGGAGGACGTATGGAAGAGCAGAAGAATATAATTGTGGTGTCCGGTACCCATGGCACCGGGAAAACAACCAGAGCCATGGAAATGGCCGTTGACCTGAAGAAGCAGTTTTCCCGAAAGACCATCGGGTTATTGCTGGAAAATGTTGTTGATTGCCCGTTTCCGGTAAACGGCCAGTCAACGATGGAAACAATGGTCTGGCTAACCACAAACCAGATCCAGCGGGAATTGACGATGTCGTTGCAGTACGACCTCGTTGTGAGCGATAGATGCTGTGTTGATCCGATTGCATACGGCATTGCCCATTTCGGGGAAGCAGCAACGGCCATGACCGAAGCGTTGTTGTCCGTGTGCAAGCTGCACTACCGCAGCAAATACATGGATGTCTATCTGCACATGGCATCCAAGAATAATTTTTTGTTCGCGGATGGCCTGCGGGACACGGATTTGGATTTCCGGATTCGTGTGGAGAAAATACTCATGCGCCTGCATGGGGAGTGCCGGTGACATTCTCTCCCCTATAAATCGGGCAAAGGATTAGCACGATACCCACACCTGCTCTGCATGGTAGTGGGTATTGTTTTCAGTATCGGACCCTGAACCTCCCCATGGCTAAAGCCAGGGGGTTCTAACGGCGGAGTCGGTAATATCGGACCGTAATATATCATATAGGACGATATAGGTTTGTTTAAAAACAAAAAATAGTATAGGGAACGGGTGATAAATGAATATAGAAAGAAAAACAATAAACATGGACACACCGAAACACTCCCGTGCGTTATTAATTAACGCATTAAAAGATTTGCGAGCGGCAGTCGAAGAAGAAGAAAAAACATTCGCGTCCCTGAAAAACATAGATGAAATGCGCGAACATCTCGAAAAGATAAAAAAAATGAGTAGTGAAATAAAAAGCATAAAACACCTGATTAGTGGCATAGAAAACAGGTGGCTGACAATAGACCAGGTAGCGGCATACAAAGATATTCCCCGTAAGCACATACAGGAAATGATACGGTCGAAAACCATCGGAGCGGTAAAGAGAGGCGGCCGCTGGTACATTGACCGAATGAATCTGGAGCAATATCTTTATATTGCAAGAAAAAAACTCACAGAAACAAAAACGCTGCAACTGGTTAAAAACAAAGAGAATGAGGAAAAGTAACCGCTTCCCGGTCTAACTGATCCGCCCGTGCGGATAGAAAATATCAAAAATCACCTTGCGACAAAAGAGCATAATCCCGGCGTTTCCTGACCCTGTCTTTGATTTTCCGCGCTCTGATATTCATCAGAGGTTCCATTTTATAATTAATTTTCCAATACCAACAGCACATATGGGCTATTTTACGGGGAGTGGACTTATATTTCTTCTCGAATTGTTTTTCCATCCACTTGTCGATTAACTGCCACCTATCGGCATTGTATAAATAGGAGGCAACGGTGTGAATAAAATCACTCCGTACCTTATCCGGTATATTCTGCATCAGAATTTTTAAAAAATAAGACATATCACTTTTTGACAAACACGCTACTTCAATCGCCGTGTGCTGCAATTTGGTTTTTCTATCTACCGGGGTATTTTTCTTTGCCATGTGTCGGTATTACCGGATGCTGAACCTCCCCACGGCGGAGGCGGTAATACAATAACAAGAATTTATTTTAGTAGAAGGCCATGAAAGGCACCGAACAGAAGAAATCGCAATCTTCTTCTGTTTGGTGCCTTTTTTATTTGGCGTGACAAATAACATTATTATTTGACGCCCGACACCGGGCAGAAGGAGGACGCAAATGGGATGGTATAAGAAATCACTGAAAGCCCTCATCCGGAGTTTGGATGGGGAAATAGAAAAGTCAGCAAGGGCTTGCGAATCGTTAAAAGACATGCCGCAGGCGCAAAAAAGATACCAACACTCGAAAGAGATGTTGGAATACTGGATTGAAGCCCGGCAGAGAATAGCCGGCCCACAACAAGAACGATTAATTTAGGAGAGGACGCAGTGAAAGTTATAGTAGAAAAAGAGCTATTCATTAGGCTCGCCGACGCCGCCCGGTATGCGGCATGGTATTTGAAAGAATATGACGAAAGTCATATTCATTACATGGCCGCTCTTGATGGGTTTGACGTCGAGGACGGTAAATGCGGCAACAAAGACTGCGTCCTTTGCGGCCTCGAAAAGGTCGTCATGGACGCTGATCGATACCTGGACGGAAATCACCATCCCATCCGGGTAAAAGAGGCGCAACTTCCGCTTTTCGGAACCAATGTGCCTGAATTCGACATCGTTCCTTAAACTCGAAAGCACTCCCAAGGCAATATCAGGGGGTGCTTTTTTGTTGTAAAGAAAAAACCCAGGTGGTAATACATAAACATCAACTTCAGTAGGCAACGAACCAGGCTTAAACTGAACGGCATAATTTAAAATTTTTCAACCACCCCCCCCAACCGATAATCGTTTTCATTTGGGATAGTCATTTGAGTAGATTCCGAAACGTCAATCAGGAATGATTTCCAGACTGCCTATGCGCAGATACCATGCGCGAGCACGTCGGGACGGAAACCCACAACTCAAAAACCAAATAAAACGAATAAAGGAGAAAGAAGATGGAAACAACGAAAAAAGAATTAAAATCGGACATTGAAAAAGCGGCGCAAAAAGTGTTTCTGAAAATCAAACGCGACCTGGATCAGATTATTCAGGACGAGGAACTGGGGCAAAAGGAAGACACCGAAACGGAATCCTGGGACTGGGTAATCAGGCGTATTCCGACCAAGACCAAACCGGGAGTCCGCTGCTCGCCCTCCCTGCAACGCTTCATTGCAGCTTGACATCCCCGCCCTGAAGCGACGGGGTTTTGTGACCAGCAAGACTATCACAAAAAAAGACCGGCATGATGCCGGTCTTTTTTTGTTTGCCTGTTGTCGGAACAGCAGGCTACTTGCTTACCGGATCAATGTCGAGCAGTTTGTCCAAGAGGTCCCGGAGACTGTTTATGGCAGCTCGAACCTCATCAATGTTATCCTTATTGATCCGTCCTAAAAGGTACTTAGATGTATTACTTATCTTCTTGTTGATTTCCTTCGGGGTAAAAACTTGCCCCTCTTTTTTCTCCACTGTTTTCTTTAGCCGTGCCAGCTCCTTAATGCCATCACTGTTTAGCGCACCCGTATTGTATTTATCAAAAAGATCAATCATTTCCACGGGATTGCCAGCGCGGGCAATCGTGATCAAAAGCCGAACAGGGTATTTATCCGCATCCGCCAGCCGGACAATATCTTTAATGCTGTCCGGTAGGCGATTCAGGGACAATAATTCCGATACCATGGACTTGGTCATTCCCAGGGATGTGCCCAATTCCTCTTGTGTATAAGAATACTCGTTTAATACTTTCAGCATTCCCTCGGCTTTTTCGATGGGATTCAGGTTTTCCCGTAAGATATTTTCGACAAGAGATATTTCCGCTGCTTTATCGGATTCAATAAAAACAACAGGTATGGTTTCCGATCCGGCGATAATGGATGCCCGCAAACGTCGATCCCCGGCAACGAGAATAACCTCCCCATCGGTGTTCCGTCGCACGGCGATAGGCTGGATCACTCCCGTGTTTTTAATGGATACCGCTAATTTATCCAGCTTGTCCTGGTTGAAATTCCGCCTTGGCTGATCAGGGTTTGGTTTGATTTTACCAATTTCCATTTGCATGGCCGGCATATCGGGTGTGCGGAGAAAAGCCGCCGCCGGATTAACGGCGACTGAGGGGGCTTGAATATCGGGCCGCTTTCTTTCACTTAATTTTAACAGATTATTGGGTTTACTCACGAATTGACCACCTTTTTACTGCTGGTTTTGGTATTTTTCGGGCAGAAGGACGAAAATTCCTGCGCCAGATTATCGTAATCTTTTGCCCCCATACTGCCGGGATTGAACTCAAAGACGGTTCTTCCTGCGATGTAAGCCTGATTCACAGGTTCGTTTTTCCGGATAAATGTCTTAAAGGTCATGTCCTGATAAGGCTCCAGCGCCCGACGCATCCAGTCTATGGTCACAGTATTACGCGCATCGTACTTTGTCAGCAATATCCGGCAAATATCCGGAATATTGTTCTGGCATTTTACGGTCGTTATGGTGGATAGCAGCTTGTCAACGCCGTCCAGCGCTGCCCGGCTGACTTCACACGGAATGATATAATAATCAGCCGCGTTAATGGCATTGATGGTCAGCATGTCCAGAGACGGGCCGCAATCAATGAAACAATAATCATATTGATCGTTTTCGGGTGCATCTAAAATCCTCGACAGATATGCTTCCCGCCGGATCGGCTGTATGGAAATTCGCTCCCTGGCAACGCCGAGATGGTCATTGGCCGGCGCCACATGCACCCCGTTTGTGCTTGTCTCGATAATAATATCACGGAGAGGCACATTATCAACCATAGCCTCGCCGATGGTCATCGACACTTCGCTCGCCTCCACACCCAGACCTGTCGTGGAATTCCCTTGAGGATCAAAATCAACGACGAGGATTTTAGATCCCTTTAGCGCCATCGCCGCCGCCAAATTTATCGAGGTGATGGATTTACCGACGCCACCTTTCTGATTACAGACACATACCTTAATCAAGATGATTCCCCCTGTTGTGCCGGATTGTTATAATTTTCCAAGCGCTCCTTTTTATCAAAGAAGGCATCTATTGCCCGTCGGATCAATTCCGCCACAGAAAGGCCGGTGCTTTCCGACAATTTATTTAATTTTTCCACCTGTATCGTGCTCAGGTAAATATTGGTTCGCTTTAACATGGTGTATTTAATACACCGTAAAAATCAGATTGTCAAGAAAAAATCAAACCGTCAGAAAAGTAATACCTCCCTTCGACAACCAGTTCGACGCGTCGAACTTAGTCAAAATCAACATAATAGGGAACTGAACCTCCCCATGGCTAAAGCCAGGGGGTTCTGACGGCGGAGTCGGTAATACCTCCAACAGGTAATGTGCGCCGAAAAGCGGTGTGGGAGATAAACAGGTAAGACAGGAAAAGGGAGGTTTCGATGATGACAAAGACAGTAAGAGCTCAATATCTAACCCAAACCGTGGCAATAGCATGCCTTGTAGCCGTGGTATTTGCTGTATTAGGGGCAAGAGCCCGAACCGTGGAAGCGGCGGGAATGACGGGACAGTGGTACACGGCAAACGTAACAACAGCCTCGCCGACGGTTGCAATCACCTGGCCCGCATCAGCAAGAAACAATACCACCATTGAGGGTTCCGGCTGGATTGATAGCAGTCCTGTATATACAAATCTACAATTATTAGCGGGAGGCAACGGAACACTTTACTGCTCAACAAATATAGGCGGAATATCATTAGGTTCCAACACAAGTGTTGCCCCTTGGTATTCAGGAATAACACTGGATAGTGTTTATGGTGATCCGACCATCACCTGTCATGTAAAGTTTACAAATGGTATATGGTCAAAACCTATCCAGCATACTTTTGCCTTTACTCCTGTCACGATTAACTCATGGAACTGCCCGGAACAAGTTTTAAATGGACAGTCTTTTTCTTGTTTGCCCAATATGACAGTGGATCTGACCAGCGCACAACAGGCCGGTGCGGTTTACACATGGAGCGCCGACAACGGCGCTCTGACCCAATCGGCCACAAACATTCCGAACCCGCAATTGGTTTTATCCGGCGCCGGCAGCGCTAAACTGACTTTGGCCGTGAGATTTCCCGACGCGGGTAATATCGTAAAGAGTTTTACTATGCCGACGGCCATCACCATTGGGACCACAACCATCACCGGCATGACCTGTCCGGCCCGAATCATAGAAAACGAAGATTTTACCTGTGTGCCGCAAATGACATCAACGGGAATGACGGAAGAACAGAAGGCCGGGGCCGTCTATACCTGGACAAGCGATACCGGCGCATTGACACAGTCCAATACTTCCACCCCGGATGCCGTGCTTAAATTAACAGGCGGAACAAACGCTAACGCCAAGATAACCCTGAGTGTCTCTTACCCGAACGCAAATAACTATACAATAGGCAATGAAACCACGGTTCCGTATTCATATTTACGAGTGGCAAGTCTGGGCTGTCCGTCCGGTCCCATCAAGCCGCCGTTTAGCTGCTCCCCGAGAATAGAATCGAGCCTTACGGAAGTCGAGAAAGCCGGGGCTGTCTATACCTGGGCAAGCGACAATGGCGTTATAACAGCCGAACACTCTAATGTTCCATGGGGTAATATCAATTTCACTAATTACGAAAACAAAACAACAAATGTAACAATGTATGCCACTTACCCCGGCTTCGGTGGACGAACCATATCTGGCGCTAAAGCGATCCAGCTTAATAGCGCCATTGCGGATTATCAGCCTGTCTGTCCTGCGGTGGTTAAGAGAGGCAACCCAATCGAGTGTGCGCAAACCCCTTCTGTGACAGAAGGGGTTTATTGGTTTCCGCCTGATTATTTACAAACAGGTGCCAGCGTTTATTCATCGACTTATCATGGCGGTTTCTCTTTTACAGAATCCGGCGAAAAAGAAATACACGTCAAGTATCCCAATTTATCTAAAAATATAAAAGTTATTGTTGCCGATGCTGCTTTCAATGCCACCAACTGCCCGGCGGAAGTCTATGCAAACGAGCCGTTCCGGTGTAATCCTGCCGTGACGACATTCCCGGCAGATTATCCGAAGACCGCAAATGAGTTTTCATGGGAAGGAACTGGTTTGCAGGTTAATCCTGATGGAAGCATGCAGTACAATACTCTCGGAACGAAAACCATTACCGGGCGGTATAACTCTAACCATTATGCAAACCCTGCGCCTCCTGCCATAACAGCGGAATTTCCCGAGAACCTTGCCGTTCTATGGGGAGCGGAATATACACGATGGAATATTACAAAAACACAGGACATCGTGGTAAAAAACCGCACCATGAGCATCACTTCAGCAGGTTGTCCGGAAACGACTTTAACCACGAAAAAATTCACCTGCACCCCTGTGATCAGTTCCGATATTCCTGCGGAACTCCAAAAAGACATCGTTTACACATGGGCGGGTGATGGACTGGTCGTAAATCCCGACAAATCTTTGCAATTTACCACTGGTGGAGCAAAGACAGTCGTTGTGACTGCCACTTATCCCGGCATCAGCGCCAAAACCGCCACGGCAACTGTGAATGTTATTGTGCCGCAGTGGACGCATGTATCCCTAGACTGTCCGGAAAGTGTATTTCTGGAGGAATCCTTCCGTTGCACAGACGAAGCATCCACTAATTTACCCGAAGAATACAAAACCGGAGCGACGAAGACCTGGGCGGCGGAGGGACTGACCATCAATCAGGACGGTTCGATGAAATTCACGACCGAAGGCGCAAAAACCGCCACATTCACCATGATATATC
>Ga0209604_1001673_pt1 | contig 17373 bp, 8 predicted proteins | sample AD_UKC097_MetaG_FD_184405 | JGI IMG/M metagenome (GOLD analysis project Ga0209604, IMG submission 184405) | Active sludge microbial communities of municipal wastewater-treating anaerobic digesters from USA - AD_UKC097_MetaG (SPAdes) (version 2) | ecosystem: Engineered > Bioreactor > Anaerobic >... | reverse complement strand
AAGGACTTTTCGAATCGAATTTAATTCCACCACTACCGAAACATTCTGAGGAATAGAATCGTGCGCCAACCAAAAGATTTTCCAAAATATAATGAGTCAAAAAAAATTAATGATGCCTATGAACGGGAAATTGAGTCAATCGCTTACGCCAGGGAGCAGCTGGCCAACCCTGCTAGTCATACCATTAAACCTGTCAGTCGAAGTGTAAATACCCGTTTCCCTGAGGTAAATCCCCTATCCGATACAACAGGGAACCTGCTCATCTACACCTCCCTTCAGCAGTTTTACAACGCCATTCTGGTTAGCCAGCGCAAAGAAGATTTTTGGACTAACCCTATTAACCTTAACGCCCAGCTCTTTGCCGATGGGGCAATAAAAACTGTGGGTATTTCGTCCAACGGCAACATGCTAATTCTGGAACGTAACGATAACTACACCTATAACCTCTACTTCAGCCGGTACGACAGGACAAAAAACACATGGTCGCCCATTGAGAAGTTCCCAAAGGAGATTAACTCCAGCGGTTGGGAAATTTCGGGTTCGCTCTCCAGTAGTGGCGATACCCTATACTTCAGCAGCAACAGGGCAGGTGGTTTTGGCGGATTCGATATCTACATGTCGGTAAAAACCATAACCGGATGGTCTAGCCCGGTTAACCTGGGAAATAAGGTCAATACTCCTTTCGATGAAATATCCCCATTTGTTACCGAAAATGGCAGGCAGCTCTTCTTCAGTTCCAACGGCCACCGCTCCATGGGAGGATTCGATCTGTACTGCTCCGATTATGAGAACAACACATGGGGGCTGCCTCATAACCTGGACTATCCTATTAACACCACCGATGATGATTCCTTCCTTTTTCCTCTTGAAAATGGTAAAAAGGGATTTATTTCCCGAACTGCTGAAGAAACAAGCGGCGAGGATGACATCTACGAGGTAACCCTTGACCAGGTTGGTGTTCTTTATAGGCAGCTACTGCATGTAACATAGTTGGTTGCTCTCAACACAAAAGCAGAAAACAACCAACTCATCCTAGCATCAAATTATAAATTTCCTGCTAATCAAGCTCAACTTTTGGGAATATCAAAAACTTCAGGCTGCTTATAAAAAAACAGGTTAAGTCTTTTTTAAGGTGCTATGAAAAATAAAGTGCGGTTCGGTAGAGGGCAAAATCCTTATCCTTAATACCATAATTATTGGAAATAAACCTATTAATTTTGCCGTTGATTCTTTCCGCTTTAGCGCTAGCTTGCCCGCATATAAAGTAGTTTATGACCTCATTTTCATGCTTTCTGATCATCTTTAAGGCAGACCAAAACTCGTCCAGCCCGCTCCCTACCACCTTACCATACCACTGGTGAAGGTCAGCGGCAATAGAGGGTCTGCCCTTCCTGGAGATGTTCTCTACCGCATACCACTGCCTAAATTCCTGGGCCAGGTCGTAGGCCGCCTTAAGCTGGGGATGGCTGCAAAATACGGTATTCATCAGCTCTCTGCCGGCATCGCTCCACTTATGGGCGGGCTGGGTAAGGCGGTAACCGGTTTGCCCGAGCAGGTCCAGCTGAAACAGCACCTCCTTATCCTGCGGAGTTTTTACCTTGCCTGTAGCTACTCACCCCCTCTCGTCATTGCGAGCGTAGCGAAGCAATCTCACCATGCAGCCACTTCTTCATATAAATCTTTCCATTCCGGATTAAAGGCATTTATAATATTCATTTTCTTTTTTCTTGAACCTCCTTTAATCTGTTTTTCCCTGCTTATTGCCTCTTCTATGCGGTGAAATCCTTCATAATAAACTAATTTCGTTAATTCATATTTTGCAGTAAATGAGCCGGGATGAATTTTATTTTTATGTTCATAAATCCTTTTCTTTAAATCGGAAGTTACTCCTGTATAAAGAGTAGTGTGGTTTTTATTTGTCATGATATATATGGCTCCTCCTCGTTTCATTGACTATTTTCTTGAGATTGCTTCGGGCGTTCCTCCCTCGCAATGACGGGGTGAGTAGCTACAATTTATTTTTTTCGTAATATTTCGAACACCCCTGTCAGGGTTTAGAACCCTGACAGGGGTCATTGCCTCTACTGCACGCATCTGAAGATGCGTGCTAACCAGGCTGCCGCACGAGTCCTCTCGTGTGGCAATTCTATTTCCAGAACTTTTAAAACAGCCGTTACTGCTCATTTTCTTTACTATTACTAACTCTTTTTTCTAAAACCACCACACGACATAAGTCGTGCGGTAGCATTGTTGAATTTCCTATTGAATTACAATCTTAACCTGCCTACGCTCGTTGCCTGCCTTGGCAATAAGCAGGTAAACCCCGGAGTTCAGGTTTACCAGGTTGTAATCGACTAAGTAATCCTGCAATTGGTACTCGAACTGCTCGTTCACCTTCAGCCCCGATGCCACGGAGAATAGCACAAGGTTGATATCGGCAACCTCACGTAGCTTCACCGTAGCGGTAAAGTCGCCCGTGTTTGGGTTTGGGTTAACCGTAAACTCCCTGATAAGGGGGTCGTTACCCAGGCCATCATCGTCGGGGTTTTCACCCAAATCTTCAACTATTTCCACCTGTTTGGTGGCAACGGAAACACAGCCTCCCGAGTAGGCGTAGAGGTCGATGTTGTATAGGCCCTTGCTCAGGGTTTTGAGGTAGAGGATGTAGTCCAACGCCATTTCGCTATCTAGCTCCAGGAATGCCGAGTTGTTGTAGTCCCAGCTCATGCTATCGAGCGGCATGTTGGACAGCTCGTACAGTATCAGGGTATCGCCCAGGACAACCCCTGACGAAACCAGAAAATCGGCCACCAGGGCGCTATTGCCTATGGCAACAGCAACTGTATCGTGCGCCAAACATCCAATACTATCGGTAACCTCAAGGAAATAGCTATCGGGTTTTGAAACTGTAAAGTAGCGCTCTTTGGACACCTCACCCTGCGATGTGCTCCATTTGTGAGTAGCAAATTCCTGCCCATCGAGTACACGGGTATTCCCAGGGCACATCAGGATGTCGTCGCCCAGATCCACCTCCAACTCTTCGGGTTCACCCACCGGGTAAACACCATACACCTCGCAGCCATTGGCATCGGTTAATAGTAATCCATACTCGCCTTTCCCGATATTACCCAGCAAGCTAAGGCTATCGCCGGTTGACCATAGGTAGCTGTAACCACCAACACCACCAACGCCTAATGCCTCTATAAAGGCATCGCTGTAGCCAAAGCACTTTGGCATTTTACTATTGACAATGGCAATCCTCAGCAAATCGGGCTGAACCACCTCGAAGAACTTAGCGGTGGAGCAGCTATTGGTATCGGTAACCGTAACGTGGTGAATTCCCGATGGATAGCCGCTAGCCGACAGACCGGTATTCCCATTGGACCAGGTAAATGTTAGTGGAGCGCTCGGACTGCCGTACTGGTAATCCTGTATTGTAGCAGTACCGTTGCTTTCGCCATAGCAAACAACATCGGTAGTGCCAACCCTGGTTACTTTTGGGTTGGTTGATGGATTTATCAGCTGTTGCAACTTTTGCGGGCAGCCATTCTTATCGCGCACATTTAGCGTGTAGTAGCCATTCTGCACCAGCTGTCCAACGGAATCCTGACCGCCAATGGGATTTCCGTTGGAATCAAACCACTCGTAGCGGTAAGGCACTGTTCCACCCTGTAGTTTAACCTTAATTGAGCCGTTATCCTGCTCACAGGTTGTATGTACCACTGCAATGTTATTGAACAACAGTGAATCGGGTTGAGGAATTACAACCTCAACAGTATCCTGTCCAATACAATTGTTATTGTCGGTGAAAATATACCTATACTTACCCGCAGGCAACTGGCCCTTTACGCTATCATCAATCCAAAGATTTGACAGGTTGATATCGGCAAATCGATATGGAGCAGTACCGCCATTAACAGCAAACTCCACCCTACCATCAGCAAGACCATTACAGCTAACACTATCGATAGAGACAATCCTAGAGGTAAGGTAGTTGGGCTCGGTTATATTAACCTCCACGCTGTCTACCGCTCCCATTCTATCGATGATGTAGAAGCGGTGTGTGCCCACTTCCAGATCGCTAAACAAAGGGCTATTCCCAAAATATTCCGATTTTTGGGAACGGAACTGGTAATCGTCCCAGCCGCCTACTGCGGTTAAACGCACGTAGGCATCGGTGTAGTCCTTGCAGCTCTCATTGGTTGATTCTGCAACACTTATCATTAAAGCGGAGCTAGGCTCATCAACCTTAACATCTTCTGTGATTGTATTACCGAAGCAATCGGTAACAGTAACCCTATAGTTACCTGCAGGTATACTGCTCAGAATACTGCTCGCCTCATTGTCCTGGGAGACTTGAGGCTCGGCGCCTGTACCAACAATCTTTTCCCAACGGAACTGATTGCCACCTCCACCGCCAATAACATCTAAAGTAATCTTACCGTTACTAGCCCCGATTGTACTGGCATTTAGCACATCAACCTTACCAAAACCAAACAACTCGTATGGCTTAATGGTAAACTCGGCATAGAACTTAACGTTAGTGGTAGAGATCCCTGCTATAAAGTAATCTCCACCCTCAAGGTTCCTTAGGAAGACAGAATCAGCCCTAAAGTCAAACATTGAAGTTGAATCAGTGGTATTAAACGTTAACTTTTGTTTAGATGGTGTTATAATGTAGAACGAACTCCAATTCTTTTCCGCCGCTGTAAGCGTACAGTAGCCGTCGCCGGCCCGGTAGGAGCTCTCATCGCGCTTATAGCATATTTCGAGCGGCAAATCGCTGATGTTGGGCAGGTATAAATCCTTAGTAACATTACAACCGTTGGCCTCTGTAACGCTCACCTCGTAATGGCCGGAGGGGATATTGTTCAACGTAGCAGCCATTCCCGTAACAGGGGTTCCGAACAAGCTTCTCCACAGGTAGCTGTAGGGCGATTTCCCTCCTGTAACTACAGCACTTAAAGCACCATCGCTCGATGAAGAGGTGGAAGGATAGGTAGGGGTATCGAACGCCACATGCAACAGCCGGCTGTTATTCAGGTTGGTCTCAAGGTTGAAACGGCAACCGTTTCCATCAACAACCCTGAACTGGTTATCGCCAGCGCTTAACCCTGTAATTGAAACAGGTTGAACGCCGGGAACCAACAACGAGTCGTTACTTGCCAGGTTATAAATCTTATACGCAGCAGTTCCGCCATTCAAACCTAACACAACACTGCCATTCCCCTCACAGGTTGGATTGTACAGCTCGGCAACCCAGGCATGAAGGCTATCCTTGGGCTCATGGATGACAACTGTGTCGGAGTAGGTAGCGCCGTACCCATCCTTCACGGTAACCACATAGCTACCTGCGTATAGATTCTCGAATTTTCCGGAGTTGTAGAAGGAGTTCTGCGTACTACGCTTATACTTGTAGTCGCCCCAGCCACCGGTAGCCTGCACGGTAAACGAACCCGTTTGCGATTTACAAAGGGCATCCTTTTTATCCACAACGGTAAAGCCAAGTAACGAGGCTGGTTCAAGAACCTGAATTGGGTCAGAGATGTACTCACAGCCCTTTCTGTCCACAACTGTTACCTTATAATTCCCAGCGTAAAGCGAGTTCATATTGAAAGGAAAACTTCCGGGTTGCTGAGAACTTACCACTGGTTCTCCTAGGACGTTCTTCAGGGTAACCGTTTTAAGGCCATCGTTACCGCCGCTAATTGTACTTCGGATTATCCCTGAAGCCGAGCCCATGGTTAAAACAGGCTGCAGAACACTGGCCTCAGCTGTGAGAGGATCATCAGGCTGACCAATAGGAGCATCGTATTCTGTAACACACCCATTCTCATCGAAGACGGATACCGTGTATCCTCCACTGGAGAGATTCCTAAATATGCCATCCATGATCCTCACAGTATCAGCGTAAGCAAGGCTCTCGGAGATAATTGTGCTGTAGGCAAACATTCCATCACCCGAATAGTTAGAAAGTGACACCTCTCCGTTGGAGTCACCGTGACATCTCGCATCTTCTGAGGTTAAGGTTACGCTGGGATTATCGTATACATCTAGCTCAACTGGAGCACTTAACGTACATCCCATGTTATCAATCACGTCTAGGTAATAACTGTCGAAACTAGGCAATGTATCGCCTAAACTATATATAGTGTCGGCAACAAAAAATTCCGGATCAGAAAAAATCGGATCCTGAAAGAATGGTTGATTGTTGCGCAACCATTCGTACCTATACAAACCATTTCCACCCTTAATCTCGGTAAGGATAGAACCGTTGCTGAACCCACATGTTGGCTGAACAACCACTTGGCGCTCTAGCTCTAGAGGTGCGGGTTGGGTTATGGTAACCTCAATTGGGCTTGCAGAATAGCAACCACTTTCATCCTTTACTCTAACAGAATACTTACCTGGAATTAAGTTTGGGGTTACTACATCAGCCCCCTTCCAAACGCCATTATTATTAATCATATAAGCATAACCACCATTGCCACCTCTAGGATTAGAAATCGATATACTACCGTTGGCATTGCCATAACAGGTTACGTCAATTGACGAGACATCCACCTCTACAATATCGGGTTGAGGAATAGCTATAGTATATCCTTCAATAACCGATTCGCTAACTGTGATTGAACTATTCCCTATAGGAATTGTACTATTTTTCCTACTTCTAAGAAAATAGGAAAAACTATTACCAACGACATAATCCATTGTGCTGGAAAACGCATTTTCGCTAGTAGATGTAGTGCTAGCATCAAAAACACCATCAGCAACACCACCTTCGGGAGTAAGTTTAACGCCTCCAACTCCGCCATGACAGTTAATGGGAGTAGTAACTTGATATAAATTTTTAATTGTATCTAAAGGATATTCAAATGAGTAAAGGTTTTGCACATAATTACCCTTACCATAAATCAACCGCACTGCATAAGAGCCATCTGCTAAATTATTGACAATTAACACACTACCATTAGCACCTGGCACAGAAATAGCCCCACCCTCTTCGTATTTTATTAATTCCAAATAATAAGGATACAACAAAGAATTTGAATTAGTAAGCCATGCCTCCAAAGATCCCACTCTATTCTCCATTTTCAAAATTACATTAGCGTTAAACTGGGGAGCATTCACAGAAAACTCTACGGGAATTGGACATGTTTGCCCATTTACAGTATGACTAGCAGTAGTTTTGTACTCTCCAATAGCAACTCCTGTGTATTCTACGGCATTTGCTGTTTCTGTAGGTCTAAAAACTTGCGGTGCGGTTGCCTTATCCCATATAACATCGCTTTGTCTGTTTACAAATTCTACAGTTACCTCACCTAAATCACCAAGTTTAAGCACATCCGGTGAACTGACATTAACGCCAAACACTTTTGATTCTACTACAATTCCGCCCTTAGGGAAAGAACAACTTCCATTTTCAACAAGGACATCATACGTATCGGCATCCAAACTATCAAAAGTAAACGTGTTTGCTGTTGTGGTATGAGTTATGATTTTGGAAGACAAAGTACAAGATGTTAACTTATAAGTTTTATTACCTGTCATACCGTGCACATTTACCACAACTTTTCCATTTGGAGTGGAGCATGTTTGTGGTGAAGCAGAGGCTGTGCAAGGGCTAGGAATATTTACTGTTAGAGTAATGCTAGGTTTACCCTCTCCATCACTCAAATGAATGCTATTATCGCCAAATTTCATTCCCCCAACAATAATTGAATTTCCAATTACATTCAAAGAACCCGCGGTACTATGCACATAAGGCGTAGAGCCACCACCATTATAGATAACTTTAACCTCACCATTATTAGCGCATAAACTAGTAGGAACTTTTATAACTGAAGTGGAAAAATAAGCAATAGGAGGTGCAGTTACAGAAACATCAAAGAAGTAAGAACAGCCGTCCTCATCTATTAGTTGAAGTGTTTGTGGACTTGGCTGGTTAACTAAAATACCCTTGCTAACCTTTAATCCAACTTTTTGGCTAACCCACAAATCTTTATATAGCCTCATATATTCATCGAACCATTCTTTAGCAACTCCTTTGTCAGGATAAACAGAATTTTGAATATAAATCTCGTCCCAAAGAGGAACCTCATTGTTGTTATTACCTATTTTTACAATATACTTTGCACTATACCCAATTACTTGCAAAGAAACTTCTGCATTACCATCATATATATCTGAAAAATTCACATCGCTACCAACAGTAGGGTGTTTTTTTATTACTGTATGATTATAGTTCGGGTCATTATATTCGGGAATACTCAAGTGGTAATTATGTATTCCGTCGTCATGGGTATGCACATGATCGTGTGTTGCGCTATGCTGATGGGAATGAGTGTGAGTTTCATATATCCCAGACTCTTCGCCCACATAAGTAAGCGCGTGAGTGTGATCGTTGTCGCATAGATTATGAGGATCTGTATATATTTCGTGCATAGTTTCACAATTATACTTACCAGAAATTCCATTAGCAGGGTCAGGAGGATAAATTTCTTTGCAGAAATGCTGATGCTGATGGCTATGCACGCATGTATGAATATGCTCATGGCTATGGTAACTGTAAGAATAAAACCAACCATCGCCATTAGGATTAAGCACTTTTGCTTTAGTTTGGTTGTTCACCCACTGCCTATACTTATTTTGAAAGAAGGTTTTATAGGCACTTTCCCACTCTCGCATTTTGGTAGAATCAGATTTGAATTCGGCCAACTGCTGATCAGTAAGATTTGAGGACGGCAGTTCGTTTATTGTGGCTAAAATATTAGGACTAGATGGATTTTGGGAGTACTGTATGGAATCAACAATAATATAAGGTTTTCGTAGATAGAAAAAGTCATCCTTTATGCTAAGCATAGCGTAGGGATGGTTATAATCTGGCACATCGTAAAGCGTATCGTTGATTTCATACTTCACATTACGCAACTGACTAACCTCCACCTCGTTGGGCTTTGGGGGAATTATAAATGATTTTACGCAAGCTATGTTATCAGTACTATCTTTTTCTTGTAATTGTAATTTCCATTCTTCAGGAACGGTAATTGGCTCATTAAACAAATCCTCATTTCCTGCCATAACAAGTTCATACGTCAACGGAGCACCCGTTGGCTTCATTGTACAGGTATCATAACGGTTATAAGGAGCTTTTTCTCCCAGCGCTACAGCCCAGTAGAATCGCTTTTGATCGAACTTCAAATACCCCATATCCGCATCGCTCTGAAGTTCCACATAGACCTTAACCTTAGAATTGCAATAGGAGCGTTCTACCTGCTGAATGGAGAACTGCAAGCCTTTAGGGAAAAACCTTACTCCAGCAACTTTTTGGCCAACGGACTTTGAATCGTTAAGCAGTGTTTTTACCACCCTAAACTGCAAACCTTTCCCCATCCACTTAAAAAAGTTAGAACTTGGGTCGTTTTTTTTTCCGACAATATCCTCGTAAGTTAAAACATAGCTCTTTTTTGGAGCAATTATCTGATTGGTATGGACTTTAACCCAGTCCTCGGTATTCTCTAAAGCAACCTCTAACTCTGGTTTTTCACTAGCCCAATTCATAAAAAAATCGTCGGTAATAAGTAGTAAAGTACCCTCCTCAGCTGAGTAAGCACGATTCTGATCTGGGCAGGATAAATCCACCGGATCGTCAACATAAACCGTTGTGGTCATTATATAACCTTCACGTTTGCCACCCCAATTAAAGTCATTACTACATGGGTCAGAAGCTTCGGCCGAATATATGTTTGCACCAACATTATTCAATTCCATTTCGTACGACAGATTGTTATCGTTTAGAATTCCACCTGCTGATGTTTTTAATTTAAGTTTCGAGATTTTATTACTAGAATTAGTCTGCTCCTCCAGAAGGATATTATTTTTAGAACCGCTATTAATGTAATCCATCGGAATTGGCACTGCTTTATCCTTCTCCAAACTAAAGGCCTGTCCATTATCATACAATGTAATACTGGCGCTCCTAAAGTATGGATTGTCGCCGCAATCACCCCATGAGGAAAACTGCTGCTTAACGGCTAAACAGTAAAGAGGCGGATAGTATTGCGCCCTTGAATTCAACCCAACTGCCAACAAAAGAATCAGCATCCAACAATTTAACAACCTCGTAATCATTTGCAGAAATATTTAACCTTTAAACCTAACAAAATCTTAGCAGCAAAACTTTACATGCTCTTAATTCTTTACACAACGGATTGAAAAATATCCACTAGAACCATAACGTATCAGAATACCAGTGCTCTCATTCGTAAAGTGGCGGACAATACTTCCAGATGTTGTCCACAAACTACCGCTTACACCAATATTATCTTCTGCACCACTATAAATTAAACCCGCAGGTAACAGGTTAAAGCCATAAATATCGGTGCCATTGCCGCTAACCCCATTGTAATCAGCCCAGCCCGAGGTGGATTTCAGGACTTTGCCTATATTCTCATTTGCACCCCTAAAGTCGCTACTGCTATTTATATCAGCCTCCGGTATTCCCAGGAAGCGTTCGAGGGTATTCATCTCTTCGTTGGAGGGAACGTGGTACCCGCACGGGCATGGATTATTGCCTTCCCAGTTGGCGGGCGCTGAGTAGTAGTAGCCGTACATATCGCTTTTGCTCCCAATTCTATAATATTTATTACCGGACTGGCTTTTCATCTCATTACCATTCTGCCACCTTGTGGCTCTAAGATTCTCGCGCAACCACGTTTGATTGCCAATCTGTACGGTGGAATAGATGTTAAATTCGACATCGTGAACCAGCGTGGGAGCTAGCGGCATAGCCTTTATGGTATCAACTTTTGAGGCAAGCCCAATACCATTGAAGGCCTTTACGTAGAAGCTGTAAACGGTGGAGTTTGCCATACCCTGCAGCTCAAGTTTACCAATACCGGGGTTAACTGTTATTGGCTGGGTAATGCCATTTACTGCTGGAGTAAAAGTAATTTCAACCTTGCTTAGCCCTGGAGGGTCGATCCAGGTTAGGTTTACAAAACCATCACCCGAAACCTTACTAAGGTCTGCCACTCCTGTAGGGTAGGTATAAAAACTTACCACATCACTTTCGGACATACCTGTTATTCGTTCTGCATCATCTTCACTTTCAGCAACTATCTTCCAGTAGTATTTCCGTCCAGCTTCGAAAGGAAAGTAATCATACTCACGCAGCACACTTACGATTTCTGTCCCTTCAGGATTAACATCTGGTATTTCCACCCAAGCTAAAGAATCAACACTTAAATAAAGGTTATACACAACATATTCCCCTTCGGCATCGGTGCTTCTCTCCCACACAAACTTTATTACATCTGGTGCAACCACAGCATCTTGTGCTGGGCGTAAAAGTTTAGGCTTTGAGGGTGGTCGGTTTTCATCCTCCTTTTTACAACCCCAAATAATTACGGCTAAAAGCATTAGCGCTGATAATAATCGAATAGTTTTCATATTTATAATTTTATAATCAATCATTAAACCCAGATAGCTGTATTGTGCGTGTTACCGATGAGGTAACTACATTTTTCCCAGGTAGGGTATAGCTAAACTGCAACTCGTAAGCCCCATTTACCAAATCAGGAATATTATTCTCGTTTAAAAACTTAGCAACAGCACTACTTGCATTTGCCATATTCAAAACACTATTTGCTAAAGAATTACGCAGTGCTACAAAGTCCCTGTCAATAAAGTACGAGGCACGGTAATTTATTGCTCCAAATGCTGAAACAAACGGACGGGAGTTACTCTGAACAACGCTCTCGGATAGTTGAACATCTGGTGTTATAAGACCAAGCCTTACTACCTCTGCATTTACTGGAGGTGTAAGGCTAGTCATTTTAGCCTTTTCCAAAACCTCGGTATTGCCATACATTAGTGGGGAAACCTTGTTGTTGTACCAAGCAGTTCTACTGTAAACAGGTACAATTTTCACCATACTCTCGTCGGGTGCAATAGTATTACTCTCCACAAAATCGAATACTTCTGGAGTAGCCGATGCATCCGAGATATTTGATCCTAAAATGTACACATGAGGGTACTCCTGCCAAACAACTCCACCAGAGTTGGAAATAGCGGCCATCTTTTCTTTAAAGGTTGAATAGGAACTTGTGCGGAAAAACAAGCCGTACAGTTCCCTTTCCTCAAACAGGGCAAGCGTTCCTTCGGCTTGCTGCTTGGTTACCTGAATGCTATCGGCAAGGTTGCTGGTGGTGCTTGTAATATTGCTCGAAATGCCAACCGTTGTTTTAGGCACATTTACAATGGCTAACTTATATATTTCATTTTTAGCAAAACCAGTGTTCCCCATTGGAAAATCAATTTCCATCCTAATTTCATTTCCAGCACCAAATGTTTTATAGCTAAAACTTGTGGTTTTTGCCTTGCCATCGGAGTCAACAAACCTAAGTAGTTGATCGTATCCCTGAGGCTTTTCTGTGGAAAACAGATACTCGTAGTTCTCGGTAATTAGCATATAACCCTCAGAGTACTCGCTGGAGTAAAAGTTATACTGATTCGAAACCGGGTAGCTATACTTAACATGCTCGGGCATAATAATTTTAGGTCGTTCACCGGAGGTAAACTCTGCGGATTTCTCCTCAAACACAGGTTTACCATCGCTACCTTTAACATCAATCCACTGTCCGTTCAACTTACGCTTAAAGCCAACTTTTGCATAAACCACCATTGCCTTTTTGCTTTCAAAAGGCTCAGTTGGATCAAGCATTATAATATTCCTTTGAGAGTTCAACTGGGCTTTACCTTCAATCTTTTGCTTTGTATCCTTATAAAAAACGGAGTACTCCTCAAGGGTAACCTTGTACCAGGCCTTGGCCCCGTCGTCCTCCTCGATCTCCATCTCGAGCTCCAGGGGAATGTTAAACAGCGCCTGGGGTGCTGCAAACACATTCACGTCCGTTTCGCCCGCGGCGGGAGTGAGCTGTGCAATTATATCCTCACCGAACGGGCTACCTGCCATGATTTTACATTCCTCGCCAATTTCAAAATCGAAATTGCAGTGGCCGGAAATCAGTCCGCCCATAACCCGAAAATGCCCGCCAACTGCCCCCGTGAAATAGATGGGGTTTGGACCCGCCCCGGCAAGCAGTGCGCTTGTGGAGATATCCAGGATGCTGAACTTTCGGGTTTTACCGAATACTGTTGCCTTCATTCCAATATCGGCCTCAACCCAGGCCCAAGCCTGCCCTCGGGCATACCACCCACCAATACCCAGAGTAGTGCTGCTACCGGCGCAGTATGCATTCTCCCCATAGTTTTTCAGCATGAACTCAGCTCCCATACCCACACCTAATGAGGCGTAAAACGGACGTAATTCTGCATTAAAGTTGACACCGAGCGAAGACCCGAAAGCAATTCCATTCCCCGATGCCAAATTTTCGGTATTCCGGGTATTCAGCCTATTCTGCATTTGCGGGCTGAAATTCTGCAAAACTTTTGGAGGAGGGGGTGGAAGTTCAGGTATATTGTCACCGATCATAAAGTAGCCATCGGATCGTGCCAATCCGAGTATCTCGATTCCAAGCCTATTGGATGGGGTTCCGATATAGGTGTGCCAGCTGCCGGGAGAAAAGTATGCCGAGGCCCAGCCCATTCTGTCATTCGCTCCAACCCCCTTTATAAATCCGGCATTTAGGTATGTGTTTAAATCAGCTGAAAAGACTTTATTCGCGATATCGTAGTTAATATTCATTGATGCGGTGAGAAAACCAGTCTCTTTATTTTCGGGAACTTTTAAATCGCTTGTAGCCGAAAGCGATATGGTGCCACCGGCCTCTTCCAGCTTCTGCACATGGCTATTTATATTCCCGGCAAGCGTTCCCCATTTTTTGGGGTCATCCATAAATGCCGCATCGCCCCTAAGCTGGACGAAATTGAGCCCCCCGCTGTTGTTGAACTGCATTTCAAAGGCAACACTGGCATTAAATGCCGATGGTGATCCTTTTAATCCTAACTTTGTAGAAGCCATAAATCCCATTCCCTTCGTATTATCGGGTATATAGCTTATACCTGAGAGGGAATTCCCAAATTCAGTATGGAGTACGGGGTTCAAGGATTGCCGCATGCGGCGGTATAGCCCACCCCCAAAGCCGTAAAAGCAAAGTACAGGGGGAACAAAAATGCCCGACTCCGGGGAGGTTTCAAAATACACATCGGTTAAGAAGTAGCGGAATTCATCCTTTTTCCCGAAGACAGCAACTGCATCGAGGTTGAACTTGTTATCAAGTAAGGAGAGCTCCACATCGCCCCTAAACCCAGTGCCGTACAGCGTATCGCCATTTTTAAACTCAACACCGCCGTAAATACTATAGGCACCTGATTTAAAATTGACGCCCACCTTGTTGAGGTTAACCCTCTTAAACTTCCAATTGTCATAATCGCCGTAAAGCTGCAAGCCAGCCTCGCCGCCAAACATTTGGGACAAATTTACACCCGTCTGAAAGGAGAGACCGCTACCCGTAGCTGGACTATCAAATGTTTGAATGTTGGAGATTGTCAGGTCGAAACCTGCAAATTTTGGGGACTGATTTGCTCCTGTTACCCCAATTGCCCCGATAGTCAGGTTAGGTTTTTCCCGGCTAATTGATAAATTCTCAAAATGGATACCAGGAGCCGAAAATTTTTTGGAGGTATCGGCCTCATTAATCGGTGCATTTATGGTAATATCTCCGGATGCATTTAATGTGGGATAAAATTCAGAATCCCTTATCATCACCTCGATGGATGAGGTCTCATCCACCGTTAATGTGCTGTGAAAAACAGGAAAATCGAACTCTCCCGAAAAATTCACCTTAAAATCATACTCCTCGGTCGAAGAGTTGTAGGAAGCCGAATAGGGCAGCAACGAGTTTTTCCCCAATGGCGGAATATTTAAATCGCCCCCAAACCCCAAACCTTTAACCTCGTTTTTAAGCAGGCTTACCCTAAAATCTGTAAGGGAAATACCCCAATTGCTTCTGTTCAGCTGTTCCGATAGAATAATATTTTGGCCTTCGGCAAATCCTGAAAATCCATTCTCATCAATAATTACATCCTTCAATCGAAGTGTAACTCTATCCTTAAATGTATTCTGATTTTCCAAAGAATCGGCAGGGTTTGAAATAGAATCTGCTGGAGTTTGAATGCTATCCGCGCTTTGTTGATTTTTCTTTAAAAATGGGGGCAATGAAACTGATGCACTTGTAATTGCAATACCTCTCCATAGTTTTATATTATCGGCCTCAGATGTGAAATAGCCTTGAGGAAACTTAACTAATGCAGGAGTTTCAATATCATCCTGGTCGAGTATGGCCCCGTTAAGGGTAAAAATAATATCCTGTAGTCCTTTAAGGCAGAAGGAACGATCGAAGTTAAAGGAAACCGAGTAGGAATCAAAATTCTGAAAAGTACCCTCGAAGGAAACAACAATGGGTTCGGAGGTTGGTTTACCGCTAGCGTTAACCGGTACTATTTTATCGGATGTGATCACCAGCGATAGTTTTGCTGTAAACGATTCGATACCCTCGCACCCAAAATTTGCCTTTGTTCCATTGTTGAATATAATTGCAACTTTATTTCCAAGCTTTCTAAGAACGGGTGCAACCAGCTGAAGCGAACCATTGGTTCCAAGCCCTTTTTGCCCCTCAATGTCAGATATCCCTTCAAAAACAACGGGCTGTCCATCCTCCTTGAATTTGAATGCACAGGTGGCGTAAATCTGCGATCGTTGGGTATCCTTATTGTAGAGTATTTTTTGAATGATAAGCTCATAGTCCCCCTTTTTTATACCAACGGGTAGGGTAACCTCTCCATTCCCAAATAAATCAGCCAGGGATTCGATATATGCACCCGCACGTTCCACTGCCTCCATGGCGGTGAAAGCGGCATTGATTTTGTCTTCATTTTTCTGCTGCTGGCTAGCCACCTGTGAGAGAATTTCGTTAGCAGAAGAACCGCTAGTCTGGGAAATGCCCCTAAACGAAAAACAAACAAACAGAGTTAAAGTAAACGATAAACGGAAAAATGTTCGCATTAGAGAATATATTAAGTTGACTCTTATTAAAAAGTGCTATATTTTATGATATAATTGGGATTGCTGGCAAACCATTGCCTAACTTTAGCCAGGTGTTTTTCATAGTCAGCGTTGGATAAATTTAAGCTTTCATCCAAAACCGGCATACCCTCAATAATAGGGCTAAGAATATCCATAATCCTAAACCCGCAATGAATGGATTCCGAAACATCAGGGTTCAATGAATGGCAGAGTTTTTCCTCGCCATTAAGAATAGAAATGCAAAAATCGATACTTTCTTTTTGTCTAATATACACTAAATCAGGTACCACATAATCAACCACATTATCGTTTATGGGCAGGTTCCTAACCTTATTCATGCAGTATGATATATTCTCCGGATTACCCATTCGGGCCAGGGCAAGTGACAGGTACCATTTTTGCTTCTCATTGGTGCCGGGATCAATGAATTTTTGGTAGAGAATATTTTTACCAGTACCCAGGAAACCGGCCAGCAATACAAACTCCTTATAGTGGGCAATCCGCTGGCTGGTGAGTTTTGCCTGTAGTAAATCCAGCGCTTGAGTGTCAAAATCTGCCCGGTTGAACTCTTTAAGGAAGCTAACATTTTGATATACCACGCCATTGTCGTTGTCAAAACAACCCTTTAGAAGGATATTAACCGCATTACCCCTACCCTCATTTCTGACAATAGCATTTTTATAGGTTAAATAATATGCCTTTTGACGAACCAGGGCTACAGAATCGTTGTAGAATGGGGATATTTCGTTAGTCAGGTTTTCTGAGGTATAGCCGGCAACAATTTCTTGCTCCTTTTTGTAATCGGCCATGCCCGTTCTGGAAAATTCCCTCAAGTAGTCAGCAGCTTCGCCGGCATTTATAAATAAAGAGAATAAAAGGACGATAATGGTGAAAGATGGTCTCATCGCAAAAATTTTAGTGAGCTATTGGCAAAAGTATTACCTCGAATCCGCATCAAAGAATGTTAAAAAAAACGGAGAGCCCCGTAAAAAAAAGAGTTTCAGGGCTTGCCCGATAAAATATTTCACTTATTTAGGTAAAAAATTCAATCCCATGTTCAAAGCTAGCTATTCTACTTCAAATATCAATTCATTTGGCGGAATAAATTTTGCAGATTCACTTATCGGGAACGTCTCTGTTTACAAAACAATCTATCAAATGCTTGGTAATCGCGATGTTAAGGCGCTATACACTTATAGTGATCTTTTCCGTTCGTATTTTTTACTGACGCTTTGCGGCGGAGAATGTGCGGAGGACATCACCGAACACCTGAGAAGAGAGTTTCGCCATGTGAAAGTTGTTCAGCCGATACCCTGTTAAGAATG
>Ga0209604_1001666_pt1 | contig 17410 bp, 8 predicted proteins | sample AD_UKC097_MetaG_FD_184405 | JGI IMG/M metagenome (GOLD analysis project Ga0209604, IMG submission 184405) | Active sludge microbial communities of municipal wastewater-treating anaerobic digesters from USA - AD_UKC097_MetaG (SPAdes) (version 2) | ecosystem: Engineered > Bioreactor > Anaerobic >... | reverse complement strand
CCTAAACGCCATACGAGTCAACTGCAGCCGCTGAATCGGATCTACCCTTATCTTCTTAGCCATCTTGAGATTAGCCGTCCGGACCAGGTCTGGGCGTCGGATATCACTTACATCTGCACTCATCGCTCGGTTATCAAACGCCCCGGGAAGCTTATTTTTCCGGATCAGTGATGAGCTCAGCGGGGCTGAGAGTTTGACATGAAACGAATGGAGATCGTCGTTCCTGGGGCATCCTTGAGCCATGTTTTTTCGGACAACCTGGAAAATCCGTTTATCCCACGTGTTTTGCGTTCAATGAAGCTAGGAAAGGAACCGGCTGCGATGCACCTTCAGAGCCCCTCTCTTCTGTCCAAAGAATAGGGGAAAGTTCATAAACCGGATTGCGGAAAAGCGCTTTTATAAAATAGATAAGCATAAGCTTCAAAATAGTATTTCCAGGGCATTGTATCGGATTTAATCAACCACTTTTTTTCTTTTCTTCAAGGAGACCATAAAAGCCAAATGCCTTATAGATCTCATCAAAAATGTATATCAAGATTGCTTGGCCCTCATCACTATCGATATAAGCAAAATATTGCTCTTCATTTATTAATTGTTTTTCTACTGATACGCTCTGAATCCTATCCCTCGCTTCATCAAGATAAGGCACCATAAGTCCCGATTGTTCCTCGAATACATTCTTACATAAGGTTCTTATATCGTCTGTTATGTCGCAAGGAAAATTTATTTCTAATTCGTCCAAGCCTGATTGGACAGCCTTAATTGAATCTCTTAAAAGCCAAACTGGTGGTTTGAGAGGATTCGCATCATCCCTTAGCTTATTATAAAGATTGATCAATATCTCTTTCCTGGCTTTATTCCCGGTCATCAATAATTCACATAAGTTAATAACACTCGGAATTATGGCGTACCTTTGCCCCTTGATAGCCTCTATAACCTGATCTCTTTTTGCATCATCAAGCCGACAATTATAGGCACTCGAATCAAAATAGACGTACTTGGATTTATTTGATAAATCCAACATTGTTTTCATCATATTTATTATTTATTGTGCTGCCAAAGATCTATTCAGCGCAAGTAAGCGTTTGATTATTTCTGATTTGGTTTCAGAGGGAATCGTGAAGCGAATCTGCTGGCGGCCATTCTTATAGAAATCATGGACAATGCTAATATCTCTCCACCCATAGCAAGCCATGACAGCCCTATCAACTTCGAGATGAAGTTTCCGCAGTTGAACTATATCTTCGTCGGTACATGCAGGATCGTTATATAGGTTATAAGTTCTGGTGAGCCCGGCATGTCGAGATATCATCACTTGGCGTCGATATTCGTGGTAAGCCTCACCTTTAAGCTCTGTTTCTTTTATCAAATCTTCTCCAGGATCCTGAGGAAATGGGAAAGTATCAAAACAATCTGTAGGAGTATAGCGGATATCAGTACGCATAGTAGAAGCATTCCTTCGTAGCCACACCTCATGAATACTAGATTGGAGCAACGCAAAGTGATAATAGTCGTCGTAGGCAAACACTATTGTCGCATCACTATAGACCCAGCCTTTGGGAACAAACGTTATTGCATGTAGCTCACTCACACGACTCCGAACAAGAACACGAGAAAGAGACTCAATGGCATTACGCAGCTCTTTCCGGTAGGCAGAAAAAAGCCACCACTTTTCCCTGTCTTTGTTTTGCCTGACCTTATCCCGTTCCGGTTTGACTCGCTCTTCTAGTATTTTCAAAAGATCGGGATAGCCTGAGGCTCGGTTCAAGTCCCAATCATGAAAACAGATCACAAACCTGCTGGGTTTTTGATCTGAATGATCATTTATATCATCACCATTTAGATAAGGGAAAATACAATCCTTGTTTTTCGAATCTTTAGCTATTAATGAATAGGCTTCTTCCGGCTCGATTATGAATCCCACACCTCTCACTATGTCACCTTGGAAAGATTTGTTTACCTTTTGCGATAATACCCGCGCTTGTTCTTCGGGGCCCTCGTCAAGACGTGATGAAATAAATGAAACAGGCTTTCCATCGAGCATGCGTTCCTTCTTCCATGTACCCCGTCGAATTGAAACAAGATTTACCTCAACGTTAGCTTCACCTGGCCACTTGATAAAGCGATGAGCACTAGTTATGACCCCTCCATTTTTTAATATTACTTCAAGGCCCGATTCACGAGTGTCCCCTTGCCCGATAGTATTAGTCGCCACCATTCCCATCATTCCTTCTTCCTTGAGTAAGCTAAATGCCCTGCGGTAAAACGAAGCACAAAGGTCAGCAATTCCACTAAGAGGCTTATAATTCAATTTTAAATAGTGATGATATTTTTCGCCAAACAATGTGCTTATTTTTAGCCCTCCCATAAATGGTGGATTGCCAAGAAGGATGTCAAAGCCACCCTTTTTAAAAACTTCGGGAAACTCCAAAGGCCAGTGAAAGAAAGCATATTTTTCGGAGAGCTCAGAGGAATATTTTTTTGTCTCCGGATCTATTAAATCTGCATCAAGGTAATCCATCAGAACTTTGTGGGTTGGAATTCTCCCTTCTCTTTCGTTTTCCGGAGTAAGTTCGACAAAAAAGGCCGATGTCCATAAATCACAGGCGACCTTTTCTTTATACCAGGGAGTTTCATCGGAGCGAAGTCTTTGATAGACTTCAGCTTTTTCCCTAACATTATAGGCATTGTTATCAGGTATCGCATAAAGTCGTTGGAACTGGTTATCTAAATTACTAATCTCTTTCTCCGGCTCAAAAGGGAGCCAGGGCGTTCCCCTTCGTTCTTCTCTGTTACGGTTTTTAAGACGGCGAGCTACAACTTTATCATCGCTCTCAACTGGCTCAAATGCACCATCAGGGATACCGTCCCTAAGAACATTAATAGTTAGAACACCCACAAGAGAATCACCGCAGCGAATACGATGATCAAGAAAGGTTAGAGGCTTATCTTTACTATGTCCTTCGATCCATAGGGCGACTTTACATAAGTCGACAGCTAAAGGATTTTTGTCAACTCCATAGATACAGTTAGTAATAACATCGCGGATTGCCAGGCGTAAGGGCTCAGGTGTGGGTTCGTCTTCGCCAGTTCTGACTTTGGCTAGCCTTTTCCCAAGGCATCGAGCAGCGGCAAGAAGAAAGTGCCCGGAGCCGCAGGCAGGATCAAGCACTTTCATTGAGAGGAGGACCTTTTCTTCATCCGCAGTGGTTTTTGTATCCTTGAGGCAGTCTTCCATAACCGGAACGAGTGCACTTTTAACTAATTCTTGAACTAATTCTGGCGGTGTATAATAGGAACCAGTTGATCTTCTCTCTGTGCCCTGCTCAAAATCGAAATTGAACTGGCCATTGATCTCCAATAAGACAGGATGTAATTCTAGTAAACTTTCATAGACACTGCCAAGCTCTTCGACATCAAGAGCAGCGCATAATTTATTCGGCGCCGGGGAGTGTTCATCTTCACGATACATTCCAAGTTGCCAGAGGCCATTAAGAAACTCTGCATTTGTAATGACGGCGTTATCAATAAAGGCCATCTCTGAACTGCTGAATAAATCGCCGTTAAGAGAACGGATATTAAGACATTCGCCAAGTTTCTCATTGCGGAAAATCTCGAATGTAGTCCTCAGACCGAGCCATAAATCCTCATGATCCGTCCAGGCAGATCGGTTTTCGAGCAGGCGGCGGAGCCGGTTAAGACTGTAATGGTCCAGATAAATAGGATTGGTAGTAATAAGGTTTCTTTCTTCAGCCACCATCAGAAAAAGAATTCTATAAATTAGACGAAGAAGTTGCTTGTATAAATCTTTTGGGGTAAGCTGGCCTGAAGAAATTTCCTTCCTCAAATTAACGTTGTGTAGATTGTTAGCAAAGCCATTGCCAAAAATTTTTAGCGCTTCTTCAACTCCGTCCCGCAAACGATCTCGGACACGGCCACCCTGTTTAATTGTCAACAAATGGTATTTTTCGAGCAAGCATTCGCCAGCATGTGCCAGATTTTGAGGAAAACGGGTTCGATGAGTTAATCTATATAACAGGACAAATTCGGCAAACTTTTCTCCTCTCATCATCTGTTCGAGATCAAACTCGAGGTAGGCCTGTTTTCGCATTTTCTGAGAATCGCGGAGTATTCTAAGGGTCTTTCCGTTGGTAACCAGTCCCCAGACCTGATCACTTCTGTTTAAATATTCTTGAAGCAGGGCGTGAGGAGCAAGACGAGGCCTTCCTGAATCTGGTCTCTTATCAAGTGATTGTCTAGCTCCTACAATATGCACAGGAGGTGCAGTTTCTTCTTTTCCTGCTCGGTGAGATATATAAAATGTCAAACCATCTATATTGGCCGCTCGCTGTTGATAAATTAATTCTTCATATCCGAGACATCTTAAAAGGGGAATTACCCATTGATCTCTTGTGATAGAAGTAGCAGGATCATCAGTCGGTATATTTTCTAGCCGCCTTTCAAAGAGGCGCCATAATTCCCTAATATAACTCCAATCTGCAGCAATCTTGTCACTTAGCCTTGTATTCGCGTCTAATCCAAAATCATAGGCTTTTTGACCAAGCTCTGATCCATCAGCAATCCGTTCAATTATGTCGTAGCCAATAAGCCCACCCTCAATTTTGAGGGTTGAATATGAACCTTTCATTTCAGAACCCCTTTTGGAACAGGTAACAGGACAAGGACACCTAAGAGATCTGCAGGAAAATAAGGAGCCACAGTAAATCCGCGGAGTTTAAGGCGGGCCGCAGCCCGGACACGGCGATGAGCATCAGCCAGTTTTTGGGCTCTTTTTTCAAGGATAGGCTTGAAGCCAGGCTCAATTGCTTGCCAATTGCTTAATAATTCTTCAAGGACTTCTCGTTTTTCCTCAGAGCTTATATTGCTTTGTGGTGAAACAGATGATAAAACGCTTAAAACATCGTCTTCATTGAGCCATTCAGCCTTTTGTGGTGGCAATCCACTTAAGCCAAGTATAATAGCTTCCTCTGCCAAGATGGGAGTTTTATTCGGTTCTATTAGGCTAAATCTGTTTCGCAGAAGTAATAAAAAAATTCTACGACTGACCGTCGAAGTTCTAATCACCCCGCATCTCGGTGCATGAGCGGAACCACCTTTAGTCAGAGCCTCTTCTAATAAAAATCGAGCAAGAGACGTAACAAAGGGATGATTTCGCCCTAAAAAAGTTGCTCCTTCGGGTGGTGGTGAGACAAATGAAATCAACCATGAATTATTGATATCAGAGATATTGAAACGAACTGGTTCGGGTAAAAGATTTAGCCCCGTCAATAAATAACTTTTATTAGATTTTGAGTTAATCGATATTTGAAATCGTTGGCAGGCGTTGATAATAAAACGCTCGACAACCGACGGATCGCCAAGAACGTAATCTGTTTCGTCAAGCTCTTTTTTTACTTCGTCAGGTCTTATTGCTCGTTGAGCAAACCTTGTTCGATTTGATTTCTCCCGCTCTGCCTGTTGGTATAGTTTTGAGTGAAACTCAAGAACTGTCGGGTCTTCAAATAGTCTGAGCTGCTCAGCGGAGGTCTGCGGTCCTCTGAAAAAGAGTGCTTTAAGCACAGCTTCTATAACTGTCTCACTATCAACTGGAACCGGGACACTAATACCAAGAGTGTTTCGAATTTCTTTAGCTTTTCGCAGTAAAACGTTCAAAACAGCTCCATCAACCGCATTATCACGGCCATAGAGGAGAAATGTCTTGACTGTTTTGGTGGTTTGGCCAAATCTATCTACCCGTCCCTCGCGTTGCTCCAACCGGTTTGGATTCCAGGGGAGATCATAATGGATCACAGCATTAAAATGCTCCTGAAGATTAATACCTTCACTAAGACAATCTGTTGCGACCAACACACGGCTTTTATAACCGGCCAGTTCTTTTATCTTACGACGACGTTCTTCTTCCGTCAGTAATCCAGTTATTGATAATATTCGCAACTCCGGAAAATCCTTCTCTAGTCGCTTGCTCATTTCACTGGCAACATAATCACTGGTGGCTATATAGCGGCACCAGACGATTGGCTGGAAACCATTAATAATAAGCTGACGAACAATCCCAGTGCACTTTTTAAGTTTGGCATCAGCTTCACCCTTTATGTTAGCTGCCAATTTGGCCAAATTCGCAAGGCGCCTTTTTTCGCTTTCGTTTAAATCTCCTTCTGCTTCTTCGACAATATGAGTTGGTTGAATGTCAATAGTCTCATTCTCCGTATCTTCAAAGATAAAAGGAGAATAGTTTTCATCATTCGAATCCGCCTCAATCTCAGAACGTTTTCCCCTTGCTGAGAGAGCCTTATAAGCTGCTTCAGGACTCGACATAACACACCGCAGAAGGGCCAGAGCTGTCCAATAACGAATACGCTTCTTCCAACCTGACAATGTTTCCCCGGACCTGACAATTTCAGAACTGAAAGCATAGACTCGATCAAAAAGAGTACAGTAAGATTCAGAAAGCTCGTATGTTACTTCTACTGATTCTCTGCTTGGAAAGGGAGTCTCCTCCCCAATCCATTGTTGAATGTCTGCACGGCGCCGCTGTGCAAAGTGACCGGCGAGTTCATCACGCTGTTCATCTGACAATGAACTGAGATTAAAGCTAGAAAACTCTGGCTTCAGTAATCCCAGAAGAGATAAAAATGATTCTTCTACACCGCTATGAGGGGTGGCTGTAAGTAGAATAAGATGACGATCCGGACCATTAGCATGGTTAACTAAAGATTTTAATAGCTCATGGCGCTGCTGTTGACCTTTTAAATTACCAACCGGCTGAGCAGCACCGTGAGCTTCATCAACAATAACAAGCTCAGGGCAGTGAATTAGGAAGTTATATTTATGCATGTCAGATTTAGCATAATCAATGCTGATAACGGTATATAGATAATGCTCGAAAATACTTACATCCTGCGAAGGCAAATTACTTTCAAGCTGGCTTATGGTTCCAGAACGAATGACAACAGCCTCCAAATGAAACTTCTCTTGGATTTCTCTCTGCCACTGATCACAGAGGTAAGGTGGACAAAGTACACAAAAACGGCGAATTTCTCCTCGATCAATAAGTTCTCGAACTATAAGCAGCGCTTCAATGGTCTTACCCACGCCAACATCATCAGCAATAAAAAGACGGATTGGATCGAGACGGAGAGACATAATAAGAGGGACAAGCTGATAAGCACGTGGTCTAACTGATATTTTACCGAACGAGCGAAATGGGCCTGCGCCATCCCTTAATGATAAGCGGGCAGCATTCCAGAGCAGTTCAGTACCAACAAAGTCACTACTATCTTGTGGATTAGGTAATGGAAAATGGGACGGCTCGACTTTATCAAACCCGAAATTAGCAAACCGTCTATCTATACCACAGATCTCTTCCTCGCTCCCAGTAAGAGGACGAAGCAGATAAAGGTCTTTGTTATGGGAGGGAAGTAAAACCCATTCGCGATTACGACATTTGACTATAGAGCCTATACTAAGTTCGTTCATTTATCTTCTTTGCTCTTTCCAAAGATTTCGCTATATTTTGCTATTTGCGCAGCAAGATCCTGATCATATCTGATAACGATCACTCTATAACCCAAGTTTTTTAAGTCGCTTCGAATTATTTCATCCTTGGCTCTCAGACTGGGCTCATCATGGACACTACCATCACAAAATACACAACAATTAGGATTATAAAAGAAATCTGGGATAGTCTGGTAGTCCGCCAGTGCTTTTTGCGCATCATCAGGCAGTTGTCTCTTAGTACTATAGAGAAAGTCAATAAATTTCCTTTCTAAATCTGATCTTGTATCTGTCAATGACCTTAACCAATGGTAGTGTTCTTCATAGTTTCGTCCAGCAGTTATCGGTTGCATAGTGGACATCATTAATCGCTTTAAGAAATCTTTAACGAGATGCCTTTTCAAGTATGGGTAGTCTTTTTGATTACTGTAAGAAAGGAGGCACTCATAGCAAGCGTGTATACACTTGGGCTTTTTGTCCTCAAGGGTTTCTGGGTCAAAATGAGATCTTTCTAAGGCAGCCTTAGCAACCTTAGAAATAGTATCTCTATCAGTAACAAGCTGTCTTAATACACCAACCCCGCCCTCGGAAGCCTCATATAAAAGAATCGCTCTTTTATCATTTAACCCGATACGTTCTGATGCCAGCTCTGATTCCTCCACTTGAAAAATCTGTTCTATCCCGCGCTGCAAGCAGTATTGCAATGTGGCCCGAAATGACTCATCAATATTACCTAAATCGGATGGCAAGTAAAAAAGTAATAAATTATGATAATCTTTAACGAAGAGTTCTATGTTCTCTATTTGGATGGTACTGGGTGAGGGGGGTTCTGAGTTGGTATCAGTAGCGTGAGATACCCAATCGCCTTTAATCATATCCAGGCAAAATCCGTTTTCTCTACGATTTCTCCAACCATGATTTATTCTGAATAATTCTGCAGCCGAAGAAAAGACCAGCTTAAGGAGAACATCGGATGATTCGCCCAGAACAAATGCCTCTCGCTTTCTTTGCTCTCCACCTGCTTCAGGTGAAAACCTGAAATGGGAACTTATATCATAGCCAAAGCGGCGTCTTTCCTCCTCATCGCTGGAAATTCTTTCTCTTTTCCAAGTTCCGATATTCTGCATTTCAAGCAAATTAATAATTTCAGATGTTGACCCATCCAGAATTGAACCACAGTTTTCACAAACATCGACAGAAAAACTATCATGAAAATATCCACAGACTGAGCAAATTTTTGCTTCTAATGTTCTCTTTTCTAGGCCCCCAGGTGGCACGATAAGTCGACCTGCCTCATATTTGCTGCCTTCATGATAAATTATGTTCCGTGGCCCAAATTCAGATATAGCCAGAAACCTTGGCCTAGAGATGTATTCGCCTTTAGCTCTAGGTATATAGGCACGAATAGGCAGTCTGGGAAAATTGTATCCTGGCATAAAACCCTCGCTGGCCAGATATCTGTAGGGATAAAAGTCCGATTCTTCCCGTGTTGTGCCAACATTGCAGAGTAAGTCTTTTTGGTGTTCAGCCTCAGTGCGTTGGGCCTCTGCCTTTTTTCTTTCGTCTCTATCACGAAGAGGATGCCGAAGTTTTTCGCATGCTATTTGCCATTGGTGGTCAGCTGCCCGGTAAAGTTCTCGCCAGCGGTTAAAAGATTTATCAAACTCTTCCGGTGATCTTCTCAGAATATTTTCTAGCCACTCATCTTGCATCCAGCTGGTCGCCGAATCATCGAGAGAACAACTTTCGACCACATTTTTTGCTTCTTGCACACATTCCCTAAATCGACCTTCGGAAAGCATAAGAAGTGTTTTCACCGCATCTTTTAAGGGATAGTTCGGATCAGCCGTGACAAGAAGTCCAATTATCGAATCGCCGAGATCTAAATTAACCTTTCCGAGCCATATGGCGTGGAGATGTGCTTTGATAAGGTCTTCATTATTAAAATCTATTTGCGGCGGTCGTACTATTCCAGATACGATGTCATCTTGGTGATGGAAAAAGTATTGGTCATGTCCACTGTTGGCAGCGCAATAAGTCAGAATCAAAGCTGGATCCCCTCGCCGACCAGCCCGACCGCTTCTTTGAGCATAATTGGCAGGAGTTGGTGGGACATTTCTTAAATGAAGAAGCTGGAGATCGGCAATGTCTATCCCCAGTTCCATAGTTGGAGAGCAAAAAAGACACGGTAGCTCTCCATCTTTGAATCTCTTTTCCCTTTCCTGTCTTTCTTCATAGCTAACCTGGGCAGAATGTGGTAAACCCTCAAGATTTTTCAAATATAAAATTCCCTGGGAATAAAAACTTCTAAAAAACTTATTCGCTTTTTTAAAAGCTTCCTTATCATATTGAGAATGAATTATCCTCCCGGAATAGACTGCATCGAAAGGAATCCTCTGTAAGTCACATTCTTTCCAGATAAGACAAGCAGCATCAAGTTGAACATATTCAGTTTCCCTATCTTTGAATTTTCTTAACAGCCCAGCACCGGTAAGATTATCTAATATATTATTTACAATTTCGTCATAATTATCTCCGATCTTAAGAGTCTTCCTAAGATAGCGCCCAAGAAGGGAGCTCTTAGATAAGCTTAAATCGTTTTCATTTATCCTTTGATACTGTGGCAAGATAAACCTTGAACTTTGCTTTAACCTTTCATTTTCATCAAAACTCCATCTTTCGTTTATATACTGATTAACTTTCTTTATTAGTTGTGATTGCTTAGTTTGATTAAAGCATGAAGCATAAATGCTCAGCTTGCGGCGAAAATGGTCAAGTAAAACTTTTAATATCTCATTTCTTTTATTTGTGGTCAGGGATGCCATAGGCTCTATGGCAATCCATTTTTTATCGTCAGCGCAAAGCTCATTTAGTCCGTTATAATCGATAGCAAGGAGGCCACACTGTTCGAGGTTTGGCTGCATAACCCTCCATCCTCTCCTTAGATCTTCATAAATTCGGTATTCTATAAGTTCTACAAAAGTCTCCACTGCTTCCTTTGCCTGAGGGCTACTTGGATCCAGCTGTTTGTTTTGAGCTCTATCAGATAGTGTCATCTCCAGAGCCTCATCAACTGCCTGTGCAACATTGGCGAAAGTAAGTTGCTTGTATTTTCGGATAGCGGCTAAGATACCTGCTCTTAACAGAGATACCATAACAAAATCATTAAAATGGCCAGCTTGCAACGAAGCATCTTGCCTGTTATCAGTGAAACTTAAAACTTTCTGACCTGATTTAGTAATTCCGCCTTCGTTAGCATGCTTTAAAACAGATGATGAGATTATTGTGGTCGAACTACTCCTTCCTTCTGTTGATAGACCCACAAGTTTCTTATAGTCATTCTTTTCTCTCTTAGTATAAACTTCTCCGCAATTAAGGCACAGCAGAAATGGTCTAGGCTGATAAAACCCCGGGCGGCTGTCAGGTATTTTGCTTTCAGAGTAAGAGCCATTAGGCCTTACCCAATATAATTGAGGATAGTAGTCTCTATAATCGGACTTTAATCTTCCATCTTGATTAAACCACTCTGGAGGAAGCGAATCAAAATTCCATGGGATAGCCTGTTCTTCAGGCACAATCATAAGATAGCCAGAAATTAAATCATCTAAGGGAGATGTCTCCATAGATGGATAATATGGTATAAACACCTTATCTTGTTCGTTCTTATAAACGGCATAATACTCTTGGCCACAGGTGCGGCAGAATTGAAGCGGATAGAACAAACTCGCTGAATCCCCATCGGATGCATAGTATTCTCCTTCTACGCTCAGCTTCCGGATTTCAGGCAATTCGAAAGTGGCATAAATAGTCTGCCCTTGAGAAAAAAATTGATGAAGCTTAAAAGCAAATAATGGCATTTCTTGATTCGCAGATAATCTGAAACCAGCTAATAAAAACTCTTGAAGCCGTTTCATACATAATTCTTCAGAAATACCTGTAATATCACTTAAATTTTTAGCGCCTTGTTTTAAACTTATGGGAGTTTTCCGTCGCAAAGTACCGTCTGCCTCGACCTCAGTTCCAAAAGTTTCTTCTATCCAAACAGAAAGCGGATTAACTAAAAAGTCTACACTCGTTTGGGGTAAATCTGCACTTATTGAGGCTTCCAGGGCTTCTGGAGTTGGCTGTATCCGATGATCCGTATATCTATCCAGCGTTTCCTCTACTATATTATCAGCTTCAAATGGGACCCCGAACAACTTCTCCGCAAACTTGGCGATGGCTTCTTGCCTATTTTTTTTCGAATCTTTTTTACCACTTGCCATAGTCGCGCTGGTACCAATGCATAATAAGCCTGGGTTACCGCATTTTTCTCTCAAGCGCCTTATCAATAGGCCAACATCTGCTCCTTGCCTTCCTCTGTATGTATGCACTTCATCTATAACAAGAAATTCAAGGCCAGAAGTAGCCCTATCTACAAAATTATGTTCTGCTGGCCTGTCCAGCATGAGCTCTGCCATAACATAGTTAGTCAGAAGAATGTGCGGAGGATTCTTCTGTATCTCGAGCTTTTTATCAAGTGTTTCCTGGCCAGTATATTTTTCAAACCTTACAGGGCATTCTTGCCCTGTTCTATCTTTATAAGCTTCGGCATATTCCCTTAAAGCTTCATATTGAGAATTCACAAGTGCATTCATCGGATAAATGATGATAGCCCTAACTTGTTGGCTCTGTAATTGCACGATTCTATTAAATATTGGTATCAAATAAGTCAAGGTCTTTCCTGATCCCGTTCCGCTTGTGATTATAAAATGTTTTTTCCTAAGAGCTTTCTCTATGGCCTCTTTCTGATGCTGAAACAGTTTAATAGATTGATTTTGCTTTGTTCTGAATACCCCTGCACATAGCCTATTCAGTTTGCCTAACTTAACCATATCTTCAATGGTTTCTGCATAAAGGTAAGATGGATTTAGCTGTATAAGAACATCCGGCCAGAGTTGCCTGTTTAGAAATAACTCTTGTTCAACTAAGGAATTTATTCTGTTGTCCTTAATCGAAAAGAAGCTCTGGACATACCTTGAAAAATCGTCGATTACGGCATCATGCAGTTTAAATATACTCATTAGCTGACCTTTCACAATCTAATGAAACGGTTCCCTGTTAATTATCAAGAAGGACCTTCCCATCCTCATAAACCCAAAAAATGTCGAACGGCAGCCGTTCGCACCGAACCTTCTCTATCTCTCGGGCGAGATTAGAATAAGTTGGGAAGCCGGCGGGCAGGCCTATAGCTAAATCGACACAATCAGATTTGCTCTTATACAAGACTAGGTCAAATATTGCTTCGGCAAAATAGTGCCTGGCTTGAGTTGCATCTTTATTTTCTGGGTAGCCCTTAATTGTAATCCAAAGCGATTTTCCAGCTGGATTCTTTGCAACAATATCGACTCCTTTCGAACGAGCGGCTGTATCTGCTGTACTTAAGATCCTGTGACCATGATCTTTTAGCCATCGAATTATCGCCGATTGTACGTTGCCTTCCCAAAACCATGGCTTTTTAGTATTACTTGGCTTTTCTTGAAAAGGATCGCTTTTGTAATTTGTCTCTTTAGTAGCGTCCTTCTTTATCGTATTTACTAATTTAGTATCATGGCACAGATGACATATTCCCCTTTCTCGAAGCACCAAGCCATCAGCTTCAATTTGTTTGCACAACGAATTTATTTGCTGCCGATATGATATTTCAGTCCTTTTTGCCAGGCAATCATCGCAGAAAGCATAGTTAGCATTCTTTCTAAGATAATCAATCAATTTTTCTTTATTGGTCATTTAATTATGCTTCTTCTATTTTTGAATTTATACATTCTAATCTAGAAGGTCCTTTAAGACATTAAAAACTTCTTCTTCATAGCCTTTTGTTACCCTGCTTCTGACGTCCTCGGTATGGCAAACCTGGCCGCTTCCTTCCACTTTAGCTTCTATATACCCAGAGCCTTTTTGTGTGCCAAGAAGCCGAAATTTAAATGCAGTCGCGCCTTGCCCGGATTGTTTCCTTTTCCCAAGGAAAACTTCAAGAACATCGGGGCAACGGCTTAATACTTTTATTATGTTTCTAAGTTCAGCAGGCAAATCGTCCAGGCTTTTAATCTTTTTTTCAAAAATAGTATTATGACCTTTTGACGTAACACGGATATCACGGCTGTGGTCCAGGACTAATATATCTGCTTTGCCTTCCTCTGTGCCAGAGACATCTTTCCTCTTCTGAATTTCAGGGTTTTGTACTTCAATTTGATTTTCTACTGCAGTATCTTCTATCGGTTTCATTTTTCCCTCTCTTGGAAAGCCCGGAGGAGGAAATGGTTCTTTAGTGAATATCAAAGTATCTTTAGTGAGGAATTTCTTCTCGTTGGGTTCTTTTGATTTGAGCGCTTCCTCAGTCTCAAAAAGTAAATGCTCCCTGACCAGTTTTCCTAAGGCAAAGAGCAATGCTGGCCCAACATATTGCTCACCAAACACATGTAATACGTTGGCCTTTTTATCTATTCGCTCCCAATCCAGAAGACTTCGATAAGCATCCTGGGCGGTCAGGTCAAAAACAGTATCAATGTTGAATCGCCTGATATAGGCCAGGACTATTGAAGTTAAAAAACTGTTATCCGTCCATATTGAGGCAAACTCTGGATGATCCTCCAGGTTGCAGCTATAACACTGAATAAGCTCATCTGGCAAAACCAAACCATACAAAGAAGAAAATATAAGCAGATGGTGAGGGCTTTCTTCCAATATTTCTTCAACTTCATTTTTGTCTTTCAAGGCCGTAAAAAATCTCCCAGCATATCTATCTAAGGCTGGCTTGTATAAGGCAACGGCCGGGTTACGCGGGCCAAATTCAGGGCCAAGCCTAAGGCTTGAATTAAAAGGCAATTCGTTAACAGGTAGCCCATCCCGACCTGTGGGGCCGCTCTGAATTAATTCTAGAGTTTTAAGCCTTCGCTGAATTATCCCGTCGGAATGTTCTGGTAGGATCTTCAAAATCGAAGGGGATTCCAGCTTATAGACATCTCCGCCTTTATTTTTCTCATTAGAACAGATAGTGATTATAAGAACCTTGCTTTGCCTCATTTATTACTCCCTAAACACATTCTCATTATGCCAGAGGAGGTAATCGCGGCTCGGGTGGTCGGCCGGAACCGGCGGAAGGTGGTCAAGAAGGTGACCGTGGAACGGGTAGTAAGATCGCCCATTCTTGTATTCCTCTTTCAGCCGGGGGCTAACCTCAATACGAAAATCGGTCGTTACGGTTATATAGCCCCGATCAAAAAGCCGGTGCAAATCGCTTCGAAGTAAAAGCCCGTTACTCACCGCATGCGGACCTGAATCACCATATGGCTTGATGTGTGCTGCCTCCAGCGCGGGTAGTGAATGCTCGCCGGTCACAGCGCATGACCGCCGATAAGCTTCGGTTACTGCCACCCTGAATGTACCCTGACCAAGTCTTGGTTTGATGGTGGTTTCAAGGCCATAACGCTCTCGTTCTTCAATTACCCGCCGGCCTTCACTCAAAAGATCAGAAACATTTTCTCTTTGCCAGACATCCATGACCTTTTGCCAGAGATATTTCCCGTCTTGAGAATCAAGAGAATAGGTTTTACCGCGGACGATTGAGCTTTGCCACGCCGGGACTGGAAACCAGTCGGCTTGATCCAGAAAAAATGGCTGGGTTAAGACTATGCACCCAATTTTAAAGTCCTCCATGCGAGCAGTTGGATTCAGCGAACGGTACTGAAGAATGGCCTGACGCAACTCAGCAAAAGAGCGGCGACCATTTTCCTCGCCGAAAGTCTCCCAGGCCAGGCTGATGGGTAATTCGAGGTAGCGGTAAAAAACACCACCGCCGGCAATCAGATCCTCACCACCGGCTGGCTGGCGATGAAGCTTAAACAGAAATAAATCGCCCTGGCTGATGGCCCGAAATTGAGCGGCCGGAGAAGGCTGCCAGAAATTGACTTCGTCGAGGCCCGGAAAGGTTTGGGAAGAGATGGAAGGAGGGGGCTGGAGCGAAAGTTCTCTTAAAAATCTGAACCACCTATAATCAGTGACTCCGACGTAGATTTTCATCGCATTTAATAATTATGCAGTGTAAAGTTGGTGCCTTAGAAGCGTGGTTTTGCTCCTCTTATCACAGACCTTAGTTATTTGCCCTTCCGATGCCTCTTGTCAGCTTATTATCCGCTCAGTTCGGAACTTAGAGCTATCCTGCCCTACCCTAACAGCTTAATTTTTTTTCTTAACACAGACAGGCATGCTATGTCAATAATAAATGGGGACACAATCTATATTTCCTATTTTTTCTTTCGGTTTGGCCCGCGGCAATCGGCCTGCACTCACCTACTAGTCTAATGAGGACTTATCCAAAATCCAGCCAGACAAATACTTGGCAATCATCTATAAACCAATATAAAGCACCTGGCCAAATAATTAGGAAATATAGTTTGTGTCCCCAGTTTCTACCTCATTTATTGCCCCCACACTTATTGTTGGAAGAGTTTTTATCGTTCCAAGACTCAGGATTCACTCCTCCCAGAGTTTTTTTATTCACCCTTCTTCTAACTCTTACCTCATTCTTATCCTTCACTCACGGAGCCGTGAATTATGCACCATTATCAATCAACTCAGGTTTTTTCTTAACATACATAGCTGGGCTATGTCAACAACAGATGGGCTCTTCGGTCAAAAGTGGGAGCTCTGAATAAAATGCGCATAAAATGAGGAAGATAAATGTTCGTTTAACTGGATGAAGATAATGAATTATAATCAGTTAAGTTGATAGTAAAGGAGGATGAAAAAATATCTCCTCAAAAATAATTTAAAGGAGGGCATGGTGAATCATGTATTGCACGAAAAATTAGGGAAAACGCTCTCGGATTCTTTTTCCGGTGAGCCAGGATATAAAGTGATGCTTGATAAAGCCTGTGGAGGCAATAGGACCTTACCGCTGTTTATATCCTGTAAGAGAACAAGAGAAAATAGACTCTGCGATGTGGATATTCTCATTGCTAAAGGCATAAAGGTCAAGGCAATCATAGAGATTGAAGAATCGGACGTGAAGCCAAATCAGATTTGCGGCAAGTTTTTAACTTCGGCACTGGCTTTCTACTATTCAGACGGGAAAGGCCCCCTTCAAGATCTGAACAGCCCAATTGCCTTCATTCAAGTGCTTGATAAGTCAAAACTAAAGGTACATCAGACCAAAAAGCTGAAACAATGGGACAACTTAGAGAAAGCAATGTGCAGAATTTTGCCCGTTGGGAATAGCCAGATCAATGTCTATAAGATATTCGGTTTTAACGGTCCGGAAGACCAATATGAAAAGCAGGCTGCCCTGCTCATAGGTTTCTTAAAAGGATGGTGTTATTCGATATCTCAATAAATAAGGTTAAAGCATTCAGATGTTATCCCCGGCCCTATGTTAACTTTTTTCCCTCAGTTTCAGACAACACTTCTGAACCGTTCTGCTCTCACTTCTGCTGTAACTAAATGCTAATAAAGAAACCCGCCTGACAGCGTGGTTTTTTGATTAAATGGGGACACAAACTATATTTCCTATTTTTGTGGTGACTCAACTCCTGGGAATCATAACGTAAATGTCTATTAAGCACCTGGCAAAAACCGCCCCCGATAAGTTCTTGGCAATCATCTATAAACCTATATAAAGCACCTGGCCAAACAATTAGGAAAATAATTAGGAAATATAGATTGTGTCCCCTGTTTCTACGTGCCAACTACTTGATAATAAACAAAATCGGCTGGCCCGACCCCATTAATAGTCCCGACCCCATTAATAGTCCTCGGGGGCGCGGGGCATGAAGCTCATTCTCGGCGGTTCGGGGAGCTTCTTGCCCAGCCGGTTCCAGTCAGGTGGGTTCACGCCCAGCAAATTCCGCACAAAGAAATC
>Ga0209604_1001659_pt1 | contig 17459 bp, 26 predicted proteins | sample AD_UKC097_MetaG_FD_184405 | JGI IMG/M metagenome (GOLD analysis project Ga0209604, IMG submission 184405) | Active sludge microbial communities of municipal wastewater-treating anaerobic digesters from USA - AD_UKC097_MetaG (SPAdes) (version 2) | ecosystem: Engineered > Bioreactor > Anaerobic >... | reverse complement strand
AGAATATTTAGAACACCACAAGGATAAACCCAATACGTTAACTGGAAATTGGATAATGGAATGAAGAGCAAAAATTTCATTTTTTTATTTAAACCTATGAATTTCTAATTCATAGTGGTTTAGTTTTTCTCGACGAAAAAAAGCTCCCATCCGGGGGCTTTTTTTTTACTTTCCCGTTAATATCTTCGAGCTCGAGTTCCGGATCCGCAGCTGCAGCTCACTGAATTCCCGTTAAAAATCAAACCGGTTCTCTGGTACCTGGAATCTTTTTCCCGTTATTTTCCCGGAAATTTTCTTTTGTTCCCTCGATACCTGAGCTTGTAAAAGGTGGCGCAGTCGGAGCCATTATCCGTCAAAAAATACATTTTATTACGTCCGCCACTCAATCCATGAGCGTAGTCGAAGGAACCATTGCCGAATTTTCACCCTGTCGGGGGCAATTTTCCCCCTCGTTCTTTTTATTGAATATTGTATATAAAGATTGACGTTTAACGGATTAAAGTATAAAATATTAAATATTAGAGCATTATATTCCGTCAAACTCCGTCAAACTCCGTCAAAGTAAAATATTAATTGACGGTTAATATGTTTTTTACAAATCCGTCAAACTTTTTTGTGTTTTTCCGTCAAATCAAAAAGATATATTTAACTGTAAATCAAATAATTAATTAATTTACGTCAAAACATGTCAATCATATTTTTTGTTTTGACGGAGTTAACATGCTGTTTTATAATTATATACGTTTGTAACCGTCAAAAGTCAGAGGTTTTTAGTCAACCTGAAAAAGTTTATTCATCCGGAGAGGGAGGATTTCCGTTAAAATTTCGGGAGCAATCTATATTTTATAGTGTTTTACCGTTAAAAATGAGCAAATAACCTGGTATCAGAAACAATTTTCCCGTGATTTCATAATAATTCATATCCGCCGCGGTGGACTAAAATCTGACTTCTTAAATTTGAAATCTGACTTCTTATGTACGACATCTTTCTCGACACCGAATACGCTGACAAAGGCGGAGATATCTTCCTGATTAGCATCCGCTCAACCCATGGCGACGAATACACCCTTTACGGTGCCAATCTTCGCTGGAATGTCATCGAAAAGATACTCCGCAACAAAAAACGTATTTTCGTTTATGGTCCTGATATCGGTAAAATGGAAAAACAGTTCAATGTTGACCTTAAATCCCGCTGGATCTGTGTAAATGTACTTTCTATCGTCCGGGAATACCTCCCGGATCTACCCAGCAAATCACTTGTGGAAGTCGAAAAATTTATGAAGCTGGAGAGGAGCACGGCTTCATTCAAAAAGTACACCCGTAATCTTGACATACATTGGAAAAACAAGAAAAAACGTGCAGGTATAATTGATTACAACAAAGAAGACACCTTGTTTCTTGAGCTTGTATACAACCTCATACATGATGTTTTCAAATTTGATCCAGATGACTTCCGCATCCTTCCAAAATAACTATTTACCATTTTACCATTTACCATTGACTATTGACTTCCAACTCCTGACTTCTGACTTCTGCCTTCTGACTTCCAACTCCTGACTTCTGACTTCTGCCTTCTGTCTTCCAACTCCTGACTTCTAACTTCTGACTTCTGACTTCCAACTCCTGACTTCTAACTTCTGACTTCTGACTTCTGGCTTCTGACTTCTGGCTTCTGCCTTCCCACCATTCCCTGTCCCTGGCCCTTGCCATTCTCCGCAATTATATTTCGAAAATTTCTGAATGTCAAGATCAGGCATACTGTTTTGAATTAAAAAAATTTTACGGGAATATTATTTTATCGGTTTATAATCTTTCCTCCATTCCATTACATTTCATTCCTTCTTTCGTTCATTCCTAAATCGCAATATCACATATTTTGAAACTTGCAAATAATATCTTCCTGCTTCTTGCTTCCTTCTCCTTGCAAATTTCTATTTTAAATTAATGTATTGCCAATTACTCATTCACTCACTCATACATTACATTACATTTCATTTCGGAAACATTAGTGTTTTCGTTTTAAAATTATGGTGTAAAATTTTTTTAAATCAAAAATCTTGACATTCCGAAATTTCCTTCAGGATTTGGCTGGCTACGAATGGCAAAGCCCGAATCCCGCACTCGCCTGAATCCTAAACATCCCTGGGCCTTTCTTCACGCTTTGTTACTTCCATCTTCCATCTACGCGCTTTTCACACTGATCCTGTCGAAGTGCGTGCTTCAAGCTTCCTGCTTCCTGCTTCCTGCTTCCTGCTTCCTACTTCCTACTTCCTACTTCCTACTTCCTACTTCCATCTTCCATCTTCCATCTTCCATCTTCCATCTTCCATCTTCCATCTTCCATCTTCCACCTTCATGCTTCCAACTTCCAACTTCCATCTTCCAACTTCATGCTTCCTACTTCCAACTTCATGCTTCCTACTTCCAACTTCATGCTTCCAACTTCCAACTTCCATCTTCCAACTTCATGCTTCCTACTTCCTGCTTCCTACTTCCTGCTTCCTACTTCCTGCTTCCTGCTTCCTGCTTCCTACTTCCTGCTTCCCTGTTGTTAATTTAACGTAAATAACTTGTTTGTAAGTTTTTTATGGTGTTTACCTAAACCATTACTTTAACTAATATATTTGCAACTGTTAACCTTTGTTGACAAAAAAAATAACCAATGACAACCAATGACAACCAATGACAACTAATGACAACTAATGACAACTAATGACAACTAATGACAACCAATGACAACTAATGACAACTCATAACCTCAGTTAATAACAGTTTTCAACGGTTGACAACGGTTGACAACAGTTGACAACAGTTGACAACAGTTGACAACAAAAAACAAAATAACATAAACAAATAATAATCAATACCATGGGCGAAGAAATTATCAATGCATCACCAAATAAATTGTTTAACAAACAAAACATTGCCTGTCGCATTTCCGATGAAACGGCCGAACTCATTAACGAACATTTTGAGTATATCACCGGCGACATAAAAACAGTAAGTGACCGTACTATTGTTGAACGTTTACTTGATCTTGCCTTATCAAAGGGCGCCATCAACCTGGATGCAAAAAAACAAATCGACGCATTAAACGACAAATTTTCAACATTAACATCTGAAAATGACAGGTTAAATAACCAAATCGCTGAGTTAAACACCATCCATGCGCAGGAGATCGCGGAACTACAAAACCGGTTATCCAATTCCGGCGACCTGTCAACGGAAATTCAACGTTTAAATAACGTCATTTTAACGCAAAAAACAACTATTTCAGAACTGCAGCAGCAGCTTCAATCTTCTGGAGCATCTGATGATGAGATAACGCTGACTTTCACCCCTAATGAAAAAAAAGTATTTGACATGATCCTACAGGCTGAAACAAAAATAACAAAGAATATTATCACGCCTGCCGGCCTTCTGAAATCATTGTTTTTTTATATCCTTTTCCATGGTCCTTATGACATGTTTCACTCAAACATTCCTTCTTTAGGCACCATAAAGAAAATGCTTTCCGAGCAAAACCAACAGGAACTACCACCTCCGGAACCGCCATTAACCTAACCGACTAATGACTAATGACTACTGACTAATGACTTTTAACAATTAACCCTAAAACCGAAATATCAATGGGATTTGACATAAAAAAAGCAGCAATAAAATCGTTGCTACCAATGGTAATTGATTTTCTGCCGATGCTTGATCAGGCTGTAGAGGACTTCAAAAATGAATGGGCAAAAAAATCTGAACTTCTCCCTGGGGAAGACATTGTTGGTGTTCTTTTCTCTCAGGATCATAAAACTTACATTACAATCGGCATTTTATCAGCCGAAAACCACATCCGCAAAGAGCTCACCGTGATGCTTTTCTCTGATTTTGTGATGAAACTAATATCGGAATTTAAAAAAGCCTGATGATGAATATAAATCCAAAAACTGAACTTAAAAAAGGTCGTTCCGCTTTGAAATATGTTATTTCAAATAAAAAAGACAGAATAAACGCTTTTAGAAATCCTGATTTTGGTTTCATTTCATTAATTTATGGTAATTCCGGAAAACAAATTAATAATTTTAAAGGTGGATTTGGAATATCTCATATCATTGCAAAACGTGATTATGAAGATAATTTGGAATGTGCAGATTTTTATAAAAAACATCATCGTTATCCTAAAAGATTATGTTCTGGTGAGTTTGTCGCTTATAAACTAATTGATGTTGTTATTAATGGTAAGATAATAAAAACCGTTGAATCAAAGAAAACTGTACACATGATTAAAGATGGATATGAAGCGATTTTGTCGCTTGATATGAATGGAACTTCTTTGACATGGATTATTACTGGGTATAAAATAAAAAAAGGTTTGTGATGTATCCGGTAAGGTTTGTACTTAACCGGAACTTCGCATCCTGAACCTACGTTTAGTCGTTTCAGAATGGTGGCACAAACCACTACAAATATACAAAAATTAACACGCTAAAATCAAGTAAATCATCAAAAATTAAACTTCTGACTTCATGCTTCCACCTTCCTACTTCCAACTTCCAACTTCTGACTTCTAACTTCTAACTTCTGCCTTCTGACTTCAAAACACCTAAACCCACAATATATGCTCCAAACCTCCATTCCCCAACCCGACGACAACAAAATAATGTATTCCGAGACTCCTCTCGACGATCTGCTAAAAGAATACTCATCCGACCGCGAAGAGTTTAATCTCGATACTGCTAAAACACCCGAACCATCCCCTGATATGGCGAACAGGGAAAACAAACCGGATCCGGACAGTTCCTCGTACTTAGGAGGAGCTGCCGATCCGCAGGGTGTTAAAACTGATCCGGCGCCGGCGCCTGCCGCCCAGCTTTCAGACGAGCAAAAAAAGGAGATCAAAGGTAAACGCGATTTTACTGCAAAATTCCTCGCAAAAACCACAGACAAAACATTTGCGTTTTTAAATGCTCTTATTGCAGACACAGATGATGTAGATGAATGGAAAGCTCCACCCGAGGATCTTAATGATATTGAAAAATGTTATTATGAAATGTGTCAGTCTTATGGCTGGTCAGGGGTGCCTCCATGGGTTGCTCTCATATTTATGATTGGGTTGACTTACGGTCCGCCAATGCGGGAAGCATTCAAAGTACGCGGCATCAATAAAGAAGTTGCAGCTCGGGCTGCTCGCGCCGAAGCCGAAAAACTAATCGAGCAGCAGCGTCGCATCCAGGCTGAGAAAGATGCTGAAGCCGCAAAAAAAGTAAAAGCTGCGGGTGATCCTCAGACTCCCGAAAGCCCATCCAACTCCGCCCCGGCATCCGCCTAATTAACTCAACTAACTTGTAACTTCTAACTTCTGACTTCTAACTTATAACATCTGACTTCTAACTTCTAACTTCTAACTTATAACATCTGACTTCTAACTTCTAACTTCTGACTTCTAACTTCTAACTTCTGACTTCTAACTTCTGACTTCTAACTTATAACATCTGACTTCTAACTTCTAACTTCTGACTTCTAACTTCTAACTTCTGACTTCTAACTTCTAACTTCTGACTTCTAACTTCTAACTTCTGACTTCTAACTTCTAACTTCTGACTTCTAACTTCTAACTTCTGACTTCTAACTTCAAACTTTCAACTTGTAACTATCAACTTTCACACTCATGTCCCGTCCTTCAGAACTCAACGTACTTGTCGGCTTCAATGGAACCGGTAAAAGCACCCTAATTCAGAAATTCATTGATATTGAAATTCAAAAACGAAAGGGTAGGGCCTTGATCGTTGTTCCGGATCCTATCGAATGGAGGCAATATCCCGAAATTAATCTTGATGATCCTGCATGTTTCCGCAAAATGTCCTGTCCTCATAAAATCATTTATGAACCGGGGATCATTGAGCGTATTGCTGACAAATACGATGGTTTTCTTAATGGCCTGCTTGTATTTGACGACTGCCGTTCATACACCAAAGCAAATATTCAGGAGGCGCTCCGTACTCTTATTATTCGCCGCCGGCAGCGGTCGCACGATATTATTGCGGCTGGCCACGGCATTACGGAGATTCCTCCTGTTTTTCTCACTTTTGCCAATCGGTACACTATTTTTTACACCCAGGACAACCCCGATCGCCGCAAAGAAGAACTCGGCACTGCTTATGAGCCATTCAAACAGGCCGTCGCGGATGTAAACGCCAAATTCAACGAAGATCCTCACTACTTCAAAATCATCAATGCCCGTATAAATCCTGTGCAGACTGATCAGCTTCCGTCCCCTTGATTCTTAACCTAATTAACTCACTTAACTCATTTAACCTATTTAACCCATTTAACCTATTTAACCCAATTAACTCCATAAACTTACTCAACTTAATCAACTCATTCACCCAATGAAACCTTTCCGCATCCTGCTTGCTTCCCCGATTTCCGATTACAAAAACTATATTTTGCCTCAATGGATCCGCTATATAAAATCATTACAAAGAAGTTACGACACTAATCTTGTTTCGCTTGATGTTGTTTTAGCCGATAACTCCCAAAACTCCGCTTTCTACAAACAAGTTTCCCGTGAATTTAAAATCAACGTTGTACATGTGGATCCCATGTTTAAAAACTCCCGTGAATTTATTTGTGATTCCAGGAACCGGCTCCGGGATGTGTTTCTCAATGGTAAGTACAATATGTTTCTTTCCGTGGAATGTGATGTGTTTCCTCCTGCTAATTTTATCACTCATTTGCTTTCTCATCATAAAAAGATCATTTCATTGCCTTATTTCATTGGTGAAGGTATTCAGTCCCAGCCTATGATACAAATGGTTGATCCTCAGATGGACATTCCCCGCGAAATACGCAATATCAGTGAAGGTGAACTTTTTTCCTATGCCGGTAAAACTATCAGGGTATTTAACGCCGGGCTTGGTTGCACCCTGATCAGGCGTGATGTCGTCGAAAACATTTCTTTCCGTTGGGACAAAGAAATTTTTTTTCACGACGACTCTTTTTTTGCAGAAGATTGTTACAATTCCGGCATAAAATGGTACTGCGACACCTCCATGATCTGCCGCCACCTAAACAAACCCTGGAACTACTTCCCTGAAAACAAATTTTAGTACGGACAGATTGTATCTGTCCGATAATCTTTAATATAAAAACCATGAAAATCCTCAAAGACAACCCCTCCGAAAAATCGAAAAACCTGAAACTTCAAAATGACCAGGCCATCCAAAAAATTGAGCAATACAATTATCAGCTTGGTTTGCTTGAGATTCGCCGGGCGCATTTTGAAAAAATTTCCCGGATCAATTTTTTACCGATGTTTCTCCGCGCTAAATACATGTTGAAATCACTGGACATTAAATCTGAGATCATCGCCAAACAACATTTTATTCAGATATATTCCGAACGTATTCAAAATGTGCGTTATGCCGAACATGTTCTTGAACCTGAAAAAAAACATTAATTTAGTCGCCTTTAAGAAATTTATATATTCGAATACCTATATATATCTTCATGCCCATTAAATATATGTATAAATATGAAATCGCTGATAAAATCGGGATTAGCATGTCAACGCTTAGCCGGTGGATCAACGGTCGCTATTTTACCGAGTTGGCTTCTTTGGGATATAAAAAATCTCAAAAATACCTAACTCCCAAACAAATTATCTTTTTATCAGAAAAACTCGATTTTTTTATTGAATAAACAAAAACAAAATGAAATTTCCAGAATCTCCTCTTGCTCACAAATATCTTGATGGCTTAAATGGTATTGAAATAGGTGGATCTGCTCATAATCCTTTTGGCCTTAATACAAAAAACGTTGATTATTCTGATGATATGACCACCGTTTTTAAACTTGCAGAAATCAGGCTTTGCGGTGAAGCTCTGCCTGTTGATATTGTCGCTTATGGTGATAACTTGCCTTTGGATGATAATTCAGTTGACTTCGTAATCTCCTCACATGTTATTGAACATATTTTTGACCCAATAAAGGCCCTTGGTGAGTGGGCACGTGTTGTACGTCCCGGTGGATACATTTTAACTATTGCTCCAATTACCGAATTTGTTCCGGGTGAAAACAGGCCGACTACCTCTTTTGATGAATTACTCAAACGAAATGCTGGCATCATCCTGGAATCAGAAATTCTGCAACGGATTAAAGATAGGGCTTTTGATCCTGGCATATTGGGTGAAGATATTATTAACGGTATTCTATATGATACCAAACATGGGCACTGGACTGTTTTTGATATGCCTCTTTTTGAATGCATCTGCAATTATTTAGGACTTCCTTTAGTTGAAAAACAAAATGTTGATGACAAAGTCGGTAATGGATTTACCACTATAATTAAAATCTTATCGTAATGAATTTTACAGTCAATACACCCCTGGGCCGTGGTATTTATGTCCGCGAGTTTTTCAACAAAAAAGGTATGAAATATATTACCGTACAGTTTTTTCCGCCTCAGCACATCATCAACAAACAAGGCAAAAAAATGCCAAACCCGAATGCAGGTAAATATTTTCTTCGCTCATTCCGCTATGAACTTTGTGTTATTGAAAAGCCTAACCGCCTGGCCTCTATTTATAAAAAGCTCGTATCCTGGCTAAACAAAAAATAATATAGCTTCCTGCAGTATCCCTTTCTCCTTTTCCCTTGTACTTTGTACATTCTACCATGTACAATGTACTTGATACTTTCTACCTTCTACCTTCTACCTTCTACCTTCTACCTTTTACCTTTTACCTTTTACCTTTTACCTTTTACCTTTTACCTTTTACCTTTTACCTTTTACCTTTTACCTTCTACCTAATACACAGCTTTTCAAATCATATTATTGATTAAGAAATGCTATCACGTTTTATTAGCTCATTGTACTATGCGCGTGATGCGAAATTTGTTGCTTCAAATCAAAAAACTAATTGTAAAATCAAAATTTCAAAAAATGAACAAAACTAAAACAGTAGCAATTTTCGGGTTAATAACCATGATTATTGTCATTATTGGCTTTGTGTTGTTATTTACACGCAAACAAAAAGTCGAAGACGGTATCGTTAAATCATACTGGAAAAACCCCAAAACCGAAACTCCCGCTGCCGCGTAATCCGCCGCCGGACTAAACCCAAAAACCCAAAAAAAACAATTAAAAACCAAATTACACATGAAAAATTTTTTAAAAATCTTTTTATTCTTTGCTGCTGCCATCCTTGGTGTAGTATTGATGTTCCAGAACTCTGAATCCGCCGCTGCGGCTCTTGCCGTTTCTCCTATTATAGGTAATATGTCGCGTGAAGACCTGGAAGAATTTGCTCAGGCCGCTTTATCCGACAATTACGAAGGTTACGAAGATTATGAAGGCTTTGACGACCTCGATCCTGATGATATGTACGATGGATTTGAAGATGATTTTGTTGCTTTTCTTGGCAACAGCCGGTCATTCCTCGATGAAAAGAAATCCGGTGTATATCTTACATTTACCATTGTTAATAATTCGGGCTATTCGAAAACTGTTTGTCTCAACCCTGCATACTTCGATACCAAAGGCCTGGAAGTTGATGGTAAAGGCTACGATGCAGCTAACATCTACTTACATAATCATAACATTGCTGAAATGACCGCTGCCGGCCACTCCGAAATCCATGCTGTCATCACCGACGGCCTTATTTATGGAACCACCGGAGCCGGAATCACCGTTACCGGTGTAAATGGAAAAATCCAGGATCACCTCCATTTCTGCAAGAAAAATGCTACCCGCGTACCCGAAATCGTGTTCAGCTCTGTAGTTAATTCTACCGGTGCCATCGACACCACTTTCTACTCAAAGATTATGACCATCCGCCAGGTATCTCCTTACCGCAAATTTGGTGATACCAATATTGATCTAAACGAATTTTTCAAAGTGGAACAGTATCAGAGTGGCAAGATCACTGTGGATACCCACAAATACAACCTCCAGATGGACGACCAAACTCTGGTATATGTTGAAATCGACAACGACCGCAAATTGACGGTTACTATGAAAATCGGAGGTATCAGCAACGCTGCCAACACCATTTTCAAAAAGGCCAAAAAAGCTAACCAAAATGTGGTAAAAGGCACCGCCGGAGTTGTTCCCGCTGGTATCCGCAAACAGATTCAGACCAGCAAAAACAAGCAACTGAACCTGATCCGCAAAGCCGCTTTCAAACCTATTAAGAAGTAACCTGGCTTCTATCAACCGCAAAAAAGGGAAGGGAGTATTCCCTTCCCTTTTTTGCTTTTTTTCTTTACCATCTGCCCATTACCATTTACTATTTACCCAATGAAACAAGCCCGCATAATATACGACACCAACCGGCAAGCCATCAACGACATCCTTTTCCGCCGGGGTTATCCTAAAACCTTTGATGGATTTATTAATGCCTTTGAAAACCTGGGAGATCCTTTTTTGGTGGAAGTATATAACGATATTACGTCCATGTATTCTTCCGCTGAAGGAAATTTCTGGTCCAAATTCCGCAACATATTCCATAAAGCTACCGGTATCGCCGGAGGTGTTGACACTATGATTAACCGAGATAAGCAAGAACCATCCAACACGCCATCATCCGATGATGATAAAGACGAAAAAAAGAAAAACAAACTTTTGCTCTACTGTGGACTTGGCGCCCTGGCTATCATCATCATGCTTATCATCATTTACATTTTCAAAAAATAACTTACTCTCAATAATCAACCCAATAACTTATTTATCCTAATCCACTTAATCACCCAATAACCATGAAAAAGAAAACCACCCGCAAAACCACTACCACCGCAAAAAAGAAACTTGCCTCTGCAGGTAAAAAAATCATGACCGAAGCTAAAAAGCTTTACAAGGCATCCGGCAAAAAAATAAAATGGCAAAAATGCGTTGCCAAGGCCGCCAAATCCCTGAAAAAATAATTATCTGTCAGGCTACAGGCTCCTTGACTTCGGACTACAAACTCCCGACTTAAAGCTTCCAGCTCCCTGACTTCTGAATTCTGACTTCCTAATTCTGACTTCATAATTCTGACTTCCTAATTCTGACTTCATAATTCTGACTTCCTAATTCTGACTTCATAATTCTGACTTCCTAATTCTGACTTCCTAATTCTGACTTCATATGTTCTTTACATTCTGGCCCGACCTCGGAAACACTCCCGCAAGGGTAAACCGGTTTACCGGCGAAATTCAAATAAATAACCGCTACTTCAGGAACATGCCTGACTTTCGAAAACGATTCATTATTGAACACGAAAAAGGACATTTTAATCTAGACACCCGTAGCGAATTTGAAGCCGATGACTATGCTTTCCGGAAATTAGCAGGCACTCAACCTGGTTCGCTCAAAGAAACGGTAAAATCAATTTCGCAGGTACTGACATTTCGCAACCCTGAACACCTTCAGCGGCTTTCAGAAATTATAAAAAAGGCGCTCGATTTTGATTACAAACATAATGGTAATGAACGTGCTAAGGAAGCTCTCGACCGCCTCAACGAATTATCTAAAAATCAAAAACTTAATACTTTTAACATGAATTCTTCTTACGAAAACGATTATTTTGAACCGAAATTTGGTGGCACCGACTCCGACTTCGATGAGTTGTATGACAATGCCGGTGGTAAGGCCAAACGCCAGGCTAAAAAAGCCGCCCGCAAGGCCAAACGCCAGGAAAAAAAGGCAACACGTGTTGCTAACCGTCAGGAGAGAAAGGCAACACGTGTTGCTAACCGCCAGGAGAGAAAAACCACCCGGGTAGCCAACAGGCAAAACGCTAAAGCAACCCGCGTTGCTGGAAGAGTGGCCCGCAAAAATATCAGGCAACAAGCAAAAGCTTTATCTCCTGTTGCTCAGATGGTCTCTCAGGACTTATACCCGGAAGACACACCTTTCATGGAAACCGTCGCTCAGCCTGCTGAATCATATACTCAGCCATCATTTTCCGATACATCCTATCCGGAATATCCTGCCGGCAATTATCCCTCAACTGAATTTTTAGAAGAATCTCCCGAAGATTCCGAAGAAACATATCCGGATGATTCCCAAGAGGCATATCCCGAAGATCAGCTTGATGAAAACGGTGAACTTATCAACCCTGATGAATACTATGGTGAATGGGATAATGCTGCCGGAAAAGCAAGACGTCAGGCAAGAAAAGCAAAACGTCAGGCAAGGAAAGACGAGCGCCAAAAGCTGAAAAACGATAGGCTTGCTGCTAAAAATGAGATTAAACTTGCCAGGGCTGATGCTATTAAAACCAAAGCCGGTGCAAAAATGGAACTCGCAAAACAGGGCAAATCTGGTTCCGACTGGTTGGGTTCCGCTGTTGATTCCATTGCTGGCATTTTTGGCGGTGGCAAAAAGTCCGATGTCATCGACCAGGGCATTCCTTCTGGTCCTGAATCGGATGATAGCGGCAAAATTCTCGGAATGCCAAAGGGTGTCGCATTTGCTGTTATTGGTGTTGTAGTCGTCCTGATCATTGTTGGTATTGTTTTTATGCTTAAAAGAAAAAAATAATGGGCTTGTTTTCAGTCGATAAGGAAAAGGTGATTTACACTGTAATCATTATCATTGTTGCAATTGCCATTATCACCTATCTGAAAGGCTGGATCCGTAATTAATGTATTTATATGTCCGGACATATTCCTATCTATCCTTAAAACATTAACACTTGAAAACAAAACTCCCCAACATCATTATTTTCCTAATTGTAGCGGTGCTGCTTATTGGTGCCGTTTATCTTATTTTCAGGACCAAAGAAAGCATCAATCGCAACAAAAGCATGGAAGCCGGAAACTGGTTTACCAACCTTTTTAAATCATCCGAATCATAAATCTGAAATCATTATTCTGAAATCATAAATCTAAAATCTTAATTATTATGTGGTGGGCAGCATTATTCTCCGGTGAAAATGGCAAACTGATACGAAACATCGTAATCGGATCCATTGTACTGACAATTATTGTGGTTGTTATTTTTCTAATCAAAAGATCCGTCAATAAAGGCAAAGAAAATCAAAGAAACAACCAAATCATTGATCAGATGGAATCTGAAATTCAATCTGATAAACTGACTTTTTCAAATTCGGAATACCAGGCCATGGCCAATAAAATATACAAAGCCGTCAAAGGTGCCGGCACTGATGAAGAGGCAATTTTTGAAGTATTCCAAAAAATCCGTACAAACTCCGACCTGTTGAAACTCCAATCCGTTTTTGGCGTGAAGGATGACATGACTCTTTTTGAATGGCTTCAAGATGACCTGAGTAATTCCGACATTGACAAAATCAATGGTTTTCTGAGGCAGCACAACATTTCGATAACCATATAATCTTTTTTCGATGAAAAATAAAACTCCTATTTTGATATTCATTGTGATCATCGCGCTTATTGCAACGGCAATCTTCTTGTTTAAAGACAAAATCTTTGGTAAACCAGATAAAGCAGAAGATGACAAAGAAAACAAAACCACAGCTTCTGGTACTGCACCATCTTCAAATAATGAATTTCCTTTAAAAAATGGAACGAAAGGATTAAAAGTAAAACAGCTCCAGGCCGGATTAAATATCCTAAAAAAAACCAACCTTAATATTGATGGGAAATTTGGACCTAAAACCGAAAAGGCGCTAAAAAAACATTTTGGAATAACAAAACTCACTGAATACGACTATGATAAATACGTTTACCCGTACCTGGCTCAGATCAATGCTGAAATAAACAAAAACAGTTCTTTCTCAGGTGAAGATTTCCTCGGAAAAAAAGCATATTCGTCTAATGCGGAAACTCGTATTTTCCAGGCGAATAAAATTTTCGGTATAGGGGATTTTCTTCGAATAGGCGAAGTAAAAGGATATACTGTTGATACCGAAAATCATTTCCCGGCCGGAATATCAGGTACATTACTTGGTGATATTATTGGTATTGAGGGCGAATATTATTTAATATCCGATCCTGAAGGGGCTACTTACTTTGTCCTCAAATCCGAATCAGTCATCGCTTAACTTTTCAACTTATAACATCCGATAGCTATCGGAACAACTTGCAACTTGAAACTTTCAACTTTAAACTAAAAAACCATGTCATTCTGGGATTCACAACTCATCAAAGACCTTGAAAAGGGCAAACTCCCACAAGTTCCGGTAACTATCGAGGCAAAATCCATCGTTATCCTCTCCCTGGCGATACTCGCTGTAGGGATCATCCTCATGCTCTCATATCGTATTTTCAAAAAATAATGTGTACGGACAGATTATATCTGCCCCTAAATTTTAAAATTATGAAAAAAAATGTCATCATCATTATCATTATCGTAATCGTAGTTTTGGCCGTTGCCTTTGCTGCATGGTACTTCACGCGCAAAAAAAATCAAGACAATTCAGAGGAAAAAGATTCTTCGGATTCTTCCTTGAAAAACAATATTATAAACATTCGTAATGGCAAAGGAAAAATCATTGGCGAAAAAATATTATCCGGAAAAGGATCCGCCGGTGATAAAAAAGATGCCATCGTTGATGCCGGAGCAAAAATTAAAATTGCCGGCATCAAATTGCCCGGTCTGTCATAATATTACTTCCAGCTTCAAACTTCCAGCTTCTAACTTCTAACTTCTAGCTTTCAACTCCTAACTTCTATCTTCCAGCTTCCATCTTCAAACTTCAACTCCCATGAAACTCACCCTTGTTCGTCGTTGGTTCGGTCCTGACAAAACAATCGGAAAACTCTATGTAAATGGTATTTTCCGTTATTTTGTTCTAGAGGATTTGGTCCGTCCGGAAGGGGAGAAGGTCCCAAAGCAGACGGCCATCCCTTACGGTAAATATCCGATTTCTGTTTCGCATTCCCCCAGGCTTGGCCGTAAACTGCCATTAATTGAAAATGTTCCTAATTTTTCAGGCATACGTATTCATGCCGGCGTTGATGAAAAATGGACTGAAGGTTGCCTGCTTATCAGCCGCAAGGTGGAAAATGGGAAATTGGTACTTGACCGCCAGGCTGAATCCGAAATCACAGCTATTATAAGTAATGCTCTCGACCATGACCAACCCGTCACTCTCCGTGTTATCAACTCTCAGCGCCGGATTTTAATAATCTTTTCGGTAATCCTTTTGATTCTTATAACATCATACTTTATTCTCAAAGCATTTTTCTAACACTCAATAAATTAATAACCTATTCACCTAATTAACCATTTGACTATTTGACTATTTAACTATTTAACTTTTTAACCTATTTACCAATTAACTCAATTAACTTATTCCCTTTCCCTCATGAAATACTGCCACACCATAATTTCCGATCATGTATTTCGTGGTCGTACCTCCGGCAAAGCAAACGACATTGCCCGTATTATTTATGGCGCTAAGTTTTTCAATAATTCCGTTTCCCTTCGAACACTCATCCGCATTGCTGCCAATGACATTTCCCCGCGCGGACTCGATGCCATTGTCCCGGTAAACACCCGCGACAGCCATTTTAACATTCCGGCTCGCATTGCCAAAGGAGTTGCCGAAAAACTAAACATTAAATACATTGATGCTATTTACGAACAAAACGCTAAAGCCCGTAATTCGATCAGTGGTCTTAATATTATTGTACTCGATGATGTTATTTACACTGGAGCAACTATGCAGCGGGCTGTCAATGCCTGCAAAAAGGCTGGAGCTAAATCTGTCCGTTATTTCGCCATCGCACATTCAAAAAGATTCAAAAATGAGTAAACAAACTGATTTTATAGCTAAATACTCCGGTACTGTCATTGCTGCTTGTGAAGGGACAGGCATTTTTCCTTCTGTCAAGATGGCTCAGATGATCCTGGAGACCGGTTGGGGTAAATCCAAAGTTGGGAATAACATGTTTGGCATCAAAGCCCAGGGCAAAAAATCTCCTTACTGGAACGGATCAGCCATCAACGCAGACACAACAGAATTTATCCAGGGTGAATCAGGCACCTATAACCTGGCTTTCAGAAAATATGCATCTATTGAATCATCCATTCGGGATCATACTCATTTCTTGCAAAACAACAAACGATATGCTGAAAACGGTGTGTTTACTGCCAAAACTCCTGAAGAACAGGCTGCAGCCCTTCAAAAAGCCGGTTATGCAACTGCACCCAACTATGCATCTTCGCTTATCAATGTTATTACAGCTTACAATCTTAAATCACTTGACGAAAAAAAAAAATTATGAAAAATCTTAAATTATTAGCTTCCGGTCTACTGCTTATCGTCGTAATCATCAATATTTACATTGCTCTTAAATCCTGATACTAATTACATCATTCATCTTGCAACTTGTAACTTGCAACTTGTAACTTTCAACTTTCAACTTTCAACTTTAAACTTTAAACTTTAAACCATATGGCATACACAACTCAAACCGATGAGCTCCTGGCTCAGATCGCCGCCAATCTTCAGGTCATTGCCGGATATCGTATTCAATCAGCTGCAATTTCAAACAATGCCGGAAAGGGAACCGACATAAGCTTTTCAGCCCCTTTTGTATCCGATTCTTCCTTCGAGCTACTCACCGAAGCACGTGACTCCGGAGGCATTCGTGTCGAGGCAACCATCATCAATGTTACTAAAGATGGATTCACCGCCATTCCCCCGAAAGACTGTACACTAAAATACCTGGCAACCCCAAAAACATCATAATTGCTATCAATGACAACAAATTACTATAAATGACCTAATGACCAAATGACTAATCCCTATTTACCATGAAAAGATTCATCATACCCGTAATTATCCTTCTTTCTTTTTTCACTGCATCAGGGCAGATTTCCGACACCACATTTTTCAATAATGCCAAGCCGATGCTGGGAGATCCCAAATCGGCTATTAACTTCTGGACTGGTAATGCCTTTTTCCATGGAAACATAATTGCCGACACTGTTTGGGGGACTACCCGTATTGATGTTTTTTCTTACGATACCATCCACCGTACCAGAAAAATAAATGTTGATTCATTGATTTTGATTAACAATATCGCAGGCACAACTGACAGCTTCCTTATTCGTGACAATAGCCTTATCAAATATAAAATTCTCGACATGTCGCCATATCTGAGTTTTTCAGACACCGCAAGTACGCTACTCACCCAATCAAAAGCAATCAATACCTATCAACCTATTGGTGATTATACAGAGTTCAGTGATACAACTTCCACATTATTAACCAAAAGCAACGCTAGTAAAACGTACCAATTAAAAGGTAACTATACTGTTTTTGCTGATACGGCTAGTACGCTATTAACTTTAAGCAAAGCAAGTAAAAACTATCAACTAAAATATTGGTCTAAAAGCGGAACAGCTATAACACCATATACAAGTTCAGATGTATCCCTACTGCCACGAGCATCTTTTTTTCAGGCATGATAGTGCCGACTTTTGCTGGTAAAAAATTATGATCCGACAAGAACACAGTTCCGCTATGCTGTCCATGGTAGAACAATGGCAACAAAGC
>Ga0209604_1001656_pt1 | contig 17513 bp, 12 predicted proteins | sample AD_UKC097_MetaG_FD_184405 | JGI IMG/M metagenome (GOLD analysis project Ga0209604, IMG submission 184405) | Active sludge microbial communities of municipal wastewater-treating anaerobic digesters from USA - AD_UKC097_MetaG (SPAdes) (version 2) | ecosystem: Engineered > Bioreactor > Anaerobic >... | reverse complement strand
AAGGGCCCGCGCGGCAGTTCCTGGAGCCGCGGGGCTACGCCGTCCCCAGGGCGCTCGTCCCGAGGATATCCGAGCTTGCGGAAACGCTTTCCTCCCAAGGGTTCGAAGCGGAGGTCATGGGAGAGAGCTCTATCGCCGTGAGGAGCGCGCCCTCCTTCCTCGAAGAGAACGAGATCGACCCGCTGATCGAAGAGTTCATCTCGGAGGGCCGCGAGGTACTGAAGACCCACAAGGAGCTTCTCAAGGGAGTGCTCGTGATGAGGTCCTGCAGGGGCTCCGTGATGCTCGGCGAGACTCTGTCCGCGGATAAGGCCCAGTACCTGATCGACCTTCTGGTCTCCATGAAAGCGCCTTTGACTTGCCCGCACGGAAGGCCGATAATGTTCACCTTGAAAAGCGAGGAGATCCTCGCGCGCTTCGGCAGGAGATGACGTCATTGAGCAGGGAATCCATCGATAAAAAAAACAGTTATCCGGAATTCTCGAGGCTGGTGGAGATAATGGCAAAGCTCCGCGCTCCCGGCGGATGCCCGTGGGACAGGTCGCAGTCGAGGGAAGACCTCAAGACCTACCTGGTCGAGGAAACCTACGAAGTGCTCGACGCGATCGATTCCGGCTGCACGGAAAAGCTGAAGGAGGAGCTGGGGGACCTTCTTCTTCAGATCGTATTCCACGCCGAGATAGCCGATGAGGAAAAGGCCTTCGACATGGAGGACGTCTGCCGGGCAATAAACGAGAAACTGATCAGGAGGCACCCGCACGTCTTCGGCGACGCCAAGGCCGAGACTCCCGACATAGTCCTGAAGAACTGGGAAACGATAAAGAAGGGCGAGAAGGAGGGGAAGTCCGCGCTCGGCGGAGTTCCCAAGGTGCTTCCAGCGCTACTCAAAGCCTACCGTCTTCAGGAAAAGGCGGCGAGGGTCGGCTTCGACTGGGAGGAGACGAGGCAGGTAGAGGCGAAGGTGGACGAGGAGCTCGCGGAGCTGAGGGAAGCCGTCGGTTCGGGCGACAGGTCGAAGATCCGCGAAGAGATGGGGGACCTACTCTTCGCCATCGTCAACCTTTCGAGATTTTTAAAGCTGGACCCCGAGGATACCCTTCAGGCGGCCAACGAGAAGTTCATCAGGCGGTTCAAGGCGGTCGAGAAGTCCGCCGCTGACGACGGCCGGGACCTTCACGGAATGAGCCTCGCGGAGATGGACCAGCTCTGGGAGGAAGCGAAGAAGAAAGAGCGGTCCGAGAGCTGACCTCCATGCCCAAATATTTCGTCAAGACCTGGGGCTGCCAGATGAACGTCCTCGACGGCGACAAGATCGCCTCTCTTCTCGAGGAGCTGGGCTACGAAAAGGCGGACCGGCTGGAAGATGCCAACGTCATACTCCTCAACACCTGCTCCGTCAGGGAAGGCCCGGAGGACAAGGTCTTCGCGGAGCTGTCGAGGCTGAAGAAGCTAAAGAAAAAAAACCTCGAGATCCTCGGCGTCGCCGGATGCGTCGCCCAGCAGGAGAAGAACGCCGTCTTCGAAAGGGCGCCATACGTCGACATCGTCATGGGGCCGCGCTCCCTCTCACACCTTCCCGAGCTCCTGAGGCAGGCGCGCGACCAGAAGGCGATCGAAACGAGCGAAAAGGAAGACTCCCTGCTCTTTCCCCCGGACATCCTCAGGAGAAGCCATCCCACCAAGGCATCAATAACCGTGATGGAAGGATGCAACAAGAAATGCTCCTACTGCATCGTCCCCGAAACCAGGGGCCGCGAGGTTTGCAGGCCGATAAGCTCGATACTGGAAGAGGTCTCTGTCGCGGTGGACCGCGGGTACAGCGAGATCGAGCTCCTGGGGCAGAACGTCAACTGCTGGAAGCACGGGAGCGAGGATTTCACGGACCTTCTCGACAAGGTCTCCTCGGTCGCCGGAGTGAGAAGGCTGAAGTTCATGACAAGCCACCCGAAACATTTTCCGCTCGAGGCCGCGAATCTCATGGCGGAAAGGGAGAACATATGCAACTTCCTTCATCTCCCGCTCCAGGCCGGAAGCTCTAGGATCCTCAAGCTGATGAGGCGGCAGTACGACAGGGAATACTACATGGATCTGGTTCGAAGCATAAAGGAGGCTATCCCGGGCATAGTGCTCTCGACCGATCTCATCGTGGCCTTCCCTTCAGAGACTGAGGATGAGTTCGAGGAATCGCTCGAGTGCCTCCGCGAAGTGAGGTTCGATTCGGTCTTCTCCTTCAGGTACTCGCCGAGGCCGGGAACCCCCGCGGCCGCTATGGAACCTGTTCCCGAGATCATAGCCCGCGAGCGCCACCAGAGGCTGATGGCACTCCAGTTGGGGATACAGACACACGATCACTCGAGGTTCGTGGGAAAAACTGTCGAAGTGCTCGTCGAGGGCGTCAGCAAGAGGGGCGGCCAGTACATGGGAAGGATACCCGAGACGATCGTCGTCAACTTCACGAGCGGCAGGAGCCTCGAGGTGAACAGCTATCAGCGCGTCGAGATCCTGAAATCCCATCCGCATTCCCTCGAGGGAAAGCTGGCGGACGGGTCATGATCCCGCTGAGGGACACGGTAAAGAGCAGGACCGTGCCCGTCCTGGTCCTTTTCTTGATCTTCCTTAACGCCTTCGTCTTCGTGATCGAGCTGACTCTGGGCGACAGGATCGGCGTCTTCTTCATGGAGGCCGGATTCGTTCCGGGGAAGTTCTTTTCCGGTGAAGCATACGGCGGAAGCATCCTTACGCTCAAGAGGTTCTCGCCGCTGTTCAGCTCGCTCTTCGTACACGGCGGGTGGATGCACCTCATCGGGAACATGCTCTTCCTCTGGGTCTTCGGCGACAACGTGGAGGACCATGTCGGGAAGGTGAAGTTCCTGATCCTTTATTTCTCTTCCGGAGTGATAGCCTCACTCGCGCAGGGAGCCGTTTCGTCGGGGTCCGGCATCCCGCTGGTAGGCGCCAGCGGCGCGATAGCGGGAATCCTCGGCGCCTATTACCTTCTCTTCCCCTTCTCCAAAGTGCTCACCCTGATCCCGATCGTGATCTTCCCCCTTTTCGTGGAGATACCGGCGGCGGTTTTTCTGATATACTGGTTTTTCTTACAGTTGTTGAGCGGCGCCCTCAGCCTCTCCGGCCCTCAGTGGAGCCAGGTCGCGTGGTGGGCGCACATCGGAGGGTTCGCGTGGGGTCTTTTGTTCACTCTCGTTTTCGGCAAGCCGAGAAGGCGGTATAGCTGATGAAGATCCACCTCATGGCCGTCGGGGGAACGGGAATGGGCGCCCTCGCCGGACTTCTCAAGGCCCAGGGGCACGATGTTTCGGGATGCGACAAGCCCCTCTATTCCCCGATGAAGGAATCGATCGAAGCGCTCCAGATAAATTTCCTTGAAGGCCACAGCCCCGCCCACGCGGAGCTGAAGCCTGACGCAGTCGTGATAGGAAACGCCATCCACAAGGACAACGAGGAGGCTGGGAAGTTCATCGACGACGGTGTTAAATATTTCTCGATGGCCGAGGCCATCCACGAGTTCGCTGTAAAGGGAAGGCGCTCCGTCGTCGCGGCGGGAACCCACGGAAAGACGACCTGCACGGCTCTCCTCGGATTCCTCTTCAAGGAGGCGGGCCTCAGGCCCAACATGATCCTCGGGGGGATATCGAAGAACTACATGACCTCCTACCTCTGGGGAGGCGGCGACTGGACGATAATAGAAGGCGACGAGTACGAGACCGCCTTTTTCGATAAGGGCCCGAAGTTCCTCCACTACGACCCGAGGATCCTCCTCCTCAACAACATCGAGATGGACCACCTCGACAACTTCAGGAACGAGAAGGAGCTGATCACCGCCTTCGCCAAGCTTCTCGCGGTGATGGGGAAGGATAGCGTCATCTGCGCGGGTGCCGAATCCGCGCCCGTCGCGGATCTGATGAACGAAACGGAACTTCCGCGCGAATCGTTCGGCATATCCGGGGCGGAGAACTGGAGCGCCTCGAATATCCGCTACCGGAGGGAGGGCACCTTCTTCAGGCTGATCCACAAGGGCAGGGACGCCGGCCATTTCCTGAGCCCGATGTACGGCGCGCACAACCTGAGGAATGTGATCGGCGCGATCGCCGCGGCATCCGCGGCCGAGATCCCGATCGATTCACTAAGGGAGATACTCCCCTACTTCCAGGGGGTCAAGAGGCGGCAGGAGATAGTCATCCAGAAGAACGGCATCACGGTCGCCGACGATTTCGCGCACCATCCCACCGCGATATACGAGACGATCAAGGCGCTGAGGCAGAGGTTCAACCCGACGAGATTCATCGCCTGCTGGGAGCCGCGCTCCTACACCTGCCAGACTAAACTGCACGAGGCGAGGATGCCGCAGGCTTTCCTCTACGCCAACACCGTCCTTCTCGGGCCGTTCCCGCAGGGGTCGAAGCTCCCGGATGAAAAGCGGATGAACCTGGGCCATGTCGCCGAGGCGCTGAGGGCTCTGGGCAAGGAGGCGCTTGTCTGCGCGTCCGAAGCGGACCACCTCGATTACCTCCGCAGGAACATGAAGGAGGGCGACCTCGTCGCTTTCTTCTCCTCCGGCAACTTCTACGACCTGCCCGCGAAAACAGCGGGGATGATCGAGTAGGCTGAAGGCTGATGGCTGAAGGCTGAAGGCTGAAGGAAAAAAATAAAAATATTTACCACAGAGATTCAATAGTAAAGCCTTGACCTTAAAACCAGCCCTATGGGCATACAATTCTGCACGGTAAAAAAGTACGCCACAAATAACACTAATTGAAAGGACGGATGTGTTTCACCATCTGCAAAGCATATTTTATCGGTCCTGCATAATAAAAAAGGGCACGGTAACCCGCGCCCTTTTTTAAGACATATCCTTTTGGTTTTATGGCTCGATTTGCGTTGTTCCATCAGAATATGTGATACCTTTCAGCCATTCTCCTTTGTTGAAACAGGAATCAACCGCCCTGACTTTCCAATAAGTCGGCCCCGGATGGCCTTGGAGCGGAATTGAAACCGTCGTTGAAGTCAGCCTGTTTCCTGGTTTGCAAGAAGTGTTGTTCGGGCCAATTTCTCCCTGGTAAAGGTCTCTGCTTTCATCCGCGGTTCCCGCGACGACCTCATAAGTGAGACTTTGTGGCGGGGTCCTATCATCCATCGCATCATACCAGAAAATGGCAAGCAGTCCATCTTTTTGAGTTGTATCTGAGAATGCCGCCTTTTGAGGAGGCAGGTCTACGCCTTCCGTTTCTGCCAGCTCATCATAGGCAAGCATACCGCTGTAAATGTCAATTGTCTTGTTAGAAACAGTTGCGATATCTGAAATTCCGTCTGAATTAAAATCACCAACAGCCGCAGCAGTAACCAAGCCGGGGAATATTATGGCAGTCTTTCTAAGATTGCCTGCTCCGTCGTTTTCAAGGAAACAACTCTGCTGAGCCTGTTCTGTAACACAAACAAGCCCCGGATAACCTATTCCTTCCAAATCCGCAAAAACAACTTCCCTCACATTATCCAAAGTTAGGGAGTCAAGAAGTTGGCTCGCTTGCCATGTGTGCGCCAGAGGCCTTACGATTGGATCATCACCATAATCCGGCACAAAGAGATAAACAAGCGGGTTATCCTTCTTCTGTCTTCCGACGGCAATATCCAAGAAACCATCACCGTTAGCGTCAGCTATATCAACACCGCTTATGATGCTTGAGGTGATGACTATTTCCTCATTCCAGACAGCAGAATCATAGGTACTGGCAGAAAAGATGCGCATGCCTTTTTTCCCGCCGCAGACGATATCTGTTAGTCCGTCATTGTTCATGTCGCCCAATGCCACTGAGTTTATATCCAAATCGGTTGTTACGGTGCTGCCGACAATAAAGCCGTTGCCTGCATTTAATTCAATCAAAGCAATTTTGTCTTTCAAGCCTGCTGCAATTTTCGCGTTGCCGGAAATGTTAAGGGGGATATATCCTATTGCAAAATCACCTATATCGCCACCGAGGTCAACTGAAGGCCCTTTGGTGAAATTCCCTGATGAGCTGTTGAATTCAACCCATAGAGTTTTTTTATGTGATATCACTCTGTCCAAAAGACCGTCACCATTCATGTCAAAGATTCTGATTCGGTCGCCATTTCCAGCGGTCGTGTTCAGCTTTGAACTTGCATCAGTAAATGTGCCATTGGGATCTGCTTTCAGGTAGGCGCTTTGAAGGACAAGATCATAAAGCCCGTCGCCGCTCAAATCCGCAAGTCTGATATCTGATTGAGATAGATTCGTTGAATATTCACCCAGTTTCTGCGGCGGGGGCGGTTCAGCAAGTGTGACAGCCATGGTAGAGGCACTTTCGTTTTCGCCGATCAAGGCTGATACTTTGTAATAAGTTGCCGGTGTGCCTGAAATTGGACACGTGGATGTTTTCAATGAATACAATTTACTTCCATTGGGCCTAACCTGCAGGGGGAGTTGCCCAAAGCTGCTGCCGTCAGTGCTTGCATAAACTTTGAAGTCGGTATAGGCACACGCTTCATTAGGATCAACTGCCCAAACAAGAGTAACCTTTCCGTCAGAGCAGAAATTGTAAACGCCGGTCGGCGGGGATGGATAAGTCGGCACTACTGTCGCGACTTGTGAATTGCTCCAGTCGCTGAAAGCACCGGTAAAAGGATCGTAGGCTCTGACCATTAGCTCGTATTCATCACAGGCTGACGGCACCTGCAAGTAACTACCCACAAGAGATCCATCTATTTGGAAGTCAGCCATGACCACCGGAGTATAGTAATAAGTGAACTTGGAGGGTAATTTGTAAGCAACCTGATAAACCAAGCTCTCCGCTTCTTCTTCTTCCCAGATCAGTTCCACCCAGTAGTTGCCGGAAGAATCCTTGTCGGCACTAGTCGCGGAAATGAGGCTTGGGGGAATAATAATAGGACCAGAAGATACTCGGAAGGTCGCTGCGACATTTGAATCCTTGCTCATTGTGATCTTGTTGTTTGGAAGCGATGTGGGCACGCCATTGACTGACCATCCAGCAAAGGAATAACCGGAACCTGGCGTGGCTGATAGCTGGACGATTGCGCCGTTCACGTAGCAATCTTGAAGGGGGGATTTCGCAACCGACCCACTTCCGATCTTATTCAACAAAAGCGCCCAACCTGATTGGCATTTCATCGTATAATTGGCATTTGTCACCGGTTGACTTGGAAACGTGTAAGACCTGGTAGCCGGATCAAAGATATACCCTGTTTTTGAAGGTGTGACTGTATATGGACCATTTGTAAGATTGCTAAATTTATAATACCCGCTCGCAGAAGTTGTCATTGTTGCGCTGCCGCAGGTAACAGTCACACCGGAAACTCCGACATTTCCACACAGGATGTAGCCGGAAATGGATCCATTAACAACACCGGATACTGTCAGTTTATATGAAGCATCATGGACCCCCCAAATACCAATCCACCATATTCCTTGCGAAGGATATGATATTGTCTTTGATTCTGCTAAAGTCCCGGTTTTTGATGATTTATAATCGTAACTGTCCGTGCTGGGCCTAGCGCCTTTTCTAATATATAGATCGGCGTTTGCGGAAAGATTTGCCAAATTGATAGTCATCGAGCTTGTTCCTGCAGGAACATTGATATAATAAAAAACGAAATTGTTCTCCTTTACAGAGCAAGAAGCGTTTTGTCCAATGTCGATGGCCCTGTAATACGATGGGTCGCAGTAAGCGGTAAAGGCTTGGGTTTTGGAGGCACCATTGATTGTTAGCGAGGACAATGCGGGGCTAAAACAATATCCCGCGCTATGAGGTGCAATTTCATACGTTCCATTACCAAGAAATGGTGCAGAATATTTTCCTGAAGTGTCGGTAGGAAATTGCCCATTTATAACCAGGCTGCCATTTGGCCCGTGGCTCTGATCTATATTAACGAGAACATTAGAAAAAGAGGTCGCATTAGGGAATTTTACATGCCCAGAAATGGAATACTTGCCGGAAGCTGTAAAATCAACGTTCTGCACATCGGCGTTATTTACCGTCTTTGTTGGATTTGGAGGGTTGAAAGTCAAGTCAGATGCTGTCGGTGTGAGTACATATTCTCCGTTTAAAAGCGTGTCGAAACGATAGTTGCCATCTGCATCTGAAGAAGACTGCCATATGGTTTGATCTGCTGTTGCCTGGCATTGCATGGTAACATTTTGTACGGGTTGGCTGTAATAGCTGCTGATATTACCTGCTATAGCATGAAAAGGCCAAACAATGCCGTTATAATAAAGGCCATTGCCTCCAGCCAATCTAACACAGTTTTCAACTTGGCTGAAAGCTACCTTACAATATCCCTGTTCCCCCCAGCTTGTGCCCCAACTATTCTTGCATTTGAAGTAATCTGTTCCAAATTCATCCCTTCCCCATCCTACAGCCAATAGTTCATGGCTTGCCATGGGGCAATTTGTGTGGTAGGCATCGCATGGATAAAGCGCATCTATGCAATCACCGGGTAAACTTTTATCATCACGCCAACATATGCGATTTTCAGCATCGCAACGATCTTTTTCTGCCCAGCAACATCTGACTGACTCATATACACCACTCTTGTAATCTCTAAAATCATCATATACCTGTATCGACACTGGTACAGGCCCATGCTCATATATCGCAGTTTTAAGCCCGTCAATTGTGAAAAAGTTACACGGAGCATATCCTGCCAACTTGACTGACCCCTCCTGCCAATTGCAGCCAGCTCCTCCGCATATGAGGTAATCTATCCCTTGATCTGGCGCACAAGATTCCATTGGTGTTCCGCATATCTTTAAGCGCTCTGCTGCATATAGAGGGTACCCACCGCTACAGTCGCCTGCATATGGACAATTGTCACATTGGCAATCGCTATTTCTATTACGACCGCAATCATTGCCTTCTTTTTGAACTAAAAATTGTTCCGAAAAATCCAGGTCCACCCCAGGTGTTTTTAACTGAATTAAGGCTTGGCTTTCCAATGCGGCGACAGATGCATAGGCCCAGCAGCTTCCACATTTTTGGTATCTTACTGGAGTTACATAACCTTGTTGGCTCCAGTCAAAGGGCTCAAGCAGATCATATCTAACAGGACATGGCTCGAGGTTTGGCAAGGCATCATGAGTAGAATTTCCTAAGAAAGATTTTAATTCCTCAGGTGAAAGATGAAGAAGGGGAGTATCCCCTACCGTCCAATGATATCCGTGGGCGTCTATTTCTTGCTGAAGCGCGTTTAAATAATCGCTTTGGGTTTGGGCTTGTAAACTGAAATAATTCAAGAGAAGGGCCAAGAAACTAATCCATAACGCAAACATCGAGGTTGTTCTTTGGAATCTTTTCATGGCGGCCTCCATCTTTTAAAAAGCGACTTACCTACAAAATTCGGTTAAAGCGTATCCTCCGTCGTCATTGACGATTTTTATGGCCATACATTGATTTTTTGGAAATTGCCTTTTTAGATTAACTCCTTTTTTCAAGATAATACAGTTTTCATTCAGTACTCGTACATTTTCCCAAGGAACCAAACTGTCCGCAATATATATCTTAAGATTATTATGAAAATTGGCTCCGCATATTTTCACCCTGAAAGGATCTTTTATCTTCTTTATTGAATTTATCACAGGCGGAGTTGTCTGCAACGCTAAGGTATGCACCCACCCAGCTGAGAGTTTAGTGACATCATTGACATTTGAAACTTGGATAGGCACATGACTTTCATTGGTAGTCCCGTCTCCAAGCTGGCCCCAGAAGTTTGCCCCCCAGGCCCAAACCTTCCCGTCGCCGGTCGCGGCGACAGAAAAACTGTCGCCTGCCGAAGCGGCAATGACGTTTGTGAGATTTAATACTTGTACAGGATCGTCGGAGCTTGTCGTAGTTCCGTCTCCCAACTGCCCATTACGATTGTTTCCCCATGCCCAGAGAGTGCCGTCATTCTTTATAGCAAGGGAATGAGTACCGCTGGAAATGGCTGTGATATCATAAAGATCAGCCATCTGTTGCGCCGGGAAACAGCATCCTCCCCAACGCCATACAGTGCCGTCGTTTCTTAATGCCCTACAAAAAGTTATGGCGATAATATTCTCAAGGCCAACAACTTGAACAGGAATTTCTCTGTCGATAGTGGTCCCATCCCCCAGTTGCCCCCCATAATTCGCACCCCAGGCCCAAACGGTTCCATCGTTTTTCAGGGCAACAGCATGAAAGTTTCCTGCCGAGACAGCGATAACATTTGACAAGCCGGCAACCTTTGTTGGAATCTTAAAACCATCTGGGCACCCGCAATCGGGGCAAGGATCCGTCCCGAAAAAGCCCCATTGCCAGACAGTGCCATCGGTTTTCAAGCCAACAGATCCGTAGTTCCCGCAGGCAACCGCGATTACTTCTTTCAGATTTAACACCTGCACCGGATAATCAGTTGAAGTAGTATTGTCAGTTCCCAGCTGTCCCGAACAATTATTTCCCCATGCCCAAACCATTCCGTCCTGTCCATTCACAAGCGAATGTCCAAATCCGGCCGAAATAGTACTAATATTTGAAATAGCGCTAAGCTCAATAGGGCCTCCCCAGTCTCCCCAGCTTGAACCCGGACAATCCGCTTCATTCGCGCATCCAAGTTGTCCGCTACAATTCCCCCCCCACGCCCAAACTGAATTTTGAGAAAGGGTAGGAATTGAAGGAAAAAGGACAGCGGCAAGAAGTAGTGCGCAAAAAATAATAAACTCAACTTTTGAAGTGCTTGATTTATAATAACGGTTAGAATTTTTCATTTTTCCCACCTCCCTGCTTTTATATGCTATGCCTTTTCCACTCTTTGTCAAGCATGTGTGTGTGCAATGCACACCTATATTGGCTTGCCGAAAAACGTATCAGGTTTCGGAATTAGGGAAATATGGCACTTATATCCTTCATGCAATCTAACGATCTTTTGTCCATGGTTTTATTCTTGTGCCAACCGAGATCGTTTTAAATATTTGTCATCGTTCATAAAAAATCCCCCGCCGTGCCGTTTCCGACAGGGCGGGGGGATGCGGACGGGTTCGGTCTTTTGGGGGGATTCGGCCCGCCCGCCGTCTCGCGCAAGGAGGCTCGAAGAGCCGCGTGAGACGAAGGAATATTACCACACAATCACGCCTTCGGCGGCTCTTTTTTCGCGTCGTCGCCGCCCTTCTTCTTGGGCTTCGGCGCGGGCTTGAAGTAAGTTTCCGCTTTCTTCGGCGTCTTGTAGAAGATCCTCGCAAGGTCGCGGTAGCTCCTCTTGTAGGCATCCAGCCAATTCACCTTCTCCACTTTCAGAAGGCCCGCCGCCTGGTTTTCCATGTCTATGGCCGCCTTGTGGAGGTCTATCGCCTTCCCCAGGTTGTCCATCGCGGTGCGGATGATCCCGGAATACGCCTTGAGGGATTCGTCCTCCTCCTCGGCCAGCTTGCCGACGATGACTCCCGCTTTCAGAAGTTCCTCCTCGAGGGGGGTGTCCGTGACCGCTCCGATTCCGTCGGGGAAATATTTCAGGTAAAGCGGTGCTTTCCGGCTGTTCCCTGTGATCTTCAGGATGTCGTTCGCGAAAGCCCCGACGGTCATGTCGAAGGCGGCGTCCTCTCCGTCCCTGACCGCCATCGCCGTCTGTGAGGCGGTATAGGCGGCGTCGAAGGCTTCCATCTTCTCCTTCAGCCTCTGCTGCCCCCTTTCAAAGGCGTCGGCAAGCTCCTTGAGGTTCTTGTCGGCTTTCAGTCTTGTCAGGTGGTAAATTCCGAGGGTCTTGAGCAGGGTTTCGGGGGCGAGGTCCATATCCGGTGTTCTCATCTTCGTTCTCCTTCAGAGCAAAAAGGGGAGTTTTCCTCCCAAGCTCCGACCAAAAAATGGGGGGAAGGCTTTCCGGACACCCGGCCCGGCAACCTGCCGTCGTGGGAACGCTTCCCGGATGCCCGAAAAGCAATTCTCCCGTTGCGGGAAGGCTCCCCGCGCGCCCGGCGGACAATCCCCACGATTCGGGAACCCTCCCCTGCCGTCCGGAGAGAGATTCTCCCGCTTCGGGAAACCCTTCCGGACGCCCCGCGTGCGATCCTGCGCCGTCGGAAAACCTTTCCGGGCCCCCTGCGGACGATTCTCCCCGTTCCGGTAACGGTTTCCCGCGTCAGGAAAGCGATCCGGAGGGTTTTTGCCCCCGGTTTTCACAGAAAACGGCGTTACCGCCCGTCCCCGGCAGATGGGTTTTTCCGCAAGAATGCCATGATCCACGGCAAAATCCCCAAGATAAACAAACCCCGATGCAACTGTATCAGCGAAGGACTCAAACTATGACAATCGAAGAGTTTTGTCAAGTGGTGGCAATGGCGGGGATGGCGGCCCCCGTCGGCTCATCAATCGCAAAAAGCGAAAGGCCGAGTCAGCCTGACCCATTGCCGGAGAAGAGGAAGGTCTCGGGTGGAGCTCCCCATCATCCACACGCGATCCGCCTGTTTCCAAGCGTCCTACGGCCGGGAGATTCACCGTGTTTCCGAAACCTTCCTTATCAAATATATGATAATGATGAAGGTACTAGCAAGGCTTTAATGTTTTGGCGTCAGAGAGAAGATATTAGGAAAATAACGAAGGAGGAAAGGAGGAGGGTTAAAAAACAACCTCAAAGCGATAATGCTGGGTTGTTCGGTAACTTCTGGATCTAAAAGATACCCTCGACAATTATTTCCCTTACAGTTTTTCTCTCCCAGCTACAGATTTAGTAGGTTTAGAGAGAGTTATAAGAAAGGAAAAGAGAAGACAATGGGGGGGATCATTTTTCAGTCAATTTTATCCTTACCGGCTGCGGCCCAGCTAAATCAAAGCTGGTCTCTTCGGCAATCTTCTGCTTTACCTCTGGTTGTAGGAGATATTTACCGGCGTCAACAACGGCTATTTGTACATCGTTAAGATCATAAGCACGAAATTGATATATCTTCTCAACATCCGGGTTATCCGAACCGACTTTAAGGATTACTCCTTTTGAGACTATTCCATCCGGTGGATTCTCCCCATAACATGGATTGCCGGCACTGTTTTTCCATGTATACATGACTTTTCCTTTTTCATTTTTACCAATTTTGGCTGATTGCTCTTTTGCGGCGTCCCCATTGCTGACCTGTGCAGCCATCGTCCAATAGCTCCTTCCGTTTGAAACATCCTTCTTGATGAGGGAAATATTTTCAATTTTCTCTCTTTGTTCGCTGTAAGGAGTGGATTCTGCAGAAATTATCCTGGCAACAATTTGCAATCCTTTCGTTGTTCTTTTAATCCTGCTTGGCTGGCAATATGCGAGAGCTTTCTCGCCTGCAAGGACGTCAACAACGGTTTCCCCATAATCACAGGTCTCAAAATAGCTTCCATCAGCCCAATATGCACGGAAATTAATGGTCACAAGAGATCTGTTGCTCGATAGATTCTCTACAGTGGCGGCAAAATATACCGGACCGTCAGGATTGCTTGCATTATCCTGCCCCTCATCACCGATCCACCATGTCGGTTGCCCTATGATTCTTACCGATCCTTCCGAATTCTTCGGAGCTTCGGCATATTGGCCGACAGACATCACGAATAAGGTCAACAGAGATATGATAATCCAACTCTTCATGGTGGCCTCCTCACGAGGTAATTATAAAATCAAGACTAGGGATTTACAAGGATATATAGAGGGGCAAGGGGCGAATGCATAATTCATAGCCTGGTCCACGTCTTATGATTGTGCAAACCCCGAATCAAGTATATACTCCGGATAAATAGTCAATTTGTGGCTTTGCTCTCTGTTCAATCAATAGGGACTGAATAGAATCTACTCCGGTAATTCGCGAGTACAGTTTAAGTGCAATTCGTGTCCTTTGAGTAATTCTTTTTTCTGAAAACCAAGAGCTGATATCGGTAAGTTCCGCAAGATTGTATCTTATGCCAATATCACTTGCATAAACAAAGCCGAAAGGGAACCAAGAAATCTCCCCGCCAGTAAAGGTGAATCCAGGCGCAAAACTGTCAACCCTAGAATGATATTTTAAAACAGTTCCAGCTTCCGCTATATCAGGAACTAAAAAAGCAAATAATTTGAAAGGTGGTACGAATGTTGAGTCACTATTTAATACAAAATGTCTTAGTTCAGGAATATGCCTTGCATATGCAACGGGTTCTATTGCCAAAATCATTGTGGCTATTTCTTTTGCAATGTACAGAGGATTGATATTAACAATAAAAACTCTTGCCCCGCCTGAGGAATCAAATAGTTGGGGCTTTTCAACCAATTGCTTAACCAAATTTACGTATTCATTTGCATACTTAGAACAGATATTATTGTTACAATTCTTACAAAGGGTTTTTACCCATAGCCCCCCTTTAAGGCTCGTGGAACGTTTTGCGATTCCTGCATCTGAAAGAATAAGCCGTTCCCAGAGTTTGTTGCATTCGTTGAATGCTCTCTTGGGGGGAATATGTTCTTTCGTTAGTTTGGATTTTGTCAAGCAAATATGGCAATGAGAAAGACTATCTTCTTGTTCTTTCTCATTTGGAACATGCGCAAGGCACATTATTTTAGATGCTTCTCTACGATTAAAAGGCATTCTATTCATATCACGAAATAGTTAGGGGATTTCTCAAGGGCTATGAGCTCTCTTTTTGATAGGGGAAGCGCTTTCGAATAAATTTCTCAATTTCTCCAATAATTTCTAAGACCTCAGAAAAATAAGCATCCGGTTCTCCTTCTTTACTATCATCGTACAGAACTTCGTCTATCTTAGTGGCGTCCTTCCCGCGCAACTTCTCTCCTTCTCTTTTAAGTGATCGCAAATACATCCGAATAGCAGATTTTAATTGCCCTATTTTCTTGAATAATGGTTTAGCCAATGTCTTAATGTCTTGTCCCCATAGTACTTCCGCCTCAATGATTGCCGCATTAAACTCGGCAATAGAATTGTTCAGCTTGTCCAGCCTGACTTGATATACAGCGGCATCAGCCTTCCATCGAGATTCTTTATCTTCCATATTGACCTCGGGTATGCCAACCTTCTGCAAAGCTACAACGTATTCAGCTCCTGCAATGATACTAAAACGAACATCCGAAATATCCTCTCTAACCTTAAACAAGGCACGAAGGAGAGCTCTTGAAACCTCAGTGTTGAGATTAGCTGCCAATTGTTTGCTCCATGTCTTTAGTCCACTCCATGCTGCACATGCTGTAACAACTGCCGCAAAGCTAATCAAGACTTCCTTGATAATAGCAATGACGCTGATTTCAACACCAGAATAGTAAATCATTCTCTATGCTCTCCCTTTCAATTCAACATTTTCTTGCTTCAAAGAAATCTCCCCCCTAAAACCCCTTGAGCGTTTCTTGTTTGACCTTTTTGCTCTCCTTCTTGGCCTTTTTGAAGTTGTAAATCCCTTGCGTCATGTCAGGGTGTTCAGGGCGCTTCTTGCCGGAAAGAAGGTCCTCGATGGTGAGGATCTGAATCTTGGCGAATTCTCCCTTAACTGATTCGTAAAAGCCTGCGGTGACGGATTCTTTTACCATCGGGTCGGTGGGATCTGTTAGGGTGACGAAAATACCCAGCGCGGCTTTCTCTCTTTCAACAGTGCCTTTCAAATCCCGGATTTGGTTGACGCCAACATGCTCCCCGCCTTTGACTGAGACAATGATCTTCTTTGCCCCCTGTTCGTCGTCCTGGAAGAACTTGATGCCGTCAATGCCGCCGTCCGCGCCCTTCTTCTTCCCCTGATAGGGCTGTGCGCCGACGAGCGAACAGGCCCACCACTGGAACTGGTACTTGTCGCGCTCGGCGAGGTTCCTGGCTCCCTCCAAATCCTTCGGCGTGCCGTGGACTTCGAAGGCGATGCCGGGGAAGGCGTCTTTCATTCTCTTTTCGATAAGGCTGATCGAAAGGTGGGTGATGTCAATGCCAATCCAATCGCGCCCAAGCTTCTCAGCCGCGTGAACCGCCGTCCCGCACCCGCAGAACGGGTCAAGGACGATGTCGCCCTTGTTCGAACTGGCTTCAATGATTCGTTCAAGCAGAGCAAGAGGCTTTTGAGTAGGGTAGCCGAGACGCTCGGCGGACTGAGCCTGGATTGCCAGAATGTCGTCCCAAATATCATCAATTGGCGTTCCTTCTTGTTCGTCCAAGTATCTCTTGAAGGCTGGAACACCTCCAGGCTTGGTTTGAATCACCAAGCCATCCTCATACGCCTTCTGCATCCTTTCCTTTGTCCATCTCCATACTCTAGTCACACCAAGAAACTCGTAAGTCAAGTTCGGTCTGTCTTTGTTGGGATTAGCCAAGTTGTCCAATCTGTATCTCCGACCAGTAACTGGTTCAACATACTTATAGAAACTTTCAAGATAGTTTGGATCATGTTCTTTATATTGGGAATGCCACACATGCTCTTTTGATTTGGAGTAGCTCAAGATCACATCATGATTAGAAGCAAGTCTAGTAAATGCCAGTCCTTTTGCATTCTGTCTTCGCCAGACAATTTCATTGACATAGCCTTCCGCCCCGAATATCGCATCCATCACCACCTTCAAATAATGGCTGGCTGTCGGGTCGCAGTGGAGGTAGAGGCTTCCGGTGGGCTTGAGGACGCGGTGAAGCTCAAGGAGGCGGTTGGCCATCATGACGAGATAGGCCATCATGTCGCTTTCCTTGAGGAAGCGGCGCAGGGACTGGATCATTTCGGCAACGTCGGTGTTGGGGTGCCTCAGAAGTTCGCTGAACTCCCTCTCGGCCTGATCGGTCCAGTGCCAGGAATCCTCGAACGCCGTTATCTGCGCGTCCGATTCGTGCCCCTTCGGCGTCTTGAGGAAAACGTTGTAATCGCGCTTGCTGTTGAACGGCGGGTCGAGATAGATCAGGTCAATGGTCTCGTCCTTTATCTCTTCCCTCAGAACATGCAGATTATCCCCGAAATATAAAGCTCCCATTCTGATCTCCCTTTCCTTTTATATTATACTCCTCCCCCCATACCATTTGGAGCAACAGGTCTTCGCTTCGCTTCCCGAAGAGGAGGGTGAGCTGAAGTGTGGAATACGAGATCACTTCACAAAGGAGCAGATTCTAAGTCTGGCTCGTGATGACAATGTCAGGCGAACAGCCGTCTGCACCTAAGGATCAGGCACGTCGCAACGTGCCCCTACAGACAACCCTTCATTCCCTGCTTGCCGCCGCATCGCTCTTGCTCTTCAGCCCTGGATTAGCCCACAACTTGCCCGAAGGGCGTATAGTGCCGCGCCCAAAGACGACTTCACTTCGCGAAAGGGCACATTCTCTACCGGGGAGGTGTTCAGCGCAGCGAGCCTGTGAGCGGAGCGCCTAAGAGGAGAGAGGATCGCCCTCCTCTTCGGGAGGCGAAGCCCTCAGCCTTCGCCGACCTTCGAAAACTCTTCTTCGAGGCGCTCCGCCTCCATCGCGCTCAGCAGCGGCTCGAGCATGAGGTCGAGGTTGCCCTCGAGGATGTCCGACAGGCGGTAGAGCGTCAGCCCCTCCACCCTGTGGTCCGACAGCC
>Ga0209604_1001654_pt1 | contig 17517 bp, 10 predicted proteins | sample AD_UKC097_MetaG_FD_184405 | JGI IMG/M metagenome (GOLD analysis project Ga0209604, IMG submission 184405) | Active sludge microbial communities of municipal wastewater-treating anaerobic digesters from USA - AD_UKC097_MetaG (SPAdes) (version 2) | ecosystem: Engineered > Bioreactor > Anaerobic >... | reverse complement strand
AGATAAGATCAATTGATATGACTTTTGTTTACCCCAAAAAATTCCTTGGCCAGCATTTTCTGAAAGACGAAAGTATCGCCCTGCAAATATGCGAAAGTCTCACCCTGCATAATAACTACCGGCAGGTTCTGGAAATAGGCCCCGGCACTGGCATCTTAACTCAACACCTGTGGGCCTCAAAAAATTTCCAGACCACCCTGATAGAACTTGACAGGGAAGCCTACACTTTTTTAATTGAAAAATACCCTGACCGCAAAAACCAGATAATCCACGGAGACTTTCTGCACTATAATTTAAACAACATTTTTGACGAGCCTTACGCCATTATCGGAAATTTTCCTTACAATATTTCCACACAGATTCTTTTTAAGGTATTTGAAAACCGCGACATGGTACCAGAAGTGGTTGGTATGTTTCAAAAGGAAGTTGCCCAGCGTATTGCCTCGCCGCCCGGCTCAAAACAATACGGCATCTTAAGCGTGCTGCTTCAGGCATTTTATACCATAGAATATTTGTTTACCGTGGACGAACACGTTTTTTACCCCCCTCCCAAAGTAAAATCGGCGGTAATCAGGCTTCGGCGCAATGATACAAAATCGCTGAACTGTGACGAAAAGCTTTTTGTTGACATCGTGAAAAAAGCGTTTAACCAAAGACGCAAGACTTTAAGAAACGCCTTAAGTTCCTTTCGTAACGAAGAGAACAATCTCTCCGACCCCATTTTTGATAAAAGGGCAGAACAACTTGGCGTGTCAGCATTTGTGGATATTACCAGAAGGTTTTCCGGTTTAGTTTAATAATGTTTTAATTGAATACATCATTTTGTGGTAATTAAAAACTACCATTGAGATATTTATTTATGGAGAGATTTGAATTATAAGAATAGTTTATACCAAATTGATATATCAATTAGCCCAATAGGACGGTATTGATATTTCTCTTTTGCCTGCCTGTCAGCGACAGTCTGACGGGGTTATGTCTGCCTGGCCGTTAGCTGATGGTTAAAATAATTAGTGCAGGCGAGTGAAGGGATCTGGATAATTATCGGGAGGACTATATTATTTTCCCCATCATTACTATTCTTTATTTTGATATCTTTGGAATGCCAATATATTCTCACATGATATAATAGAAATGGAATAGTAATCTTAAGAACAGGTTATTTGATTTTGATAATTAATCATATTCAACTCCTTCGGAGTTGCTTTTTTTTCATCTTTTTTCCCACGTATTTCATACGTGGTTATGTATATTAAACACCTTCGGTGTTACAAATAAAACATTTCAAATGAATACAATATAAACTTAAGGCGTACAATGGATGCAGAAGAAGAGACCCGAAGGGTCAAACATTAATAACCGTGTACTGCGTGCACGGCAATAGAAGGATAATACAAACCCAATCCTGAAAAGGATTGAATAAATTAAATGTTACATAAACTAATGAATACCAGAATCGCAAAATCTGAGACTCGAAGGGTCAAATAATAATAACCGGGCTCGCAGTGCACAGAAATAAAAGATAATACAAACCCAATCCTGAAACCCTGCCTGGCAGTGATGTAAGGATTGAATAAAACCAATATCATGAGTTCTTACACACAAATTATTTATCAAATTGTTTTTTCAACATGGTCGCGTGAAAAAACTCTATCTGAAAATAACCGGGAAGAGCTGTTTAAATATATTGCAGGGATCCTGAAAAACAAAAAATGCCATCTATACCGAATTAACGGAATAGCCGACCATATTCACATTGTAACACACCTTCATCCTTCGGTGGCATTAGCAGATCTTATCAAAGACATAAAACTTGCAAGTTCCGGCTGGATCAAAGCAAACAACATTTTCAAAAACTTTAACGGGTGGCAAGCCGGATATGGCGCTTTTACATACTCAATAATAGATAAGGCCCACCTTATTGAATATGTTAAGAACCAAAATGAGCATCATAGAATAAAAACGTTTACTGAAGAATATATTGATTTGCTAAAGGAACAGGGGATTGATTTTGATGAAAAATATTTGTTTTAAACATTCAACTCCTAAGCAGTTGAATGTTTCACACCTCTTTTCCGGCGTATTTAATATATTATTATATCTTAAGTACTTTCGGTGCTACGAACTACTATATTGATCCCTCCGCATTCTTCATAATGTTGTACAGAAACTCGCGGGCTCTGAACAACTGGGCCTTTACAGTGCCAATAGGCAGCGACATCTCCTGTGCTATTTCTTCGTAGGAGTATTCGTCGAAATACCGCAACTGCACCAGCCGACGGTAGTTGGGTTTTAGTTTTTCGACCACTTCGCGCATCATCATGATTTTCTGGCGCTCGATAAGCTTTTCTTCGGGATCGAGGCCGTGGGCGGGCAAAACCTGCGACATATCGGTGCCTTCATCATCCACCACCGTCTTGTTGATGGAAAGCATATCCATTCTTTTGCGGCGGATAAAATCAATACAATTATTGGAAGCTATCTTAAACAACCAGGTGCTAAAAGCATAATCAGGGGTATATTGATCGAGTTTTTTGAAAGCTTTGCCAAAGGCTTCGATAGTCAGGTCGTCAGCATCATCAGAATCGTTGGTCATTTTCAGCAACAAAAAATAAATGGCATCTTTATAATAGCCCATAAGTTCGGCATATGCTTTCTGATCGCCATTTCTGATAGCCAATTGCACCAGCCTGTAATCACGTTGCGCTTTCTCGGTAAGGTTGGTGTTTACTTCCATTTGCTTTGTTGTTTTCCTGTATTGGAAACCATGACCAACAGGTTGAAAATAATAAAAAACACTTCAAAAAAAGGCAAATATAATAAAAATTTCCTTTCCCGCAATTTATTCATCGCTTTTTTATATATAAATAGTTGGCAAATCATACGCAATAATAAAAACGTACACACGGCAATAATATTATACAAATTGCAGTTGAAAACCATGATAGCTGCAGCCAATAAATAAAAAGCCACGGTAGTAGCGGGCCACAATGTCAGTAATAATTTATGCCAGAGTTTATAGTACCTACCTGTAGTCAGATGCCTTTTCTTCTGCAGCACCCAAGAACTAAAATTGGTTTTTGGCTCTGAAACGGTGTGACTTTCCGGCGAAAAAACAATAGCTGTATTTTTGCAGGTGGCATTTTGGTTGATAAACAGATCATCATCGCCGGAACTGATGTGGTAATGGCTGACAAACCCCTTGGACTGTATAAACAAGCTTTTGCGGTAGGCAAGATTTCGGCCCACGCCCATATAGGGCATTTTGGCTTTAGCCATAGCAAAGTACAGTAAAGCTATCGATACAGTATCGAAACGTATGAGTTTGTTCAGAAGGCCTTTCTTTTGAGCATAAGCGCCATAGCCCAGGACAATGCTGATTTTGGAATTAGAAAACGGCGCCTGCATTTGCCTGATCCAGTCGGGACTTTTGGGAGCGCAGTCGGCATCGGTCAGCAACACAATATCGTTATGGGCAGATTTGATACCCAGTGAGAGGGAGAATTTTTTTCCCGGAAAACAATTTTTGTTTTTCTGGGTTTTCAATACGACCAGCCTGGGATATTTTATTGCCAGGTCGCACAACAGGTCGTTGGTATCATCATCCGATTCATCGTTGACAACGATGACCTCGAAATCGGGATAATCCTGTTCAAGAATCAAGGGCAGGTTTTTCTCCAGGTTGTAATATTCATTACGGGCGCATATCACCACGGATACAGGTAAACAAGATTGTGTGGATTTTTTTTTGCGACAAAATGCAAAGCGTGCAAAAATACCCCAGAAATAAATCAACTGAAGAAGAAAAACACCGAGAAAAGCAATGTATAAGCTTAATAGCAACTGGTCAGGAATAATCTTTTCGAAAAGCATAAACATCCAATGTGCCGCAAAAGTAATTTATATTTTTTTTCGGCATTACCCCCTAATAAAAAATTATACACATTTTATTTGTTTATTATTTTTTGCTGTCAGCAGCTAAATGAGATGAAAAATGTTTACATGACTCACCTTTCGCAATTCAGATAAAATGGAAAAGCTCTTGCAGTTATTAATTGGTTGTTCATTGTCACCAGTGCGGAGCCTAGTATGTTGCCTTCAGGGCATGCACATTCCCGCCGCTATTAACAACCATTTGTGCTATATACAAACATTTAATTGTTCTATGATTAAGAAAACCTTTATTAATAAGGGATGGATAATGCGAAACTTAAGTAAATAAATTATTTTTGCACCATGAAATTTACTTTAACAGCCACCGATTGCTCCAGTGCGGCTCGTGCCGGCGTACTTGAAACAGCACACGGAATTATCGAAACGCCGATTTTTATGCCTGTAGGTACAGCCGGCAGTGTAAAAGCCATACATCAGAAAGACCTGGCTGAAGATATAAAAGCTCAGATAATCTTAGGCAACACCTACCACCTGTATCTTCGTCCCGGCCTCGACATTCTTTATGATGCCGGGGGGCTGCACAAGTTCAACGGGTGGGATCATCCCATACTAACCGACAGCGGCGGCTACCAGGTGTATTCGCTCAAAGCCATCAGGAAAATCAATGAAGACGGGGTGGTGTTTCATTCGCACATCGACGGATCGAAGCACATCTTTACTCCCGAAAACAATGTGGACATACAGCGCCGCATCGGTGCCGATATTATGATGGCCTTTGACGAATGTACGCCATTTCCGTGCGAATACCAGTACGCTAAAAAATCCATGGAGATGACACACAAATGGCTTAGCCGATGTGTTAGCCGATTTAACGAAAGCGAAGGTCTGTACGGCTACCCGCAGTCTCTTTTTCCCATTGTGCAGGGAAGCATTTACCGCGATCTAAGGAAAATATCCGCAGAAACCATTGTTTCTCACGATATGGATGGCAATGCCATCGGTGGGCTCTCGGTGGGTGAACCCGCTGAACTTATGTATGAAATTACCGCTTTGGTTTGTTCTATTTTGCCTGCCCACAAACCCCGGTATCTTATGGGTGTCGGGACTCCCGCAAATATCATTGAGTCCATAGCGCTGGGTGTGGATATGTTAGACTGTGTGATGCCCACTAGAAACGGTCGTAACGGATGGCTTTTCACCAAAAACGGCCGTATAAATATACGGAACGAAAAATGGAAAAATGATTTTTCGCCCATAGAAGCCGATGGCAGCTCTTTTGTAGACACCCATTACACCAAGGCCTATCTCAGACACCTGTTTGTTTCGAATGAAATATTGGCTGCCATGATTGCCAGCCAGCATAACCTGGCTTTTTATCTGTGGCTGGTAAAAGAAGCCCGCAAGCACATCATTGACGGGGATTTTTCAGCCTGGAAAAACACAATTATTCCCCTGCTCGAAAATAAATTATAAGTTTTTTGCAGGCTGTTCCTGCATAAAGAAAAAACTTTTTTCCTGTCAATTTTTTCTATAAGTTTTCTACTAATCTTCTATATAACCAATAATTTGCTTTGTAAGCGCGTAAAGGCCTTATGTCGTGATTTTTTTTTAGTTTATTGGCAATAATTCCTTTTTGTTAATAATTGTTATATTCATTTATTTTAAAATTATTTTTACATTATTGTATTTCACTGTATTTTTTTAGTAAATTGCAACGCAAAATTGCTATTGATTTTGAAGAGCGCATCATGAAAGTTGTAAAAACAGTGAGATTTAAAGGCTGCAAACCACTTTTAATACTAGTTACTCTATGTGTTTTTGTTCTTTCTTCCCATAATGTGCTATCGCAAACCGATACTGCAGATATTTACGATCTGGACCTGACTCAATTATCCAAGTTAAAAATAACTTCCGCCTCGAAATCGGAACAGTTAATCAACGAAATCCCATCGACGATATATATTATAACGGCAGCAGAAATCAAAGAAAGGGGATATTTCACCTTAGATGAAGCCTTGGCCGATCTGCCGGGTTTTCAGTTCAGGAACACACTGGGTTTAAACAGCTATGTTTTTCAGCGCGGCATACCCAACCAGAATAACCTTACCCTGGTACTAATTGACGGGGTACAGATAAACGAACTTAATTCCGGAGGGTTTTATGGCGGCGCACAATATAACCTTGCCAATGTTGAGAGGATTGAGGTAATCTACGGCCCGGCTTCGGTGGTTTACGGCACCAACGCCGTTTCTGGTATTATCAACATCATTACCAAAGATTCCAGAGATCCCAGCATAGGTGTCAACACACTGTTAGGTAATTTTTACACCTGTGCAGGAGATGTCAGTTACAGTTATACCAATAAGAAAGAAACGTTCGGGTTGCGTTTGTCAGGCATGTTTAAACGATCGGAAAAAGCCGACCTCAAAAGGGCTGAAGGCGACAACAACTGGACAAGCCAAATGGACAATGTGGAAAACGATTATTCTTTTGATGTAAAAATTCAGTTTAAAAACTTCACCCTGGGAACCAATTATCAGCTCAAGCAGCCCACCTTAGCTACCAACACCAAGGCGGTGGGAACCATATACCGCGATTATGGCACCATCTGGAATATGCAATTCATAAACAGCTACGTGAAATATGAAAAAAAGCTTTCCAACAAACTCAGCCTTTCCTCGATATTGTATAATCGTAATGCCACTGTGCTCAACAATAGCGTTTACAGTGTTGTGGATACCGCCCAGGTTGGATACTACCGTCCGAACAACCTTATTGGTACAGAACATATTTTAAATTACAAACCAAAAGATTTTTTTACCCTTACCAGCGGCCTGGTTTTTGATTTTGAACAGCTATCCCAAACCGCGTCTTACTCTTTCAGCGATTCGCCCGAGAACAAGCCTCCCAGGCCCCCCAGACCACCCGCGCTCAACAATTATCTTTTAAGCGTTTTTGCCGAACCAACCTTCATCTTATTTAAAAAACTTTATGTATCCGCCGGATTGCGTTTTGACCAAAGCAGCATTTACAATCAGGTACTAACACCGCGGGTTGGCTTGATTTATCATTTTCGTAAGCACTTTGTCAGGCTCTCTTATGCGGAGGCTTTCAGAGCGCCCAAACCATGGGATTATTACGACGGAGCCGGCAACAACTCACTACAACCCGAAAAAATGAAATCGTTGGAACTGGGTTTTACATTTTCTATCATCGATAAAATAAAGATAAATCTGGTGGCCTACCGCAATATGCTGGATAACGCCATCAACAAAGAATACCTGGTTAATACCTATCGTTGGGTAAACAGCGGACTAATGAGCACGTATGGCTCCGAGTTGTTTCTGAGACTTGATTTCGGAAAAATTGAAGGCACGGCAAATTACACCTTCACCTATACTACCAATGAGTCAGGAGTTTTTGTACCTGAAATCAGCATGCACAGCGGCAATGCAAGTGTTACTTATTCATTTAACAAGTACTTCAAATTTAACCTTAAAGCCAATTATTACGGCAGACGCAAAAATCCCCAATTCATTACGGCAACCAACAGTTATTACCTTAAACCTTATGTGTTGGTTGATGCCACACTTTCCATGTTGAACTACAAAGGAATAAATGTTCAAATAATGGTAAAAAACCTGTTGGATAGCAAGTATTATCATCCATCAAACAAGGATCCTGAAAGATACCGGCAGCCACAATTCACATTCCTGTTTTCTGTTGGATATTCGCTGGACAAGTTGTATTTGAAACAATGACGGCCGCACATAAATATCGTTTTTCCATCCTATCAAAGGAAAAGGCGGTGTATGGATGCCTGATAAAAAAATTGAAAATATTGTATTAGAAATTTTTAACCTTAACTTCGCTTAAAATTATACTGAATACGTGCTAAATCTCCAATGAAAAAAACTTTACGTTCCATATTATTTTGTTTTGTGTGTGTTACAGGATTGAACTTCTATAGCCTTGCACAAATAACTGAACGTTATCAGGCGATAAGCGCATACATCTTTAACTTTGCAAAAAATGTTACATGGGAAAATGAAGAAAGTATTGATGAATTTCATTTTCTTGTGATAGGCGAAGACAAGAAAATCATTGCCGAACTAAACAGACTATCGCAAACAAAAACCATCAGGGAAAAACCCATAACCATTTCCTCTTCAAAAACATTAAAAGAAAAAGATATCACCCATGCACATATGATTTATGTTACACAAAAACATAAAGATAATATCGGCATCATACACAGAATGATAGAAGGTAAAAACATCCTGTTAGTCAGTGACGGCTGCGAAGACGAAGATGTCATCATGATAAACTTCTATGACTCGAAAGAAGGGACACTGAATTTTGAAATCAATAAAAACAATATGGCCCGGCACTATTTTACTGTTATGCCCGACATAATCCTGGGCGGTGGCAATATCAGTGAAATAAAAGACCTTTACTACAAAGACCAGCAAACCCTGCGCAACCTTCAGCAGGAAATCAGCACCTTATCCATGACCGCCAAAATGCTTGAAAATAACCTTGAAAACAAATCTGAAGAGATAAAGAATAAAAGGGATAGTTTGCTCAAACAAACCCAAGAACTGCACAAACAGCAAGAAACACTGTTAGAACAAGCCCTGCTGATCAACCAGCAAAAAACAGACCTGACCAACCAACGTAACAAACTTTTAATACAACAGCGGATTTTTGAACAGCAATCTCATGAAATAATCACACAACGTGCGGAACTCGATAAAGGAAAGAAACTTTTATCAGGCCAAAACGCAGAAATCGAAAAGCAGAAAGCAGAAATAAAACAGCAACAGACACAAATTGTCTCACAGAATCTGACACTCAGCACAAAAGAAACAGAATTAGCAAGGCAACGAAAATTAAAAATTTTGTTTCTGGTGATTTCGTTGCTGATCGCAGTCCTGGTTGCTACCACCTTTTACGCGTACTGGAACAAACACAAGCTGAACAAAACTCTCGAAAAAAAAGTAGCCGAACGCACACACGATTACGACCTTGCAAACCAGCAGTTGGAAAGAGAACTGGCTGAACGAAAACTGGCACAGGAAGCCCTGAGCAAATCTGAAGAACGGTATCGTTCTACCCTGGACAATATGTTGGAAGGAGGACAGATAATAAGCTTCGACTACCGCTACCTGTATGTCAACAATGCCGTTGCAGTGCAGGGCCGCAAAAATAAAGACGAGTTACTGGGGCATACGATGATGGAGGTTTACCCGGGAATTGAGCATACCGCTGTATTTCCGGCTATAAGAAAGTGCATCCGGGAAAATGCCTCACAACATATGATCAATGAATTCGTCCATGCCGACGGTTCAGTCGGGTGGTTTGAGTTAAGTATTCAGCCGGTTCCCGAAGGGGTTTTCATCCTGTCGTATGACATTACAGAACGTCTGCTTGCAGAAAACAAAATTAAAAAACTAAACGAAGAACTGGAAGAAAAAGTAATGCTGCGCACCGCCCAGTTGGCTAATGCCAACAAAGAACTGGAGGCCTTTGCCTATTCGGTGTCGCACGACCTGCGCGCACCCCTGAGGGCCATCAACGGATTCAGCAAAATTCTGGCGGATGATTATGCCGAAAAAATTGATGACGAAGGCAAAAGGCTGTGTGGTATCATACAGAATGAAGCCACACGCATGGGACAACTCATCGACGACCTGTTGGCCTTTTCGCGGCTAAGCCGTTCGTCTATGCAAAAAACAAATACTGAAATGACCGAAATGGTACGCCAGGTTTTTGATGAAGTAAAAGAACAATACCCCGGCCACAAAATTGCCTTTCACCTTTCGGAACTCCTGCCTGCAGCCGTTGACAGCAGCCTCATCCGGCAGGTGTGGATCAACTATCTTTCCAATGCCCTGAAATTTTCATCAAAAAAAGAAATGATAGAAATTGAAGTAGGTTGCTTTGAAAATAAAGGAGAAATCATTTATTTTGTGAAAGATAATGGCGCCGGTTTTGACATGAAGTATGCTGACAAGTTATTCGGAGTTTTTCAACGCCTGCACAACATCAATGAGTTTTATGGCACCGGCGTAGGCCTGGCTATAGTGCAACGGATTGTAAACAGGCATGGCGGAAAAGTATGGGCCGAAAGCGAAGTTGACAAAGGCGCCACATTTTATTTTTCAATACCGTTAAATCCTTAACCCAATGAACAAATACAGTATTGACATCCTTCTTGTCGAAGACAATCCTCTGGACGCCGAATTAACCATACGAACCCTGAAAAAGCACCATATCGCCAACAATGTTTTTACGGTTACAGACGGGGTGCAGGCGCTGGATTATCTTTTTCACCGCGGCAGCTATTCCGCCAGGGAAAATGGCGACCCGAGAGTAATTTTCCTTGACATCAAGCTCCCAAAAGTCAATGGACTTGAAATACTCAAACAAATCAAAGCCGACAACAACCTGAACCACATCCCTGTTGTCATGTTAACATCGTCGGCCGAAGACCCCGACATCAAAACCGCTTACAACCTGGGAGCCAACAGCTATGTCGTCAAACCTGTTGACATCAACAGCTTTACCGAAACCATCAACAACCTGGGAATGTACTGGCTTGTAATCAATCAACCACCGAAATAACTTTACCATGAACAACCACTATAAAATTCTTATTGTTGAAGACAATCCTCTGGATGCTGAACTTGCCCGAAGAGAGATACGGCAGGTTTTAAAATCCGTAGAATTTGTTGAATTATGTACAGAGAATAAATTCCTTGAGTCGCTTGAAAATTTCAAACCCGATATCATCGTCTCAGATTTCAGTATGCCGAATTTTGATGGGATGTCGGTGATAAAGCTGGCAAAAAAACACGCGCCCCTGATTCCTGTCATCATTTTTACAGGCTCATTGAATGAAGAAACCGCTGCCGAAACAGTAAAAGTCGGAGCCGTTGATTATGTTCTGAAAGAAAACAACATCCGGCTGCGACAAGCCATTCAATATGCCCTGGAAAAAAAACAAATGTGGAGGGAGCGCCTCGAAGCTGAAGAAAAACTCCGCCTTAGCGAAGAACGCTACAGAGTGTTATTCGAACTCGCTGCCGACGGCATATTAAGGGTTTCTGCCGAAGGAAAAATAATTGATATCAACCATAGCGGACTGCAGTTGTCCGGATACAACAAAACGGAAGTGCTGCAAATGCATATTTCGGAATTCTTTACAAAAAAAGAACTGGAAAAGAAGCCAATCCGCTATGACCTGCTCCAAAAAGGCCATGCCTTAAAGATTGAGAGGACATTTGTCCGTAAAGACGGAAGCACCTGTATTGTGGAGATGCACTCGAAAATGATGCCCGACAACACTATTCAAAGTATTTTCCGCGATATTACCGAAAGAAAAAATATTGAAATGGATTTGCGTGAAAGTGAAGAGCAGCTAAGCCAACTTATACAGACACTTCCGATAGGAGTTGTCATTCATAACAAGGGCAAAGTTGTTTTTGCCAATGAGGCAACCTTTAATATTATGGAGGCGCAGCCGGATATTAGTATTGACGGATTGAATATCTTTAATTTTATTGCTCCTGAATACCACGAGATGGCTTCCCAAAGAATAAGAAATTCAATAAAAGGAAACCAAACAGAACAGGTAGAAGAACAATTCATAACTTTAAAAGGCAACCAGATAGCTGCCGAGGTAAAGACACTGCCTATTCTGTTCAAAGGCGAAAAAAACTTGCTCAGCGTATTCAGCGACATTACTGCACGTAAACAGGCAGAATTGCATTTGAAAGAATCGGAAGCCAAATACAGGTCTTTCTTCGAGAATACAGGTACTGCCATTGCCATCAGTGAAGAAGACACGACCCTGTCGCTGGTAAATGAAAAATATGCCGAATTGGTTGGCCTTCCAAAAGAAGAAATTGAAAATAAAAAAAGCTTTTTAGATTTTATGGTTCCCGAAGACATTGAAAATTCAATGAAAATCCATTCTCTCCGGTTGAAGGAACCCAAAAAAGCAGAAAAATGTTACGAACTCGGATTCAAAAATGTCAGGGGCGAGGTAAGAAACATGCTGGTTTATACGGATATCATCCCGGGCACAAATAAAAGCCTGGCTTCTTTGCTGGATATTACCGAGCGCAAAATAGCCGAAGAAGAGCTGCGAAAAAACAGGATGTTTTTGCGGACTATGATAGATTCTTTACCAATATGGATCTCGGCCGTTGATACACAGGGCAACTATGTTATTGCCAACAAATACTATGAATCATTTTTTAATAAACCTCTGGAACTCATCGAGGGCCATAATTTTAAAGAATTGTTTACAGAACAGGACTATCAACGGCACAACGCCCTGGTAGATAAATGCCTTAGTACCGGCAAGTCCATTGAAGTATCGGAGACAATAACAGGCGGAAATAATATCACAGCACATATTTTCGGCACATATACCCCTCTGTTTGATGAAAAGGGTAAAATCTTCGCGATGGCTGTACTGGCGATAGATATTAGCAAGCAAAAATTAGCAGAAATAGCATTGAAGGAGAGCGAAACCAGATTCCGTTCGACATTTGAAGGCGCACCCATCGGCATGTGCCTGAATTTTACCGATGGAAAATTTTTCGAAGCAAATAATGCCTTCTGCCAAATGATTGGATATAGTATAGAAGAACTCCGGTCACGCAATTTCATTGATATTACACACCCAGATGATATTGAAATCTCAAAACAATTCATCAGCGACATACTCCAACTTGAGGGCAGCGACTCTAAATCCATTGAAAAAAGATACTTAAAAAAAGACGGTTCCTTAATCTGGGTTATTACCTCGGTATCTTTATACCGGGATACCAATGATAACCCCAAATATTTTATTGTCCAGATATTGGATATTACTGAACAAAAACTGACTGAACAAAAACTTATCGAAGCCAAAAACCAATTAGAGGTAGTGTTCAACAATGGCCCCGACGCTATCCTTTTAACGCATATTGAAGATGGCCATTACATTGATTCAAACAAAACCTTTACGCGGTACACCGGTTATACCCCCGACGACCTCAGGGGCAAATCCACCCTCGACATTGACATTTGGGGTAATCCTGACGACAGAAACCGAATGATTAAAGAAGTGAAAGAAAAAGGGTTCTGCCATAATTTTGAGCTGGAAATCAAAAACAAAGACAGGACTACCAGAGTCATTGAAATGTCGGCAGAAGTAATCCTTATCAAAGGGAAGCCACACCTGCTGACCATTTCCAGAGATATTGCCGAGCGAAAAAAAATGGAAGAACTGCTTAAGAAGCAAAACGAAGAGCTCCATGAACTGGTATCCACCAAAGACCGGTTTTTCTCTATCATTGCCCACGATTTGAAAGACCCTCACAATGCCATTCTTGGCTTTTCGGAAATCCTTGCAGGAAGTTATGATATCCTATCCGATCAGGACAGAAAAAATTATATCGTAAACATTTTACATTCTTCACAAAATCTGTCGCGACTGTTGAGAAACCTGCTCGAATGGGCCAATTCGCAAACCGGCAGGATGATTTACAAACCCGAAAGCATCAATATCTCGGCCGTGGTGCAGGAAACTATGGACATCCTGCTATATCAGGCAAAAATAAAGCAAATCAGGCTCATACCCGATATAAGCTCCTCCCATGAGGTATTTGCCGATCCAAACATGGTGCGAACCATATTGCGCAACCTGGTATCCAACGCCATCAAATACACCCACAGAAACGGATTTGTTAAAATAAGCACTTCCTCCGTAACAGATAAAAAACACAAAACAGATTTTCTCGAAATTTCAGTTATCGACAACGGAATAGGAATAAAAAAAGAAAATATTGACAAACTGTTCAAACTGGATCACAAAGTGAAAACCCCTGGCACCGAAGAAGAAATGGGCAGCGGCCTGGGTCTTATACTTTGTTATGAACTCGTCAGAAAAAACAATGGATATTTGAATATTAGCAGCGAAGAAAATGTTGGTACCACCGTAACATTTGCCCTGCCAAAAAAATAACAGTCAATGAAATTCGAATTTTCGGACAAAAACGCGCTCACCCAAATCGTTGAAGCTATCAGTAATCACTACTGCCAAGGCATGGTGATAGTGGATGAAGCAAGCAATACGGATAAACTCCCGGAAGAAATGAATGACCTTCCTGATCCGGTGAAACAATTTTTCAGAGAAAACGGAATAAGAATGTGCCGCCTGATGAATAGCCTTCCCAGCCCTTTTTTCATCAAAGACAGCAAGGCCAATTGGTTTTATGTCAACGAGCATTTTTGCAAATTTTTTAATGTAAATTCAAAAGATATTTTCGGGAAAAACAGTTTCTGTATTTTCCCGAAAAACCAGGCCGAACAATTCTTTCGGCAAGATATTGAGTTGTTGGAAAATGGCAAAGATTCACAGGTTGAAATCGTGGTCTATAATGCCGATGGCAGCAACCGAACTATTTTATCAAAAAAAACTCTTTTTCGCGACATCAACGACCAACCGTATATCGTAGGCCTGTTTCATGAAATAACAGGACTGAAAGATATTGAAACATCCATAAAACAGGAAAAAACAGAACTGGAAGCCAAGGTAAAGGAAAGAACTTCTTTACTGACAGCAACCATCGAAAAGATGCAGGAAGAAATTAACCAGCGAAAAAAAACCGAACAGGCATTAATACAGGAAGAAGATAAATTTCGAAATGTGATAGAACAAGCCACCGAAGGAATCTCGATAAACGACATTCACGGGAGAATTATCGAATGGAACAATGCTTTGGTGGAAATTACCGGTATTACAAAAGATCAGGCTTTGGGAAAATACCATTGGGATATCGAATACGAAATGATGACTCCGAAAAAAAAGACTAAAGAATTTTATGAAAAAATCAAACAAAACGCCCTGAACGCTTTTCAGGAAGATGCATTTCCTGAAAAATTTAAAAAAATAGAAGGAAAAATTTTGAGAAAAGATGGTGAAGAAAGGTACGTGGATTATTCCATTTTTCTTATTAAAACACAAAATGCTTCCTATATCAGCCGTGTTGTCCGTGATATAACCGGGCAAAAAAAGTTTATGCAGGCACTGCAACGGTCCGAAGCACAGTACAGGGCTTTATTTGAGCACTCCAGTGTAGCCATTCTGATTATTAATCCGGAAAACTACAAAATAATGGCCGCCAATCAAAAAGCCGCCGAGACCTATGGATACACAATAGACGACTTTTTTGAAATGCCTTTGGAACAAATTACCCGGGAAATTGATCTGGACAAACAACAGATAGAAAACATAAAAAACCATATTGTTACCAAAGATTTCAATACCATCCACCTGAACAGAAAAGGCGAAGAAATACACATGCTGGTTGATGGCTCAACAGTAGAATACGGAGGAATTCCCGCCGTCATGAACTTCAATCGCAACATTACCGAAATAAAACGCCTGGAAAAAGCCAGAGAAACCGTTTATAAAATTTCGCAGCTGACCCACACTGTTGACAATATGTACGATATGTATAAATCCATACATAAAATCATCAACGAAATCCTTCCGGCCAGAAACTTCTACATTGCTCTTTATGACGATGCCTCTGACATTGTTTCTTTCCCTTATTTTGTGGATGAAAAAGACCCCTCCCCGAGCCCGCACCGTCTGAAACGGGGGCTCACCGAGTATGTGCTGCGACATGGCAAGCCCGTGGTCACCACCTCCGAACTCCTGAAACAACTGGAACTTTCCGGTGAAATTGAACTCATTGGCGCCTATTCGGAAACCTGGATGGGTGTGCCCCTCATCACTCATAATAAAGTCATTGGCGTAGTTGCCGTACAAAGCTATTCGACAGCAATTCAGTTTACCGAGAACGAAAAAAACCTGCTGGTGTATGTTTCGGAACAGATAGCTCAGCAGATTTATAAAAAGCAGGCTGAAGAAGAAATCCTCAGGGGAAAGGCAAAAGCCGAAGAATCCGACCGCCTTAAAACCTCTCTGATCACCAATATGAATCACGATTTGCGCACCCCGATGACAGGCATCCTTGGCTTCGCATCATTACTTAAAAACAGGATAAAAGACAACGAAACACTGTCGATGGTTGATACCATTATCGAATCGGGCAACAAACTGATGTCTATCATCAATTCCATACTGCAATTATCGCAACTCGAAGCCGGAAACAAACAAATCACTCTCATTACCAGCGAGGTAAACAAGTACGTCGAAATGCCCCTTGGACAACTTGAAATAAAAGCCCGGCAAAAAAACCTCTCCATTGTCAGGCAGTATGAGGATGATATTGTTGCCGTTTTCAATGAGAGCTATCTCATACAATCAATTACCAATATAGTGAACAATGCAATTGCCTATACCGAAAAAGGCAGTATTACCATAAAAACAGGCCTTTCAGAACATCAGGGCAAAAAATTTGCACACATAAAGATTGAAGATACCGGCATAGGAATCGATGCTAACAATTTTTCTAAAATATTTCAGGAATTCAGGCAGGTGAGCGAGGGCCTCAACCGCCGATACGACGGCAGCGGCCTGGGATTATCCATCAGCAAAAAAATGATAGAGATGATGGGCGGGCATATTCTGGTGGAAAGCCAACTGGGCAAAGGTTCTGTTTTTACTATACTATTGCCCCTCGCGTCGGAAAAAAATGTCAAAAAAGAAACTCCGGTAAAAGAAAAGGAACCTCACAAAATCGCAAGATCGCGGAAACCACATAATTTACCCAAGGTTCTCGTGGTTGAGGACAACAAAATCAACGGGGAACTGATTTTTGCCTACCTCAAGCAGGATTATGAGGTGGATATTGCCAAAACAGGTTTTCTGGCCATTGAGCTGGTTAAAAGGTCGGAATACAATATTGTGCTTATGGATATCAACCTCGGTGAAGGCATGAACGGAATGCAGGCCGCCCGCGAAATGCACAAAATAAACAAAGACCTGCCCATCGTGGCGCTTACCGGCTATTCTACCGAAAAAGAAATTACCACGATACTAAAACATGACTTTATCGGATATATCCTCAAACCTGTGGACAGGGTATCGCTTTACAAGGTACTTGAAAAAACAATTGCGAAAAAATAACCCCTTGTCATCGGCTGATAACCAGATAATAGGACTTTTTGCCTTTCTGCACGAGTATGTATTTGTTGTTTAAGAGAAAAGTCTTGTCTATCACGGCACCCTCTGACATTTTTTGCTTATTGATAAAAATACACCCTTCGCCAAACATCCTTCTTGCTTCGCTTTTTGATGACAAGATACCTGTTTGGGTAGTCAGAAATTCTATAACATCCATCTTTTTCTCCAAATCATCTGCGGAAATAAAACTTTGTGGCACGCCTTCAAATACCGACAAAATGGTTTCTTCGTCGAGCGACCTAAGGGTTTCTTCAGTCCCCTTGCCAAATAATATGCCGGAAGCCTCCACCGCCGCCTGGTAATCCTTTTCCGAATGCACCCTCATCGTCACTTCTTTTGCCAGTGCCTTCTGCAAAACCCGCAAATGCGGAGCCTCCTGATGTTGCCGCACAAGCTCTTCCACCTCTTCCCTGGTCAACAGGGTGAAAATTTTGATATATTTTTCAGAATCCTCATCAGAACAATTCAGC
>Ga0209604_1001645_pt1 | contig 17558 bp, 23 predicted proteins | sample AD_UKC097_MetaG_FD_184405 | JGI IMG/M metagenome (GOLD analysis project Ga0209604, IMG submission 184405) | Active sludge microbial communities of municipal wastewater-treating anaerobic digesters from USA - AD_UKC097_MetaG (SPAdes) (version 2) | ecosystem: Engineered > Bioreactor > Anaerobic >... | reverse complement strand
GGCAGACTCGGTGAATGAATGGCAAATATTTTCGACTTTTCCAGAAACTCGCCCTCAATAACATTATTAACATCAGCAAACAGATAACTGCCATTAGTCAAAAGAACCTCCTTACCATTAACTTTATATTTGGCTTTTCCTTCCAACATAATGAGTAGTTCTACTTTCTCCTGATGGTAGTGAGGCTTGCATACATCACCCTGTTGGTGTTCTTTATACATAATCTCAACCTTATCAGTTTTACAAGGATGATTCTCATCGAAAAAAGAACCAACGAACCAACCGTTAAAATCATTTGGTTCATCGTACTTACCCTGAAAATATTTACCATTCTTAAGCTTGGTTATATCCATTTTTTCAAAAATTTCATTTAACAACCTTTTGGTATATGTTGTTGGCGCCGCTTTGGGATGGCGCGTGTTTTTACTGCATTAAATATGACCGCATGTTATGTGGGGTTATTTTTCTTTTGTTCTGCGTTTCAAATCCATTTGTTCATGGAGTATTCTAATAATCTCAATTTCATCGTTCTCTGTTTTTCGGTAAAAGATAATGTGTCGACCAGTTCTTAATCCCAATAAATCGTTTATAATTCCTGAATAGGTTTTTCCCAGACTGGGATTTTTTGCGATTTCGCTAAAATTATCTATAAGCATTTGATAGTATTTGTCAGCTTGACTTTCAGACCATTTTTCAGTTGTATAATTCCAAATATGGGCTAAATCATCAACTGCTTTGTTTGTTAATCTATACCTTGCCATTCAGGGATTTATTAGCTTTTAAGTTTTTAAGATGAACTTTTGGTTCGAAATCTTGGGCTATTCCACTGTCAATCCCTTCTTGAATCGCTTCTCTTAATGCGATCATTTTGTTTTCCTCTTCTTCTAAAAGCCTTAAACCAGCACGGACTACCTCACTCGCGTTTTTATATCGTCCCGCGGAAATCCTGTTTTTAATGAAATTATCAAAATAATTTCCCAATGATATTGAAGTATTCCTACTCATAACGAATTAATTTTTCTTCAAAGTTACCAATATTTGGTAACTTTTCAAATTTAATTGTTTTTTTAATAATCCCATGTACCGCTTGTTATGGGCTGTTGTTGTTTTGCGTAATACCTAAAATTTATAAACTGCGTAATCAAGTCTCAATATAATATTACTTATGCTGTCAGCTTCTACGATAAATGCCAAACCAAGCTAACGTATTGAAAAATGCTTAATCATTTTATATCTGCTCTTCATTTAATTTAAAATACTGATAATGTTTATTTAAGTGCCCAGAGGAATGGCAGAATTGCAGCTCTTTTGCAAGCTTTAGCTTGAGTGTCGGCTCGTAAGGCTTACAAATGTGTTATTTTGTGTGTGGACTGTTCATTTTATCGTTTTTTGTCTTTATGTAGCAAATTGGCAGCTGTTTTTTTTACAGTTGACCCTAAACGTTTGATGGTAGGGTTTCGTGCGGGATTCCGAAGCTGTTTCTTATCAGTTTACTATCTACTTTGTTAACGAGCCACAACCGCCCGCAAACCTCTGAAACCAGCATGAACTCTACCATGTGTTGTGGATATGTGCCTTTTATTCTTGTTCATCAATCCCTGTAACTGTCATCAATAAAAAATCGAGGCATTTTGAATAATCCAAATCATCATATTCAAGTCCGATTTTTCTGATATTTGAATAATAATCATTGAGCTTTTTATAATAGTTCTTTTCCAACTGAACCGATGTCGCCTTTTTTCCAATTTTTTCAATCAAGAACCATCTCTCGATCAACCGTGCAGTTCGTCCATTACCGTCTTGAAATGGATGAATTTTAACGAAAACCAAATGCAGTAAAGACGAGTAATAAAAAATCTCAAATGGATCTAAATCTGTCCGATGAAGTATCTCAATATCGTAAAATAATTTATCAAGTTCTGATTCAACTATCTCAGGGCTTGCAGCAACATACTCAATTTTATCATCGCTGTTAATTACAAACATCGGATTACTCCGAATTAATCCTTGTTGGCTTTTAGGAAGAAGATTTTTACTCAAAATAGAGTGAGCTTTTTTTACATTCTCAAGTGTCAAATGATTGTTATCAATAAAGTCATAAGCGGAATACAAATCATCAGCTTTTCTGGTATAATCCGGTTTGAATTTTACTTTTAAAAATTTGTGTTTGAAAAAACTATCAAAATCAATATCCTCTCCCTCAATCTTTGATGAATAAACCGATGAAACAGATTTGTAAAATTGAAAATAATCAACAGGCATTTCAATCTTTTTGCTTTTATCAATTTTATCCAATGGTGATTCTTTCACAGCCTTTCTGTAATCATCAAGTAACTTATCAATCAGAATTTTAAAATTCATTAATAATCCATTTTTACAAAGGTAATCTTTTTAGTCCCTGTTTAAAATCAGTCGTTACTTTGGTATCGCAGAGGCTCTCCTGGCATTACCCACGTGTTGGGGCATGTTTTTAATAGTTCTCTATCGTCAAAACTTTTGACAGGGCGTCTTTAATTTCCTCAAGGTTATTGGCAGAAATTCTACCGATTTTTTTTACGAATCTTTCTTCTGATAAAGACCTTATTTGAAAGCAATCTGCCGCAGACTCTTTAGATAAGTTATTCAAAGTGTCGGGTTTTATGCAGACCATCCAAGGAGCAAGTTCGTATCTTTCTTTCCAATCCGTGAGAGGAACAATGATTTTTAAGGGCAGTTTTCCGAGAGAATTGTCATTAACAATTATCGCAGGTCTTGTTTTCTTAATTTCAGCGCCTATGGTCGGATCAAGGTTAATTAACCAGATTTCACTTTGTTTCATAGAATCCTTCGTAATCAAGTTGAGTAAAGGGGGTTAACTCCTTATCATTCTTGTAGTCTTCAAAAAGAGTTTCAGCAGCCTTACCCATTCTCTTTCTGGTTTCGCTTTCTCTAATCGTTTTCAATGTTTTTTCAACTATCAGCATTCTCTTGCTCACAGGTAGTTTTCTGATTGCTCTAATAATTTCTCTTGTTTCCATACTTTCAGCATCGTCTTACTGCAAAGATAAATCTTTTTCAAACCGTATTGCAATTGAATCAAATCATCGTATCGTTTCCCGAAATATGTCCCAACGGTTTGACGGTATGTGTTGTTGGCGCCGAGTCGCGGTGGCGCGTGTTTTTGCACTCGTGGTGCGCTGCAGTGATATGATGTTGTTCTGTTTATTCTCGCGTTAGCAAAAACCCCCGATAAATCGGGGCAGGCTGTGACACCAGGCGGGAGTCCCCGCGGCAGCCGGGGCAGGCCGCACCGCTGACCACTTATCGGTCCTTTTTAGCCAGAATCCCGATAGCTATCGGGATCTCGCGGTACGGAAGCCAATGACATATACCGATCTGTTAGGCAACGTTAGTATTTAATATTGTACACTTTTTCAATTGCAGATATAATTACACTCATTTTTAAGACATTAGTAAAGCCAGGGTTTACTATTGCTGCTTGATTGGTAGACTTAAGTCCAATCTGTTCATATACTTCAGTTAATTCAGCTGGGTACGACTTCGTAATTCCAATCAGCTCTATTTCCCATGAGGGTCCCAAATTGTTTCCCATAGGCTTTATCCAAAATACTGGACTTCCACTATGTCCGTGTTGAACAAAACCATCAATAAGTATATTGTTCTGTTTTTCAATTTTTTGAGCGACTATTCCGATACGCGAAATTGGATAGTTCTTTTCTGAAATTGATTTCATCATTGGATAACCAATGTAAAGAATATAATCACCCTCTAAATAAGAGTCATTATTTAACCAAATGCTTTTTTGAATATATTGTCCGGTAAGTTTACTGATCAATTGAATATTATTAGGAGTATCTGTTATTCAATAGTTCGTTAAATGTTAATATAATTGTTTGAAAATCAAGAAAATAGTTAATAAATAACAACGAGATAATTTGGTTAAGTCCCTGACAATCAATAACTTAATAGATTAACCAAATCTGCAAAAGTTATGATTATCAGGGAACAAAAACCTTATAACACACTCATTCTTAACATGATGGACAAGTTGCCAAATATTAATAAATGGAGAAGGATGTTTCTCCTGGAGACTTTTATCTATTTTTTGTCCATCCGTGGTCGAATGAATTTCTTACAGCTTGCAAGGTATGGAAAATATAAAGAACAACGATACCGGCAGCACTTGTTCAATAATACTACCAAAACCTGATGCAAAAATTAATGAATTCATTCTTGATATAAAAGTCTTGCTATCTTTTTTCCATATACACTAACACGACACTTAACAGCCTGGCAATTTGGTGAGATGGCATAAAAATTACAAATATTCCCTGCACTGTTAACAGCAATTGCTTATTTATCAGGTATATATCCCCAATATATAAAATCATCTTTTGATTTTAGAAGTTTTATTCCGCCGTCATAAAGCACCATGTATTTGTTTGCAACATCAAGGACATTCCTGTAGTCATGGTCTGTTAATACTATTCCTTTACTATTTGAATGACTCCTTATCATTTCTTTTATAAGCTCAATATGAATTGGTGAGATGCCATTAAAAGGCTCATCTAGAAAAATGAATTTTGATTTTTGGCTTAATATTAATCTAACCTCCAGATATCTTGATTCTCCTCCAGACAGATCCCTGATTTTAACATCGGTAACTTTCGAAAGAACCTGGTCGTCAAAGAACTGATCCTGATCTATCTGATGATCGAATAGATTGACGGTTTTCTTTACCGTAAGATTTCCGGGCAGAAAATTGTCTTGCGGTAGAAAACTTATTATACCTGTTTTCTTAAACGGTTGACTTACAAGGCCACCATTAATAGTGATATGTTTGTGTTCAGTATATAGGGTTCCGAATAGTATTTTAAGAAGTGTCGATTTTCCTGAACCATTTCGTCCAAGCAGTCCGATTATATCCCCAGTCTGGCATCTTAAAAAGATGTCAGTGAGAACCTGTTTGTCCCCGAATGATTTTCTGATACTGTCAGCTTCAAATATATCTTGCATATGCTGAAATTATCAAGAATGGTAAGATAATGACCAGATTAAACAAATACGATATAAGGACTAATCTGAGTTTTGAAATCCCGAGGTTATAGTAGAAATAGTATTCTTGTTTCCTGGCGATCTCGAAGAAGAGAATCCCTAGTAGAAATCCGCCGGAGAAGTAGCTAAGCATGAATATGTATGACATTGATTCAAACGTAATACCTTTTGGTGACAAAGTGCTTGTAATAACAGTCGCTGCAATTGAAACGAGAAGGTCAATTTTAAAGACCAGAAGGCAGTATGGAATGGTCTTTTTAATCATCCACGGAGGTTATTTGTTGTTTCTTACAGTTAACATAATAGCCGGTAAGGGTACAGTGATGCCCCGGAAAGAATTCTGCATATAATTGAAAACCTAATATTCAGCAGGTAGCAGTTTCAGTTGTGCATAGCTGAAAACAGGTCCATCTTTGCACACGTACACCTCGCCCACGTTGCAGCGGCCACATTTGCCAAAGCCGCATTTCATACGGTTTTCAAGTGTTGTATAGATATTTTCGGGTGCAAAACCCAGCTTTTCCAGTACCGGGAAGGTAAACTTAATCATGATGGGAGGTCCGCAAACAATGGCAATGGTATTGCCGGACGATGGGGCTATCTTTTCCACAACAGATGGAACAAAGCCAATTTCTCCTTTCCAGTCGGGGGTCTCTCCACCGGGGTCGACAGTTGTGACAAGGTTTACATCGGGGCGGTTTTTCCACTCTTCCAATTCGTGTTTATAAACCAAATCATCAACCGAACGGGCGCCGTAAACAATGGTAATATCCTTGAAATTTTCACGCAAGTCGAGACAATTCCAAATCACGCAACGCATGGGCGGCAGTGCAATACCACCTGCAATAAACAACAGGTTTTTGCCTTTCCATTCGTCAATCGGGAAGATGTTCCCGTAAGGCCCGCGAAAACCAACAATATCGCCTTCTTCGGCAGAAGCGAGCGCTGAAGTTACTTTTCCTACCTGACGGAAAGTACATTCGATATACCCTTTCCTGGTGGGAGACGAAGCAATACAGAAGGTCGACTCGCCAACTCCGAAAATGGAATATTCCCCAAACTGACCGGCTTTGAAAGTAAAAGTTGCTGCATCTTCTTCATTGATAAATTTTAACCGAAAAGTCTTTACACCCGGTGCCTCATGGGTAATTTTTTCGATCCTCATCTGGTAAGGTATGTAGATGTTTGGATTGCTCATGTTAGTGTGATCTCCATTTATGTGATTTACAATTTTATAATTTTCATTTATAAAATGATCATTTTCTATAACGCGGTGACAGTATCTAAAATATTGATCCCGGCAGGGCATGAACGCGAACAACGCCCGCAACCTACACATCCGGCTATCTTTGATTTATCGGGCATGTACCGGAACTTGTGAAGGATTCGCTGACGCCAGCGTGTACCCTGATCAGGCCGGGGATTGTGCCCCGAAGTGTGCAGGGTGAAGAGTGAAAATCCACACGAATCCCAGCAACGCAAACGGGTACCCTGACTTCCGTGTGCTTCGTCCTGAATATCGAAACAACTGCAAACCGGACAAATATACGCGCAGGTGCCACATCCCAGACAAGCCCTTGATTTTTCGGCCCAAAGAGGGTTCTCAAACAATTCCTGGAGTTTAGCCTGAATTTCATCCTGGTTGAATCGGGGTTCCACCTTTGCAAGGCTCTGTTCTTTTCCTTCTGCCGTAGAAGCTTCAAAGAGTGAAGAGTTTTCTTCAACGACTTTCTTACCTTTTTCCGTGATGATTTCGGCCAGGAAATCGCCGGTCTGGAGTCTGGTGAAAAGAATATCGCTACCGGCAGTATTACCGGGGCCACCATTTACCGAGGTACAAAAGCAAAACTCATCACAGGTATTGCAACTAAAACTCAACACCAATAAATTCTTCCGGCGCTTGACATACAGGTTATCGATATAATCCTTCTCAAAAGTATTGGTCATGGGAATGAATGCAGCCGCATCGCATGGACGTGAACCCCATAACACCACCTCGGAGAAAGGATTGCCGGTGGGATCGTTTATCAGAATGCCATCCTGTGTCTTCTTGTAGGAAAAGACCTTTTCGTAGCGCGGAAAAACAACTTCTTTGGCCGAATTGGCCGTTAGCAGATAATCCCCGGCTATTTCGCCGAATTTTTCCACTTTCTGAAATAAGATACGTTCCCCTCTGTTTTTTGGAGCGTACATGGTTTTTCCCTTTTCGGCCAGATTGTCGAATAATTTCGACATCGAAGGTTCGTTTATCGAATAATTCCCGGTTTGCATAACTACCTTATAAATGATTCTTTATCATCAGGATCAAAGCTTGAAAGCATATTGGGTTCGCTGATTTTTGGCCCATAATCGCCAAAACTTTCGGATAAATCCTGAATCAGACTTTTGTTTAACAGATGAATAGGAATACCCAGAGGACAAGCATGATAACAGGCTTCGCAATCGGTACAACGCCCGGCAAGATGCATCGCCCTCATCACGTGCCATTCGAGATTACCCTGCAGATGAGAAGCCACAGGGATCCACTGTGGCTGGTTGTTCTCGATAGTACAACGTGTACAGTAGCACAACGGACAGGCCGCACGGCAGGCATAACATTTAAAGCATGGTTCAAGCAACTCCACCCAATATGCGAACCTCTCCCCTACCGGCATATTCTTAATCTCTTCAATCTTCTTCAGGTATTTCTCCTCAATTACAATTTTGTGATCGGACAAAAAAGATTCAATGGCCTTGAATGAGCTGAATTCAAGCAGTTTTCCATCGGGATCGATGCCCAAAACAACCAGATCGCCTTCGGTAAGCTGTTGTTCGGCAACCAGCTGAACAATGCTTCTCAACACCGGAAGCGGAGCTACAATAGCAGGTTTTCCAAGCTTCCTGATCTCCTGTTTGGTAAGGTATACAGCCAGATTTTGAATGCACCGGTTGTCGAATATCAACTGTTCACAACCGGCGGGTGTAGTTACAAAAATGGCTTGAGGTCGTTTTGCCGATCCCAATCCATAACCGATTACCACCTGAACTTCGTTCGCTTCGAGCAGTGATGCCGCTTTCTTTATCAGTTCGTTCATACCTTAGCCTCCTTTTTCAAATGAACAGCCACTTTTGCATAATCGGTATATGGTCCCAGTTCGCGGATGTTGTTCACGGTAGTGTTCGCAATTTCAGCCCACTTGGCACCTTCTGCAGCTGAAACCCACGAAAACTGGATTCTGCGCACGTCAATTCCCAGAAAATCGAGCAAGCTCCTGAAGGTAATCCAACGCCTTCGGGCATGAAAGTTGCCTGAAGTGTAATGGCAGTCGTTGGGATGGCATCCCGAAACAATAATTCCATCAGCACCTTCGGCAAAAGCCTTTAGCAATAACATGAAATCGATCCGCCCGGTACACGGGAAGCGGATAATTTTTACATTCTGCGCATATTTTATCCGGCTGGTACCGGTCAGGTCAGCACCTGCATATGTACACCAGTTGCAGACAAACGCCACTATCTTCGGTTCAAATTCACTCATAAACAATATTTAAAATCATCATATAGGCACATGGATAAAATCTCTTTTCGGGTTGTCCATACATCTATATGTTTTCTTACATTAATTATTATTCGTCATTCAGCAAAGCCATCACTTCAGTGTACATCTGCTCGTTCGAGTAGCCCTGAATGTCGATCGATTTTGAACGACAGAAAGCCACGCAGGTACCACAGCCCTGACACAATCCCGGATTCACTTTGGCCACCTTCTTTATTACATTCCCTTTTCGGTCGGTAATCAGTTCTTCGCCGATAGCCTGGTACGGACAGGCCGTTGCGCACATAAAACAACCTACGCATGTAGAATATAGCGGCGGAGCTGAACGGTTCACCACAGCAACTACCGGCTCGCGGCTCAGTTCATCCTGTGAGAACAAGATTGCCACTTTGGCCGCAGCTCCTGAAGCCTGAGATACCGTTTCAGGAATATCTTTCGGCGCCTGACAAGCTCCGGCAAGGAAAATTCCTGCAGTATTGGTTTCAACCGGCTTTAATTTCGGATGGGCTTCGGAGAAGAAATTGTACGCATCGTACGAAATATGCATCCGTTGCGCTAACTCCTCCGATCCCGGATTTGCCACTGCCGCCGATGCCAGCACTACCATGTCGGCTTCAATTTCAACCGGTCTGGCGTTCAGCAGGGTATCGACACCTTTTACAATCAGTTTGCCATTCTCTTCATATACTTTTGAAACGCGGCCACGGATGTAGTTTACTTCATCTTCAACAATGGCGCGTCTTGTAAACTCTTCATAATTCTTACCTCCTGCCCGGATGTCCATGTAGAAAATATACGATTTGCCATCATGAACTTTGTGTTGATAAAGCATTGCATGTTTTGCCGTGTACATGCAGCAAATCTTCGAGCAATACGGGATTCCCTTCGCGGGATCACGTGATCCGGCACAGGCAATAAAAACAATCTTTTTGGGAATTTTACCATCTGATGGACGGCGAATTTCACCCAATGTCGGTCCTGATGCCGAAGCCAGACGTTCAAACTGCAAACCGGTGATTACATCTTTGTATTTGCCGTATCCATATTCCGGAAATTCGGATGGTTCCATGACATTGAAGCCGGTTGCAACGACTACTGCCCCAACTTCTATCTCGATCAATTCATCCTCCTGATTAAAACGGATCGCCCCGGCCGGACAAACTTTTTCGCAAACCTTGCATTTTCCTTGCTGGTAATAACGGCAATTGTCCTTGTCGATTACCGGTTTGTTTGGAACTGCCTGTGGAAACGGCACATAAATGGCAGTACGAAAACCCAATCCGGCATTGAACTCGCTGGGTATTTTTTTCGTCGGGCATTTGGTTGTACATAGCCCGCAGCCCGTACACAATTTTTCGTCAATGCTTTTTGCTTTCTTCCGAATGGTTGCTTTAAAGTTCCCGATGAAACCATCCAGTTTTTCAAGCTCGGAATACGTCATTAGGGTAATATTGGGATGCTGCGCCACTTCCACCATTCGCGGTGTAAGAATACACTGCGAACAGTCGAGCGTTGGGAAGGTCTCCGAAAGCTGCGACATATGGCCTCCAATGGATGGATCTTTCTCAATCAGAACAACCTTGTGCCCGGAATTGGCAATATCGAGACTTGCCTGAATACCGGCAATTCCACCTCCTATAACCAATGCCGTTTTGGTAACGGGAACTTTAATCGGGTACAAGGGTTTATTGAACTTTACTTTTTCAACAAGCATTCGGACGAGATCGATTGCCTTCTTCGTTGTCGCATCGCTTTTATCGTGCACCCATGAGCAATGTTCCCGAAGGTTCGCCATTTCGCACATATATGGGTTTAAACCGGCTTCGGAGCATGCTTTACGGAAAGTTGGTTCGTGCATTCGCGGTGAACATGCTGCCACAACCACCCCCGTGAGTCCTTTTTCTTTGATCATCTGCTTGATGATGGTCTGTCCGGGTTCAGAACACATGTATTTATAATCGGTACTATACGCTACACCTTCATGCTTCCCGGCCTCTTCTGCTACTTTAACGACATCAACCGTTGCACTGATATTCTCGCCACAATGACATATAAAAACACCTATTCTCGACATAATCCTTCGTTTAACAGTTAACAGAGAAACTAACAGGAACAAAATGGCGCTGAAGTCCGGCCTCTTTTTCAGACATTCCCATAGCAAGCGCAATGGCCTGGGTAATATACATTACCGGTACTTCAATCTTTGTTTTCAGGTATGAATTGATAGCCGGGCGGCGCATATCGAGGTTAGAATGACACATGGGACAGGCAACCACAATGGCTTTGGCGCCCTGGTTCACTGCATTGCGAACAATCTTGCCAGACAGTTCACCTACGATTTCGGTTTTTGACATGCTAAAACCGGCGCCGCAACATTCGGTTTTAAAAGCCCAGTCGATGGGTTTGGCACCGAGTTTCTGCATAATCACATCCATGCTCATCGGGTCTTCCCAGCGGTTGGCCTTTATCACCTGATTGGGGCGCACCAGCAGACATCCGTAATAACATGCCACCTCTTTTTCAAACGGTTTTTTGATCAATTCTTCAAGGCGGGGAACAAAATAGTCTTCAAGATATTGCAACACATTCAGAATTTTAATCTTGTTTTTCAACGGCATCTGAAGTTTTTCAGTTATCTGAGATTTCAATTTTTCGTCTTCGTTCAGTTCGTGCTGGGTCATCACCAATCGATTGAAACAGGCAGCACAGGGAACAACCAGTTCTTCTATCCCGTCGGATTCGGCCAGAGCCAGGTTTCGTGCCGGCAACGATACCGACAGTTCCTTGTTCAGATTATGGGCAGCAGTAGCGCCACAACAGTTCCAGTCGGATATTTCGACAAGCTCAATACCTGCCTTTTCAGAAATGGCAAGAATCGATTCTTTGTACTCGCGTGATGAACCTGTTAGCGAACAACCCGGGTAAAATCCTATCTTCATGGCTTCCTTTTATTAAGCTGATTTTTAAATAATCGGGAAAAACCTTTTTTGTCTTTGATCTGTTCGGGTATAAGATGAAGTTTTCCCCTGCTGATCATCCCCGGAGCAACCGTCATATCCTGAAAAAGAGTACCCGACCGCAGAGAACGCATCTTATAATCAATGGTCAGGAATAATTCACTTAACCGGCCATTCCGCTTGACGGTGTTGAGAAATGATTTGTGGAAGGCAACAATTTTACGTGCTTCCGGATGTACTTTTCCTTCGACCAGTGAGCGCTGGCGCAGGTAATCCATCACTTTGGGGATGTCGATATCCATGGGGCAGCGCGAATAACAGGTCTCACAGGTTAAACACAACCAGATGGTGTACGACCGAAGTATTTGATCCATCTCTTCATTGGTTCCAGACTGGATCATCCGCATGATCACACTTGGACGAAGATCCATTTCTTCAGCTACCGGACAACCTGCAGTGCATTTTCCGCACTGGTAACATTCCCTGATGTTTACACCGGTTTGCCGCTTTACCTCAATTAATATATTTTTTGTCTCCATAATTGAGTTAAAAATATAATTCAAATCGCTCAATTTACATGATATTTATCGTTGTTGGGCCGGCATAGAACGCAAGTTGCTTATTTTCGGAATTATTCTTTCTGAAAATAAGTTTACTGTTTGTTACGGTTATCTAACTGTACTTTGACCGGGGTTGACGTACACTCGCGTTTGGCATGAGCGGATTTTCTAAAAGAAGTACCAGAGACTGAGGAATAGTAAAAAAGTCCCATAAGCAATGTGGTTAATCACATATTGTTTCTTGACCCTTTAATTCTATTCTTTAAACACCTCTTTTACCGCCTCCAGATACTTCATTCCATTTACCGTATCCGGTTCCAGGTAACTCCCTTCTGTCCATTCGTTCCAGCAATTTATGTTCAGGATTCCGGGACCGTCAGGATCGGCTAATAGTTTCTCTTTAGTCAGCTGCAATGCTCTTTTAAAATTGTCGGGTGTATTGTTATTTATCGTATTCATAAAAGGGTAACCAACATTTGCCCATTCCGAGTTCAGGTCACAACGTGGACTTGAATCCCAGCCCATGGTCACATTAGGAAAATACGGGACTCCATATTCTTCTTTAGCTTTCTCCCAGTGTGAGAAATACTGATCCCTTACCCAATTATAATCCGTTTGTGTTTCAGGCAATTCCGTATGATGAATCCAGACATAGGAAGTGCTTGAATCAAATCCAAGCACTTTGATTAATTCTGGTGTATTGGATGGCGCTTTTTCGACCGGAAGAATTGGATTTCCCCAGGCGACCAGGTTCCAGTGCACTCCTTTTAATCCGGCAGCAATTGCTTTTTCGCGCATGCGGTCCATTGCATCCTTAGTGGCTTCCATGCTGCCAAATCCTTCCACAAATCTCTGTATATCGTATATCGAAAAGTAAGCTTTTCCATCTATTTTCCAATAATTAGGTTTGCTGAAATACTCTTTGATCACAAAATCACATATTTCATCGAATCGCTTTGGAGTTACTTTTCCCGGATAGAGTAATTTTTGCTTTGTTCCATAAGTGTATGGGTGAATGTCTAGCCAATCGTGGTTTGCCCACATCAAAGCGAATTTTATTCGTTCGCAGTTAGGGGCTTTCAGAAAGCCTTCGTCGATACATTTGTTCAGGAAAGGACCATCTTCATACATGTACCAGTCGAAAATAAAACAGTCTATTCCATTGTCTGTAGCCGCATCAATCTTTTGGGCCATAACAATGGGATCTTTTTCGTCGCTGTAACCCCAGGCCGGGACATTTGGCTGGTGATGTTCCGGAAATCGGGGTCTGGCTGCTTTTACCAGTTCCCATTCAGACCAACCATTGCCTTTATTGATAATATTTCTTGGATCCCCTGTATGGTAATTTGGGAAATAATAGCATGCAACAGTAATTTTATCAGAAGATTTTACCTTTTTTGCATGCTGACAGGATATAATGATTGCCATGAAAATCAGCGCGATGAAAGATGATATGGCAATTAATTTGTTTTGTTTTCTCATGATTAAAATTTTACTACGTTTTAACATTGTAAATCATTCAATTGGTTATGACTAAATCTTTGATTAATGTTGTTCCTTCACCGTTTTCCTGAATACAAATATAAAAATCCTTTAACTGAATTATGGAATGGAGACTTGTCACATATGTGTTATTGAGATAGATACGATATTGGTTTGAATTCGTATCATATTTAAGTTCTAATTCTATTCCTGAATAATAATCAAAGATACCTGAGAGATATCCCCAATCTAACGACATAGAAGTAGTGTTCAGGTTTATCAATGTATAATTCATATCATCTATAAAAGCCAAGAATGCTTGACCCTTACCAGGGAATTCAGATGTATATTCACCAAACTGAATTAGACCTCCTGATCCACCTGCTATAATACTAACGTTTTGGGTAGTGTATTTATGTCAATTATCGTGTGTTGATTACCTCGAGAAAGGATTCGCCCGGGGTCATAGCCTTAATTACTTACTGCCCGTGTAGGTATTTCCTTCACTGTCCATTACATTCCAGTTTTTATTTTTAGCGATGTAAACCTGTGCCGGGGTGCATATATTGCCTTCATCGTAACCGTTATTAATTACACGAAAAGATCCTTCAGTACTTGCCGTGCGGTCAGGCAAGCTGTTTACCAATGCGTCCATCTTGCTGTCGTATATGCTATTGTTGTAGCAATACAAATGCTGTAACACAGTATTTTTGCTAACATTAAGCTCGGTAAGTTGGTTATTGAAGCAATTCAGTATCTCCAACTCGGTATTTTTGCTAATATTAAGCTCGGTAAGATGGTTTATACTGCAGTCCAGAACCGACAAATTGGTATTTTTGCTTAGGTTAAGTTTAGTAAGTTGGTTGCAACTGCAGTTCAGCCACGTCAACGCACTGTTTTTGCTTATATCTAGCGCTTTAAGTTTGTTGAAGTAGCAGTCCAAAGAGATTAACGCAGTATTTTTGCTTACGTCAAGTGCAGTAAGCCGGTTGAAGTAGCACTCCAATCTGATCAACGCAGTATTTTTACTTACGTCAAGTGCGATAAGTTGGTTAAAACTGCAGTCCAGCTCTGTTACTTTTCCGTAAATGCTTACGGTTTTCGAACTAAAGGAGTAAGTATCTACGTTATGAAACAAGATAACTTTTTCGCCGTTCTCTTGTATTCCGTTGTTGTTAAGGTCTATCCATACATCGTTTTGATCTTCCGATTTGGCATAAATATCAAGTTTTATTGAACCTACTCCTTCATTCATGGTGAGGGTCATGTGTGGTTCAGCAATTTCGATATCGTCTTTTTCACAAGCAGTGAAGCCTGCGGCAAGCAGAGCTACTAAGCTCCAGATTGCGAGATTTGTTGCTTTCATAATGATAATTTGTTTAATACTAATAGCTATTTATCAAATATGATTAAATAATTTGTTATTACACAAGGCATTACAATGATTTAACAACATTATTGGAAATTGTTTTTTTGAAATATTAACCAATAATCTCGCTATGATTCTATCCTGAAAAGTTACTGAAATTTATTTCATAATCGAATTTTTTTTTTTAAAAAACAATGAAATTTAGACATGTTTTACGAGTTTGAATCGCGGTTGTTTTGGGTTTCAAAGAATAGCCTTGATTTTGGACTTATTTCACTGATTGGCATCGTTTTACGTAGTCCCGTTTTGAGATGGAACACTTAATTTTGTCTTATTAAAGGCTATGTGAAAATGAAAAGGAAAACCTTTTATCCGCCATATCTTTTTCCATTTCCCGAATAAACTTTGAAATGTCATCTTCCTTTTTTAGGACGGGTCAAAATTAACTATAATGTTCAACTTCGGCGGGCTGCAAACCGTACCGAACGCAGAGAGGTCGGGGTGTTTTTGCACTTACGGTAGGGAGCTCCAATGCCATATACCGGGTTGTCAGCACACAGAAATTATTAATCATAATGGAATCTGCACTTGGCGATCCATATCTCATCCTTTTTGACCTGATATATTAACCTATGCTCTCCGTCAATTCTACGCGACCAAAATCCTTTATACTTAAATTTCAGTGGTTCTGGTTTACCAATACAGGAATGGGGGTTTCTGGAGATATCCCTCAATAGCTCATTAATTCTTTTCATGGTTTTCTTATCGGTCTTCTGCCAATAGAGATAGTCTTCCCAGGACTCATCAACGAATATGTATTTCATTGTTCGAGCAGTTCTTTTTGAAATGCCTTTTTACTTTTCAATTTTTCTATAGCAGAATCCAGTCGTTTCTCATTAGCTTTTGATGAAAGTTCATGCTGAGTTGCAGTCAACGAATTATATTCATCAATAGACATGATAACGACGCCTGTATCTTTACCTCTATTGATTATTAGAGTTTCAAAATTCTGGGTAACATTATCAAGATATTTCTTGATATCTTTTCTGAAGTCTGATATTGTTGTTGTTATCATTGCATTAATATATTAGTACATATAAAAGTACAATTATATGTACATTATTTCGAATTTCCAATTCTTTCTGGGTATTTTTTACTGCGTGGTAATTGTTTCGCGGTATGAAAAGTTCCGGTTGCGGGTGATTTCCCATCAGGTTACATAAAACTGAAGTGGGCTACAACCCTTGAATAATCTAATATCCCGGCAGTTTTATATACCGCGTGTTGTGCGGTTGTGCTTTATTTAATTCTCTCTCCAAGTATTATTTTCGGCATTGTTGTTAAACATCGGTTGAATTGTTTGTAAAATTTTTCTAATCCGGATTTTGTTGCTTCGGCATGAATCAATTCGTTTTCAAGCTCCCAATATAAAATATAAGTCACGCTATTGGGTTTTCTTGTCAGTCGGATTGCAGGTAATCTTCCACCAATGCTACCCAGTAGCTTGAACCAAGGTGCAGCAAGTCCTGGTTGAACACATATTGAGGATGGTGCACCATGAAGCTGTCGCCATTACCCATCATACAGTAGTTGCCCTTCTTCTTTTCGAGCATAAAAGCAAAGTCCTCACTACCCATATATGGATGAGCATCGGTAAATACGTTTTCTTCTCCAAAGGTTTTCCTGGCAACATCAGCAGCCCAATGGGTTTCCTCTGCATAATTTACCAAAACTGTTCCGGGAATACCTTCTCTGATTTCATAACCGCAGTTGAATGCCTCAGCCTGTGATTTGGTGATAGATCTTATTTTATCCAACACCATTACACGGTCTTCGGACTTCATGTTACGTATGCTCAGGCGTAGAATTGCCTTCTGTGGAACAGCGTTTCCTGCTATTCCCGATTGGAAAGCACCTACATTAACTACAGAACTATGCCATGGTGACAAGTTACGGGAAACAATAGTCTGCAATGCCAATACCAATGAAGAGCCACATACAATAGGGTCGATACTCAATTCGGGCATAGAACCATGGCTTCCCTTTCCGGTAAGTTCGATTTCCCAGTTGTCTACAGCTGCCATAAATTCTCCAGTGTTAAAATAGAATTTTCCAGCTTCCAAGCCTGGCATATTATGCATGCCGAACACAGAATCCACAGGAAAACGCTCAAACAGTCCGTCTGCAATCATCGCAGGTGCACCCTCCATCGTTTCTTCTCCTGGTTGAAATATCATTCGAACAGTACCGTTGAAGTTCCTGGTTTCTGCCAGATATTTAGCAGCTCCAAGCAACATCGTGGTATGTGCATCGTGTCCACAGAGATGAGACATGCCTTCTATTTTGCTCTTATATGGCAATTCATTGTCTTCTGTAATTGGGAGAGCATCGAAATCTGCACGCAATCCGATAGTCTTATGACCATCCCCTACGGTCATCGATGCTACTATACCATACTTACCAACGCCTTCAACAATTTCCCATCCTCCCATTTCACGGAGTTTCTCCGCGATAAACTTCGCTGTCTCAGACTCCTTCATCGACATCTCCGGATGCTGATGCATATGATCCATCCAACTCTTTAATATGTTATGAATTGC